>Ga0138256_10002656_pt1 | contig 19067 bp, 25 predicted proteins | sample KNB2016incub_MG_FD_105486 | JGI IMG/M metagenome (GOLD analysis project Ga0138256, IMG submission 105486) | Active sludge microbial communities from wastewater in Klosterneuburg, Austria - KNB2014incub_MG | ecosystem: Engineered > WWTP > Activated sludge > Unclassified | place: Austria... | reverse complement strand
TTCTCCACCACCTCCTTCGACTGCAGGACGGCGTTGAGCTCCTTGTTGAGGAAGGCGACCACGTCGGCCGGGATTCCCTTCGGTCCCGCGACCGCCTTCCAGTCCACCACGTTGTAGCCCGCGATGCCTTGCTCCTCGAAAGTGGGCACCTCGCCGATGGAGGCGAGCCTCGTGGTGCCGGCGACGCCCAGCGCCCGCACGCGGCCGCTCTTGATGTACGTGGCGCCGAAGGTGGCGCTGGTGAGCATCATGTCCACGTTGCCGCCCAGCAGGTCCGCAAAGGCCTGCGACGAGCCCTTGTAGGGCACGTGGACGAGCTTGATGCCGGCGAGGTAGGCGAGCTCCTCCATGCCCAGGTGCGCGATGGAGCCCACGCCGGCGGAGCCGTAGGTGAGCTTGTCGGGCGCCTTCTTCGCGGCATCCAGGAGGTCTTTCGTGGACTTGAGGGGCGAGGCCTGGTTCACCAGCAGCACCACCGGATCCCGCGAAACCATGACGATGGGTTGCATGTCGCCGATCGGGTCGTAGGGCAGTTTCGTCACCGCCGCCTGGATCGGGTAGGAACTCGACATGTTGAGGAGCGTGTAGCCGTCCGCCGGGCTCTTCAGCACGAAGTCAGAGCCGATGTTGCCGCCGGCGCCCGTCCGGTTCTCGACGATGATGGGGTTCCCGAGGCGCTCGGTGAGCCGCTGGGCCAGCATGCGGGCCGTGACGTCGCCCCCGCCGCCGGCCGCGAACGGCACGACGAACTTGATGGACTTGCTCGGGTATTTCTGCTGCGCGCGAAGCGGAAGGCTCGCGGCGAGCGCCAGGGCGGAGGTGCCCAGCGCGAATCGGCGACGGTTCATTTGCTCCTCGGGTGCGTGTTGTTGTGGCCCCAGTATGCCGTGTCGCGGCACCGCGGATGCACCACTGAGGCTCAGGAGCGCTTCAAATGCGGGTGGGGTCGCCCAGGGCCGCGTTGAGCCGCATGGCCTTCTTCACGAGCCGGCGCACGGTGGCCGGGGCGATCCCGTCGCCTTCGCGCAGCTCCACCGTCGCCATCTCGTACTGCCCGCCGGGCTTCAGGCGCGGCTCGATGTCGCGCATCTGCTGGCCGCGCCAGAAGCCGAACAGCACCCGCTCGGCCTCGGCGCGGATCATGAAGGCCGGGCCGTTCGAGAGGTAGACGAGGTTCCCCCACTTGATCACTTCCTCGAGCCGCGTGCTCTTGCGCACGGTGGCGCGGATGCCTTCCACCAGCAGGCGCTGCCAGCCGGTGAGGGCGTCGACGTAGGCTTCGGGGCTGGCGGCGGGGGCCGCCTTTTGCATCGGCACCAAGCGCTAGCGGATGAGCGCGAAGACGGGCGTGAGGAGGATGACCAGCCCCGGCACCATCACCTTCGGCAACAGGTCGGCCCAGGACGGCGAGGCGCTCTTCTGGAAGATCCGCTGTTCCTTCCAGATGTACATCAGGCACAGGGCCGCGCCGATGAACAGCCAGAAGCCGCGACCGCCGCCGGATATGGCCGAGGCGGGCATGAAGAGGGCCAGCAGGAAGACGAAGACGCCGCAGCGCGCCAGCCAGACGTGTTGTTTCGTTTTCATGGGAAGGGGACCGGGGTGGGAAGGGGTGCAGGAAGTTTACCCCCGCCCTCGGGGCCCCGCGCAATCCGTCCTAGGGCGGATTCGCCGGGAGCAGGCCGGCGGCCTCGAGGATGGGCTTTTCGTAGCGCGAATCCTCCGCGGGATAGCGAAGCCCGGCCACGCCTTGCTCCTTGGCCACGGCCCAGACGATGCCCTCGCCGGCCGGGAGGATGCGCGGCTCGCGCGCGTAGAGCGGATCGGCGAACGCGACCAGGGGCGCCACGATCGTCCAACCCGCCTCGCGGAAGGCGCGGATCACGTCGCCCAGGAAGGCCGCGTTGAGGGCGCTCGTGTGCAGCAGGAGGACATGCGGCGGCTCGTGTCCCAGGACTTCCCGGGCGAGGCCGTCGTAGTAGGCCGCGCGGTCCAGCAGGTGGCGGACATAGGCGGCCTTGAGGCGAGCTCGGTCCGCGCCCTTGCGGAAGACCTCGTCGTAGTACCAGTCGCTCGCGTCGATGGAGACCGGCGCGGGCCGGTAGCCGTTAGCCTTCATCCACGCGCGCACCTCGTCGCGCTTGGCGGTCGTCTCGCCTTCCTTCAGGTACGGGAAGCGCAGCAGGGGCCGCCAGCCGGGCAGGTGGGCGAAGGCGGCGTCGGCCTCCTGCACGTGGCCGATGAACTCGGCGGCCGTGAGCTTCGGCGAGCCGAGGTTTCGGTGCTGCGAGGTGTGGTTGCCGACGAGGTGGCCCGCTTTCGACCAATCGGCCACGAGCGCGCGCCCGGCCTGGCCGCCCGTGTGGCGCAGCGACGGGAAGACCATCGAACGGATGCCGTGTCGCGCCAGCGTGCCCAGGATGGCCGCGTTCCATTCGGCGGCGCGGGGCTCCTTGTCCGGGTCGAGGCCGTCGTCGAAGGTGAGAGCGACGGATTTCGCCTGCGCCGCGGCCATCGCCGTGGCCAGAAGCAGGGCGGATAGCAACCGGCGGACCAGTTACGCCTCCGTCGCCAGGCGATCCAGCACGCCGCGGATGAAGGGCGCCTTGGCGTCCGTGTAGGCCTTCCGGTCGTGCGAGAGCGTGAGCGCGAGCCGGCGCTTGAGCGCCAGGTATTCGCCGAAGAGCTGGCGGTTGCCCCGCAGCGCGTCGCGGAAAGCCAGGTGCTCGCGAAAGAGGGCGTCGTCCCGGACGACCGCGTGCACGTGGAAGAGGGAAGGTCTCGTGCCGGGCTTCACGAAGTAGCGCCGCTCGGGCAACTGCGACTCGTATTCCGGCACGTAGCGGTACCCGGTGGCGTTGAGCGCGGGGATGGCGTCCTCGATGCTCGCCAGGCTGTCGGCGCCCAGCACGATGTCGATGATCGGCTTGGCCACCATGCCGGGAACGGACGTGCTGCCGATGTGCTCGACGGCGATGGCGGCGGGCGCGAACGCCTCGCGCAGGACTTCGGCCTCGCCCTCGAAGAGGTTCGGCCAGTGCGGGGAATAGTCGGACAGCATGGGCGGGTTTCCGGTCGGGTTGCGGGGCAAGGTCCCCTATCGCCTATAACGCGGTGAACGGCCCGAATCGGACATCGCCGGCCCTCAGGCCCGTTCGCCCCACTGCGCGTACACCTCGTCGGTGTGCTCTCCGAGGGCGGGCGGGCGCCGGTAGATGGCGAAATCGAAGCCGCTGATGCCGATGGGGAAGCCCACCGTCTTCGTGGTGACGCCGTTGGGAAGCGCGAGGGGCTCGACCCAGCCCATGTGCCCGACGTGGGGGTCGGCCAGCACCTCGGAGAAATCGTGGATGGGCGCGCAGGGCACGCCGCGGCGATCGAACTCCGCCATCCATTCGCGGGCGGGCTTGGTCGCGAAGGCCGGCTGCAGGAGCGCGGCGAGTTCCCCCTGGTTCTTCGCCCGCGATTTCTGGTCCGAGAAGCGCGGGTCGCGGAAGAGTTCCGGCATCCCGACCGCCTCGCACACGTCGTTCCAGAGCTTGTCGTTGCCGGCGGCGATGACGAAGGGCCGGTCCGATCCGTCGAAGGCCTGGTAGGGCGCGTTTCGCGGGTGGGCGGAGCCCAGCGGCTTCGCGGGCACGCCGGTGCCGAAATATTCGCTCGTCTGCAGCGCCGAGAAGCCCAGGAGGGCGCCCAGCATGGAGCAATCGATGTGCGCTCCCCGGCCCGTCTTCTCCACGTCGCGAAGCGCCGCGAGGATGCAGTAGGCCGCGTAGAGCCCGCCCGCGAAATCGCCGACGGGCACGCCGCATTTCACCGGGCCGCCGCCGGCTTCGCCCGTGCAGCTCATCAAGCCGCTCATGGCCTGCACCGCCACGTCGAAGGCGCCCTTGGCGGCGTAGGGGCCGCTCTGGCCGTAGCCGCTCACCGAGGCGTAGACGATCTTCGGATTGATCGCCGCGAGCTGCTCGTAGCCGAGCCCCAGCCGGGGCAGCACGCCGGGCCGGTAGTTCTCCACGATCACGTCGGCGGCGAGGCAAAGCTGCCGGAGCCGCCCGACCTGCGCGGCGTCCTTGAGATCCACGGCGAGGCTTCGCTTGTTGCGGTTGAGGGAGGCGAAGTTCTCGCTGAAGACATCGCCCGCTTCGCCCTTCACCAGGGGGGGCCAGCGGCGCATGTCGTCGCCGCCGTCGGGTCGTTCGATCTTGACCACGTCCGCGCCCAGGTCCGCGAGCAGCATGCCGGCGAAGGGGCCGGCCGCGATCTGCCCGAACTCGAGCACGCGGATGCCGGCGAGGGGGCCTTTCGGGGCGATCATCGTCACGCCGCCCGGTCGGGGGCCTTGCGCTTCGGCTTGCCCGTGAAGGTGGTGCATTCCAGCGCGAGGGAACAGACCGCATCCGCCAGCGGGTTGAAGCGCCCGTGGGACAGCACGGCGAAGAACTCGACCGCGTACGCCTCGGACCGGGTCTTGAGGATCTTGAGCGAACCCTCCGCGATCTCCGGCTCGTACGCGACGCGCGGCAGCAGGCTCACCCCCTGGCCGCGACGGGTGAGGTCCGCCACGACGCTCATGCGGTTGCAGCTCGTCACGAACCGGAAGGGCTCGCCGAATTCATCGAACCAGTGCTCGATGTGGCGATAGACGTGCGAATCGGCGCAGAGCGTCACGATCGGGTGCCGGGCGAGGTCCGCCGGCGTGAGTTCCCGCGCGGGCAGCTCGACCGTGCGCCCGGCCATCCAGTGGAACTTGGCCGAGCCCAGGGAATGCCACGCGATGTTCTGGTCGTTCATGGGCCCGGGGCCGAACACCAGATCCAGGTCCCCCTCGCGCAGGTGGCCGAGCAGGGGGTCCATCACGTCCACCTCGATGTCGAGGGTGATGTTCGGGTAGCGCGCGTGCACCGTCTCCGTGAGCACCGGCAGCCAGGTGACGGAGATGAGTTCGGCCACGCCCAGGCGCACCACGCCGGCCAGCGAAGCGGCGTTGCCCACGCGGTGCATGATCTCGGAGGTCATGCCCACCACGCGCTCGGCGTAGGCGACCAGCTCGCGGCCCTTGGGCGTCAGCTTGGCGCGGTGGTGGGTGCGGTCGAAGACGATGACGCCCAGCACCTGCTCCAGCTCCTGGATGCGAGCGGAGACCGTGGGCTGCGTGGTGTGCAGGCGTTCGGCGGCCGCGGCGAAGGTGCCGAGGCGCACGATCCAGTAGAACGTCTCGAGGTGCTTGACGTTGAGGGCTTGGGACATGGCGGCGATATTACCGCGCCGCCCGCCGCCGTGGCGGCGTTAGAGCCCGAGCCAGCCGCGGGCCTCTTTCGGGCAGCCGAACAGGCGGATGTCCCAGGTGCCCGCCAGCGCGTTCACGCAGTCGATGTAGGACAGGATCGCGTCCCGGCATTCGGGACGGCTGGCGGAGAAGGCGAGCTTCAGCCGGGCGTTCGTGTACGAGCCGCCCTTTGCGAGGGCGGCGGAATACTCCACGAGTTCCCGGCTCGCCTGGAGGTCCGTCACGCGGGTGAGGTCGCAGGTGCAGCGCCGAAGGCTGTCGAAACGGGGATGCTCGAACAGCGCACGGTTCGCGTCGATGATCTCCTCATGGCTGACCGTGCCTTCGAATTCCACGTGAAGGTGGTCCTGCTCGCAGGACATCCGGAAGGGCATCTCGCGTTTCTCGTTGTTGTTTTGTCGGTGCTTCCCCCCGGCTCCTCGGAACATGCCCGGTGGGGTATTCGCCGGCATTGTCGCAAACGCCGCCCGGCTTTTCAATCGCCGGGGCGGGGTCGTCGCAGTAGACTGCCGGCATGAAACCGCTGCCCATCCTCTTCATCATCACGGCCGGGGTCGGCCTGGGTCTCTACCTGGGGTGGCTCTTCCTGCGGCGGGAACGCAGCAAGCCGGTGGTGATCGGCCTGCACGTGATCCTGGGCGTGGTCGGCCTGGAGGGCGTGGCGATGCTCGTCACCGGTGGCCCGGGCGGCGGCGACCCGGCGTCCGGGCAGCTGGTGAATTCCTCCGCGATCCTGCTCGTGCTCGCCGTGATGACGGGGTTCGCCTCGCCGCTCCTCGCGAAGAAGCGGCCCCGAAAAGTGGGGCTCGCCACGCTGGGCGTGCATGCCGCGGTGGGCGCGGCGGGCTACGCCCTGCTGGTCGCGTGGGCGGTGCAGGCCTAGTGGCGCGCGAACCGGCTTCCGATTCGATGTTCCGGCGCGCCTGCAAGGCCCTGTTCATGGCATGCCTCGCATCGCATGCCGGGGCGGCTCCGGAAGGCGAACCCGCGCGCGCGGTATCGAGCCCGGTCGGCGCTTCGGCCATCGATCGCACCGTGGAAGTGCACCATCGGCTCGTCCTCGCCCCCGGCGAGCGTGAAGTCGCCCTGACGCTCGATGCCTGCGGCGGGGACATGGACGCCGATCTCGTGGAGTTGCTGGTCGAAAACCGCGTGCCCGCCACGGTCTTCGTCACCCGCCGCTGGCTCGTGAAGCACCCTCAGGCCGTGAAGAAGTTCGCGGCCCATCCGGATCTCTTCGCCATCGAGAACCACGGCGAAAACCACCTCGCACCCGTCATCGGGCCGGGCGTGACGGTCTACGGTGTTCCCGGCGTGGCGGACAAGGCGGCGCTTCGGCGCGAGGTCGAAGGCGGAGCGAAGGCCATCGTGGCGGCCGGCTTGCCGGCGCCCGCCTGGTTCCGTGGCGCCACGGCCCGCTACGACCGCGAGTCGCTCGAAGAGATCCGCGCGATGGGCTACCGCGTGGCGGGTTTTTCCGTGAACGGCGATGCGGGCGCCACGCTGTCCCGGTCCGCGGTGGCCGCCCGGCTCGGGAAGGCCGGGCCCGGCGACATCATCCTGCTGCACGCGAACAAGCCCGCCTCGCAAAGCGCGGAAGGGCTGCGCGACGCGCTGTCCGGATTGCTTTCGCGGGGCTTTCGCTTCGTCACGCTGCGCGGCCGCGAAGTCGGGCCGGTGAAGGATCCGGCTCGCTAGCGCTGGAAGGGGTAGAGGCTTCCGAGCCCGAGCAGCGCGGTCAGCTCGTCGAGGGCCTCGCGGCAGGCGACGGCCAGCTCGGGATCGGCGAGATCGTCGGTGGTGAGCCGGTCGCGGTAGTGCGAATGCACCCACCGCGTGAGCTTTTCGTGGAGCGCGTCGTCCAGCAGGACGCCCGGATGCATCGCCTTCGCCTCGGCTTCGGTCATCTCCACCCGCAGTCGCAGGCAGGCCGGCCCGCCGCCGTTGCGCATGCTCTCGCGCAGGTCGAAGGAGATCACCTCGCGGATCGTCCCGCCGGGCGTCGCGAGGCCCTCGAGATATTTCGCCACGCGCTCGTTGCGCCGGCATTCCTCCGGCACCACGAGCAGCATCGTGCCGTCCGGCCGCGCGAGGAGCTGGCTGTTGAAAAGGTAGGTCTCGACCGCGTCGGCGAGCGAGACGAAGGTCTCGGGCACCTCGATCACCTCGAGTTCGCCCGGGAAGGCTTCGCGCAGGCGCCGCAGCACCGCGGCCTGGTCGACGAAGGCCTGCTCGTGGCAGAAGAGCACGCGCTCCGAGCCCACGGCGATGACGTCGTTGTGGAAGACGCCGGCGTCGATGGCATCGGGGTTCTGCTGCGCGAAGACGGTCCGCCGGGGGTCGAGCCCGTGCAGGCGGGCCACGGCTTCGCTCGCTTCGCGCGTTTGCCGGGCCGGATAGCGCCGCGGCGCGGGCGCGGCGGCATCGAATCCGCTCGCGCCGTAGACGAAGAACTCCACGCCGGCCTCGCCCGCCCGCGGGCACAGGCGCGTGTGATTGGCCGCGCCCTCGTCGCCGGTTTGCGGCGTGGCGGGCAGCGGGGCGTGGTGCGCGAAATGCGCCCCTTCGGGAAAGATCGCGGCCAGCAGGCGGGCGGTCGCCTCGGGCTCGGCGGACCGGTGCAGCTTCGAGACGAGGTTCGCCGGCGTGAAATGCACGCGGGCATCGTCCGTGTCGGCGCTCGCGCTCACGGTCGCCGCGTTGGCGGCCCACATGGACGAAGCGGACCAGGCGGCCGAGAGCAGCGCGGGCGCCTGGCGGGCGGCGCGGCCGATGGCCTGCGCTTCGGTGCCCCGGAAACCGAGGCGGTCGAGCAAGGCGAAATCGGGGCGCGCGAGCGGCGGCAGCACGCCTTGCGCGAAGCCAAGGTCCGCGAGCGCCTTCATCTTGGCGAGACCCTGCAGCGCCGCCGCCCGCGGGTTCGAGGCGACGCCCGCGTTGGCGCGGGAGGCGAGGTTGCCGAACGAAAGCCCCGAGTAGTTGTGCGTGGGGCCCACGAGGCCGTCGAAATTGTATTCGCGCGCGCTCACGGGCCTATCCCCGTCGGTCGGCTGGGGAAAGCGCGACGGCACGCACCGGATCTCCGGTCTTCACGCCCAGGGCGGCGAGCACGGATTCGGGCAGGCCGTAGGCATCGCCCTCGGGTCCGCCTTCGACCAGGAGCGCGCGAAAATCGGCGAGACCGGTGTTCGAAACGAGCCAGCGCGCTTCGCCCGCGCGGGGCCCCACGCGCGTCGCGAGCCGGCGGCTGCGGCGGATGGCGCCCACGTCGTCGACGTCGCATTCGATCACGGGGCCGGCGTCGAAGATGTCGACGAGCCCTTCGTAGCGAAGGCCCTCCTGCTCGAGCAGGCGCCGGGCGGGCACCGTGTCCTCGTGCGTCCGGCCGATGACGGCCTGCGCCTCGGGCGCGAGGAGCTTCGTGTAGAGCGGGTACTGGGGCATCAGCTCGGCGACGAAGCTCTTCTTGCCGATGCCCGTCAGGTAGTCGGCGCGCGAGAAATCCATCGAGAAGAAATGCCGTCCGAGCCCCTCCCAGAAGGGCGAGCGGCCCGAGTCGTCCACGACGCCGCGCAGCTCCGCGATGATCTTCGCGGCGAAACGCGCGCGGTGCTCGGCCATGAAGAGGAAACGGCTCTTCGAGAGCAGGGCGCCCAGCCCCCCCTGGCGGAAATCGGGGTGCAGCAGCAGCGAGCACAGCTCGCTCTGGCCGGTGTGGTCGTTCGACAGGAAGAGCGTGGGCGTCCGCGTGAAGACGCCCAGCTCCTGCGAGGCGTGCACGGCGAGGCCCACGCGGTACGAGTACCAGGCCTGCCGCAGGCCCACCGCGGCGTCGATGCCGCAGGTGCCCGCAAGACGGCCGGTAGGCAGGTCCTCGAGGACGAAGAGGTAGGTCTCGTCGGCTTTTGCGCTGCGGCCGGCGAACGAGGATTCGCTCGCGCCGATGCGCTCGGCCAGGCGCCCGGCATCGGGCGGCAGGGAGGTGAGGCTCGCGCCCGCGCCGGCGACCAGCTCGACCAGGCGCGGCAGGTCGGCGAGGCGGGCGGGGCGGACGACCTTCACGAGGGGCTCAGCGGGTGGCCGCGCAGTGCTCGGCCACCGCCTTCCCGAGGCGGTTCAGGCCTTCCTTCACGTCCGCCAGGGGGATGACGAGCGAAGGCGCGAAGCGCAGCACGTCCGGTCCGGCCTGCAGCAGCATCACGCCGTGCTTCTCGGCGAGGGCGACGAGGTCCTTCGCCTTGCCCGCGTGCGCGGGGACGAGTTCGCAGCCCAGCAGCAGACCCATGCCGCGGATTTCGCGGAAGACGCCGTACTTCGCGTTGATCCGCTCGAGGCCCTTCACGAAGGCCGCGTGCCGCTTGTCGACGCCCGCCAGGACCTTGCGCGAGGCGATGAGGTCGACCACGGCGCTGCCCACGGCGCAGGCGAGCGGATTGCCGCCGAAGGTGGTGCCGTGCGAGCCCACGGTGAAGTGCTTCGCGAGTTTCGCGGTGGTGAGCATCGCGCCGATGGGAAAGCCCGCGCCCAGGCCCTTGGCGGTGGTGAGGATGTCCGGGGTGACGCCGAACTTCATGTAGGCGTAGAGCGCGCCCGTGCGGCCGGCGCCGGTCTGGACTTCGTCGAAGACGAGGAGGGCGCCCGTCTCGTCGCAGCGCTTGCGAAGGCCCTTGAGGAAGGCTTTCGTCGCGGGCGTGACGCCGCCTTCGCCCTGCATGGGCTCCACGATGACAGCGCAGGTGCGGTTCGTGATCGCCGCCTTCGCCGCCGCGAGGTCGTTGTAGGGCACGTGCCGGATGCCGGCCGGCAGCGGGCCGTAGCCCTCGAGGTACTTCTTCTGCCCCGTCGCGGTCACCGTGAAGAGGGTGCGACCGTGGAACGCGTTCGTGAAGGCGACGATCCCGTGGCGCTTCGCGACATCCGGCCGCTTGCCCTTCGCGATCTCGCGGTCGGAGGCCACGCGGCGGGCGAGCTTGAGCGCGGCCTCGTTGGCCTCGGCGCCGGAATTGCAGAAGAAGACGCGCTCGGCGAAGGTCTTCGCGACGAGCTTCGAGGCGAGCTCCAGCGCCGGCTCGTTGGCGCAGAAGTTCGCCACGTGCCACAGGCGTCTGGCCTGGCGCTCGAGCGCCTTCACCACGGCGGGGTGGCAGTGGCCGAGGGAATTGACGGCGATGCCGCCGGCGAAATCGATGAGGACGCGACCCGACCGGTCCTTCAGGCGCGATCCCTTGCCCGTGACGGGCAGGAAGGCGCCGGGCGCGTAGTTGGGGACCATTACCTGGTCGAAGGTGGCGCGGGTGTAGGCGGGCATGGCGGTTTCCGGAAAGCGGGGTCGAAGCGGGCATTCTAGCTTTGCGGCGCGCGCGCTCCGTGACAGGGCGCGTCACCGTTCGTCACTTGAGGCTCCCGGCGAGGAACTGGCGCAGCCGCTCGCTCGAGGGGTTCGCGAGCACGCCACGGGGATCGCCTTGTTCCTCGATGCGCCCGTCGTGCAGGAAAACGAGCTGCGAGGACACCTCGCGCGCGAAGGCCATCTCGTGCGTCACGACCACCATCGTGCGCCCCTCGGCGGCGAGGTCGCGCATCACCTTGAGCACCTCGCCCACGAGTTCGGGGTCGAGGGCCGAGGTGGGCTCGTCGAAGAGCATCACCTCCGGTTCCATGGCGAGGGCCCGCGCGATGGCCACGCGTTGCTGCTCGCCGCCGGAGAGGTGGGCGGGAAAGTGGTCGCGGCGGTGGGCAACGCCCACGCGCGCGAGCATGGCCAGGGCCTTCTCGCGGGCCTCGGCCTTCGGCTGCCCGAGCACGTGCACCGGCGCTTCCATCACGTTCTGGATGGCCGTGAGGTGCGCCCACAGGTTGAAGTGCTGGAAGACCATCGCGAGGCGCGCGCGGAAGCGCTGGAGCTGTCCCGCGTCCGCCGCCTTGAGCGAGCCGTCGCGGTCGGCGACGAGGCGCAGTTCCTCGCCGGCGAGGGCGATCCGCCCGGCGTGGGGCTGCTCGAGCAGGTTGATGCACCGAAGCAGCGTGCTCTTGCCGGAGCCGGAGGAGCCGATGAGGGAGATCACGTCGCCTCGCGCGGCGGCGAGGCCCACGCCCTTCAGGACTTCGTGGGAGCCGAAGCGCTTGTGCAGATCCCGGACGTCGAGGGCGAGGGGGGCCGTGGCCATGGCGCTCTAGCGGCGCGGCGCGAGGTGCGCGAGCCAGCGGCGCTCGGCGAGGTGGAAGAGGGACACGAGCGCGAAGGTGAGGGCGAGGTAGAACGCCGCCGCGGTGAGGAAGGCCTCGAAGGGCAGGTAGGTGCGCGAATTCATCTCGCGCGCGGCGCCGGTGAGATCCAGCAGCGTCACGATGCTCGCGAGCGAGGTGCCCTGCAGCATCATGATGGCCTCGTTGGAGTAGGCGGGAATGGCGCGGCGCAGCGCCGAGGGCAGCAGGATGCGGCGCATCACCGTGGCCCGGCCCATCCCGAGCGCGCGGGCCGCCTCGATCTCGCCGGCGGGCGTCGCCTCGAGGGCGCCGGCGAGGATCTCCGTCGTGTAGGCGCAGGTATTGATCGCGAAGGCGGCGATGGCGCAGAACCAGGCCGACGAGAGCCAGGGCCACGCCACGCTTTCCCGCACCGCCTCGAACTGCGCGAGGCCGTAGTAGAGCAGGAAAAGCTGCACCAGCATCGGCGTGCCGCGGATCACGTAGGTGAATAGCCACACGGGCTTCGAAAGCCAGGCCCGCGTCGAGGTGCGGGCGAAGGCGAGGGGCAGGGCCGCGGCGAGGCCCAGCACGAGCGCGGCGGCGAGCAGGATCGCCGTGACCTGCAGGCCTTCGACAAAGGAGGGTAGCGATTCCCCGATGGCCTCGAGATTCATCGCGCGAGACGAACGCCCAGGGAATACCGCTTCTCGAGCGCGCGCAGCGCGAGGAGCGAAACGGTGGTTATCGCGAGGTAGATGGCCGCGGCCGCGAGGTAGAAGGTGAAGGGCTCGCGCGTCGCGCCGGCCGCCTGGCCGGCCCGCTGCATCATGTCGTTCAGGCCGATGATCGACACCAGCGCGGTCGATTTCACCAGGACCAGCCAGTTGTTGGTGAAGCCCGGCAGCGCGAGCCGCACCATCTGCGGCAACGTGATGCGAAGGAGCACCTGCAGCCGTCCCATGCCGAAGGCGAGGCCGGCTTCGCGCTGTCCCGCCGGGATGGCGAGAATGGCGCCGCGGAAGGTCTCCGCGAGGTACGCGCCGAAGATGAACCCGATGGTGGCGATCCCGGCCACGAAGGGATCGATGTCGAGGAAGCCTTCGTAGCCCAGTTGCGCAGCCAGCGCGTTCACCGCCATCTGCCCGCCGTAGAAGACGAGGAGCATGAGCACCAGGTCCGGCACGCCGCGCACGACCGTGGTGTAGGCGGCACCCAGGGCGCGGGCGAGGCGGGATCCCGACAGGCGTGCCGCGGCGGTGGCGAGCCCGAGCACGCAGGCGATGGCGAGCGAGGCGGCCGCCACCGCGAGCGTGAGCCCGGTGCCTTCCAGCAGGCTGGCGGCGTACCCGTGCAGCATCTACGGGGCCGGGGCCTTGCCGTAGATGTCGAAGTCGAAGTACTTGTCCTGGATGCGCTTGTAGGTGCCGTTCGCCCGGATGGCGGCGATGGCGCCGTCGAGCTTCGCGCGCAGGTCGGCGTCGACCTTGCGCACCGCGATGCCCGAGCCCCAGCCGAAGTATTTCGGCTCCTCGAAGGCCGGGCCGGTGAACTCGAAGTCCTTGCCGGCCGGCACCTTGAGGAACCCGAAGGAGGCGGCCACCGAGTCGACGAGCGTCGCGTCGATCCGGCCGGCGGCGAGGTCCAGGAACACCTCGTCCTGCTTGGTGTAGCGCACGACCGGGCTGCCCTTGTAGAGGTCCGTCACGTACCGGTCGTGGATGGTGGCGCGCTGCACGCCGATCTTCTTCCCCTTGAGGCCCGCCGGCGTCACGACGAGGTTCGCCCCTTTCTTCGCGACGAAGCGGCTGGGCGAGTTGTAGTAGCGCACCGTGAAGTCGACGGCCTTGCGGCGTTCCTCCGTGATCGACATGGAGGCCACGATCGCGTCGAACTTCTTCGCCTGCAGGCCCGGGATCATGCCGTCGAAGGGCGACTGGACGAGCTGGCATTCGGCCTTGAGCTCGGTGCAGAGCGCGCGGGCGATGTCGATGTCGAAGCCGTGCAGCGTGCCGTCGGGGGCCAGTTCGCTGAAGGGCGGGTAGGCGCCTTCCACGCCGATGCGGATGCGCTTCCAGTCGGCGGCGGCGGCCGGCAGGGCGAGAGCGAGGAGGCAGAGGGCGAGGGCGATGGGGCGGTTCATGGCAGGGTCATCGGTCGGGGATGCGGCAAGCGTACATCGGACAGGCCGGGGGAAGGGGGCCCGCATCGCCTTCTTTCCCTCACCCGGCCCGGTTTTGGCCCCTGTGCCCGATGGGTTGCTGATCGAGCGCAGCCGGGCGGGCGGGCGCCCGCGCTAGAATCCGGCGGTTTCCTTCCAGGGCCCGCCCCGATGAACCGTGCTCTTGCCTGCCTCCTCCTGGCCGCCCTCTCGGGACCGGCCGCGGCCCAGCTGCCCGAACCGATTTTCCCGGTCCTTCGCGATACGGCGACGGGAAATCCGATCGCGACCCTGGCGCAGCAGGTGTGGGACGCGCAGGCCGAGGAGCCCAAGGACGGCCCCCGCAACGTCGTGAGCGGCAAGGACCCGGAGGCGCCCTTCGCCGACCGCACGCTCTTCGCCGGGGAGTTCCGAGCGCGGCCGGGCAAGGGGCCGGCGAAGCTGGTGCTGGAGTACGCCGGTTTCGAGACGGAGCCCATCAAGCGCGGCGACCGCGACAACTGGGTCGTCTTCAACATCGCCTTGCGCTGCCCCTATGTCGATGGCGGCCGGTGCGTGGGCGAGACGCTGCCGAAGACGCGCTTCCAGAATCTCTTCGAGACGCGGCCCGATTACGCCAACAGCATGAAGCGCACGGCGGTGAAGGTGGCGGGGCGCGACCGGGTGCTGCTCACGGGCCTGGAGGTCTTCGAGTACGACCTGGTGCCCGAGGAGCTCATGAAGGTGTATTTCTCCTTCAACGCGCCGGCCAACGTCGAGACGCACGAGGTGCGCGCGACGCTGCTCTACGGCGAATTCACGACGGCCGCCCCGCAGGCCGCCGCGGCCGGCGACGGCGAGTCGAAGTCGCCGGGGTTCGCCCTGAAACTGCTCGTCTTCCTCGTCCTGTCCGCCGGGGCCTTCCTCGGCATCAGGGCCCTCGCCCGGAGGATGTCCGAATGACCGTCATCCGCAACCGCCGGCCCTGGCTCACCTGGGGCCTCGCCGCGCTCGTGCTGGGCGCCGTCGTCCCCTTCACCGTCGTCGCCGTGGCCGGCGGCGGGACGGGGCGGGGCTGGGTCTACGGGGCGACGCTCGCCATCGGCTGGGCCTGCGGCCTCGTGCTGCTGTCCCGGGCCCTGCGTCTCGCGATCGTCGACGTGGCCGTGTCCGCGGGTCGCATCGAGGTGACGGCCCGCTACCTGCACAAGACCGTGCGGGAGGGATTTCCGCCGACGAGGCGGCATCGCCTGGACCACGACGCCTCCCCCGACGCCTACGGGGGGCCCTGGCACCGCGCCGTCCTGCGCACGCCGGGCGGCAACGAATACGTGTTCGCCGAGGGGCCGCTGCCCGGGCAGGTCGAGGCGGTCGTCGCGCAGTTCGCCGAGGCGGCGGGTCCGGGCGCCCGGTAACGGAACCGTCACACGCGGCGGGCAAGCTCCGGGGATGGAAACTCTCGGAGCCGGCCTGGAACACCCGTCGCGGGCCGATCGCGGCGCGCGTTCCGAATTCCACAACCGCATTCCGGCATTCCTCTGGGGATTCGCGGTCTTCTGGTACGCGATGGCCATGGCGTTCACGTGGCTTGTCCTGGACCAGGGCCCTCCCCGGGACGCCGCGCCGTCGGTGATCTACGGGACGCTGGCGCTCTTCTGGTTCGCGGGCATCGTGGTCGTTTCGATGGCGCTCGCCGCGCCGTCCGTGCGGGTCGTGGTGCACCCCGGACGGGTCCGGGTGACTTCCCGGTACCCGCTTCGGACGGTTGAAGAGTCTTTCCGGACGGCCGAGCTGCAGCCCGCCGAAGTCGTCGACTCCGTCGATTCCGATGGCGATCCCTACTTCTGCGTGAACGTGCGGGCCCGGGGCGATCGCGTCTTCACGCTGGAGGAGGGCCACCACCGGCCTTCCTGCGAATCCACCGCGCGCCGGTTCAACCGGGCGGCGGGACTCGGGCCTCGACCCGACGGCGCCCGGTAACGCCGGATCGCCGCGCTCGCCGTAAACTGCCGGCTTCCGGTCCCGGTGAACCCGCCATGAAATCGACGAAGACACGCGAAGCCGCCGCGCTTCCAGAGGTGCTCGCCCCTTGAGGACGGTCACGTCCCGGCGCCTCGTCCTCGAGCCCCTCGTCGCGGGCCATGCCCGGGAGATGTTCGAGGTCCTGCTCGACCCGGCGATCTACGAGTTCGAGAACGCGCCGCCCGAATCCCTCGACTGGCTGGAGGGCTACTACGGCAAGCTCGAATCGCGCCGGTCCGCCGACGGCACCGAGTACTGGCTCAACTGGGTGGTCCGCCTGCCGGGCGAGCGCGCCATGGGCTTCGTGCAGGCGAGCGTCTACCGCGGGGGCTGGGCGGACGTCGCCTACGTCTTCTCGAGCGCCTACTGGGGCCACGGCTACGCGAGCGAAGCGGTGGAGGCGATGATGGAGGAACTGGCGGCGTGCTGGGGCGTGATGCGCTGCGAGGCCGTCTACAAGAGCGCCAACACGCGCTCGCGGCGCCTGCTGGACCGGCTGGGCTTCACGCAGCCGCTCGATGTGCGCGAGATCGAGGCGGACGAGTCGCGGCGTGTGGTCGTACTGCCGATTATTCGACGGCCCGGCGAGCCGGCCTCCCGTTAGAATCGGCCGCAAGACAAAAATCGCCGCGCACGATCGCCTTTCCGTCCGAAGGATCCGCATGAACCCCATCCGTCGATGTCTTGACACGCTCCTGGTCGCGGCCGCCATCCTGGCCGCGCCGGGCCTCGCCCTCGCGCAGCAGGACATCGCGAAATCGAAGGACCATCCGCTCCTCACGCGCTACCCGAACTCGCACATCACGGAGTACGAGAAGAACTACAACGCCGTCGAATTCGCCGTCGGCACCCAGGGCGGCGAGCCCAGGCGCCAGTCCGTGGAGGGCGACGCGACGATCCTGCGCTATTTCCACAACACGCCCGAGAAGCAACCGAGCCCGCTGCAGCTCATCCGCAACTACCAGAACGCCCTGAAGGGCATCGGCGGCCAGGTCGTCTACGAGCGCCTGCCGAAGGACGGCGACGGCGGCGAGACCACGATGCGCGTGGCCACCGGCGGCAAGGATGTCTGGGTTCGCGTGGAGCCGGACATCTTCAGCGCCCCCGCGCAGAGCTACAAGATCTGGATCGTCGAGGTGGCGGCGCTCCAGCAGGTGGTCTCCGCCAACAAGCTGCTCGACGAGCTGAACCGCAACGGCTTCATCGCCCTCTACATCAATTTCGACACCGGCAAGGCGGACCTGAAGGCCGACGGCACGGCCACCGTCGCGGAGATCGTGAAGGCCCTCAAGGCCGCGCCGCAGATGAAGGTCGCCATCGAGGGGCACACGGACAACGTGGGCCAGCCCGCCGCCAACAAGGCGCTGTCGCAAAGGCGCGCCCAAAGCGTGATGGCCGCCATCGCCGCTGGCGGCGTCGACGCGAAGCGCCTCTCGGCCGCCGGCTTCGGGCAGGAGAAGCCCGTGGCCGATAACCGCAGCGAAGAGGGGCGGGCGAAGAACCGTCGCGTCGAACTGGTGAAGAAGTGACGGGCCCGGCTGGCTTGCCCGAGACCCTGCGCATCAGCACCGATCCGGCGGAACTCGACCGCGACGCGGTGCACGCCATGATGGCGCGCCAATCCGACTGGGCCCGCGGCATTCCGCGCGAGACCCAGGACCGCGCCATCGACAACTCCCTGTGTTTCGGCGGCTTCCTGGGCGCCACGCAGGTGGCCTTCGCGCGGGTCGTCACGGACTACGCGACGTTCGCGAACCTCGTGGACGTGTTCGTGCTTCCCGAGCATCGCGGCAAGGGCTACTCGAAGGCCCTGGTCGCGGCCGTGGTCGCCCACCCGCGGCTGCAGGGCCTGCGCCGATTCCGGCTCGACACCACGGACGCGCACGGGCTCTACGCGCAATTCGGCTTCAAGCCGGCGGCGAGGCCCGAGCAGGTGATGGAACGGTGGTTCCCGGGCCTGTACGAAAAGCCCCGTGACTAGCCCGGCCCGTGCCGCGGCGATCGCGGCGCTCCTGGTCGCGTCGGGCTGCGCGAGCACGCGCATCGAATTGCGGCCCGAAGGGGATCTGCCTTCGCTCTGCGCGCCGGCCTCCGGCGGCGGTGTCACGCAGGTCACCTGGTGGCCCCAATGGCGAGCGGACCAGAAGGAGCCCGAGGCTCGCGAGGCGATGGCCGAAGCCGGGCTTCGCCGCGTGGTGGCGGCGGGCGATTGCCTCGGGCCCGCGACGTTGCGGCGACGACCGTCCGCCCCACCGGCCGCCGGGGAGGCCCGCGCGGAGTTTGAAGGCCAACCCCGCCCGGCGCGGGTGCTGCTCGTCACCGTGCGCGAGCTGGGGCCCGTGCTGCGCCTGGGCAGCGGTGCGATCGTCGAAGGCGAGACGAACGTGGTCCTCGAATTGCGGGAGGTCGATCCCCGTACCACGGAACTGCGCCTGCGATCGATCGACTGGCGACACGGCGGTCCCGGCGTCGTGAAGGGCGTCGCGACGCTGGAGGACGACGTCGCGCAGGCCTTCCGCCGCCTGCTCGAGGGCCGGCCGCCGGCTTCCCGCTAGGGGCTTCGCCGGTCAGTGCGTGGTGAGTTCGCGGCGGATCTGCGCGATGAGGTCGATGTCCGCGGCGAGCCACGCATCCTCGAGCACCTGGAGGTAGGCCGGCTCGATGGGCGCGTGCCCCTCGGGACGGCGCTCGTAGACGAAGCGCACGATGTATTCGCCTTCCACCGGCGCCTCGATCGTGAGGGTGCGGGTGAGGCCCGGCACCTCCGGCGTGGGCTCGGAGACGGTTTCGAGCCGGCTGCGCGGCACGAGGCGCACGCGGTCGTGGATCACGGCGTGGCCGAAGTGCAGTTCCCGCCGGAAGCCGTCGCCCGTTCGCGCCGTGATCTTCGCCGTGTCGATGCCGGGCAGGAAGCGCGCCGGATCCTCGAGGCTGCCCACGAGCCCGGTCCAGATCTGTTCCAGGCTCAGCGGATCGACGAGTGGGTTCAGGATGTCGTTCACGACGATGATGTGTTCGAAGCGCATCCCGCCATTTTGCCCATGAAAATGGGGACAGGTGAAAAAGGGGACAGGTGAAATAGGGGGCAGGCTATTCCATGGGCCCGAGGTCGATGCCCTCGATGTTCTGGACGATGTGCTTCTCGCCCACGCACTTCAAGGTGGCGACGAGCTTGCCCTTCGCCGCGTGGCACGAGAACACCGTCGGGGTTCCTTGTTCGCAGGCGGCATGGGCGGCATGGGCGGAAGCGGACAGGCCCAGGGCAGGTGCCAGCGCCATCAGCGCGAGCAGCGGCCGGATCACGACGGCTCCCCGGCTTCGCGCGGGATTGCGCCGACCCGCTCGCCGGTCCAACCGAACTCCGAGTACGGCATGCCCCGTGCGACCTGCTCGAGCGCATGCCGCACGTAGCCGATGGTATTGGGCGGC
>Ga0138256_10002654_pt1 | contig 19079 bp, 11 predicted proteins | sample KNB2016incub_MG_FD_105486 | JGI IMG/M metagenome (GOLD analysis project Ga0138256, IMG submission 105486) | Active sludge microbial communities from wastewater in Klosterneuburg, Austria - KNB2014incub_MG | ecosystem: Engineered > WWTP > Activated sludge > Unclassified | place: Austria... | reverse complement strand
GTCGCCGCGTCGAAAAAGACTCGATCAAACGGCCAAACACATGGAAGGAAAACTGGGCAAAAAGACTAGCGCAACCAATGACTTCCGCTTTGGTGTCACCTCAACTATGAATTGTGGCACTAGGTTCGAGGGTTGGGTGTCTTCAGTGGTCATGGTTACATCCGAAACTCGACGGCATCGTGTTGCTGGCAGAAACGCCGACTAATGATCCCTACGGCTCCGCCACATCATACAGTTCAACAACCGAAAAGTCGGTGTCGTTCGGGACGAGGTTTTTGTAACCCTGCCATGACTCCACCATCGCACGTTCGCTGTCCGACATTTTGCTCCACGGCTGCTGGAGCAGAACTCGACGAGGTTGCAGCACGCCTTCTTCGACCAGTTGCTGGAACCGCGCAGGGACGACGTATTCGGTATAACCATACGTCAAACGATAGCGCAGGATCGCGCCCCAGTTCACAAGCACATGAGTCACGCCCTGTTGACGGAGGTGGTGGAGAGCCTGTTCCGGTGGCAGCATCCGGCGCACAGATACAGGACGCTGCTTGTCCGCGGGCAGCGACGTCCAGTCTTCAAACAGACAGTCATCGAAGACCGTATTATACAGCAGCGGAAAAGTGGCATCGAAGACTTCTGCCTCGCCGACCATCAGAACTTTGGCGTCAGCCGGAAGAGATGAATTCAGATAGCTGATATCCGAGCGAATCGTTACCTGCCGGGCGACATCGAGATCCATCAGCCCAACATGAAACCCAACTAGCGCCAAGCCGCAGAATCGCACGTTGAACAACGTGACAGCCGCGATCACTATCGCCAAAAACGCCTTCCACACGCGGGATGAGGAAATCAGCCAGGACGCCGCCGCCGCCAGACTCAACAGCGGAATCAGTGGGATCCAGAAGCGATCGATCCGATGCGTCAGTGCCCACCAGGTGACGAAGCCCCAGACGATGAGGCACAAGACAATCGGCAGTACACTGATCCGACGCCAGAGCAGAACAGACGGCACTGCCAGCGCGAAGAGCAGGGCACTCGTCCATTTGTTATAGACAGCAGCGCCAAGGATGTGCTCCGGGATGCGGCTCAGTTCGTGTTCCGGGGCGGCATGGGCCGGCTTCCAGCGGGCATTCATTTCCGGTGACCATTTGCTGCCGCCGAAGACACTATAAGCAAGTGGATACACGGGATTGCCGGTTTCGACGAGATTCTTCAACAGCCAGGGAGCGATCATCACGACAACTCCGAGACTAAATCCCGCGACTGGGATCAGCAGGGATCGCCACTCGATGGCAGTTGGGCGAGCGGCAGGAATTGAATCACCAGGTTGATGATCGCCGCGAAGGGAACCCGACCTGAGGACAGGTCGGGCTACGCAGGCAGATCTGTCCTCAGATCTGCATCCAACTGGTGGCCGTTTTTCATTTCTCACCTGTCTGATTGAATCCGGTTGAGAATCCGTCACAAGTGAGTCGTTCGACTTTTGATGTTTCAGAATCTGAAACGCGACTAGGGCCGCAGTCGGCACGATGACGGAAATCAGCCCGGTGTACTTTGTCGCCATCGCGTTACCTGCCAGCAGGCCCGTGATGGTGGCCAGTCTGCCCATCGATGCGGGAAACTGCCGGATCAGCAGCGCACCCATCGTGGCCGCGATCAGATAAAACGTTAAAGCACCTTCGGCGTAGGGAATGAGCGAGACGCGCAGCGTCCACGGCGTTGTGATGTAGATCAGTGTCGCCAGCCATGCGACGTCGGCACTGATCCAGCGACGGGCAATACTGAAGATGCTCAGAGCACTCAGCAGCTGAAAGACCGACAGCACTACCTGACCCACCAATGCGCCACGCCACCAGTCGCCGGCGAATACCATTCCCGCCAGACTCAGCATCTCACAGAGAAACGGAAAGCTGGTATACACATTGTGCGGCAGAAAAGTAATCTGTCCCTGTTGAAACCACTCCTTCGGTCCCTGCAGATGATACTCGCGGACATCAAAGTCCGTCGGCGGCGAGACGGCCCCCAGCAGCAGATAGATCGCAAAGGGTACAATAATCAAGAGCACGAGTATCCGGAGGGTGCGAGATGATCGATGTTCGACAGGCGCGGACACAATTTCGCGGGACGCATGACCCCGCGATTTCCATCGAACAATGCTCGACAGCGCAAGACTCAGCAATGCCGGAAAGACGATCGCTGGCCGATTCAACTGGCCCGTCAGGCCGCAGCACAGCGTCACGAGCGACAGTACTCCCAAACCGGTCCCAAAACGCAGCACAATCGACTCTGTCCACAACAATCGGCATCGTTGATGGATCAACATGCAGATGGCGTCACCATGGATCGCCGCCAATGCAAGAATGACCGCAACCATCGAAAAGAGCGGCATCCGCTGCGGAAGAAAGCGTATTCCGGATGGACGGTCGGGAACCAGAGGATTCGAAGCAGCTTCACTTAGCCCGAGCGCTTCGTCAGCCATCATCGACCAGATTTCCGTGCGCGGCACCGCCGGATCTTCGATGGACTGACGGAAGAAGTACCAGAGGAAGCCGCAGATCCAGGAGACGGCAACGCAAACCGCGATGGTTGTGAGAAACGGACTCCGTCGTGATTCTGATGCGGCTGCGCTGCGGATCTGGGTGGAAGTCACAGGAATTGGCCGCTGCTGACGGAATGATCAACGATCGTGAAGTCTCGAGGCTGCCTCACATTTACGAGTGTCGCACGGCGGAATACCAAAACAAAAACGGCTTCCGGGAAGAATTCCCGGAAGCCGCGCGGTTCTGAGTTAGAGCAAGGAGGTTACAGAACAGGAAGCAGTTCTTTCCCACCTCAAGTCGATGCGATTATCGAGCCAGGCCGAATAGACCTGCCAGGCTGCTCTTCTTCGGCTGCGTGTTGTGCAGTCGAGAAGGGAAGAATACCTGTGGTTCCGCTGGTGGAACTGGAGCAGGTACTGCTTCCGGAGGAGGTGTTGGCTGAACAGCAGCAGGAGCTGAGACCGGTGTCGCACCCGTTCCACATCCCGTGCCACAACCAGTGTCGCAGCACCCAGTGTCGCAGCAACCACCACAGCATCCGTCTACAACATCGTATCCACATGCCTTCAGAGCCTGAGTTGCTTCACGACGGACCCAACGGTCGCAGTCGCCAAGAGCACAGGTCAGAGCAGCAACCACACATGGGCTGCAGCAGCATCGGTTATGGCGAACCTGGTCACCAATTTCGTCTGCAGCTTCGCGGCGAACTCGTTCGTCTGAGTCGTTAAGACCGTAGACGAAAGCGTTCATGATTTCCGGATGGCAGCAGCAATTGTACTTGCGGCCCAGTTTGTCCAAAGCCGACTTACGGTCTTTGGCGTAGCAGGCAGTCATTGACTTGTAGATCAGCTTTGCGATTTCGCAGCAGTCGTCGTTGCAGCAATCGCAGGCTTCTCCACAGGTGTTTCCGCATCCGTCACCACAAGCAGCTGGAGCACAGCAGCTTGCGTCAGTGTTGCAGCCGTTTCCACAGCCTGCTGGAGCACAGCAGGTTGAGGCACCGTTGCCACAGCCATGGCCATTGCCACAGCCATTGCCGCATCCATTGCCATTGCCGCATCCAACTGGAGCACAGCAGGCTGGGTCAGTGTTGCAGCCGTTGCCGCAACCATTCCCACAACCAGCTGGAGCACAGCAGCTTGCGTCATCGTTGCCACAGCCATTGCCGCAGCCAGCTGGAGCACAGCAGCCTGGGTCAGTGTTGCAGCCGTTGCCACAACCATTCCCACAACCAGCTGGAGCACAGCAGGTTGCGCCGTTGCCGCAGCCATTGCCATTGCCACAGCCAGCTGGAGCACAGCAGCCTGGGCCGTTGCCGCAGCCGTTGCCATTGCCACAACCATTGCCATTGCCACAACCAGCTGGAGCACAGCAGGCTGGGCTGGTGTTGCAGCCGTTTCCACAGCCGTTTCCGTCGCCGTTACCACAGCCAGCTGGAGCACAGCATGACTCGGGAGCGGTGCAGCTGTCGCAGCAAGGCGGTTTAATGTCCGAACACTTGCGTTGGTACGTGTACACATTCGTGCAGCACGGACGAGCAATCGTCGGCTTACAGCATGCTGGCTGACAGTCTTCAGCACAGCCGCAGCTCTTACAACCACCAGAAGTAAACAGCCCGGCGTGAGTCGAAGCCATCATTCCGGCCAGCGCAAAAGCTGCACTGAACATCCTGATCAATTTCATGTTCAATTCTCTCCTTCTCAAGGAAATCGTTCCGTCAACCACCCTGATTGCCACTTGTCCGTGTGTTAACATTCGGCAAACCGTTGCCGATTCCCTCGACCTGCGGCGGGATTGGATTTTGACCTTTCACCACTTCGCTGTTACTCAGAATTTCGGACATTTAGGCAGGCGTTACAGTCGTTGATTTCGCTCTTGTATCGTTTCGCATCTGGATCTCCGTGATCCAGATGTGTCTCTGCAGTCCGAGGGACGCTTGAGCTATCGTCGCGACAAAATCCGACTCTTGAGTTTCCACAGGTCATTACTACTCAATTCGTTACGTCCATTTCAGGCCTGAATGTGCGGGTCGTAACGACTGGGAAACCTGGATATGAAGAATGTGCCGGAAAAGTCCGCGCCGCTTCGCAGGTCGTGTCACTCTGGCGAATACAGGCAGCAGTTTTCCAATCTCGCCGGTTGTCGGGTCTTTGACGCTGACGGCTCCGTTCGAGCCAACGGGAACACGTCGAATCAGGATTTGGCGCTTGCCAACTGGGATTTCTTTATTCGTTCAATGATGATCGTGATCATGTGAGCCGTCACACACATGCGGCGAGTCCCATGAGCCAAACGGATCGTCAAAACGAGACCACTCCGACGGTCCTGACAGCATTTCCGAATCTGTCAGCAGGCATGTATCCAGCGATTGCCGCGCCGCCGACACATCAAGATCCTGGCCAATAATCAACAATTCCTGACGCCGGTCACCCCAGACGTCATCCCAGACCGAATCGAGCTCCGCGAGCAATTCCGGATCATCCGTCGGCCATTCTTCGCGGGGTGTTTCAGCCCACCATGCCCCACCAGGCTCAGCCGCCAGAACCTGTCCCACGTGCGACCAGTAACCAGCGATGGCGTGTCTGGTCGCCAGCCAGAAATATCCCTTTGAACGCAGGATATTGGGGGCGTGATCGCCTGTCATCCAAAAGTCCCAAAGCCGCTGCGGATGAAACGGACGACGGGCTCGGTAGACAAAACTGCAGATTCCACTCGCACTGGATTGGCAAGATTCATCACTCGCAAATGCCTTCTGCCATCCGTCAGCTCCGATCGACCATTCCTGCTGAAATCGCCCCGTGTTGACGATTTCTTCGATAGGAACCTGTCCGCGCTGAATAGACAGAATGCGTGCGTCCGGGTTAAACCGCCTCAGCATTTCCAGCAGCAGTTCAGTCTTTTCCTCAGACACCAGGTCTGACTTGTTCAGCAGAATTACATTCGCGAACTCAATCTGATCGATCAACAGCCGCGCGACATCGTGATCGTCATCTCCATCGATCCCCAGACCGCGGTCACGGAGTTCTTCCACGCTTTGAAAGTCTTCCAGGAAGTTCTGCGCGTCCACCACCGTCACCATCGTGTCAATGCGTGCGGAACCCGCGAGCGGCTCGCCGTTTTCATCCTCGACGGCAAACGTCTCGGCGATCGCCATTGGTTCCGCCATCCCGGCCGCCTCGACCAAAATCACATCGCATCCCTCGGATCGCGACAAACTGCTGACTTCCTGCAATATTTCAGCGCGGAGTGTGCAACAAATGCATCCGCCTGATAGCTCAATCAGTTTGATGCTGTTCCCGTCTGGCGATTCAGCTTCGCAAATTCGCTTCAGATTTTCATCGATTCCCTGCATCGAGTTGACAATCACGGCGACCTCTAGTGCCCCGCGATGTTCCAGCACATGTCGGAGAACTGAGGTTTTTCCAGTGCTGGAAAATCCGGAAAGCACAGTGACAGGAAGGGTTTTCATGTTGCCTCAACTGCAGAAGTTTGAATCTCGTAAAGCGTGAATTCTAACGTAACTCGGATGAAGGAAAGGGTCGGGAGTCTTTTTTGGAGAATAGCCTGGTGAAAAACGCTGGCCTTTCCGTCCAAAAAAGACTCCCGACCCTCTGCACACACCAATAAACCGCCAATATGGGACAGTCGAAGTAGGCAGATCTGCCTCAGATCCGCATCGAGCACCTGTCGCCGCAATGCAGGCTGTCGATTTAGTGCGTTTTACTAACCCGAAGCGCCAGCGAGGCAAACAAGTTACGTCTGCCCTTCCGCGTGAAGTTTTTGCCTCGCTGGCGCTTCGGGTTAGTATTTTTTGCGGTGGTTTCGTTGCCGGTGACGACCGTAAGTCAAAAATGCGCAACTTCAAAACTAGCGCTTCGGGTTGGTATTAAATCAACAGCCTGCACGTGAACTCCGAAATCTCGTCACGCCACACACTACTGAACAAATGCTCTGTTCATCTTGAGCAGTTTTCAGGAAAAGACCTAAACTACAGGGTTTCCCTTACAATTTTACAATACCGGATCTCCAGCAGCCCATTGAGATATCCGGGACACGGTCGCTCTGCGCGGAATTCGATGGCGTTGCATCCAATGAAAACCCTGCGAAATGCATTCACAGCCATTGCGCTGCTGATCGTTGCATTGGTCGGGGTTGAGTTCTGGCTGCAGGGAAAATCAGCTCCTGCGCTACAACGGATCACAGGCCGCGCGGCGGACGCCGATCAATCGTTGCTTGTGGTGTCTTCTGTCTGCCATCATGAGCTGCAGCGTCTTCTGGAAACAAAACATGTGGCCAGTCAGCGGAGTGGCATCCACCTCGTTCGAGTCAACTCATTGGGCTGCCGTGGTGACGAATCAGAATCCCCTGCACCAGATGACGTCTTCCGCATTTTAGTCCTCGGCGATGACTGCATTTGCGGGGCTTCTGTCGATGAGACTGAAACCGTTCCGGCCCGTTTGCAGCAGTTCCTTTCGAAGCAGACAGCAAGCAAGCTTGAAGTGATCAACGGCGGAGTTCCGGGGTACTGTCCTCTGCTTTCCTGGATAAAGTTCGAGCACGATCTTGCAAAACTCAAGCCGGACCTTGTCGTTCTCCATGTCGATATGACCGACATCGCCGACGATGCCTGCTACCGCAGCCTGCTGCTGGAAGAAAACCAGCATGCCATCTGTTCGCACCCCGCGCTGCGTTTGAAGCCAAAACCAGAGCACTCCGTGACACAGTTCGTCAGAAAATCGGCAACCGCCAGCTGGATCTTTACCAAGGTCCGCGATCAGGGCCCCGAGCTGTTGTCAGCATCTCCCGTTTCGCCTCGCGGCTGTTTGTTCGACTGGATTTCCGATGATCCTGCCGATCTTCGGCTTCAGGTTCGTCACGCTCTTGAACCAATATCGCGTCTTAAATCATCTGTCGAAGGCGCGGGCGGGCGTCTTCTCGTCACAACGGCACCGGTTTTGTGGCAGGTTGTTTCGGCGGATGTGGCTCCGCAATTGAGTCGTCAGTGCGGAATTCGGGGAACCACGCCGTACCACAGTCGGTTTCCATTTGAGGTGCTGCATGCCTTCTGCAATCACGCTCAAATCCGATTCTGCGACACAACCCCGACTTTTGAAAATGGTGAAGGTGCAGAAAAGCTGTTCTCCACGGACGCGCCGGTACTGTCACGAATCGGAATGGCGCTGTACGCCCGCGAGATCGCTCGCTATCTGATCACAAACCCGCCTGCGGACTGGTAGCAAAAGATACTGCGATTCTGCATTGGAAAGTCGTCGATGACAGCGTATACCTTCCCACTCAGTTCCGCGTTACGCAATTCATCAACAAGGGCACGCCACCTCTGACAGCGCAGTAGTTAATAATTTATGACCAATTCACTTTCGTATTCAACTCAACTCGCACAACAGGCTCGCGTGGCGGCAACGGCGCTGGCCAATGTCACCGCTGGTCGCAAGAACGCCTGGCTGCGGCGTGTCGCTGATACTCTGCGCGACGATGCGACAGCCATTGTCGCAGCCAATGCCATTGACCTCGACGCTGGTGCGGATTCCGGCCTGAGTCCCGCCATGTTGGATCGACTCAAACTCACCCCCGATAGCATTGATTCGCTCGCCAGCGCCGTCGGACAAATCATTGCGCTGCCCGATCCGGTTGGTGAGGTCATTGAAGGACAGCGCCGCCCGAACGGACTGTATGTCAGCCGCGTGCGAGTTCCTCTGGGCGTGGTTTTCTTCATCTACGAATCACGTCCCAACGTGACGATCGACGCCGCCGCGCTCTGCGTCAAGAGCGGCAACGCAGTCATTCTTCGAGGCGGCAAAGAAGCGATACACAGCAATCGAGCCCTCCAGGCCGTGATCGAAAAGACTCTCGTTGCCGAGCAACTTCCTCAACACGCAGTACAACTGGTGGAATCGACGGATCGTGAAATCGTTGGTCACCTGTTGTCGCTGGGGAATCTGATCGACGTCACCATTCCACGCGGCGGCAAATCACTGATCGAACGAGTCGCCCGCGAAGCGACAATGCCCGTGATCAAACACTTCGACGGCATCTGTCATGTCTTCGTCGATGCCAGCGCCGATGAAAAGATGGCGGTCGAGATAACGGTCAACAGCAAATGCCAGCGCCCCGGTGTCTGCAATGCAGCGGAAACTCTGCTCATTCACCAGGCCGCCGCGCCAAAGCTGTGGCCGCAACTCGCCAAGGAACTGCAGAGCAGGGGGGTTGAGTTGCGATGCTGTCCGGTAAGTCTCGCGATGATCTCAAACGGAAAACCCGCGACCGATGAAGACTACGCCACCGAATATCTCGACCTGATTCTTTCCGTCCGCATTGTGGAATCAATCGATCAGGCGATCGAACACATTCGTCGCTTTGGCTCGGCGCACACAGACGCCATCGTGACAAATTCCGTAGAATCGGCGATGAAATTCGAAGCCGAAGTCGATTCAGCCGCCGTCGTCATCAACGCCAGCACCCGCTTCAACGATGGCGGCGAACTTGGAATGGGTGCCGAAATCGGCATCAGCACCGACCGTTTCCATGCCCGCGGCCCCTGCGGCCTGCGTGAACTGACCAGCTACAAATTTGTCGTGCGCGGTGAAGGTCAGATTCGATCTTAAACTTCACGCGGTCTGAATTGATGTCCTTGTTCCGAGGCTCCAGCCTCGGAACACGCTGCCCCGGAGGCTCCTGCCTCCCGAGGATTGATGATCTGAAAACCGGAGATTTGAATGCTTTCGTCGTTTGACCCGAGCCAGCGGCGAGGATTTTAGTATCACAATGCCTCGCCGCTGGCTCGGGTCAAACGAGTGTTAAAAAAACGCCAGCAATCAGTTCTGTCGAACAATCATTGGCGAAACACCCCACATGACGCCGATACACGTCGGATTGATCAATATGCGCTACCCTCCAGTTTGAAGGCTTTAATGCGAGCGGCAGAAACAGAATTACCAGGGATATCGCGTCGCCCAGGGAATCCGACCTGAGACAGGTCGGACTACGTAGGCAAATCTGTCCTCAGATCTGCTTCCTTTGACGTGGTTCAGCCGCACGGGTCTGCTCGGCCCGACGACTCGCCGATGGTAATTCCTTTTCTGCCGTTCGCCTAATTGAGCGTATCCACCTCTTTCTCAGCCCATAAATTGTTTCCGATACGGCGGGATGCTTGCTTTACAAGCCAGACGGTGTGTCGTTATACTCCCCGGCTCTTTCCAGCGAAAATGTATACAAACGTCCAGTTTTAAGTGGGCAAACAAGTCACTTTTTGGACGTTTTGGAGAATTAAAATGCCGAAGCAGAAGACTCATAAGGGAATGAAACGCCGGTTCAAGGTCACGGCGACTGGTAAAGTAACGCATCGCAATGCGAATCGCGGACACTTTCTCAGCCATAAAGGCGGCAAACGGACGCGTCAGCTGCGAAATGATGGAATCATCTGCGGTGCAGAAGCGAAATTGATCGCAGCCGCACTCAGCCCGGGAATGTAGTCGCGAGACTCGAATAAGTAGTTAGAGTTCTGAAGCTTGACGACTTCAGCTACGTAATCGTCTCGAATCCAATTGTCATCAAGATTGAACTGTTCTGAAGGTCTGGTCAAATGCGTGTTCGCCTCGGGAAAGCCCGTCACCGTTCAAAGAAGCGTCTGTTCAAGGAAGCACGGGGCAACGTGGGAGGTCGCAGCAAGCTGCTGCGAACCGTCAAGGAAACCTTGGTCCGCGCCCGAGCGTTCGCAACACGCGACCGTCGCACGCGCAAACGCGAATTCCGCGCATTGTGGATCACCCGCATTTCGGCCGCAGTTCGTGAACTGGGGATTTCGTACTCGTCATTCATCCATGGATTGACGCTGGCCAACGTTGGCCTGAACCGCAAGCAGCTAAGCGAACTGGCGATTTCGAATCCGGAAGTTTTTAGTGAAATCGTCGAGATCTCAAAGAAGGCTCGCGGTGCGGCATCTGCTGCCTAATCGACTATCGGCGAGACAATTGAATTTCTGAATCGGGCGAGCCTCTTCACTGCAGGACTCGCCCGTTTTCGTTAGTCAGCACCTTGTGATTTCTTCAACGGCGGATCGCCAAAGAGCTGGACTGAATGGACATCCTGAACGCATTCAATGAATTCGAAACGAGCGCCCTGCAGTCCATTAGCGCCGCAAAGGATGCGGACGCACTGGAGCGAGTCCGCGTCGAGTTCATGGGCCAGAAGAACGGCAAAGTCCGCGACTTACAAAAGCTGGTCGGCACCGCGACGCCCGAACAAAAGCCAGCCGTCGGCAAACGCTTCAACGAAGTTCGCATGAGTGTATCGGCGGCCCTCGACGCAAGAGTCGAGCAACTGAAGACGCAGACCACCAAAGCGGCGTCAGAATTCGACGTAACGCTCCCCGGCGAACGACCTCGCATCGGCCACCTGCACCCCATCATGCAGGTGATGAGTGAATTCCGGGAACTGATGGGCCGCTTTGGCTTCACCGTTGTCGATGGCCCGGAGATCGAAGACGAACACCACAACTTCGAAGCCCTGAATATCCCGGAAGACCATCCCGCCAGGGATCCTCTGGACAACTTCTACATCGCCTGCGCTGCCACCGCTGCTGGTGGACCAGTACTGCTGAGAAGTCAGACTTCGACCGTTCAAATTCGAACGATGGAAAATACGAAGCCGCCAGTACGAATTGTATCCCTCGGCCGCGTCTACCGCCCGGACACAATCGATGCGACGCATTCCTGCATGTTCCATCAGATGGAAGGCCTGATGGTCGATCGTCACGTCACCATGGCGCAGCTCAAGACCGTGCTGAGTCTCTTTGCCCGTAGTTTTCTCGGCCCGGACGTCGAGATCCGTTTCCGCCCGTCGTTCTTCCCGTTCACGGAACCTTCCGTCGAAGTCGATATGAAATGGGGTGACAGCTGGATGGAAATCGGCGGTGCCGGGATGGTCGATCCCAACGTCTTCGCCGCAGTCGGCTACGACCCCGAAGAATTCACCGGATTCGCCTTCGGCCTCGGCATCGAGCGTTTCTGTATGAAACACTACGGCGTCGATGACATCCGCCGCTTCTACGAAAACGACATGCGGTTCTTGTCACAGTTTTGATGCCAAGTAGGATAGGCTTCCAGCCTGTCGAGCTGTAAATGACAGGCTGGAAGCCTGTCCTACTTTGCCAAAATCCGTCAGTAATAGAATCCTCGTCCACGCAGATCGGGAACCCGCAATCGCAAACTTATTGCTGCGACTGTCAAAATGGTGGCCCGCATTCACTTCTCAGTCACCGGTTTCCGAGCCCGCGGTGACGCTAAAGAAGCAGCCTGCTGTGATTCCGTCTGAGGCGACACCGCGACGGCCCGTTCGCGGAGGGCTTCGGCGGAGATGAGGTGGACTAGTTCCTGGCCGAGGCGGTCCATTTCCATGACGATTGAATCGATGCGTCCGGCAAGGTACAGATACGCGGCCATCGCGGGGATCGCGATCAACAGGCCAACGGCTGTTGTTAAAAGTGCCAATGCAATCCCGTTGGCAAGTGTCTGAGTCTGCCCCATGGCACCGGCGGTGGCAATGTCGTTGAATGAGCGGATCATGCCGACGACGGTCCCCAGCAGGCCGATGAGCGGGCTCAGGGTGGAAACGCCGTTGAGGACTCGCAGTCCCTTCTTGAGCTGGGTGACCTGGCGTTCGCCGCCGTCAAGAACCGCCTGCTCGACTTCCACACTGGGACGGCCCCATTTGCGGACGCCGTGCATGAAGATTTCAGCCATCGGGCTTTGGTTTTGATGACAGATCGCGATCGCCTCATTCTTATCCATGCGTCCCGCCCGCAGATGCATAAGGAATCGTTCGACAAACGCTTTCGGAATGACTCGACGCCGACGCAAAATCACAAGACGTTCGATGACCGACCAGACACCAATCACCGAGGCGACGATGAATGCGATCGTAAACGGACGCCCCATGGCGTCGGCGATTCCGAGGACATCGGTCGGAATTCCGGCGGGCGCGGGAAGTGCCACGTCGGACTTTTGGGCGACCGGCGATGCAGCCGCCGGAGTGGCGGTTTCTGAACCGCCACCCGTATTTTCCTGAGCGAGTGTCTGGCATGTTAGCAGCAATGCGACTGCCAGAACGGACATAGGTACAAGACGAGTCGTCACAGTTGACCGATCCATGGATTTCAAAATGGTTGCGGGTTTAAGGATGCTCTTGTTCCGAGGCTCCAGCCTCGGAACACACTGCCTTGGAGGCTCCTGCCTCCCGGACACGCACAGGGAGGCAGGAGCCTCCGGGGCATCGCGTTCCAGGGCTGGAGCCCCGGAACGAGAATTGGCGGCATCATTCCTGACCGCGTAGAGTATAAATCGACAATCGACAGGGCCGTTGGGGTCAAACTTGGGACCGTCCAACTACGGCGCAGTCCCTTCCAGTTTCTTCAGTTGTTCGGTGGCGTCTTTGACAAGACTTGACGTCGGGAATTCGCGGATCAACTCCTTGAAATCTCGAATGGCGGATTCATTTTCCATCAAGACAGTTTCGCAGGACGCCACCTGAAACAGTGCCTGAGCCCGCAGTTCGTTATAGCCAACATAGTTGAAATAGACCTTGAAGTACTCTTTGGCTGCCGTTTCAAGTTCTGACTGCATGCGATAGGTCTCCGCCAGCAGAAACTGACATCGAGCGGCGGTCTCCGTTCCCGCTGCCTGAGGATCACCCGTCACCAGTTGAAAATACTTCCTCGCTTTTTCAAAGTCCGGCGGTGCCTGTTGTTTCCACCGCTGCCCTTGAAGATCATTCAGCTGAAAGGCGAAGAGAGATTCCGGACTGCGAGTTGCCAGTTGCGCCTGAATCTGATCGATCTGGTCATAATTCTCCCTGGCAAGTGCGGCCTGGGCAAGCACGACCCAGACGCGATCATGCCAGTCTTCCTTCGCGACTTTGCCATTCACAATGTCTTCTCGAAGCGCGTTCAGGATGGCCACGGCTTCATCAATATTCTTCAGTCGCGCAACCGGGTCTTCAGCAGGAAGTTGCAGCAATGCGTTGCCGTGGAACTGTCGAACCTGAGGCGCGAGCGGACTGGCGGCATAGTCGGTGAGAAACGTTTTGGCGGCTCCGATCGCGGCCTGCCACTGCATGGCGATAGACTGCAATTCAATGACATGAAACAGAGCCCGCTCTTTTTCCGCCGCGCCATATCGGGCATCGGCGACGATGGCCTGCATTTCCTGGAGAGACAATTCCAGTCGGCCTTCATCCAGCAGACTTTCGGCCAGTGACAGTCGAGCCTGGCCAGCGAATGCACTGTCGGGAAATCGCTCCAGCAGCTGCCGATGAATGGCATCTGATTTCTTAAAATCCCCGGCGGACGAATGCATCCAGGCCCATTCTTCGAGCACCGCATCAAGGCTCGCGGCATTCGGGAAGACTGCCGTGAGGTTTGCCCACGCTTTATCGGCGGCGTCCAGCTGTTTCAGCTTCGCCAGTGTTCGAGCGACCTGCTTGCCGGCATCCCATGCATACAGCATCGGCGGCATCGTTTCGCTGCCAACGGGTTGCGGGGGTGCATCTTTCGTCAGTTTTCCAAACGCAGTCTGGTACGCGGTCGCGATGCGTTCAGCGTCTCCCTGTTCTTCGACACACCGTGCCTGCATGAAGACGGTCTTCGCAGCATCTTTTGCGCTCGGGAATTGCGTCGCCAGGATCGCGAACGAGGCTTCGGCCTCGACATACTTCTTCGACTTGAATTGACTCCAGGCAACACCGGACAGACCTGCTTCGCGAGCCGGTGAGTTTTCAGGACCAGATGCCGCGATTGCAAACAGCGCCTCGGCGCTCTCCGGCACATTGAGTTCCAGAGCGGTTTCAGCGGCCTGCAACACTGCTGTCCAGGTCTGCGGCTGATCGGCGTTGGCGGCGACAAGCGACTTGAGACTTTCAATCGCTTCCGGGAAACGATTCAAGTGGCTGAGCGCGACCGCTCTGGTGCCAGCAATGTCTGCCCTTCGAACAGGATCCTTTGCGACCGCCAGAAACTCATCGGCGAACTTCAGCACGTTATCGTACTGCTTCAATTCGAGACTGCTGATCGCGGCGAGCGCCAGTGCGCCGCGCATTTCCGTCAGGGAATCTGTCTCGGCTTCGGCCTTCAAAGTATCAATCATCAGCTCTGCCTGCAGCACGACCTGGTCATACCGCTTGCCGTCAAACAGGGCTCTCACCAGATAATACCGACCGACGACCGACGTGCGATCCTTCGGATCTTTTATCGCCTCCACGGTTCGCAGCAGCGTCTCCGCCGACCGATCCAGATCGCCGCGAGTCAGATAAAGTCGCCCCAGCAAGATCTGCTCTCGAGGTTGCTTGACGATGTCGGGAAACTCCTTATCCAGACGAGTAAACAATCGTTCGGCGCGATCCGCCTGACTCAATTGCAGTCGAAGTTCCGCGGCATTGAATAGGCACTCCGCCGTTTGATTGGATTGAGGCCAGCGATCTGCAATGTCTTCGAAAAGCTGAGCCGCCGTCTCACGATCACCGCCACGTTCCATTTGAGCCTGCTGAAACAGAACATCGGCAGCGAGTGGCGAATCGCCTGCCGCCTTGAGCGCTTCGGCAAATTCCTTGCGAGATTCTTCGAGGCGACCCAAATCTCGGAGCGACACGGCTGTCATGAGAATGGCTTGGGGCGCGGAGGCGGAATCTTTCGGGACGGTGCGAAACCGCTCGAGTGCGTTTTCGAATTCATTCAGGCGGTACAACGCCATACCGGCCCCAAGGTTTGCGGTGGCGGCCAGTGAACTTGTGGGATACGCCGTCAGCAAGTCGTCGTAGCTGGCGGCGGCTTGTTTGTACTGTTCCGCCCTGAACTGAATTGCTCCAATGCGAATCAGAGCCCGCGGCGCGGCGGATGCGTTCTTACCGGCCACGATGGTTTCGTACTGCTGCAACGCCTCCGGAACGCGGTTCAAAGATTCGAGAGCCGCACCAAGACTCAGTCTGGCATCCACGACCACCGCTGGATTAGTGCTCTCCGCTTTCACCAGCGGACTCAGAATTGCTTCACCTTTCGCCCATTCCCCCGTGACGACATACGAATCACCGAGGAACAATTTGCCCCATTCAACGCGGTTGTGGTCAGAGTGCTTTTCGAGATAGTCTGACAGCTGGCTGATAGCAGCCGGATAGTCACGCAGATAATAGCTGCATTCGCCGCATCGATAACGGGCTTCGGGGACGGTCTTGGTATCGGTCGCCTTCTGCAGAAACAGCAAATACTGTTCTCTGGCCGGAGCGTACTTCTCCAGAGTTTCCAACGAGAGGGCCAGGTAAAGCCGAGCCAGGTTGACACGCTCATGTTCGGGGAATTCCGTGACGAATTTCCCGAAGGTCTCCGCCGCCAGTTCGTAGCGCTGACTCCGGTAGAGGCCCACTCCCAGGTTGAAGTCGTCACTCGCTTTGTCCGCGAGGGCGACTGCGGGAGCCAGCAGACAGGCCAGTAACAATCCGACGATGAATTTCATTCGTCGGAACGTATTCCGCGTTTGGGTGATGCGTGTCGTCAGTGGTGGATTCCGCATGATTGTCAAGCTGCACGAGTTTTGAAGGCAAGTTATCCGGCCAATCCCTGGACACGTTTTCGGACGCATTGCCGCTGCCGCCGATCCGCAGGAATCCTTCCGGTTCGCATAGTACGCGGAATAATTCGGTTTCCGTAGTCCGCAGTTCGTCATTTTGGCGTTCGGAGACGACTTGTCCAATCTCAGCAAAACCTGCGAAAATCAGGGCCAGCTCCCAATGGTGTCCGGTTTCGAATTGATCAGGCCGATCAGACACCACCCACCTTCGGTCCGTGGAAAACACACTGAACCAGACGCCAATCCATGTATAGAATGAGAACGGAGGTTCTGAAACTCGTTTGATCCGAGCCACCGGCGAGGCATTGCGATGCTGAAATCCTCGCCGCTGGCTCGGGTCAAACGACGAAGTGCTTCAAGAAATTCTGCTTTCAAAACCATCCTGGTTTAGCGAGTTCCGGCTGACCTGCTCAGAAATCGTAAGACCGGTGCCTGCTATTTTTCGCTTGAAAATTGACCCAGAGGTATTTAGTCGAGTATCCTTTGTCATCAGTTTGCTGCGATTACCGATCTTATCCACCGATCTCCCGCTGTGTTTTCCCTCCTTCCTTCCTCAGGAACTCGTCATGCTTCGCATTCATACTGGCCGTTCGTCGGCGTACTGTGACGGGCAGACACGTCGCAGTTTTGTGCAAATCGGCATGGCCGGAATGGCCTCGCTGGGTCTGCCACAGATTCTGGCGGCTCAGGCACGAGCGGCGGAACAAAGCAAAGCGGCAGGGCAGGGCAGAGCAAACAAAGACACCTCCGTCATTCTGCTGTGGCTCGATGGCGGTCCGGGGCACATGGACACATACGACATGAAGCCCGAGGCTCCGGCGGAGTACCGAGGCATCTGGCGTCCGATTTCAACCAATGTGCCCGGCATGGAAGTCACGGAACTTTTTCCGCTGCAGGCAAAAATCGCCGACAAGTTCTCCGTCGTTCGTTCACTGCATCACGACAGCGGCGATCATTTTACCGGCGGTCACTGGATGCTGACCGGGCGCGGCGCAGGTGTCAGTGGAGCGAACAACAAAGGCAAGTATCCCTTCTTCGGCTCGATCGCCACCAAGGTCACCGGAGCGCGTCGCCCCGGAATGCCGGCACATGTGGCAGTTCCTTACGGCATGAGCATCGGCCTGCGACCGGGCTACTTCGGCGGCAATTATCTTGGCGTGCATCACAATCCGTTTGAGACCGAAGGCGATCCGAACGCGGACAACTTTCAGGTCAAAAATGTCGGACTGGTCAAAGATCTGACGCTGGATCGTTTGAACGATCGAAGGGCTTTGCTGACATCGATTGACGGCCTGCGACGTGAAGCAGACTCGACCGGTGCCTTCGAAGCGATGGACAAGTTTGACCAGACCGCCTTTGAAATGGTCACTGGTGAAAAAACTCGGGAAGCATTCGATCTGTCAAAGGAAGACCCGAAGACGAGAGAACTCTACGGACGGCATTCATGGGGTCAGAGCACTCTGCTGGCACGTCGGCTGGTCGAGGCTGGTACGACGTTTGTATCGTGTCACTTCGGCGGCTGGGATCATCACTGGGATCTAAAGACAGGCTACGAAAACTATCTGCCGAAGATCGATCAGCTTGTGTATGGCCTGCTGACAGACCTGTCTGATCGAGGAATCCTTGATCGAGTTCTCGTTGTGCTCTGCGGAGAATTTAGCCGCACGCCGAGGATGAATAACGGCGGCAACGGCGGCCCGCCGCTCAGCAAAGGAACGCCAGGCCGCGATCACTGGGGCAACGCAATGGCATGTTTCATGGCGGGCGGCGGAATTCAGGGCGGCCGCCTGATCGGCTCGACCGATCATCTTGGGGAATCCCCAAAAGAACACCCGCTCCGTCCCGGCGACATTCACCACACGATCTTCAACGTGCTGGGCGTCAATCCATCGCAGAACTTCCTCGACCACTCCGGACGCCCGGTCGTCGCGGTAGATCATGGAGCAGTGATTGAAGAGTTGTTCTGAATCAATTGCATCAGGTTCGCATTGCCGGGGCAAGTTAATCCCTCGGGCCAGGAAGACTGACCTGAAACTGGTGGCGTCTGTCAATTTGATGCATATAATTGCGCCCCACGTATTCAACTCCTGCACTCTTGTCGATCCGACTTCAGTGTGGCGATTTAACCTGATGGGTCAGTGACGGAGCCTTCTGGCCAGCAGAAGAAAAAGAATGGACGTCCGCTGAGGATCGGGCCACTCATTGGGCATTTCAGCCTGTTCAGGATGTCTCGCCGCAGGTTGCGAATCCCGATTGGTGCAAGACCAACATCGATCACTTCATTGCAGCCGGTCATGCGGCGAAGGGCGTTACGCCTGTTGAAACTGCGGATCGTCGCACGCTCATTCGTCGTGCAACTCTGGATCTGACGGGGCTTCCGCCGTCGATCAACGAAGTAAACGCATTCATTGCCGATGAATCGCCGAATGCCTTCGCGAGAGTGATTGACCGACTGCTGGCAAGCGCCGCCTATGGGGAGCGGTGGGGACGTCACTGGCTCGACCAGGCACGCTACGCAGACACCAGCGGCGATGGTACCAAGCCCGCGCTTCAGGCGGCGCACGGTCGCAAAGCAGGCCGAGACCGTGTCTATGCGGCCAGCTATTGGGGAAACCATCGATGTGGTTCAGAAGGCACGCTCAGTATGCATTCCGGCACCATGGCGGAAGCTTTGCCGGGAATCGGCGCATGGGTGAGCTATGGTCTGGGAACAGAAAAACCCAATCTCCCCTCGCACGTTGTTTTTGCGGAAGCATTGCCGTACGCTGGCGCGCAGTCGTGGGACAGTAATTTTCTCAATGCCCCGCTTCCGGGCTAAGATGGATTCTGCAGTGGCCGCGTCGTCTGCAAAAAGAAGTGCGAGATTCGGAGCCGCGCCCGTCAGGAAGCGGGGCTTGACGTCCGCTTCCTGACG
>Ga0138256_10002652_pt1 | contig 19085 bp, 18 predicted proteins | sample KNB2016incub_MG_FD_105486 | JGI IMG/M metagenome (GOLD analysis project Ga0138256, IMG submission 105486) | Active sludge microbial communities from wastewater in Klosterneuburg, Austria - KNB2014incub_MG | ecosystem: Engineered > WWTP > Activated sludge > Unclassified | place: Austria... | reverse complement strand
GCGGCGTGTTCGTCGGCGCCGGCGTCACCGTGGGGAAGTAGGGCGTGGCCAGGACGCGGTAGTTCAGCGCCGGTCCCTCGCGGCCATAGAGGTAGGTCTTGTCGGAACCAGAACCGGCCTCGCCCGCCTTCTCACGCTCACCACGGAAACGGGCGCATTCCACATAGCCCACCGAGCGGTTGGAGAAGTGCATCTTGACCCTCGTGGTGGTGGTGTAGGGCAGGAAGGGCACCCAGACCACCGGCATGTCCACCGTAGCGAAGACCCGGAAGCGGATGTTCTCCCAATGCCGCCACTGTTGGGAGTCCTGGTACTTCCGGTCGTAGCCACGACCGCCCGGGCGCAGGCAGACTTCGTCCAGAGTGGCACCTTGGGTAATGGGCTGCGTCGCCCCCACTGCTGAGGTATCGTTGAAGTAGGACAACACGGGCTCCGTCACCGTGACCTGCAGGGTGCGGGTCAGGACGTCGTAGACATAGACCCGCTCAAAATCGTCGGCCACATTGACCACGTTCATGAGCCGGCTGAAGATGATGCGCTTGGCCTCGATGTCGTAGAAGTTGGCCGGCGGGATGCCTTCGATCTTGTTGGGATCCAGTCCGATGCTGAGCGGCTGGCCGCCTTCCAGACGATCCTCCCAGAAAGATGCCTCTTCACCCAGGTAACGCGCGGCCTCCGATACCCCACGGTCCAGGGCCCACTTGAAGGTCATCACTCGAAAGAGATGGAAAGTACCGAATAGGATCACCAACAGGAGCGGAAGGGTCACGGCGGTAGTGACCGTGGACGTGCCGCGTTCATCAGCCTGCCAGCGCCTTATTCGCATCAGCAGCCGAAGCAACCGGTGCTTGGTGTGAGATCTGATCATGACGTGGCCTCGCTTTCGCCGCCTAGTTTCGGCATGTCGGGCATTCAACGGTCGGCGTGCCGTCTCCGGGCACCGGCGTCTGCGTGCAACCGGGGCAGGGAGCGCAGCGCCGGATCGGCGGCCGGCAGGAGTTGGGCACCTTGGGGCCGCGGGACTGGCGGGTGGGCTCGATCGGCGGACCCTCGTAGAAAGCGCCCGTGCGGCAGGAGAGCCGCATCTGCCCCGCCGGCAGTTCCATGTCCGGCGCGTCCGGATTGGGCAGCTTCAACCAGCCGCCGTAGGGAATGGTGATGACCTTGGTGGCCTTGACGTAGAAGAGCGCGTCGTTGACGATCTGCGGGTCGGTCTGCAGCTCGATGGTATCCAAGGGCGAGCGCCGCGGATCGTCAGGCCAGATATCCACCTCGTCCGTACCCGTCTGCAGGCGCAGGTTGGTCAGCGTGCGGCTGGCCAGCTCTTGGTCGATGATCTGCCAGGCGATCCGCTCCCAACCGACGGGGTACTGGAACGCCGGGTCGTCGGTGGGGAACTGCGGCCCTTCGACCTGCAGGTAGCGCCCCGCCTGATGCGTGGCCTCGCAGAGCGTATCACGAACGGCCATGACGCCGAAGAGGCTGACCAGGCTCAGGATCAGGAAGATCATGGCCGGCAGGACCACCATGAACTGCACCAGGGCGGCACCGCGCCGGTCCCGCCACCAACGCCGCAGATGGCGTCGGCTTCGCACCAGGGTGGTGCGGCATTCTGTCATTGACATAGGACCTCCCCATTGCGCACATCCTCAAGGGTGATGGCGTCGAAGTTGGCCAGGTAGCCGCCCTCCTGCGGCGAGCCCACCGGCAGCATCCGCACCGTGTACTTGCTGGTCACGGTGAGCGGGTCCTTGCACTCACGTGTGTCCTTGAGCAGGTCCACCGTGACTGTCAGGTCCACCACCGAGATGTTGCCCCCCTCTTTAGGCGTGAAGGGGTTGTTGAGCAGCTCCTGGATCACGATCTTCTCGGCGATGTCGGTCCAGAGGTCCTCGTTGGGGTCCTCCGGCCCGTAGAACGACAGGAAGCGTGCGGCCTGGTAGGTGCCGTGATGCAGGCTGTCGCGGATCTTGATCACCTTCCACACCGAGAAGCCGCCCCAGAAGGCCACGATGATGATGGGCGTCAAGAGCAGGGCCTGCACCGCGGTGGCCCCGCTGCGATCGGCCGTGAAGCGCGCCGCCAGGGCGCGCAGGGCCGACCAGAGGCCGGATGGATGGAAAGATAGGTTCGGATGATGCTTCATAGATTCACCACCTGTTCGCAAGGCGTACAAGGGAGCGGACAAGTCCGCCCGGAAGCCCGATCACAGCGGCCACCAGGACGGCACCGCGGGCCATTCCCAGTAGATCCACGTGAAGATCAGGGCGGGGATGGCGAAGGTCCATGCGTAACGGCGGCCACGGGTCTGCAGCTCAGCCTCTGTGGGCAGGAACTGCCCCGTCAGCAAGCGAGCCCGCCATCCCTCGATGACCTTCCCCAGCGAGGGGCGCTGACGGAGGGCCTCCACGGCCAGGACCAGGATCATGATGATGAGCAGCCCGAAGGCCAGCACGGCCAGGAATTCGATCGACGGGAACAGGGCAAAGACAGCCATGAGGAACTTGGCGTCGCCGCCACCCATGAAGTGCAGCATCCACATCCCGAAGAGGATCGACCAGGCCACCAGCAGGCCGATGACCTGCAGCCAGCCCTTGTCGCCCAGATGCAGAACGCCCTCTACCAGGCGATAGAGCCCGACCCCCAAGAACACCGGGGCCGTCATGCGGTTGGGGATGCGCCCGCGCATATGGTCGCCATAGGAGATGTAGACCATCCACAAGGTGAGGGCTGCCTTGACCAGCAGTTCCGCCCAGCGCCAGGACGGTGAACCGTCCGGTGGCGTGACTGCCAATGTCCAGGCGAGCGACGAAGCCAGAGCGGTCATGGCACCGGAGCCCACTCGTCCTTCGGGTCTTCCTGGAGATTCATCAGGATCCCCCGAGTGGCCTCGATGATCTGGTCCCTGAGCAGCAACAAGACCGGCGTGGTGGCCACCAGCAGAACGACGGTGACGATGGCCCATTCCACCATCTCGGCGCCGTTCTCGTCCTGCCAGAAGCGCTGGATTGACTTGGTCATAGCAAACCTCCCGATGAACAATCCGACCGAAGCGTGGCCGGATACCGTTAGCTAGCAAGATGCGTGCCACGGCCCCTCAGGTTTCACCGGCAACCAGGGTGGGCAGGCGAAGCATCTCAGCAAAGGGGCGGGATAACAAGAAACGGGCGGGGCTGGACATGCCAGCCCCGCCCGCGATCGAGCGTGTCAGGCGGCTTACGCCGCCCGGAAAAGCTCAGTGCTAGTTGCACTCTTCCTTGGTCTTGTTATCGCAGCTGGACTTCGTCGCGGATTCGTGACCGCTGGACGAGCTGGCCTGCTTCAGCCAGCAGTAGACGCCACAGATCACGCCACCCAGGATCTTGCCGACGGCGATGTAGAGCACGACAGCCGCCACCAAGAGGATGATGGTGACCACGGCCCACTCCACAAGCTCAGGACCCGTCTCGTCATTCCAGAAACGATTCAGCATGGACATGGTAGAACCTCCGTAAGGTAAGTGCGGATAAGAGGGACTTATACTACCACAGTTCGCCCGGGAACGCAAGATGCCGCGAGATACCCATCCGGCGTTCGCGCTCCTGGGTCAGCCGCCGCCCGATGTACCCACGGCCGCCACCTGACCGAACATGGTCATGATGAGCGGGAAACCCAAGAGCGCCAGCGATGCGAAGAACACGCCGATGATCATGGGAATCGTGAGCACCACCGGCGCGCGCTCGATCTCCTTCTCGACGTTGATCCGGATCTCTTCCTCGACATCGTCCAAGGTGAGGTTGACGGCTTCGGAGTAGCTCAGGCCGCCTTCGTGGGCCATGTCCAGACGCTCGGCCAACTCCGTCAGGTGCTCCGACTGAAAGTCTTCGGCCAGGGCGCGGATGACGGCCTCCGGCTCGACCTGCAGCTGGCTGCGAACGCGGGTGACCAGGCGCTGACCGAAGGCTCCGCGCTTGCCGAACTGCTTGGCCGCCTGGGTCAAGGCCCCGGCGAGGGTCTCGGCCAGCGAGAGCGACAACTGCAACGTGAGGACGAAGTCGCGGACGGTGGGCAGATCCACCTCGAAGGCCGGCTTCTTGCGCGCCCGGCGCCACCAGACGCGAGGGCTGTAGCGCTGGATCGCCGCCAGCCTCCGGCGGCGCTGAAAGAGCCATACGCGGCTCCACAGCGCCGGTCCAAAGATCATGATGATCAGGACGACCACCAACACCATCAGCCCCAGCAACGCGAGCAGTCGCAGTGGATCCATCAGAGCACCTTTTCCTTCAGCTTGGACGCCTGGCTGTCGATGTACCAACTGGTAGCCACGCCCAGCGAGGCGAACATGACGAAGACAAACTGGCCGGCAAGGCCCTCGTAGGCGATGCGCAGCAGCGGCACCGTGCCCACCACGAGGACGATGAGCAGGGAGATGATCTGGATGATCCGCGTCTGTCCGTTGATCACGGTCATGCTGACCTCGGACTGGTCGCGGATCTCCTTGGCGCGCTTGATACGGTGCAGGAGGCCCTCCAGCGCACCCATGATATCGTCGTGCTTGGAGTCCTCGCCCCGCTCCAGGATGTAGATGAACTGCTCCATGTACGGATCCTTGATCCGCTCCCGGAGCTCGTCCAGCGCCCGCCGCGGCAGCGAGGTCACGTAGAACGTGGTCACCGCGTGCGCGACGGCCGCGCCGGTGGGCGCGGGGATCTTCTTGTTCGCCTCTTCCAAGGCGCTGAAGACCGTGGGCCGGATACGGAACACGCTCTTGAAGGCGGCGACCAACTCGGTGACCTGGTCGCCGATCAGCGCCCGCTGCGACCGAGCCTCCTTACGCGCCTGGCGGATGGCCCACCAGACACCGACGACGATCACATAGACGGCCACGATGTAGGCGTGGGTGTTCTTGGTGACATTGTCGACAGGATCACCCACAAAGCGCGTGATGTTCCGGCCATAGAGGAAGGCCAGGAGCAGCGCCATGGCGATCATCATGTAGACCTTCCAGTCGTAGCTGACCTTGGCCGCCATCCCCGTCTCCTGGACCTCCCGGGAGCGGCGGCGCCGCATCCGGTATTGCATCCAGTCGTAGACGAGGTAGGCCAGACCCAGGCCCCCGGCCAGAAGCATGAGCAGGACACCCCTGTTCACCAGCAACCTCCTTCAGGAAGGAACGGACCACAGACGGGAATCGTCACCGACATGGTCTCCCTCTCAGGCCTCGCGCCAATGCTTGGGCTCACGCAGCGGCGTCCAGGTCTTGCGCCGCGCATCCCATTCCTTGATGACGTCGTAATCGTACTCCACGCCCTCGGCCGTCCGCTTGACCCCGTTGATGGCGATGATCTCACGCATGCGCCGGCGGTAGTTCTGGGTGTCCGGATCGTAGCCCTTGTGGATATGCACGGCCAGACCCAGACCGGAGCCGATGATCTCGCGTCGTTCGTCCAGCGGGATGCCGCTGCCGCGGGAGAGGGTTTCGATGCGGGTCATGGCCAGACGGGCCGAGTGGGCGTGCGTGGTCGTGAAGGCCGTGATGCCCAGGTTGAGGCCCATGATGAACTCGATGGCCTCTTCCGACACTGTCTCGCCGATGATCATCACGTCGGGCCGCATGCGGAGGAAGACGACGTTGACGATGTTGCCGACGGCGCCCATGCCCTCGTCGACCACCAGGTGGTTGTAATGGGCCAGCTGCGGCTGCACTTCCTGAAAGGTCTCCACCAAGGAGAGCTGGGCATGCGAGGGCAGGTACTGGGTGAAGGCGTTGAGGATGGTGGTCTTCCCGGCTCCTGGGCGGCCGCTGAAGATGGCGCTCTTGTCCATCGCCCGGGACACGTCCTTGAGGAACTCGGAGGCCTCAGCATCGATGGCGCCGAAGGTGATGAGGTCCTCGAAGGCCAGCTTCTTGCGCCCGAAGCGCCGGATGTTGATCGCGGTGCCCTCGCGGGAGAGCGGCGGGATGGCCGCGGTGAAGCGGCTACCATCCGGCAGACCCAGCTTGATCTGCGGGTCCTCCGCGCCGATCTCCTTGCCCTCCAAGTCCGCGATACGCCTGGTCATGCGGTAGAAGTAGGTGTCCGGCGCCAGGTCGCCCACATCGTGGATCTGACCCAGGCGCTCCACCTGCACGAAGCCCTTGCGCACGATGATCTCTTCGATGCCCTCCTGCTCGAGGTAGGGCTGCAGGACACCGAGGCCGGTGATGCGGTTGGCCACCTCGCGCGCCACGGCCTGACGGTCCTCCTCAGCCACCTGGAAACCCAGGTCCTTCAGGGAGCGCAGGACGTTGGCGTGGAAGGCAAGATCCTCTTCTTGATTGACGCTGCGGCGCCAACGCGGCACGGGGATCTCCCGTTGGATCATGTAGTCCTGAACGCGTTTCACCAGCTCGTTGTAGTCATAGCGAGCGATTGCGCTCATCGCGACCCTCCGAAGCCCGTTCGCGGGGGCCCGGCGACCGGAGTCGAGTTGATCTGCTTCCACAGGGCGGTGGCCGTCAGCGCCAGATCCAACGGCAGGCCGGGGGTGTTCGGAGCCTTGGCCGTGGCCGCCGGCGTGGCCGCCCGCGTGAAGTCGACGGTCTGGTTGGCCGCGAGGGTGACCCAGGCCTGCAAGCCCTGGGCGCCCAGGGAATCGATGATGTGCATGGCATTCTGTGGCTTCGTGGCGACGGTGATCAGGGTCGCCGTGCCCATCTGGCCGCCGATCGTTTCCTTGTATTCGCCCGTCTCCGGATCCGGCTGCGGCGTGGCCGAGTCCACATCCCGACCGGACTGGCTGACGTTCACCACCCACAGCCGCGGCTCGACCATGACGGTGAAGTTCTCGCGAGTCTTCTCGTCGCGACCGAAGCCGTAGAGGTTCACGATATGGCCGGGGCGCAGTTGCCCGCCGACGAGGCGGTCCACGCCGGCCTGGAAGGAGACGACCTCGAGACCCAGATCTTCCACGAAGCGGACTTCTTCGATCGGCTTCGCGTTGACGCCGTTGATCAGGGTGTTGGGCGTGATCAGGTCGGTGGCCATCTTGCCGATCACCGCTTCCGCGGGATACAGGCCCTTCTCGATGGCCACGGACTGGCGGACCGGTTGGCCGGCCTTGATCATGTCCTGGGTGATGACGGTGTAGGGCTCGATCTGCACCGCCGCGATGGCCGGCGTCATGGAGGCCGGGGTCGCGGGTGTTTTGAACAACTCAGCGATGGTCAGGATGGCCCCAACGCCGAGCAGGAAGACGAGCAGGATGATGAGTAGCGTGCGCGAGTTCATGGTCTCTCCCGATCGAGATCGATCTGCCGAGGTCTCTCAGGTCAGTGGGCGGAACGGCGAAAGGTGCGGGCGGTCCGGCTCAACGCTTGGTCTTTGGGACCCGCCGGCGCCGCCACTTCTCCATGAAGGTCAGTTCCTCGAACTGCCCCCAGGTGGCCTCGCCGTAGGTGTGCATGAGAACCTTCTTGCCCAGCTTGCCCGTGAAGCGGTCCGGCTCCTTCTCCACCCCGATCTCAAGAGCGCGCTGGATGCCCTGAAGCGCGATGGAATCGCCGATCCCGCCCTTCTGGTTGAGGAGGATGACGGCCTTCGGCCCCAACTCGGCAGCCAGCTTCTCGGCATTGTCCATCGCATCAGGGCGCGGCGTGCCCACGACATACCAGCGGTCGATCTCGTCGCGAACCGCTCCGATCAAGGCATGCGGCCAATGCGAGTCGATCACCGTGAGCACGTGCTCGCGCATGATGTCCTTGAGGTACTTGCCCAGGAGCTGAATGGAGAGGTCGCGGCTGTTGTCGTAGTCCATGGGAACCAGGGTAACCCCGTTCCACTTGTGGGCCTCGACGTTGGGCTGGGTGGCCAGCTCGAACAGCGCCGGGATCTCCTGATCCACGCGCGCCGCCAGCGCCGACTCCCCGTAGCTGAACTCCAGCACGCAGGCCGGCAGCTTGCAGCGGCGGACGAAATGCGCGGCGGTGTCCATGGCCAGGATGGTCTTGCCCACGCCACCCGAGTAGGAGACGAAGGCGACCGTACGCTTGGTGGGCAGATCCGTGGCGTCTCCGCTCATTCGGCGCGCCTCGGCCAGCCAGGAGTCCGGTTCGGCCAGGAACTCCTCACTGGAGACGAAGGGCACGTCACTGTCGGAGAGCACGCCGCGAAGCATGCCTACGCTGTAGGGGTGCTCGACCAGGTCGTCGAAATCGACGACGACCAAGCGCGAGCCCGGCAAGGCATCATAGATCTGGCCGGTGAAGAGAGCCCGGTCGATCTCGAGGCCGTCGATCCCCTGAAGGGCATCGAACACGGCCAGGTCCTTGGTGGCGACGAGGACTTTCACGGGGCGGCACCTCGTAGAGTTGGGTGGTCGGATACCAATGGATACGTGGACAACCCCAAGGAGCGAACAGGACATTCGTCCCCCAGGAGCTGGGAACAGCCGTCAGAAGGCATTCAATGACCGTGAGCGACGTCTATCGTACAACGATAAAGCACTTGAGCGGAGAACCCGGCCGGCGAACCGCGACGCGACTCACCGTCACTCAGACCGGAGCCCTGGAGCGGGGAGCCCTAGACCTCCTCCCTCCACTGCGTTACTATTGTCCACAAAGAGCAGCCGAACGCAAGGTTGAGCAACAAAGCGGGCATTGGCGGGGTCTCCCCCCGGTCTGATCGCTGGCCGGTCCCGGTCGATGGAAGGATCCAGCGCTTCCTGTCCGTGACCGCTTGACCGTTGCGGGAGCTTCAATCGGGCCACCGCCAACCTCGGTCCGGGAATGGTAGCTACAGGTCCTACCCTGGTGCTTGACCGTTGCCTGACCGTCGGCTGACCACAGACTGACGAGTGTGGTTGCCGGTCAAGCCCGCAGCCGTCTTGGCTGATTGCGATCAAGGGGCCGCCGCAGGCGTCGGGCTCCTCGTCAGACTTGTCAGTGTCATGGCTCCAGCCGATCGGACGCGAGGGGATTCGGTTCGGTGCTGTCCGGCCAGTCAGCGGGTGAAGACGAGCACCGCCGCTGAGTTCACCCCCAACACACCACCACCACAAGGACAACCGTCCGTGACCGAAGCCCCAGCTCCATCATCAGGCCGCCGTCAGGGCCGCCCCAGCGGGGGCCGCTTGTGGCAGCTGGCCACGCATTGGTCCGAGTACCAAGGCTACCTGCTGGGGCTCGAACAGCAACTGGACCGCGCCACCTTGCCCGGTCTCGGCGCTGTGCGCATGGAAGACACCTACGTCCCGCTTCAACTGCTCTTGTGGCGGGACCCCGACCGGCGCGATGGGATGACGCAGAAGCCTGCGGTGGCCGGCGTCGATCTGGAGCAGGCGCTGGCCGAACATCCCCAGGTGCTGGTCATCGGACCGGCCGGCACCGGCAAGAGCGCGTTGCTGCGTCACCTGGGGCTGCTGACAGCGCGACGAATCCACCAGGCCGGCCGGCGCGGCCTGGTCATCGGACATCGCTCACCCCTGCCCATCTACCTCAACATCTCCGATCTGGACGTCTCCGTTTCCCTCGAGGCTGCCGCCGCGGCCAGCATGAGCGCCGGGGGCTTTGGTCGGCCCGAGTCTTTCCTGGACGCGCACCTGGAAGAAGGGGCCTGTTTGCTGCTTCTGGACGGACTGGATGAGCTGGCCCCCGCCGCACGCAAGGCCGCCGCCGATCGGGTGCGGGCCTTGGTGGCCCGCCATCCGGGCAACCCGGTCGTCGTCGCGTCTCGCGACCCTGCCGATCGCATCTGGTTCCCTGAATTCCAGGCTTTGGAGGTGGGCGGCGTCGGGGTGGCCAGCATCGACACCTTGGTCGGGCGTTGGGGTCATGGGCAGCGCGCGTCCGCCAGTGGCTTCCTGCAAGTCCTGGAACGCTTCGCGCTGGTGCGCGACCTGGTCAGCCACCCGGGATGGCTGGCCGCGGCCCTGGCCGGGGTCGCGCAGACCGAGGCGCCGGTTCGCGCCATCGACATCGTTCGCGGTTTCATCCGCCAGCTGGACGCCGGCGACACGGCTCCCTGGCCGGCCATCGCCCTGCAGATGTATCGGGCCGAGGCCATCGATGGCGCCCTGGAACTGGTGCCGCCCGACCGGCGCGGCTCGGGCCTGCTGCAATGGCTGACCGAGGATCGTTTCCGCTTCGTCCACAAGGCGGTGCAGGCCTGCTTCGCCGCCGAAGCCCTGGCCGAGGACGCGCCTGAACTCCTGCGGCTTTCCTCCGACCCGTGGTGGCATCCAGTGATCGCCCTTGCCGTGGGCCACCGGAGGGAGTCCGCCGGATTGATACGGGGGCTGCTGGCAACCGACGAGGTCTCACTGGCCGCCCGGTCCCTGGCCGAGACGCGCCCCATGCCCGCCGATCTGGTGAATGACATTCAGGTGGCCCTGCTGACGCAGTTGGGGCACGGGGACCGCGACGTCGACCGAACCCTGGCCATCAGCCTCGCCGGCCTGCGCGGGGGAGACACGATCCGGCGCAGTGGCGTGGTGTCTCCCGTGCTGAACGCTTTGGCCGACCCGCAGGCGGTCGTGCGCCGCGCGGCGGCGGCGGCGGCCGGGCGTTTGGGCGAGGCCATGGCCATCGCGGGCTTGCTGACGAGCCTGGGCGACGCCGACCCCGAGGTCCGGGCAGCCAGCTCTGATGCGCTGGCCGCCTTTGGTGAACGGACCATCCAACCGCTGCTCCGCCAACTGAGCCTGCCGGACGAGACGCTTCGCCGCGCGGCGATGCTGGCCCTGGCTCAACACGGCGGGCGGGCCGTCACCGCCCTGGTACCGCTGCTGGACGCCGGCTCGGCCTCCGTGCGGCTAGAGGCGGTGGAGGCCCTGGCGCTGATCGGCGCTGACGCGGTGCCAGCCCTGGTGAAGGTGCTGGAGGAGGCTCCACCTCGCGGCTCCCGGTCGGACAACCAGGTGGCGGGCGCGGCGGCGGCCTTGACGAAGATCGGCAGGCCGGCAGTGCGTTCTCTCGTTCCTCTTTACGGTGACGCCGAGGCAGCCGTCGCCCGCGAGATCGCGGAGATCGTCCGCACCATCGGCGGCCAGGCCATCGTCGTACTGGAGGACATCCTGGCCGAACCCGACCATCCCCATGCCGTGCCGGCTGCGGCGCTCCTGGGCGCCTTCAGCGAAGCGGGCGACCTCGCCGCCCCTTCCCTGGTGCGCGCCCTGGGCGACCCGCGCTTCAACCTGCGCTGGGAGGCGAAGCGCAGTCTGCGACGGCTGGGACAGTCCGGCTTGATCGCTCTCCTGGGGGCATTGCAGCACAGCGACGCCGACCTGCGGTGGGAGGCCGCGCAGCTCCTTCTGGCCTTGCCGGATCCGCCGGTGGCCCCCCTTCTGGCTTCCTTCGAGGTGGATCTGGCCGCCGAGGACGTCACCATCCGTCGGCGCGCGATCCGGGCGCTGGGCGGACTGAGCGCGCCGACGGCCGGGCGGTTGATCGAGAGCGCTCTGGAAGACCCTGATGCCCTCATCCGCCGGGCGGCTGTGGCCCAGCTCGGCATCTCCGGCACGGCGGAATCCGTTCCATCCCTTCTGATCCGGTGGCCCCAGGAAGAAGACGAGGAAATCGCGGAAGCCATCCTGCAAGTGGCTGCCGACCTGGACCCGCAAGCCGCCGTGCCCACCTTGATCGAATCCCTTGCGGCGGCGGACACCCACCTTCACCGCACGGCCACCGACCTGTTGAGCCAGGTGGGCGAGCCGGCAGTCACCCCCCTGATCGAGGCCATGTCCGGCCGTCCGACGGAGATCGATTTCAATGGCGCGCTCAAGGTCCTGGAGCGGGCCGGCCAGGGGGCACGCGCCGGAGCGCGCGCGCCGGCCAACCTGGCCAAGGCCTTCCATCGGATGCTGGTGGAGCCCCTGGATGCGGGTGAGTTGGCCGAGATGGCCGCCGGCCTGGACTGGTGGCGGCCGTCAAACGAGCTGCATCAGACCTTCCGAACCATCAAGCAGTTCCTGGACTACGAGAGCCTGGGTGGCATCGGCGGGGCGGAGACCGCCTTGGACTGGGTGGATGAAATCGACCCCTGGTTGCGGCCGGCCGCCCGGCGGGCCATGCGCCAACTGCGCATGATCTCCCAGGCCGTCCAGTACTACAACCGCGGGGCGACGAGGCGATCCAAGGAGAAGGGCTTGTTGGCGGCCGCCGACCGGCTGAACGGCCTTCGGGCGATGATCGGCGAGGTGGGCGAGCCACACGGCCGCTTGTTGCGCCAGGTGGCCGAACATTGGAACAACCTGATCAACCACGCCATCCGTGAACTGCAGGGACGGGCGGATCTGGATCTGGACATGCGCACGGATCAGGTGCGCATCCGCGACGTGGATACCGCAGCCGTACTGGTTTTCGAGCTCTTCAACAAGGGTGAAGGCCTGGCGTCAAACGTCCAGCTGAGCCTGAGCGTGGACGAGGAGAGCCTGCAGCTGGAGAGCCAGTCCACCCATTATTTGCCCCCGATGGGTCAGAGCGACCGCATTTCCAGCGAGTTCACCGTGTTGCGGCGCGGAGCGGGCATGGCCCCGGTCACCGTGGAAGTGCGCTACGACGACCCGCAGCGCGAGGCGCAGTCGCGGATCTTCCAACGGGAGGTGCGCTTCTACGTGGAGGAGGCGGAGTACCGCGAGATCGGCACCAGTCCTTACATCGCGGGTCCACCGGTCAAGAGCCGCGAGATGTTCTACGGACGCAAGTCAGTCTTCGACTGGATCCGTGAGAACCTGAGCGGCACCTTCCAGGACAACGTGCTGGTGCTCTACGGCGAGCGGCGTACAGGCAAGACCTCGGTGCTCTACCAGATGCAGCACCATCTGCCCGATACCTACGCCTTCGTGCTGATCGACCTGCAGACCATCGCTTATGGCCTCAGCTCCACCGGCGAACTGCTCCACGCCATGGCGCGGAAGATGGTCAACGGGCTGAGGAAGGAGGGCTTTGGGCTGGAACGGGTCGAGCGCACGGACTACGACGCGCATCCCATCGAACAGTTCGAATCCCTGGGCGAGCTGATCGGGGACATGGCCGTGGCCATGGGGCGCCGCGCCGTCATCATCCTGGACGAGTTCGACCTCTTGATCGAAGCGATCGACCGCAACGCGGTGAGCCCCTTCGTCTTCGACGTGATCCGCGGGTTGATGCAGCACCAGGATGGCCTCTCGTTCATCTTCGCCGGCGCTCACGCCCTCACGGCGATGATCAAGAACCCCCGCTCGATCCTCTTCAACACCGCGCTCCGGCGCAAGATCAGCTTCCTCGAGCGCGACGAGGCCGAACGGCTGATCCGCAGCCCGGTCAAGGATGTGCTGTGGTACGACGACCTGGCGGTGGAGAAAATCTTGCGCGTGACGGCGGGACAGCCATACTTCATCCAGTACATCTGCCATGAGATCGTCAACCTGGCGCGGCGTGACCAGAAGAACTTCGTCACCCTGCGCGACGTGGACCGGGCCCTTTTGACCACCGTCCAGGAGACGACGGGGATCATCCGCCATTCCTACATGTCCCTGGCGCGCGACGAGCAGTTGGCTCTGGCCGCCTTGGCGCGCATCACCGACGACGGTCGGCCCTTCGTCAACGCGGAGGATGTGGTGGAGACCTTGCGTCAGGACAACGTGGCGGTCGGCGTTCACGACCTGACGGAGACGATGCATGAGCTGGCCGGCCGGGACTTCGTCGTCGAGCGCGGCGGCGGGGACAGCGCCGGTCGGCAGTACGGTTTCGCGATGGACCTGGTCCGCGTTTGGCTGGAGCAGAATGACGAGTACACCCGCCTTCTTGAGGAGCAGCGCGGATGAATACGCCTGACAGCCCGTTCGTGCTGGGAAAGCCCATCAAGGAGCCCGCGCATTTCTTCGGTCGCGACAGCGAGCTGCGGGCGCTCTTCGAATCCGTGCGCAACATGCAACCGGTGGCCATGGTCGGGGAGCATCGCTGCGGCAACACGTCGCTCCTGTACCAGATGCAGAACCCGTCCATCCAGGAGCGCTACCTGAGCGATGCCGATCGCGCCGGACTTCTCTTCACCTTCGCCAACGCCCAGTTGGCGGCTGAGGGGCCAGAGAGCTTCTTCCGCCGCATCGCCCGCGCCCTGAAACGGGTGGATGACGATGCCGACATGGACTTCGACGGTGACGTCGATCAGTTCTGGCTGGAAGACTACCTGGAAAACCTGGCCGACCGCCACAAGCGCCTGGTGTTGCTCCTTGACGAGTTCGAGGTGCTGTCAACCTTTCAGACCAGTTTCTGGGAGTGGTTCCGCGGCCTGATCACCGAGTACGACATGTCGATCGTTGTGGCCACTCGCGTCGAGCTGGGCGAATTCCGCGACGAGTGGGGCACGGGCTCCCCCTTCTTCAACATGTTCCGCAGCATCTACATCTCAGCCTTCAGCCCGGCGGAGGTGGAGGCCTTCGTGACCGCCGCGGGGCAGGCCAGCGGGGTAAACTTCGACCCGGTGCGTGCGGCGATCAACGACCTGTCCGGCGGCTTCCCGTACTACCTCCAGGTGGTGGCCTCACTCTTCTACGATCGCGCCTTGGGCGGCGAGCCGCTGACCGGTGACGAGCAGCAGGTTCTCGCCGTGACCCGCGAGTTCGAGAGCCGGGTTGAATCCCATTTCGAGGACATCTGGACCAAGCTCCCCGTGGCCGAGCGCGACGCCCTGTCGTGGCTTGCCGTCGGCAGCCAGCCTGAGGGACCCGCGTCGTCGGCCTTCCGCGGGGCGCTGCCCATCCTGAAGCGGCGTGGTTACCTTTCAGACGGGCGGATCTTCTCCTCGGCCTTCCGCGACTATGTTCGCCGCCAGATCCCGCGCATCGAGTTGATACCGGAGAGCGGTAGCCTGCGCATCGAACGCCGCCCGGTGGACCTGCCCCCCAAGGAGTACACGCTCCTGCGCTTCTTCAGCGAGCATGCCGGCGAGGTCGTCACCAAGGACGAGATCGCCTCCGCTGTCTGGCCGGAGTATGAATCGGATCAGATCGGGGTGACGGATGCCATGATCCAGAAGACCATCAGCCGCCTGCGCAAGGAAGTAGACCTGCCGGAGGGCAGCCCCTTCCAGCATATCGAGAGCATGCGCGGACAGGGCTATCGCTACCAGAACGCCAGCGTCCACGAGGTCTATCGGCGCGCCAGCGAGTAGGGGCAAGCCTGCCGTACCCTGTTGGTCATGCCCCGGTGACCCTGCCATGAAAAAGGCGCCGCGCTCCAGCCGCAGTTTCATACTCTGGCGGGTGTGCTTGCCGCACATGCGCGACTATCTGAAAACCGGGGGAAGGGGCACGGCATGCCGTGCCCCTTCCCCCGCTGATGTGGCAGACGACCTTACTTGATGCTGACCGTCGCGCCGGCCTCGACCAGCTTGGCCTTGGCCGCCTCGGCATCGTCCTTGGTCACGCCCTCGAGGATCTTCGCCGGCGCGGCCTCAACCACGTCCTTGGCCTCCTTGAGGCCCAGGGCGCTGTTGATCTCGCGGACCGCCTTGATCACCTTGATCTTCTGCGCGCCGCCGTCTTCGAGAACGACGTCAAACTGCGTCTGCTCCTCGACCGCCGCCGCCTCGCCGCCACCGCCCATGGGCATGGCGCCGACCATCATCGGGGCCGCCGCGGTGACGCCCCACTTCTCCTCCAACAGCTTGACCAGCTCCGCCGCCTCTGAGACCTTCAATCCGGAGAGCTGCTCGACGATGGTTTCCAGGTTGTTCGACATGGACATGCTCCTCTTCAGGTTTTCTGTGTCGTAGTTGACGTTCGACTTGATTGGCCCGCTGCGGACCCGGGCCCGGTTTCGCTTCCCTTCCGGGACGTATGGGGCCTCGGCATCGGCCCCGGAAGGTCATTGAATCAGGCGGCGTCGGCCTTGTCAGCATAGTTGCGGATCACGCTGACCAGGTCGCGCAACGGCGCCTGGAGCACACCCGCCAGTTGTCGCGCAGGAGCCTGGACCACGCCCAGGATCATGCTGCGAGCCTCATCCTTGGTGGGCAGCTTGGAAAGCATTTCCACGCCGGTCGGCCCGAAGCTCTTGCCTTCCACCAAACCACCCTTGAGGCTCATCACCTCGTGGGTCTTGGCGAATTCCAGCATGATCTTGGCGGGTTCCGAGAGGTTCTCGAAGAAGAGCGCTACGGCGGTTGGCCCACTCAGCAGGGCCTCCGGCGTCTCCAGTCCCGCCAACGAAAAGGCGCGCTTGACCAGCGTATTCTTGATCACGTGCAACTCTGATCCCGACTTGCGCAGACGAACCCGCAAGTCGGTCAACTCCGCTACGCTGAGACCGCGGTAGTCGGCGACGATCAGGGCGCCGGCATCCTTCAGCCGCGCCGCCATCGTCTCAACGATCTGCTCTTTCTGACTGCGATTGAGAGGCATCGATCCTCCTTTCTCTTCACGGGTAGGGACGGCACCAGGTCCAACATGCAAGACGCCCCCGCCGCGTAGAGGCGCGGCGAGGGCGTTGAAGGAACTCCAACGCTCAGAAGAACCTGAGGGGGAGCCGATCCATCCCGGCATCCCACGACTGGTTTCTGCCCTCTGGCCTCTCCGGGCCCGCCCTTGGTTAGGGGCGATTTGAGCCGCACGGAGCGGCACCTGGGGTCTCTGGCTGCGGGCCGCCACCCGAATTCGGGTGACGGAGACTGCGTCATGTTCGGTTGTAGGATCAGGAAGCGGCCGGCCGAAGCCGGTTGTCCCTGGATCAGTTCGACATCGCCAGCGCAGCCGGGAGGTCCAGCTTGATGCCGGGTCCCATGGTGGTGGCCAGGGTGACGCTCTGGATGTAGTTACCCTTGGCCCCAGTGGGCTTGGCGCGGACGATGGCATCCATCGCCGCGGCCATGTTCTCCACCAGGTTCTGCTCTGCGAAGCTCTTCTTGCCGATGGGAATGTGCAGGTTGGCGGTCTTGTCCAGGCGGAACTCCATGCGGCCGCCCTTGATCTCCTTGACCACCTGCGCGACGTCCTGGTCGTTGACGACCGTACCCGCCTTGGGGCTGGGCATGAGACCGCGGGGACCCAGCACCGGGCCAAGCCGGCCGACCACGCGCATCATGGGCTGCGTGGCGATGACCGTATCGAACTCCATGAAACCGCCGCGGATGCGCTCCGCCATTTCTTCGCCACCCACGTGGTCGGCACCGGCCTCCTCGGCGGCGCGAGCCGCCTCGCCCTCGGCGAAGACCAGCACCCGGACATCGCGCCCCGTGCCATGGGGCAATGTCATGACCCCACGCACCTGTTGATCGGCGTGGCGCGGGTCCACTCCGAGACGCAGGTGCAGCTCCACGGTTTCATCGAATTTGGCGTAGGCGGCCTCCATGGCCAGGGCCACCGCCTCAATGGGCAGATAAGACCGGTTGCGGTCCACCTTGACGGCCGCGGCCGCCGACTTCTTGCCGATATGCGCCATGACGATCAATCCTCCACCTTGATGCCCATCGAACGGGCAGTTCCCTCGATCATCAGCATCGCCGCGTCCAGATCGAAGGCATTGAGATCGACCATCTTCTTCTCGGCGATCTCTTTGATCTGCGCCTTCGTCACCGCACCGGCCCGTTCCGTCAACGGATTCTTGGCCCCGCGCGGCGCGCCGGCCGCCTTGAGCAGCATCCGGCTGGTGGGGGGCGTCTTGGTGGCGAAGGAGAAAGAGCGGTCAGTATAGATGGTGATCACCACAGGGATGATCTCGCCCTGGTTCGCCGCCGTGCGAGCGTTGTATTCCTTCACGAACTGCATGATGTTGACGCCGTGCTGGCCCAGCGCCGGGCCCACCGGCTGACCCGGGGTTGCTACCCCGGCCGGGAGCTGCAGCTTGACCATCGCCATGACTTTCTGGGCCATCTGAGGAGTCTCCTAGCTAAGCCGTCGTTGTGTTCAGACCTTCTCGACCTGGAGGAAATCCAGGGTGACTGGGGTCTCGCGTCCGAAGAAGTTGACCATGAGCCGGACCTTGCCGTGCTCCATATCAATGGCATCGATGATGCCGTGGAAGTCCGTGAACGGCCCATCGACGATGCGCACGTTCTGTCCCTCGCGGAAGCTGACCCGGATGGCCGGCTCTTCCGAGTCCATGCGCTTCAGGATCCGATCCACGTCCTCCTGCCGCAGAGGCGTGGGCTTCACGCGGTCCGAATCCACCGCCGAGCCGACGAAACCGGTCACCGCAGGGGTATTGCGCACGACGGACCAGGACTCATCGGTCAGGATCATGCGCACCAGCACGTAGCCGGGGAAGATCTTGCGCTCGACGATGCGACGCTGGCCGTCCTTGATGTCCACCTCTTCCTCGACGGGCACCACGACCTGGAAGATCTGGTCGTGCATCCCCATCGACTCGATGCGGTGCTCAAGGTTGCGCTTGACCTTGTTCTCGTAGCCCGAATAGGTGTGCACCACGTACCACTGCGCCTCGGTGGGTACCGAGTCATCAATGACCGGGGACACGGCCTGGGGAGCCAGCTTCGGATCCTTCATGGCGTGCAACGCTGTCCTTGACTCAAGATCCGCCGACAATCGTGTAGATCAGGGCGAGCAGTCGGGTGAAGATCAAGTCGGAGCCGCCAAGAATCACCGTCATGAGCACCGTGACGAAGAGCACGGCGGAGGTCAGTTTCATGGCGTCTTCCCGCGTGGGCCAGACCACCCGCCGGAGTTCCGAGAGGGTCTCCTGCCACCAGCCGCTGATTCGCCCAGATTGAGCGCTGCGCTCGATGCTTTCGTCAGCCACGGATCACCTGCCTACTTGGTTTCGCGATGCGACCGATGGACCCGACAGCGTGGGCAATACTTGTTGATCTCCAGACGCCCTGGATCGTTGCGCCGGTTTTTCTCCGACGTGTAGTTGCGCTCGCGGCATTCCGTGCACTCGAGCGTGATCACCGTCCGAACCGCCTTCTTGGCCACCGTGGCCCTCCTGCCTGCTGGTCGTCACCCACGCGGGGCGGCCGACCGGTCTCAGCGACCGGATCGCCCGCCCCCGTGTGATGACGGTTGCTTACTTGATGATGGAGATGATGATGCCGGCACCGACGGTGCGACCACCCTCGCGGATGGCGAACTTCGAGCCGTTCTCCAAGCCCACGGGCGTGATCAACTCGATCTCGACGGTGACGTTGTCG
>Ga0138256_10002651_pt1 | contig 19086 bp, 18 predicted proteins | sample KNB2016incub_MG_FD_105486 | JGI IMG/M metagenome (GOLD analysis project Ga0138256, IMG submission 105486) | Active sludge microbial communities from wastewater in Klosterneuburg, Austria - KNB2014incub_MG | ecosystem: Engineered > WWTP > Activated sludge > Unclassified | place: Austria... | reverse complement strand
GTCCCGCCACCCCCGGCCTGGTAGCCCCCGAACACGGCTGGGGGCTACGGCTACCGGAACAGGCGCATCCGAACCGCGACCGGCAGGAAGCGGCACTCCGGCCCACGCGCACCGTCCCGCGGTAGCCAGCACCCAACCCCGGAAGTGCGAAGGACGAAGTGCGAAGTGCGCCGGGGTAGGCGGTGGGCCATCGGAATGCACGCCCCGGCCCCCGAAATCCCATGCGCACGAGTCCGCAAGCGCGGCGATGCCCCTCCCCCGAACCACGCCCCGCCCGCGGTTGGCGATTGGCGTTCGCCCTCGCCCGCTACCCGCTATCCCCCTCCCGTTCTACCCTTCGATCAATGGCCGAACAGCGCATCCCCTTCGTCCGCGTTGAGCTCGACGAATCCGATATCTCCGCCGTCGAAGGCGTCCTGCGGAGCGGCTGGCTGACCACTGCCAGCCAGGTCAAAGCCCTTGAAGACGAACTCGCGGCCTACACCGGCGCCCCCTTCGTCAACGCCGTCAACTCGGCCACCGCCGCCATGCACCTCGCCCTCGCCGCATGGGATCTCGGCCCCGGCGATGAGGTCGTCACCACCCCCTACACCTTCACCGCCACCGCAAACGTCATCATCCACTGTGGCGCCGAGCCCGTGCTTGTCGATGTCCTGGAACACGATGCAAACATCGATCCCGAGCTCATCGAACGTGCCATCACACCCCGCACCCGCGCCATCCTTCCCGTCCACATCGCCGGCTCCCCCTGCGATATGGATGCCATCATGGATATCGGCCGCCGCCACTCCCTCAAGGTCCTCGAAGATGCCGCCCACGCCATCGGCACCCTCTACCGCGGCCGGCCCGTCGGCAGCATCAGCGATGCCGCCGCCTTCAGCTTCTACGCGAACAAGACCATGACCACCGGCGAAGGCGGCGCGCTCGCTACCAGCGATGAAGAGCTCAGCGCCCGCGTGCGAAGGCTCACCCTCCACGGCATGTCGCGCGATGCCTGGAACCGCTACGACGCCGGCGGCAGCTGGCGCTACGACATCCAGGAGTTCGGCTTCAAGGACAACCTGACCGATATCGCCGCCGCCCTCGGCCGCACCCAGCTCGCCCGCCTCGAATCGTTTATCGATGAGCGCACCCGCGTTGCCCAGCGCTACTTTGCCAACCTGCGCGATGAGGAACACCTCATCCTGCCCACCTTCAGCGAAGAGCACCGCCTCCCCTGGCATCTCTTCATGGTCCGTGTCCGCAACGAAAGCTCACCCGCGCAGCGCGATGACGTCATTCGCCAGCTCGCCGAGCGCGGCATCGGCACCTCGGTCCACTTCATCCCGCTCCACTACCACACCGCCTACAGGAACCTGGGCCGCTGGCAAGTGGGCGATTTCCCCATCGCCGAACGCATCTTCGATGGCGAAGTGAGCCTGCCCATGTACCCCGGCCTCAGCGATACCGAAGTCGACGACGTTTGCGCCGCTCTCCGCGAAATCCTCCATCCTTGATCCCGGCCCCCTCTTCTGCCCGGCCAGCCTTGCCGAACCTCGATCGGTGAGCTGATTTTGCCGCCCGCCCGGCAAGCGCTCACAATACTTCGATTCTGTTCGAATAAAAGGAAGCCTCCATGCGACGAATCCCCAGGGTCTCGCGGCTGCTACTGCTGGCCGCACTTCCTCTCGCCGCCTTCATTTCCGCCTGCGGAGGCGATGCCAAGAAGGTCGATGCCGAGGACTGGGTCGACGACCTCTGCGAGGCCGCCGCCGACTTCGACGAAACGACCGATGAAATCGGCGGCAAGTTCGCCGAAGTAGACCTGGACGACACGAAATCAGCCAAGAAGGAAGTTGCCGGCCTCCTCAAGGACCAGAAAGAAGCCGCGAGCGACTTCCGCGCCGCCTTCGACAAGATTGGCCAGCCAGATATCGATGGCGGCAGCAAGGTCATCGATGCTTTCAAGGACCAGTTCAAGGAGAACGACAAGCGCATCGGCGAAATGTCGGACCGCGTCGCCGATATCGATGACGACGACGACTTCATGGAAGCTTTCGGGGAGATCGCCGAGGACATTGGCGAGCCCGAATTCCGCTCAAAACTCGAAGATGTCGCCGATGACCACGACGAAGCCGAAGACATCATCGACCTGATCGATGAGGACCCGGACTGCGCCGCCGTCATCTTCGATCAGGATGAAGCAACCACCAATCCCCCCACCAGCCCAACCACCACCCCCGGCCGCACACCCGTCGCCACCGCCCCGGCCAAGACCACAAACGAAAAGTGGGTCGCCGGCATCTGCCTGGCCCTCACCGGCTGGGTCGGCGACCTTGAGGACGCCAACACCTCCCTCCAGGGCCAGATCGACCGCGCTGCTTCCGCCCAGGATATCAAGACGCTCCTGGTCGACTTCCTCAAGGATGGCCAGTCCGAGACCGTCAACATGCGCAAAGAAATGACCGCCCTCAAGGCCCCCGATGTGAAGGACGGCGCAGCCATCCACAAGGTCTTCGTCGATGCCGCCGATGGCCTCGTCAAGGTCTTCGATTCACTCGTTGCCGATGCGCAAAAGCTCGACACCAGCTCCTTGCAGAAGGCCTCCGACCAGCTTGAAGTCTTCGTCGGCCGGGTCGAAAGCTCCTTCGATGAAGTCGCCAGGACGTTCGACAAGCTCGACCAGTACGATCCCGGCGAACTCGACAAACTCTTCCAGACCCGCCCGGAGTGCCAGGGCTTCTAAGGGGCGCCTGTTCGGAGCATTCGTGCGGCCCACCGGCAGGGCCGCGCGAATACCGGGCCCCGGGGCCCCGGTAGGCTCCTAGCCCTGCGCGTACCCGTCCGCGCGCAGCCTCCGCCACACCTCACCGCTCGATGCGTACCGCTCCATCAGGAACGGGTAGACCGCCGGGATGTTGAAGAGCTGCTCCATGCACAGCTGCGATAGGTAGCGATCGAGCACCGCTGGCTGCTCATCCGGGTCCACCAGGTCCAGGAGTAGCCCCGCCTCATATCCACCCGCCGCCGCCGGCATCCCGGTCGCCTGCCCGGCCACGATCCCTTTTTCCGTCAGCGATTCGATCGCCGCCCTCAGCGCCGCGCGGAACCCGGCATCCACCTTCACCCCATCGTGTGCCAGGTATTGCGCCCGGTCCCCTTCCCCTGCCAGCCCATGTACCACAGCGGCTACGTGGTCTACCCGGAACGTATCGCTCCCCGCCGCCCGCGATGGCGGCAGCCCCACCGAAAGCACCCCGAGCAGCGTTACCTCGATCGGCGAAAGGTCCTCCGGCCGGTACATCGTCATCGCCCCTTATCCTGCAACACCTGCCGCCTGCGCACAGCGGCCGAGACGTTCAGGCGTCCGCGCCAGTGCTCGCGCACGCGCCACCACCCCCGGCTGCCGCCCCCGGCGGGCAGCAGATATCCGTGCAGAAGCGCACCAGCCAGTGAATCACGTCGGCATCGAGACAGTAGCAGGCGGCCGGTCCCTCGACATTCCCCCGGATGATGCCGGCCTCCCGCAGCACCTTCAGATGTTGCGAGACCGTCGATTGAGCCAGTGGAAGCACATCCACCAGGTCCGAAACGCACGCCTGCCGCCGGCTCAACTCCGCCACGATGCGAACACGCGCGGGGTTGCCAAGCGCGCGGAATACCGCAGCGGCCCGCTCCTCTTCGGTCGTAAGTGATTCGATCGTCTTCATCTGCTCTCAGTGTATCGGCAAATTGCGATGCAATCCTACCGCCGCGCAATAATCCGCAACCGCTCGTCGATCTCGGCCAGCGGCCGCCCGCCACCGAACCGCTCGATCGCGCTCCGCCGCCCGTCCACGTTCAATCCCAGCTTGCCAGCCCGGTGGCGGGCAACCAGGTCGCCAAGTGCCGCCGCCACCGCTTCGAAGCCCTCTGCCCTGGTCGCGCCCGGCATCGGGTGCGTCCAGATCACATACCGCCCGCGCGAAAGCGCCTCGGCCGCCATGAACGATTGCCCATCATGGCTGGTTAGCCGCACCAGGGCCGTCGTCTCGCGATAGAGCGCCTCCATGTCATCCACCCAGCCGCGCGCCTCCAGGTTCGCCGGCAGTGGCCCCGGCAACGTGCCGCCCGGCGATGGGATGAGCGTGAAATGAACATCCGGGAATGCCGCCGGCAGGCGCAGCATCGTCTCGATATCGAACACCTCCCGGTCGAACCCATCCACCGGGTAGTAGAGAAGCACGCGGAACGTGCCCGGCAGTGGTGGCGGCGGCGCTTCGACAATCGGAATGGGCAGCGGAACGTACTCCGAGACGATGCCCGCCGTCCGCAACTCCTCCACCAGCCACGGCGCATCGCACCAGTGCTGCGGCTTCCCGGCGATTCGCGGCGAGAGCCGCCCGCGCCGATGCTCATCGATCGCGATCTGCACATCCGTGCCCACCCAGTGGATCACCACCGGCTTGCGCCGTAGCCGCAGCAGCCGGTCCTGCGGCGAACCTCGTTCGGCCCTGCTGCCCACCAGGTAAACCACATCCGCCTTCGCCACGCCCAGCGCCACTCGCGCCCACCCGGCCGCATCCTTCCCCGGGTGGGAGAGGTAGGAAGCGTTCCAGCCCAGACCTGCCAGCTCGCCTGCCAGCCGCCTTCCGAAGTAGGGGAGCCCAAGGATGAGCACCCGGCCGCCCGCGCTCACTCCCGGTCTCCGCCAGCACTCCGCGCTCGTGGAGCCAGCATGGTGCTGCCCGCCGCCACATCGCGGTCGATGAGGGCATGTGCCCCAATCGTCGCGCACTCGCCGATCGTCACACCGTGGAGCACCGTCGCCCCCAGGCCAAGGTAGGCGCCGCGCCCGATCCGCACCGGTCCCTGCTCCCTCGGCCTCCGTTGCCGAAGAGGCCCCGGCCCCACATCGATGTGGGTCACCAGGTTGCAGCGCATCGAGAGCGTCGCCTCATCCTCAATGGTCACCTCGCACGCCAGGTCAATCAGCACCTCCGTCCCCAGGTGAACCCGGTCGCCGATGCGCAGCCTGCTGAAGTCGCCCGGCGCGTTCACGATGAGCAGCGGGCCGTGGATCGATACGTCCTTCCCCACCGTGGCGCCAAACTCCCGGAGAATCTCGGCGTGCAGATTGGTGGTGGTGCGCAGCTCCGCCGCAATGCCCTCGATCCCGTCGCGGAAGTACCGTGCCTTACGGCGCGCCCGCCCCACCACGCCGAGCCATCGCCGGATGGGACGCAGTACGGGCGCAATCGCCCCACGAAGCCGTGCCGGTGCTGACATCCATCCTCCAGCCTCATGCCGCTGTAAACTGTTAGTAAACAGTTGCGGTCTGCATCACACAATGGCACCGGACGCCTTGCCTGCATATCACGCCACTCCTACATTGCAAGCAATGGGGTCTTTCAATCCCACCAGTGAGGCAGCATGAAACGAGCGCTACTTCTTGGAATCGCAGCCGCGGGCGCGGCCATCGCCGCCATCCCGGCCCTGGTCGCAACTGCGAACGGCTTTCCACCGCCCCCTCCGACCACCTACTACGGCAAGGCCCCCTCTGGCATCGGCCCCGGCCAGGTGGTCATCGCCATCGTCTCCGATGGCACCACCACCCAGGTCTGCGGAGTCGGCGCCACGCTCAATGACTCCAGCGGAGTCGTCTACGTCGTCGATGTCGCATCCAACACCCAGACTGAAGGCTGCGGCCAATCCGGCCGCACCGTCCAGTTCTACTTTGTAGGCGCCCGGCGTCTTTCGACCGATGCCGCCACCTGGAGTGGCCCCGGCCCGGCTCAGAAAGACCTCGTCAATCTTGGCCCGGCGCTCACTCCCCAGAACATCGCTCCCCAGGTTGCGAAGGACGGCATCAACTAGCCTCCGCCCTCCACGCGGCGAACATCGGCGGGCATCCCCTCATATCTCGAGGCGGTGCCCGTCAGTGCGTTTCCGCGGTACGAGCAAAGGGCCGCCCTGGCAGCTTATCTATCCTCGCCTGCCTAGCCTGGCTTCCACGCCTGCGGTTTGCAGGCATCGCCCCGCCGCTCCCTGCCGCCCCCGCGGCGCCCGCAGAAGCTCGGCAAGGTCGTCCGCCGTATCCAGGTCCAGCGCAAGCTCCCGGTTGCGGTTCACCACCACGCGCATCCCCGCAGCCTCGGCCGCTGCCCGGTGCCGGGCGAAACTCCCCGGCCCGTAGGCCAGCCCAAATTGCCCGGGCGGGTGCAGCAGGAGTGCGTTCGTGCCCCCGTCGCGGCTCTCGACCAGTACCGCCGTGTTCTCCCCCGCCCCCAACCCGGCCAGCGTTTCGATCGCCCCGGCCGTCGCCAGAGGGAGGTCGGCGTGCAGGATCAGCAACCACTCCGCCGCCGTACCGTCCTTCAGCAGCAACCCAATCGCGCGTTCCAGCTGGGCATTCAGCCCCGAAATGCCGCTCGATTCATCGATGATGCGCGCGCGCCCGTGGACATGCGCCACCACCCTCGCATCGGGAGTCAGCACAATCGCCCCTGGTCCTGCCGCCCTCAGCACAGTCTCCAGCGTCACCAGGGCCAGGGTCTCCCGCTCATCTTCCGAAAGGAACCCCGCCAGCCTTCCCTTCGCACGCCCCAGTGCATTCACCGGGATCAGCACGGGCAGGTGCTTCACCGCCGTTCCCCGATCGCCCGCACAATCTCCTCGGCGAGCTCCTTCTTGCGTTCCATGCTCGTCATCATCGTGTTCGTCACCAGCGCTCGCATTCCCAGCTGCTCGATCACCGGCGCCAGTTCGCGGTCCTGGTCATCCAGCACGAACAGGTCCACCAGGCCCGCGTAGAGCCGCGCCACACCCGGCGCCGAGACCTCATAACCAAGGCTCGCGAGCATCTTCGCCGCCGGTCCCTTCACCACCTGCCCCGCGATGATGGGGCTGATCGCGACTCTCGCCGCACGCGTCTCCGCCAGCGCCTGCCGGACCCCCGGAACCGCGAGGATCGGGCCGATGCTCACGAAAGGGTTGCTCGGGGCGAGGATGACCGCCTCGGCCCCCCGTATCGCGTCCAGTACGCCCGGCGCCGGGCGCGCCTCTTCGATCCCGGCGAAGCGGATCGCATGCACGTCCGCTTCCGTCCGCAGCCTCACCATGTACTCCTGGAATGCGAGTTCGCCATCCCCCGTCGCGATCATCGTTCGGACTGGCTCATTCGACATCGGAAGGACTGTGCATGCCAGCCCCCATGCCCGCGCGATGCCGGCAACCGCCTCGTGCAGCGCGACGCCTTCACGCAACAGCCGTGCCCGGTGGATAGCCGTCGCCAGGTCACGGTCGCCAAGGTTGAACCAGCGCTCGTAACCGTACCGCTGCAGCGCATCGACCACCGCGAAGGTGTCGCCCTTCAGCCCCCAGCCTGTCTCCGGGTTCACCGCGTCTGCCAGCGCGTAAATGACAATGTCCGTATCCGGCGAGACGTGCAGGCCAAAAGGCTCCACATCGTCGCCCGTGTTCGAAATCACCGTCACACTGGCCGGTTCAACCGCCTGGCAGAGCCCCTGGAGGAAACGCGAGGCGCCTACGCCCCCGGCAAACACCGTATACATGCCGCGATCCTACCCGCCGCACGGTTCCCCGGCGAACCCCCGGAGAGCCGCTAGGCCCCGGCTGCCGCCGCACTGCCGAGCCGCCCGCCAGCCTGCTCGTTGACCGGGTCGGCTGCCGCCGGTTCCCGGTTCGCACTGCCCAACTCCACCGCCGCGAAGATGCCCAGGATTGCCCAGAGATAGGGCTCCTCCAGGAGCCTTCCCTCGGCCTGGCTCTGCATGAAAATCTGGAAGCATGCCACTGCCGCCCATCCCGCCAGCAGCTTCGCGTATGCCCCTTCGGATGCGAAATACACCCTCCGGGTGACGATCCCCAGCCGGACCAGCACAAAGCCCAGCATCGCCATCGCCAGCAACCCGCCTTCCGAAAGCAGCGTAATCACCGAAGTGTGCGAAAGCGTGGTTTCCGTCCACCACGGCAAAACCCACTGGTACGCGTACATCAGCGCGTTGTGGTAGCTCCCCGTTCCGAGGCCGATGAACGGGGAATCCCTCCACATCTCCCACCCCGCACGGATCAGGTGCTGCCGCTGGCCGAGCAACGCCGTGCCCTGCGTGAACGTCTTTATCCGGTCGAACTCGGCCCCCCCCTGGAGCACGAGCATGCCAATCGCCCCCACCATCCCGGCGGCCCCGTAGAAATAGAGCCGCAACCGCGTGAACCAGCCAACCGGTGCGACCAGGATGATCAGAAATCCGACCAGCAGGAACCCCAGCCAGCCCGACCGGGAACCGGTAGTCACCAGTGCCGGCAGCCCGAAGATAATGGCCGGGATCGCCAGGTACACCGTCAGCCGCCGCGCCCCCGTCACCAGGATGAGCCCGCCGGCGAGCGCCATCCCAATCGTCAGGAAGCGCGCCAGGTTGTTCGGATCGGCAAAGGTCGCATTCGAGCGGTACGCATAACTGTCCGACTCAATCAGGTACGCTCGCCATTCGAACACCCCCGCCTGGCGCTGCGCAATTGCCAGCAACGAAAGCGCAATCGTCGCGATCAGAAACGCCGCGGTTATCCGCTCCAGGTCCCGCCGGTCCTCAATCAGTACCGGCGCCGCGCAGGCAAATGCGAAGTACAACGGCAGGATAGCCACCGTGTTGTCTGGACGCTGGGTGTATGACCATGCACCAGCCAGCGTGACGAATGCGGCCAGCAGAAAGAGCGGCACCACCACTCCCGAACGCGCCACCAGGCGCCCCGGCTCGCGCCTGCACCGCCATGCCGCTACCACCACAGAGGCCGCCATCGCCGCTTTGCCCGGGTTCAGCATCGTCCGCATGATCCCGCCCGCCCCGCCCTTTCCCAGGGTGTCCAGCGTTTGCGTTTGCAGGTACTCGAATGGCAAGAACAGGACCACGCACGGGATCAGCAGCTTCGGCTCACGCAGAATAATCACCGCGCCCAGCAACAGCCCCTCCAGCACCACTATCAGGCCGAATTCAACCATATCTCCCGGTCACCCTCGTGAAAATGCTCACAATTGACCCCCGTCCGCCCCTGCAACTACCATACCTTCCGATGCCCACCGGAACCAGCGGATTGGACCGCGACATTGCCCTCCTCCGCCGCCGAGCCTGGCTCTTCCTCCCTTTCGCTGCTCTCGGCCTCCTCGCGGCGATCTTCGTCTCCCCGCTGACCGGTGAGAGCTCCGCCATTGCCACCCTCGCCCTCGATACCACCGTCCACGATCTCGTCAACGGCGGCGACCGCGGCCTCCGCATCTTCGAAGCCCAGCAGATGACCGGCGACCCCCGCTTCCGCGAAAAGGTCATCCAGCAGATCGGCGAGCCAGACTTCAACTTCGGCCGGTTCGACATCAGCCTCAAGACCATCTCCGTCGCCGATGGCGTCAGCCGTGGCGACCTCACCATCGGCATCGCCGATGACGACAAGGCCGCCGCCGAGCGTTACCGCCAGGCCTTCGTCGATGTCTTCATCGCCGAATACACCGCCGATGAGGGCCTGTACCGCACCCGCTTCATCGACCGCCGCCGCCAGGTAGCCGAAGAGACCAGCGACGAATTCAACAAGATCTTCGCCCAACTCCAGGCCAGGGCCGAACCCCTGGGCATCAACGTTCTCCCCTACATCGATGCCCGCGGTTTCATTTCGCCCTCGACTGAAGATTATGCCGAGCAGTCCCGCATCGGGCGCGAGCTTGCTGAAGTCGATGGCGCCATCGCCGCTATCCGTGGAGCATCCGATGGAGTGGCTGCCGCTGTCGCTTCCGGCATCCTCGGTCAGACCGTCGCCCCCGGCGATGCGAACGCGGCACTCGCCGCCCGCAAGGCTGCGCTCGAATCCGCACTTGGCGCGCTCGTCGAGGAATCACCCGCATCCGTGGCGGAAAGCAAGCTCGAGCCCGAGATGATCCGCCTCGTGGATGAAGCCCGTGCCCTGCGCATCGTCAAGGATGACGCCTACATCCGCTGGGCCAATGCTCAGATCGCCGTCCGCAGCGCTGAAAGCTACGTCTCCGTCGCCTATGCGGCATCCGGCAACCTGGCTGGCTCGCTGATGGGGCGCGTGGCCGTCGCCATCGCGGTAACACTTGTCTGCGGGCTCGTTGCCATCTATACCATCGAGTGGCTCCGCCCCGGCCGCACCTCCTGAAGCACGCTCCGCTGCCGCCATGCAGCCATTCACCAATTCACCCATGCGCATCGCAGAAATCAACGACATTGCCTCCGTCGCCACCGAGATCGGGACAGGTCTCCGCGTCCGTGGGCACGACGTCGGATTCATCCACCCCAGGCTCTTCGGCGCGAAACTCCCGCCCCCCCTCAAACCCCTCACCGCCCCGATCCGCGCGCCCGATTGGCTCGACATGGTCCTCCGCTTGCGCCGCGGCAAGTTCGATATCGCCCACATCCATTACGCCTACCTTGGGAACCTCGGCTGGCTCGCCCGGGTCCCCTACATCCTCCACTGCCACGGTTCCGACCTCCGCGATGAAACCCTGCTCACCCGCCCCCTCACCCGCCAGGCGCTGCGCCACGCGGCCTACGTCTTCTACGCCACGCCGGATCTTCGCCAGTTCCTCGCCGCATCCCGCCCCGACGCCGAATTCCTCCCGAACCCCATCGATCTCGATCGCTTCGCGCCCACCCTGCCCGCCGGCGAAGCCCGCGGCGTCTTCCTCTGCAGCGCACTCACCAGCATAAAAGGCGCCGAAGTCACCCTCGAAGCCTGTCGCCTGCTCGCCGCCCGGCGCCCTGATATACGTTTCACAGCCTACGCCGGCGGCGAGTTTGCCCCCCAGTTCGAAGCACTGCCAACCGTTACCCTCATCTCGCACCAGCCGCGCTGGAAGATCCCCGCCATCGTGAACCAGCACGCCCTCGTCTCCGGCCAGGTCCGCGTCGGCGCCGCCGGCATGGCCGAACTCGAAGCGATGGCCTGCGCCCGCCCGGTCATCACCTGGTTCAACCAGCCCGGCGCCTATCCAGAAGAACCCCCCTTCGTGAGCGCCTCCACCCCCGCGGCCATCGCAAGCGAAATCGAGCGCCTGATCGATGATGCCGCCGCCCGCTCCGCCGTCGGCGCCGCCGGCCGCGATTGGATTGCCAAGTACCACGCCCTCGATCGCATCGCCAGCCGCGTCGAGGCTGTCGCTCGCGCCATCGCCACTGGCCAGCCCGTGCCTCCGCCCGATTGACCGCATCTCACCCCAAACCTAGGGTGAACGGATGACCGCCACCACAGCATCCGGCCGGCTCGACGATTTTCCCCTCTCGCTGCCTGCCCGCCCCCTTGTCTCCATTGTCATCCCCTGCCTGAACGAAGAGAACTACATCGTTGCTCTCCTCGATTCCCTGGCAGCCCAGGACTACGGAGCCGATGGCCTCGAAGTCCTCGTTGCCGATGGTGGCAGCACCGACCGCACACGCGCGCTTGTCGCTGCCTACCCGTCCACGTTCCGCCGCCTCGAACTGGTTGAGAATCCCCGCCGCATCACCGTCGCCGGCCTGAACGAGGGCATGGACGCCGCCCGCGGCGACTGCTGGATCATCATCGGCGCCCACAGCAAAGTGCGCGGTGATTTCGTCCGCGAATCCGTCGCCGCCCTCCAGCGTACCGGCGCCGCCTGCGTTGGCGGCCCGATCGAGACCATCGGCGAAGGCACCGTCGGCACGGCCATCGCCGCCGCCATGTCATCGCCCTTCGGCGTCGGCAATGCCCGCTTCCGTTACGCCGAAACCGAGGGCGAAGTCGATACCGTACCCTTCGGCTGCTACCACCGGAAGGTCTGGGAGGTCGTTGGCCGCTTCGATGAGTCCGTCGATGGCGCCGATGAAGATAGCTACAACGCCCGCCTGATCGAAGCCGGCGGCAGAATCTGGCTCACCCCCGCCATCCGCAGCAGTTACTACCCCCGCCGCACCCTCAAAGCGCTCGCCAAACAGTACTGGGAGTACGGCGCCGCCAAGGGCACCCTCCTCGCGCGCGGCCGCCCCCTCCAACCCCGCCACTTTGCCCCTGCCGCGATGGTGGCCGGTGGGCCTGCCCTCTGGCTCCTCGGCAGGTTTTCCACCAGGGCCCGTTGGCTGCTGCGGCTATTCGCTGCGGTCTACCTCGGCGGCGGAATGCTCATGGCCAGCCGGGCCGCCGCCAAGAATGGCGCAAACCCGGCCCTCACCTTCGCCGCAATGTCCACCATGCATCTCACGTACGGTGCAGGCTTCCTCGCCGGATGGTGGAAGGAGCGCGGCCGGCTCGCCAGCTGATACGGCCCCGCCTCGCCCTGGCGCCCGAACGGCCAGTTATTCGAACTGCCCCGCCCGTGTAAGAATCTTGTGGTTCGCCTGTCCTACCTGCGAAGCCCGCCCGCTTCGACGGCCAGGCGGGCCTCAACCAACGGGGAAACCCGGCGCCCTCCGGCGCGATTGAGGGATGGCATGGACCAGGCCCCTGAAGCAAGCCTTGTAGAACTGGCGAAAGCTGGCGACCAGCACGCCTTCGCCGAGCTCTACAACCGCTACTTCGATCCCGTCTACGACTTCGTCGCCCGCATGACCCGCGATCGCGACGAAGCGGCTGACATCGCCCAGGACACCTTCCTGAAGGCGATGAACGCGCTTGGCGGGCTCCAGAAGGGCGCGAGCTTCAAGAGCTGGATCTTCACCATCGCCCGCAATACCGCGCTCAACCGGCTCGAAAAAGCCTCCCGCACCAGGCCGCTCTCCTACGCCGGAGACGACGGCGAAGAGGTCACCTTCGACGTTGTCGATACCGACCGCTTCGCCGATCCCGAGGAGGCAGCCGAGGCGAATGCCATCGCCTCCCTCGTCTGGGAAGCCGCCGCCGGGCTCGATCCCAAACAGCTCTCGCTGCTCGATCTGCACCTGCGCCAGGGGCTCGACAGCGCGGAGATCGCGGACGTGCTGGGTGTCACGAAGAACAACGGCTACGTGATGCTCAACCGTCTGAAGAAGGCCGTCGAAGATTCGATCGGAGCCTTCATCATGTTCAAATCCGGGCGACAGTACTGCGAGAGCCTCGACTCCGCGCTCAGCAAGGCTGACATCCAGGGGATGTCTCCCGAGACGCGGAAGCTCGTTGATCGGCACGTGGCGCAGTGCCCCGAATGCGAAGAACGCAAGAAGAAGCTGGCTCCGCTCGCAGCGTTCGCCGCATTCGGCGCAATCGGTACCCCCGTTGGCGCAAAGGCCCACATCCTCGAAGGGCTCATGCAGCAGTGGCCCGGCCCCGCCACTGGTGGAGGCGCGGGCGGTTCCGGCGGCTCTGGCCGCGGCGCCTCCCGGTTTGGCCAGGGGGGAGCGGGTGGTGTCGGCCCCGGAGTGCTGAAGACGGGCGCCTTCCTGTCCCTGCTTGCCGCCGCGCTCATCGCACTCCTCTTCATCCCGCAGAGCCCGGTCGCCCTCTCTCGCCTCGACAATGGCGGTTCGGAGAAGGCCAGCCTCGTCACCGATCCCACCCCCACGAGTTCCCCTACCCCAATCGCCACACGGACCGCCACTCCCACCCCGACCACCTCCGCGACCCCTTCCGCGACCATCCAGGGCGGCACGCCAACCACCACACCGACCGGCGACGCTTCCATCACCCCGGTCCCTTCGACCGCCACGGCGATGCCCACCGCTACCCCGACTGGTACCCCTCCCCCGACGATGACCCCCACCGCCACGCCCACGAAGACATCGACACCCACGCCGACCGCAACCTCGACGCCCTGCGCACCGATCCTCCAGGCATCGGCCCAGGGGATGAGTATCGCTCCCGGCGGCTCAGCCACGTTCACCATCTTCAACCAGTCGCCGTGCCCCGCTGCATTCACCGTGGGGGCCACCGGTGGCGCGTGGCTCTCCGTGTCGCCCGCGGCTGGCTCCATCCCCGCGAGCGGCGCCGCCATCATCACCGTCCTGGTCGATGGGGCCCAGCTGCCCCAGGCCGAGGGCCAGTACTCCGGGCAGGTCCGGGTGAACAACGGCGCCCTTGTTGTGGGTATCACCACCAGCCGCGGCGGCAACCCGCCCGTCGTGAACTCGGTCAGTGGCCAGTGCGCCGCCTCCACCTCAGCACTCATCCAGTTCACCGCCGATATCACCGATGATGTCGCCATGGGCTCGGCCACCGTCCACTTCACCACGCACAATGGCCAGCACCTGGCCATCCAGCTCACCAACCCGGCCGGCACCACGTGGAGCGGCTCGACGAGCACCAGCGCCGTGCGCGCCGCGACGAACTTCTACGTCGTCGCCGAAGACCTCTCTGGAAAGACCACGACGAAGTACTTCACCCCAACAGGCTGTTAGGCCGCCGAGATCAGGGCCGCGCCGGCCAGGGCCATCGTCGCCCCACCGATGCGGGCGGGCGTCAGCCGCTCGTTCGTGAACAGCCGCGCCAGCGCAACCGTGACCACCGGGTAAAGCGAGGAGAGCACCGAAATCACCGCCAGGTTCCCCCGCGTACTCGCCAGCGCGAAGGCCCCGTTTGCCGTCAGCTCGATCACTCCCAGCGCCGCAAGGCCGGGGAGCATCCTCCCCGGCCGCTGGATCCCACCGGCCAGCGCGCTCGCCCCAAGGAACGCCGCCGCTCCCATCCGCGAACCGAGCACCACCACGATCTCCGGCGCCCCCGTTTGGGTGCCCTGTTCCACTACGACAAAGAACAATCCGAACCCGAGCGCGGCCCCCAGGCCCATCAGGATCGGCCCCATGTGCGCGGCACTGCGGAAGCTTGCTCCCTCGCCCGGTATCGAAACCAGCACGATCCCCGCGAGAGCCAACCCGATCCCCGGCCACGCCATCGCCTCCGGCGGCTCGCCCCGCACTACCGCCGCGCCGACAGGAATAACGGCGCCCAGGGCCGATAGTGGCGCCACCACCGAGGCGTTGCCAGTCGCCAGCCCGCGGTAAAGCGAGACCCCCCCGGACCCCGTGAACACCCCGGCGAGCAGCCCCCAGCCAAATGCCGCCCCGTTCCAGCCAGGCCGCGTCGCCAGCACGATTGCGCCCAGCAGCAGCAGGCTCGTGGCCTGTGCCCAGAATGCCACCGTCGTCGAGGGGAGCTTTCTCGAGTTCCATCCTCCGAGGAAGTCGCCGGTGCCCCACGCGAGCCCCGCCGTCAGCCCGAAGACGATGCCTGTCTCGATCATTGCCCGGCCGGCCCGAGTCTCAGGCTCCGGATTCTCCCTCTTCGTCCAGTTCGAGCGGAATGGTCTCGTTTAGCAACTGGTCCGGGTCTGGATCGCTCCCGTTGCCGTTTTCGGCCGGGCGGGATCCGGGCGCCCCATCGCTCATCGTGAAGGCCGCTATGCTCGCCACCTGGTCGCCTTCGGCCACGCGCATCACCGTCACGCCCTGGGTATTCCTTCCGATCAGGCTGATCTGGTCGACCCTCGTCCGTACCACGATACCCTCGCGCGTCACCAGCATCAGTTCCTGCCCGGGGCCGACCATCCGGCAGGCTGCCACCGCACCCGTGCGGTCCGTGATGTTCAGGGTTTTCACCCCGAGGCCGCCCCGTCCCTGGAGCGGGTACTCCTCCACCCGGGTGCGCTTGCCAAACCCCTTCTCCGAAATGATCAGCACCTGGTCGCCATCGTCCAGCGTTTCCACGCCAACCACGTAGCCGCCCTTCGAAAGCTTCATGCCGCGCACGCCGCCGCTCGTCCGGCTCGCCTGGCGCAGATCATCGATCTTGAAGCGGATCGCCTGCCCCTCGCTCGAAACAAGGATCACATGCGTCTCATTCGTTGCCAGCCGGGCCGCTATCAATTGATCGTCCGGCTCAAGGTCCATCGCTATCTTCCCGTTGCGGCGCACCTCTTCGAAGTCCTTGAGCAGCGTCTTCTTGATCTCTCCCAGCCGCGTCGCAAGAAGGATGAAGTCCGCTTCGTAACTCTTGATCACCAGGATGGCCGTCACCCGGTCGCCCGCCTCGATCTCGATCAGGTTCACGATCGGCAGGCCCTTCGCCTGCTTCTTCGTGTCCGGCACGTCATACGCCCGCAGGTGATACACCTTCCCCTTATCGGTGAAGAACAGCAGGTTGTCGTGCGTGTCGCACACCACCAGCTTCATCACCGCATCTTCCTCGCGCGTGGGTGCGCCCCGCGCCCCCTGCCCGCCCCGCCTCTGCTGCCGGAATTCCTCCAGCGGCATCCGCTTGATGTAGTTCCGGATGCTCAACGTGATCACGCTGTCCTGGTGCGCGATCAGGTCTTCCTCGCGGAAGTCCTCCGGGTCCGCCTCCACGATTTCCGTCCGCCGCACGTCGCCGTACTTCTTCTTCAGTTCCACCATGTCGTCGCGGATCAGGAAGTCGATCTTGCGCGGGTTCGCCAGCAGGTCTTCCAACTCGCTGATCTTCTTGATCAGCTCCTCGTACTCCGTCAGCAGCGCCTGCCGTTCGAGCGCGGCCAGCCGCCGCAGCTGCATATCCAGGATCGCCCGTGCCTGGATCTCCGTGAAGGTGAACGGGTTCTGCCGTGTCAGCGCGCGCAGCGCCGCCGGGCTGTTCGCCGGCAGCCTCGCCTCCAGCACCAGCCCGTCGCCCTGGAGCAGATCGAGCGCGTTGTTCGCCGATTCCGAAGCCCGGATCGTCGCAATCACCGCGTCGAGCATCTCGATCGCCCGCAACAGCCCCTGCAAGATGTGCGCGCGTTCCCGCGCCTTCTCGAGCTGGTACTCCGTCCTCCGCCGGATCACCTCCCGGCGGTGGTCGATGAACAGCTCCAGCGCCCGCTTCAGCCCGAGCCGCCGCGGCGCGCCATTGACAATCGCCATCATGTTCACCGAGAAGCTCGATCGCATGGACGTGTGCTTGAACAGCAGGTTCTTCACCTGGGTGACCGAGCCTTCCTTCTTCAGCTCGATCACAATCCGCATCCCGTTCCGGTCCGATTCGTCGCGCAGGTCCGCAATCCCGTCGATCTTCTTATCGCGCACAAGGTCGGCGATCTTCTCCACCAGGAGCGCCTTGTTCACCTGGTAGGGCAGCTCCGTCACGATGATCGCCGTGCGCCCCCGGCTCGATTCCTCGATGCTCGTGCGCGCGTGCATGGTCACCTTGCCGTGCCCCTCGCCATAGGCCAGCCGCACCTGCTCGCTATCCTTCCCCACCAGCGCGATGCCGTGCGTCGGGAAGTCCGGCCCCTTCACGAACTTCAACAGGTCGTCCAGCGTCGATTCCGGCTGCTCGATAAGCAGCGAGACCGCATCGGCCAACTCGTTCAGGTTGTGCGGCGGGATGTTCGTCGCCATGCCCACGGCGATCCCCGAAGACCCGTTGAGCAACAGATTGGGAATCCGCGACGGCATGATCGTCGGCTGCTGGTGCCGGCCATCATAGTTGGGCTCGAAGTCCACCGTGTTCTGGTCGATATCCGCCAGCATCTCCTCGGCGATGGGCGACATCCGCGCCTCGGTGTAGCGCATCGCCGCCGGCGGGTCGCCATCCACCGAACCGAAGTTGCCCTGGCCATCGACGAGCGGGTAGCGCAGCGAGAATTCCTGCGCCATGCGGACCAGCGTGTCGTAAATCGCCTGGTCTCCGTGCGGGTGGTACTTGCTCATCACTTCGCCGACCGAGCCCGCCGACTTCCGGTAGGCCGTGTTCGCCCGGGCGCCGCCCTCGTACATGCCCCAGAGGATCCGCCGCTGCACCGGCTTCAACCCGTCCCGCACATCCGGCAGCGCCCGTGAAACGATCACGCTCATCGCATAATCGAGGTAGCTCGTGCGCATTTCGTTTTCGATCTGGACGGGGCGGACGTTGGAGGTTGGCTCGATGGACAAGGGCAGGCTCCGCGCGATTGAGGGCAGAAGAAATCGCTAGGCTAAGTATACCAATTGTCGGCCCCAGCGTCGAAGGGCAGACGGTGGAGCCCCCTCTCCGCCGGAACATTTCGCGCACCGTTTACGTCATGGTGATGGTAACGATTACGCAATTGTGGTATGACGCGAATGCTCCCCCGCGAGAGCGCGGTGGCGAGGAGGTTCGAGCGATGCACGAGGACCTGAGCCCACGGGAACGCGAGGTGGCCGCGATGGTGGCCAAGGGCAAGACCAACGCCCAGATCGCGCTACAGACGGGCCTGGCAGAGGCGACGGTGAAGAACTGCCTGGCCAACGCGATGCACAAGGTGGGAGTGGATAATCGGACCGCGCTGGCGGTCTGGTGGACCTCCGCTGAGACGGGTACGAATGGCTAGAGCCGATCGGATGGAGCCAAAGAGAGGGATTGTGGGACAACGCTGCGGAGGCCATGGTGACGCCACGGAGGTACGACCGCATGAATCAAATTGCGACCGCCCGCGTTAAACGAGTTCAATTGGCATTGGGGGTGGCACTCCTATTGGGCAGCATCGTTATGATTCGCGCGAATGCGCGGATCGTCCACGCCGGCTACAGCCCCGCTTCAACCTTTTCAAGCTATAGCTACGAGGCTGGCTGTTCTACTGCCGTCGATACGATAACCATCGTATTTACGAATGGCAGCGGATCTTACGATGACGCCTACCAACATGGCCAGTACTCAGATCATGGGGAATTCGACACTCACGAAGCACAGGGAGACCAGTATTTTCAAGATGACTACGGGTGTTCTACCAACGATGATGGAGCGGCAACTGCTTCGGGGCGGTCGAACGATCGTTGGCACTTTCGAGACGAGGTAGCAGCGACTACCGCATACGGTCAATCCTACGTCGCCACGCCTCACTATGATGAGTGGGAGTGGGACATCTGGCCGTTCACTGGCCATCATTGTGTGGATACATATGGTTTCACAAATGGTAGAGCATATGTTTACGACCATTTTACATCGGCCAGCGACGGTCATTCGGGAAATCAGAGCAACTACTGGGGAAATACCATGGCCATCGCAAAGTGCCACGGCGAGTATGCATATACCAACGGCCATGTGTGATACATTGATTTGCCATGACTCCTGTGCGCCACGTTTCATAGTCCCGAGACGACACAACAGGAGTGAGCTGAAATGTCCCATTTGGCCAAAATGAACGCACTACTGGCGGTCCTGGTGCTGGGACTGCTTGCCAGTTGGGCGGCTCTTGCCGCCGCTCAGCCC
>Ga0138256_10002650_pt1 | contig 19089 bp, 17 predicted proteins | sample KNB2016incub_MG_FD_105486 | JGI IMG/M metagenome (GOLD analysis project Ga0138256, IMG submission 105486) | Active sludge microbial communities from wastewater in Klosterneuburg, Austria - KNB2014incub_MG | ecosystem: Engineered > WWTP > Activated sludge > Unclassified | place: Austria... | reverse complement strand
ATCAACATGGTCTCGGGCCATGTCTCCATCCGCTATGGCTACACGGGGCCCAACCTGGCCATCGTCACGGCCTGCACGACCGGGCTGCACTGCATCGGCGAAGCGGGGCGGATGATCGAATACGGCGACGCCGACGTCATGGTGGCCGGCGGTGCCGAGAGCACCGTGTCGCCGCTGGGCGTGGGCGGGTTTGCATCGGCGCGCGCGCTGTCCACGCGCAACGACGACCCGCACACCGCTTCCCGCCCCTGGGACCGCGACCGCGACGGCTTCGTGCTCGGCGAAGGCGCCGGCGTGCTGGTGCTCGAAGAGTACGAACATGCCCGGCAACGCGGCGCGAAGATCTACGCCGAACTGGCCGGCTTCGGCATGGGCGCCGACGCCTTCCACATGACCGCGCCCAATGTCGACGGCCCCAAGCGGGCCATGAAGGCGGCGCTGCGCAACGCCGGCGTCAATGCCGACGAGGTGCAGTACCTCAACGCCCACGGCACCAGCACGCCGCTGGGTGACCTGAACGAGACCAACGCCATCAAGCTGGCCTTCGGCGAGCACGCGAAGAAGATGGTCGTCAACTCCACCAAGTCGATGACCGGCCACCTGCTCGGCGGCGCCGGCGGTATCGAGTCGGTATTCACCGTGCTGGCCCTGCACCACCAGGTGTCGCCGCCCACCATCAACCTCTTCAACCCCGACCCCGAGTGCGACCTGGACTACTGCGCCAACGAGGCGCGGTCGATGAAGATCGACGTGGCGGTGAAGAACAATTTCGGCTTCGGCGGCACCAACGGCACGCTGGTCTTCCGGCGCCTCTAGGGCCGTGCGCACCGCGCCGCCCGTCAGCGTGCGCTGCAGCGGCGGCGCGGCCTGGCACGCCTTGAGAGCCGGCCTGCCGGCACTGGGCGCCGGGGCCTTGGCGGCCTGGGCGCTCGGGCATGCCGGCTGGCCGGCTTCCCCGGCCCTGGCGGTGGTGCTGCTCGCCGCCGCGGTGGCCTGGCGGCCGGCGCAGCCGTCGCCCGTCTCGCTGGCCTGGGACGGCCAGCGCTGGCAGACCGACGGCACGCCCGGTGCCCTGAGCGTGATGATCGACGCCGGCGCCTTTCTTCTGCTGCGCCTGCGGCCTGAGGGGCAACGCGAGGGCTCGCGCTGGATCGCCGTCACCGCGCGCGAGGCCGGACCGGCGATGCATGCGCTGCGCGCGGCAGCCTATGCCCGCGTGGCGGGTGTCGATTCCGCCGCCGGCGTCGGCCTCGACGGCCTGCGACTGCCCCGCTGAATGGCCACCACCGACTCCGACGCCGATGCCCTGCTCGTCGAGCGTGTCAAGCGCGGCGACGTCAAGGCCTTCGAGATGCTGGTCGTCAAATACCAGCGCCGCATCGAGCGGCTGATCGGCCGCATGGTGCGCGACGCCGACCTGGTGCAGGACATCGCGCAGGAGACCTTCATCCGCGCCTACCGCGCGCTGCCGCAGTTCCGGGGCGACAGCGCCTTCTACACCTGGCTGTACCGGATCGCCGTGAATTCGGCCAAGAAGGCGCTGGCCGACTTCAAGCGCGACCCGCTGGTGACGGAGTCGGCGCTGCACACCGGCGAGGAGGGCGAGGAAACTTCCCGCGCCGAGAATGAACTAAGTGACGGCGAAACCCCCGAAGCCTTGCTGGCCAGCAAGGAAATCGCCGGTGTGGTCAACGCCGCGATCGAAGCCCTTTCCGAAGATCTGCGGCAGGCCATCACGCTGCGCGAGATCGAAGGCCTGAGCTACGAAGAGATTGCCGAAGTCATGAACTGCCCGATCGGTACCGTCCGCTCCCGCATCTTCCGCGCCCGCGAGGCCATTGCCGCGCGGCTGCGTCCGTTGCTGGATACGCGTGACGGCACCCGCTGGTGAGGCTGCTGCCGCACAGCAGCCACTTTGATCGCTCCAAGTCCGAGTCGTTCCCATGCATCCACCACCCGCCCATTCCGCCACCCCGTCCGACGGCCTTGCCGCTGATTTCGCCGCCAACGACCCGCGCGGCTGGCTCTCGGCCCTGGCCGACGGTCAAGCCGACGCCACCGAGCCCGCCTGCGGACTGTGGCGCGACGATGCGGCGGCGCGCCAGACCTGGCATGCCTACCACCTGATCGGCGACGTGCTGCGATCGGAGGAGCTGGCGCGCGAGCCGGGTCGCGATGCCGCTTTCCTGGCCGCCTTGCACGAGAAGCTGGCCGCCGAGCCCGTGGTGCTGGCGCCCATGACCTCGGTCCCGCGCGAACGCGCACGCCAGCCCTGGCTGCTTCCCGCCGCCGCAGCGGCCGGCTTCGTGGCCGTGGCGGGCGTGCTGGTGGTGCTGCGGCTGGGCACGCCAGGCGCGCCGGTGCCGGCGGCCGTGATGGCCGGCGCACCAGGGCCGGGTTTCACGGCCGTGAGCAACGCCGCGGCGCCGGCGGCACCTGCTGCGCTCTTGCCGGCCGACAGCGCCGGCTTCATCCGCGATCCCCGGCTCAATGAATACCTGCGTGCCCACCAGGCGGCGGGCGGCGGCGTGGCTGCGGCCGCGCCGGGCGGCACGCTGCGGCAGGTGGACGTGGTGGTGCCCGGCGCGGGTGGGCCGAGGTGACGCACGCGGCATGGAGGCGCTGGCTGCCGCTGGCCACACTGTTGTCGTGCCTGTTGCCGGCCGGCACGGGGGCACAGGGCACGAACGCCAAGGCGCTGGCCGATGCGCGGGCCTGGCTGTCGCGCATCCACGCCGCGGCCAGCAGCGGCAACTACCACGGCACCATGGTTTTCAGTGCCGGAGGCGCCTTGTCGAGTTCGCGTGTCTGGCATTACTGCGTCGGCGACCAGACCTACGAGAAGCTGGAAACGCTGGACGGCCGCCAGCAGCGCATCGTGCGTCACAACGACGCCGTTCACACGCTGTGGCCGCAGTCGCGCCTGGCGGTGGTGGAAAGGCGCGAGGCGCTGGCGGCCTGGTCCACCACGCCGCAGCGGGTGGACCCGAAGGCGCTGGATCAGTACGAGTTGCGCCCGGGCGGCGTGGCCCGCGTGGCCGGCCGCGAAGCCACGGTCTTCGTGCTCGAGCCGCGCGATGCGCTGCGTTATGCACAGCGCCTGTGGGCCGACCAGGCCACCGGACTGATGCTGCGCGCCGACGTCATCGGCCCCGGCACCGGGCAGCCGGTGCTGGAATCGACCGCGTTCTCCGAGATCGAGGTCGACGTCGAGCCGCAGCCCCAGGCCGTGCTGCAGACGCTGCGCAAGCTCGACGACTACCGCGTCGTGCGCCCGCAGCAGAAACGCACCACGCTGGAGGCCGAAGGCTGGGTGCTGGCCAAGCCGGTTTCGGGTTTCCATCTGGCCGGCTGTCTGAACCGCGGCATGGAGACGACAGGCGAGACCGACCCCGTGCTGCAGGCCGTGTTCTCCGACGGTCTGACGCATGTCTCGGTCTTTCTCGAACCCTATCGGCCGCAGCACCACCGCCGCGAGGTGCAGGCCCGCCAGGGCGCCACCGCCACCGTGACGCGGCGCCATGGCGAACACTGGGTCACCGCCGTGGGCGACGTGCCGCCGGCCACGCTGCAACTTTTTGCCGACGCCATCGAGCGGCGCCGCTAGCGCCATAGGGACTTGTCGCGGCGCGGCTGCGCCCCACCTTCGTATTCACTACCGTCCGGTTCTGTCCTCGACCCCTTTGCCCGGTTCCTCCCGGTTCGATCACATGACGCACACCAAGAAAATGATTCCCGTTCCCGAATGGGCCCGCCGGCTCTCGCTGACGCTGGGCGGCCTCGTGCTGGCCGCAGCCGCGCTGTGGCCGCAGGCCGGCAGCGCACAGACGGCGGCCGCCACGCCCACCGTGCAGTTGCCCGACTTCACCGAACTCGCCGCACGCGTCTCGCCCGCGGTGGTGAATATCCGCACCACCGAGCGGCGCGGCAGCAGCGCCTCGCCGCACGAAATGGATCCCAACATGGAGGAGTTCCTCCGCCGATTCGGCATTCCCATGCCGAATCGGCCCGATCCGCGTCGCGGTCCACGCGGCGACGACGACGAACCGCGCCAGCGCGGCGTGGGCTCGGGCTTCATCGTCAGCGCCGACGGCTTCATCATGACCAATGCGCACGTGGTCGATGACGCCGACGAGGTGATCGTCACACTTACCGACCGGCGTGAACTCAAGGCCCGCATCATCGGCGCCGATCGCCGCACCGACGTGGCGGTGGTCAAGGTCGACGCCACCGGCCTGCCCTTCGTGAAGATCGGCGACGTGAATCAGCTCAAGGTGGGCGAGTGGGTGATGGCCATCGGCTCGCCCTTCGGACTGGACAACACCGTGACCGCCGGCATCGTGAGCGCCAAGCAGCGCGACACCGGCGACTACCTGCCGTTCATCCAGACCGACGTGGCCATCAATCCCGGCAATTCGGGCGGCCCGCTGCTCAACCTGCGCGGCGAAGTGGTGGGCATCAATTCCCAGATCTTCAGCCGCTCGGGCGGCTTCATGGGCATCAGCTTCGCCATTCCCATCGACGAGGCGCAGCGCGTGGCCGAGCAGTTGCGCACCAGCGGGCGCGTCATCCGCGGCCGCATCGGGGTCACGATTGCGCCGGTGAACAAGGAAGTGGCCGAGGCCATCGGCCTGGGCGCGCCGCGCGGTGCGCTGGTGCAGAACGTCGAGGCCGACGGCCCGGCCGACAAGGCCGGTGTCCAGGCCGGCGACATCATCCTCAAGGTCGACGGCAAGGCGGTCGAGAAGTCGGGCGACCTGCCGCGCATCGTGGGCGGCACCAAGCCCGGGTCGAAGTCTTCGCTGCAGGTCTTCCGCCGCGGCAAGCTGCAGGAAGTTGCCGTCACCGTGGGCGAGTTCGAGCCCGAGGCACGGCCGCAGCGCGCGGGCACCCAGCCCAGCCCCGCGCCGGCGCCCGCCAAGAGCGTGCTCGGCATCACCGCCACCGACCTGACCGACGCGCAGAAGCGCGCCCTGAAGCTCGATGGCGGCGTGCGCGTCGAGGCCGCGGAAGGCGCGGCGGCACGTGCCGGTTTGCGCGAGGGCGACGTGATCCTGGCGCTGGGCAACACCGACATCACCGACCTGAAGCAGTTCGCCAGCGTGGCCGCCAACCTGGAGAAGGCCGGCAAGAACATCAGCGCGCTGGTGCGCCGCGGCGACGGTGTGACCTGGGTCGTGATCCGGCTCGCGCGCTAGACCAAAGGTCGCTGCTGGCGGTAGCCCAGACCCGGCGGACAAGTCGACCTTGCCGCCGGGTCTTTTCGCATCATGGGAATCGATGACCAGTCGGGTTTGACCGGCCCACGATTGCCGTTTCGTCTGTAAGTCAGTGTGCGCACACGTCGTTTTGCCACCACCGTCGATTACCGGTCATCCCGTCTAGAATTGCGCCAACGGCGGCTGGATTTACCTGCCCCAGGACTGCGAAGTGCTTGTCCCAAGGCATCGGATGCGACTCGATCCAACCTGTTGAAAATCTGTGGACAAGTTTTCCGTGTTGGACCCCTGCAACGGCTGGAAATCAAGCAACGACGCGGCTTCCGGCTCGGTTCATTTGGCTACAATGGTGGCCCAACAAGCAGTTGCCAAACGTTCTGTTGGAAGGCGCGTCACCCTCTTTGACGCGCCTTTTTTTTGGTTCCGGCACGGCCCTTCCGGGCCTTCACATCGCTGCGCGATGTGAGCCTGCACCGCAGCCACTTCGTGGCTGTAGCCGCGACTGCGGCGACAGGCTTCACTAGACCATGAATCACATCCGAAACTTTTCCATCATCGCCCACATCGACCACGGCAAGAGCACGCTGGCCGACCGCATCATCCAGCGGTGCGGTGGCCTGTCCGATCGCGAGATGGAGGCGCAGGTGCTCGACTCGATGGATATCGAGCGTGAGCGCGGCATCACGATCAAGGCCCAGACAGCGGCCCTGAGCTACACCGCGCGCAACGGCCAGACCTACCAGCTCAACCTCATCGACACACCGGGCCACGTCGACTTCTCGTACGAGGTCAGCCGTTCGCTGTCGGCCTGCGAAGGCGCACTGCTGGTGGTCGACGCTTCGCAGGGCGTGGAGGCGCAGACGGTGGCCAACTGCTACACGGCGCTCGACCTCGGCGTGGAAGTGGTGCCGGTGCTGAACAAGATGGACCTGCCGCAGGCCGACCCCGAGCGCGCCAAGCAGGAGATCGAAGACGTGATCGGCATCGACGCCGACGACGCCATTCCCTGCAGCGCCAAGACCGGCATGGGCCTGGACGACATCATCGAGGCGGTGATCCACCGCATGCCGGCGCCGCGCGGCAACCCGGCAGGCCCGCCTCGGGCCATGATCGTCGACAGCTGGTTCGACACCTACGTCGGCGTGGTGATGCTGGTGCGCGTGGTCGACGGCTCGTTCGGCAAGGGCGAGCGCATCCGCATGATGGCCACCAACACCGTCTATGGCATCGAATCGATGGGCGTGTTCACGCCCAAGAGTCTGCCGCGCGACGTGCTGAAGGCCGGCGAGGTGGGCTTCGTCATCTGCGGCATCAAGGAACTGCACGCGGCCAAGGTCGGCGACACGCTGACGCTGGAAAAGAAGCTGCCCAACAATGCCGGTCCGGCGAGCGAGCCGCTGCCGGGCTTCAAGGAGATCCAGCCGCAGGTCTTCGCAGGGCTGTATCCCACCGAGGCCAGCGAATACGACCAGCTGCGCGATGCGCTGGAAAAGCTCAAGCTCAACGACAGCAGCCTGCGTTTCGAGCCCGAGGTCAGTCAGGCGCTGGGTTTCGGCTTCCGCTGCGGCTTTCTCGGCCTGCTGCACATGGAGATCGTGCAGGAGCGCCTGGAACGCGAGTTCGACCAGGACCTCATCACCACCGCGCCCAGCGTCGTCTACCAGGTGGAGCTCAACGACGGCACCGTGCTCGAGGTCGAGAACCCGAGCAAGATGCCCGACCCGGGGCGCATCAAGGAGATCCGCGAACCCATCGTCACCGTGCACTTGTACATGCCGCAGGAATACGTGGGCCCGGTGATGACGCTGGCCAACAGCAAGCGCGGCGTGCAGCTCAACATGGCCTACCACGGCCGCCAGGTGATGCTGAGCTACGAGATCCCGCTGGCCGAGATCGTGCTCGACTTCTTCGACAAGCTCAAGAGCGTGTCGCGCGGCTATGCGTCCATGGACTACGAGTTCAAGGAGTACCGCGCCGCCGACGTGGTGAAGGTCGACATGCTGCTCAACGGCGACCGCATCGATGCCCTCTCGGTCATCGTGCACCGCAGCCAGAGCCAGTACCGCGGTCGCCAGGTGGCGGCCAAGATGCGCGAGATCATCCCGCGCCAGATGTACGACGTGGCGATCCAGGCGGCGATCGGCGCCAACATCATCTCGCGCGAGAACATCAAGGCGCTGCGCAAGAACGTGCTGGCAAAATGCTACGGCGGCGACATCACGCGCAAGAAGAAGCTGCTCGAGAAGCAGAAGGCCGGCAAGAAGCGCATGAAGCAGATCGGCTCCGTCGAGGTGCCGCAAGAGGCCTTCCTGGCCATCCTCCAGGTCGACGACTAGAAGACAAGAACTCCATGAGTGCATTGACCGGCGCCCTGTACGGCGCCCTGATCGTCTACCTGGGTGGCTGGTTCCTGGGCCACTGGACGGGCAATTTCTCGCTGCTGCTGTTCATGCTGACGGTGGTGACGCTGGCCTACTGGCTGGCCGAGCGCTTCCACTTCGCGCCGGCGCGCGCGGCCGCGGCGGCGGCGCTGGAGCAGCAGGACGCGGCGCGGCGCGCACAACTGGCGTCGCAGGGCATCACGCGCGTCGACGGCGACCTGGCGCAGGCGCGGCAGAAGCTGCTCATGCAGCCCTGGTGGCTGGACTGGACCGCCGGTCTGTTTCCGGTGATCCTGGTCGTCTTCCTGCTGCGCAGCTTCCTGTTCGAGCCGTTCAAGATTCCTTCGGGGTCGATGGTGCCGACGCTGATGGTCGGTGATCTGATCCTGGTGAGCAAGTTCCACTACGGCGTGCGGCTGCCGGTGATCAACAAGAAGATCATCGACAACAACCCGGTGCAGCGCGGCGACGTGATGGTCTTCCGCTATCCGGTGGACCCGCGGCTGGACTACATCAAGCGCGTGGTGGGGCTGCCCGGCGACGAGATCGCCTACCTGAATCAGAAGCTCACCATCAACGGCCAGCCGGTGCCCACGGTGGCCCAGGGCGAGCATTACGACGACGACAGCCTGAGCTACGCGCCGCTGTTCAGCGAGAAGCTCGGCGCGGTGGAGCACCAGATCCGGGTCGAGCCGCGCCGCAGCGCGTACTACGGGCCCGACCCCAAGCGCTTCCCGATGGCCGAGAATTGCCAATATTCACCCGAGGGTGTCACCTGCAAGGTGCCGCCCGGGCACTATTTTCTAATGGGTGACAACCGCGACAATTCGCAGGATTCACGTTTCTGGGGATTTGTGCCGGACGAGAATATCGTCGGCAAGGCATTCTTCGTGTGGATGAACTTCGGCAACCTGGGGCGTATCGGTTCGTTCCATTGACGCGCCGGGCCCCGGCAGCAGACTGCAGGCCATGACAGCACTGAATCACTCGTTTTCCAAAGTTCGCGGCCGCAGCCCGTTGCCGCGCGGCCGGCAGCGCGGGCTCACGCTGTTCAGCCTGCTGTTCTGGGGCATCCTGGTCGGCTTCGTCGGCTACCTGCTGGTGCGTGCGCTGCCCACGCTGAACGAATATTTCACCATCCAGCGCACGGTGGACAAGATCGCCAAGGAGCAGCCTGCCACCGTGGCCGTGGCGCGGCAGGCTTTCGACAAGCAGAAGGACCTGGAATATTCGATCTCGTCCATCTCCGGCCGCGACCTGTCCATCACCAAGGAAAACGACCAGGTGGTGATCGGCTTTGCCTACGAGAAGGAGATTCCGGTCATGGGTCCGGTCTACATCCTGATCAAGTACGAGGGGCGCTCCAAGTGAGGGTGGCCCGGCAGCCGGGATGACGGAAAGCGCGGCACTGCAGGCCCTGCAAAGGCGGCTGGGCCACCACTTCGCCCGGCCAACGCTGCTGGTGCAGGCGCTCACGCATCGCAGCTTCGGCGCCGAACACAACGAGCGGCTCGAATTCCTGGGTGACGCAGTGCTCAGCCTGGGGGTTTCGGCGTTGCTGTACGAGCGCTTCTCGGGCAGCGACGAGGGTGACCTCACGCGCGTGCGCGCCCACCTGGTGCGCGAAGACAGCCTGCACCGCGCGGCGTTGGCGCTCGGCCTGCCCGAGGTGCTGCGCCTGTCCGAGGGCGAAGGGCGTGGCGGCGGCGCGCAGCGGCCGTCGATCCTGGCCGACGCGGTGGAGGCGCTCATCGGCGCCGTCTTCCTGGACGGTGGCTACGCGCCGGCCCAGACCGTGGTGCAGCGTCTGTTCGGCGAGGTCATCCAGTCCACCGAAGCCGACAGCTGGGCCAAGGACGCCAAGACCGAACTGCAGGAATGGCTGCAGGCGCGGCGCATCTCCGTGCCGGCCTACCGCATCACCGCCACGCGGGGCCAGGCGCATGCGCAGACCTTCGAGGTCGAATGCGCGGTGCCCGCGCTCGGCCTGGTCGAACGCGGCGAAGGCCGCTCGCGCCGCATCGCCGAACAGGAGGCGGCGCGCCGCCTGCTCGAGTTGCTGAAGGCCAGCGACCGCCCTGGCGGCCCGCTCCGTTCATGACCCAGCGCTGCGGCCTCGTCGCCATCGTCGGCCGCCCCAACGTGGGCAAGAGCACGCTGCTCAATGCGCTGGTGGGACAGAAGATCAGCATCACCTCGAAGAAGGCGCAGACCACGCGCCACCGCATCACTGGCGTGCGCACGCGGGGTACCACGCAATTCGTCTTCGTCGACACGCCGGGCTTTCAGACGACGCAGACCAAGGCGCTGAACCGCACGCTCAACCGCACCGTCACTTCGGCACTGGGCGACGTGGACGTGGTGCTCTTCGTGGTGGAAGCGGGCCGCTTCGGGCTGCCCGACGCCAAGGTGCTGGCGCTGCTGCCGCCGGACAAGCCGGCGCTGCTGATCGCCAACAAGCTGGACGCCATGCCGCGCCGCACCGACGTGCTGCCCTGGCTGCGCGGCATGCAGGAACGCCATCCCTTCGCCGAATTCGTGCCCATGTCGGCCGAGCGCGCGGCCGACGTGGAGCGGCTGTTCGGCATCGTCGAGCCTTACCTGCCCGAGCAGCCCTGGTTCTACGAGGAAGACGCGCTCACCGACCGCAGCGACCGCTTCCTGGCCAGCGAGATCGTGCGCGAGAAACTGTTCCGCCTGACCGGTGACGAGCTGCCCTACAGCTGCACGGTGGTGGTCGAGAAGTTCGAGGAAGAAGGGAGCCTGCGCCGCATCGCCGCCAGCATCGTGGTCGAGCGCGAGGCGCACAAGGGCATGGTCATCGGCGAAGGCGGCGAGAGGCTCAAGCGTATCGGCAGCGAAGCGCGGCAGGAGCTGGAACGCCTGCTCGACGCCAGAGTCTTCCTGGAGCTGTGGGTCAAGGTGCGCTCGGGCTGGGCCGACGACGAAAGCCACCTGCGCAGCTACGGCTACGAATGACCACGCCGCCGCGGCGCCCCGCGGGCGAACCCCCGGGCGCGGCCCGCACCGCCGGCGCACGTGCCGGCAGCAGCCTGCTGGCCTATGTGCTGCACCACCACGACTGGAGCGAGACGAGCCTGATCGTCGAGCTCCTCACGCGCGAGCAGGGCCGCGTGGTGGTGGCGGCCAAGGGCGCCAAGCGGCCGACCTCGCAGCTGCGGTCGGTGCTGCTGCCCTTCCAGCCCGTGCTGGCACACCTGGGCAAGGTGCCTACCGACGAACAGGCCGAGGTGCGCACGCTGCGCACGGCCGAATGGGTGGGCGGCGCGCCGCTGCTGGCGGCTTCGGCGATGTTCCCGGGCTACTACCTGAACGAACTGCTGCTCAAGCTGCTGGCGCGGCAGGATCCGCACCCGACGCTGTTCGACGCCTATGCCGACACCCTGGGTGCGCTGGCCACGCAGGCCGGAACCGGCGACGAGGCGGCGGCGCTGCGCGCCTTCGAATTGCTGCTGCTGCGTGAGACCGGCGTGCTGCCCGACCTGGCCCAGGTCACGCTCACCGCCGAGCCGCTGCAGCCGGCCGCGCGCTACAGCCTGCAGGCGGAAGCCGGCGTGGCGCCCGAAGCCCAAGGGGCGCCGGGTGCGGCCTGGGTGGCGTGGGAAGCCGCGCTGGCGCACGGCAGCACGGCGGCATTGCGCCAGGCGGTGGCGCCGCACGCCGCGGCGCTGCGTGCGCCTTTGCGGGCCCTGCTTCACTATCATCTGGGGACGACCCCTTTGCGCACACGTCAGGTCTGGCAGGGCGTGCAGCGCCTGGCCGAGAATGCACCCCGATGAATCCCCTCGTCAGCACGGACACCCGGCACGGCGGCACCCGGCTGTCGGTCAATGTCAACAAGGTGGCGCTGTTGCGCAATACACGCCATCTCGGCATTCCGAGCGTGGCGCGCGCGGCCACGCTGTGCCTGCAAGCCGGCGCCGACGGCATCACCGTGCACCCGCGACCCGACGAGCGCCACATCCGTCCCCACGACGTGCACGATATCGCCGCGCTGCTGAAGGACTGGCCGCAGGTCGAATACAACATCGAGGGCAACCCGTTCCACAACCTGATGGACTTCGTGCGCGAGCTCGCGGACAAGGGCATGCCGCCGCAGCAGGCCACCTTCGTGCCCGACAGCGAGGGCCAGTTCACCTCGGACCACGGCTGGGACCTGGCGCTGGACGGTGAGCGCCTGCGGCCGCTGATCGCCGAGTGCAGCGCTCTGGGCGTGCGCGTGAGCCTGTTCATGGACCCGCTGCCCGAGGCCATGGCGCTGGCGCGTGCGGTGGGGGCGCAGCGGGTCGAGCTCTACACCGAGCCTTATGCGGCGGCGCATGCCGCTGCGCGGCCTGCTGATGCGGCGGCGCATGGTCAAGCGGGCCAGGCCGAGCAGCTGGCCCGATTTGCGGCAGCGGCTGCCGCGGCGCAGGCGCAAGGCCTGGGCGTCAACGCCGGCCACGACCTCAACCGTGACAACCTGGCCGATTTCCTGCGCGCGGTGCCCGGCGTGCTGGAGGTTTCGATCGGCCACGCGCTCGTCGCCGATGCCTTGGAACTCGGCCTGCCCGAAACGGTTCGTGCCTACCAGCGATGCATCCGCGCCGCCGAATCGGGCGCCGCGCGGCCATGATCTACGGCATCGGCACCGACCTCTGCGACATCCGCCGCATGGCCGCAACCTACGCCCGCCGCGGCGAACGCTTTCCCGAGCGCGTGCTGGGCCCGGCCGAACTGACGGTCTTCCGTGCCCGCCAGGCGCGCGCGCCGGCACGCGGGCTGCGTTTCCTGGCCACGCGCTTCTCGGCCAAGGAGGCCTTTTCCAAGGCCATCGGGCTGGGCATCCGCAGCCCCATGACCTGGCGTGCCTGCGAGGTGCTCAACGAGGCCAGCGGCAAGCCCTTCGTGCGCCTGTCTGGCGTGCTGGCCGAGTGGTTCGAAGCCCGCGGCCTGGTGGCCCACGTCACCGTCACCGACGAGACCGATTACGCGGCCTCCTTCGTCGTCGTCGAAACCCGCCCCACGCCTGAGAAAGCCCCTTCATGACCGCCCATGCCCCCGTGGTGCTCGACATTGCCGGCACCCGCCTCACCGCGGCCGACCGCCGGCGCCTGAAGCACCCGCTCACCGGCGGGCTGATCCTGTTCGCGCGCAACTGGGCCGACCGGCGCCAGCTCACCGAACTCACCGCCGCCGTCAAGGACGTGCGGCCCGACCTGCTGATCTGCGTCGACAACGAAGGCGGTCGCGTGCAGCGCTTCCGCACCGGCGGCTTCACTGCGCTGCCGGCGATGCGCGTGCTGGGCGAGATGTGGATGCACGACCCGCTCGGCGCCACCGACGCCGCCACCGCGCTCGGTCACGTGCTGGCCAGCGAACTGCGGGCCTGCGGCGTGGACCTGAGCTTCACGCCCGTGCTCGACCTCGACCATGGCGGCAGCAGCGTCATCGGCGACCGCGCCTTCCACCGCGACGCGCGTGTCGTCACGCTGCTGGCCAAGAGCGTGATGCACGGCCTGCTGCGCGCCGGCATGGCCCACTGCGGCAAACATTACCCGGGCCACGGCTTCGTCAAGGCCGACAGCCACGTCGCCGTGCCGGTGGACAAGCGCTCGCTCAAGGCCATCCTGGCCGAAGACGCCAGGCCCTACGAATGGCTCAGCGCCAGCCTGAGCGGCGTGATGCCGGCGCACGTGGTCTACCCCAGGGTCGACCACCGCCCGGCGGGCTTTTCCGAACGCTGGCTGAAGGACATCCTGCGCGGCCAGTTCGGCTTCACCGGCGCCATCTTCACCGACGACCTCAGCATGGAAGGCGCACGCCACCTCGACGGCGCCACGCTCAGCTACACCGAGGCCGCGGCGCTGGCGCTGGACGCCGGCTGCGACCTGGTGCTGCTGTGCAACCAGTCGGTGGACGGCGGTACGGCCGTGGACGAACTGCTGGCGGGCCTGAGCCGCGCCGCCGACGAAGGCCACTGGCACCCCGACCCCGACAGCGAGCAGCGTCGCCTGGCCATGCTGCCGCAGACGCCGCCGCTGACCTGGGACGAGCTGATGCACGACCCGGTGTACCAGCGCGCGCTGGAACGGCTGCCGTGACCGCGGCGCGCTGAATTCCGCCCCCTATCCCGCCTGGGCGGGAGAGGGGGCAAGGCCAGCGAACCCGCTTCAGCCCGCGCTGGCCTCGAACGGCAGCTTCAGCTGCGACAAGTCCTTCTTCGTCTCCACCAGCACCAGCGGGCCTTCGTCGACCAGCACCTGGCGGCGCGGCTCGCGCGGCACGCGCACCGGTGGCGGCTCGGCGGCCATGGCTTGCTGCACGGCGCGGATCCTTTCGGCATCGGAAAGCACCCACTCCAGGCCGGCCGAACCGGCCAGCTGGCGCAATTCGTCGGTCGGCAACTGGTAGGGCTCGATGCGGATCGGCTCGGCTGCGTGCGGCGGGGTCACGGACTCCGTTGCGGCTGAAACGGCCACGCGCTCGACTGCCTGCGCCCGTGCCACGGGCTCGGTCGCCTCCGTGGCCGCTTCGACGGTCGGCGCTTCCTGCCAGGCCGAGACAGTCGCCACCGGCTCGGCCGGTGCGACGGCCGCTGCCGCGACGGGGGCCCAGGTGTCGCCCGAGTCGGCCTCGGCCGTCACGACCTCGACAGCGGCAGCGCCTTCGCCTGTCTCACGGGACCGGTCCCGATCCCGGCCGCGGCCACCGCGACGACGGCCGCGTGGCTCGCGTTCCCCGGTCTCGGCCACGGCTTCGGGCGCTGACTCGAAGGGCGCACCGTCTGCGTTGCCGGAGTCGGTCGGAGCGGCTGCTTCCTGCGGCAGCGCGGTCCCTTCGGCGCCCACCGGTCCCTCTTCGCCCCGGCCTTCGTTGCGGTCGCGGCCGCCACGACGGCGGCGTCGGCCCTTGCCTTCGCGGTCGGCATCGTCGGCGGCGGCTTCGGCACCAGAAGCGGCTTCGGCCAGACCCTGCGGGGTGACCGTCGCGTCCTCGGCGCGGGGTGCGCGCTCCGGGCGCGGGCCGCGGCGGCTCTCGCCCCGACCCTCGCCCCGCGGCTCCCCGCGGCCTTCGCCGCGCGCCTCGTTCCGACCTTCGGCGCGGGGTGCGCGCTCTTCGCGCTCGGCGGGCGCGGCGTCGGTGGCAGTCTCGGCGCGCGGGCCCCGGCCATTTCGGCTTTCGCGGCTTTCTCGTCCCTCGCGACCTTCCCGACCTTCGCCGCGACCACCGCGTGGCCCGCGCTCGCCGCGTTCGCCACCACGCCCGCCGCGTTCACCGCGCCGGCCATCCCGCTTCTCGGCGGTGGCCGCAGCCGCGGCCACCGGCACGGCCGGCGCCAAGGCCGCGGCCGGTGGCGCGGCTGCGGTGGCCGGTGCCGGCGCGGGCGATCCCCCCAGCAATCTCTTAACCCAGCCGAAGAACCCGCTGCCTGCCGGAGCCGGCGCCGGCGCGGGGGTTGCCGGTGCGGCAGCCATCGGGGCGGCCACGCGCACGGGCGGCGGTGGCGGCGGTGCCGGCGGCGCCGGCTGATCGGGCAGTACGCCCTTGATGACGGGTTCCTGCTTGGCGCGGCCCTTCTCGGAGGCGTCGCGGCGGCGCGTGATGCCGACCTCGTCGTCCGGCTCCTCGATCATGGTGTAGCTCGCCTGCAGGCCTTCCAGCCGCGGGTCGTCGTGACGCAGCCGCTCGAGCTTGTAGTTCGGCGTCTCGAGGTGCTTGTTGGGCACCAGCAGCACCGTCACGCGCTGCTTGAGCTCGATCTTGGTGATCTCGGTGCGCTTTTCGTTGAGCAGGAAGCTCGTCACCTCCACCGGCACCTGCACGTGCACGGCAGCGGTGTTCTCCTTCATCGACTCCTCCTGCACCATGCGCAGGATCTGAAGCGCGCTGCTTTCGGTGTCGCGGATGTGGCCGGTGCCGTTGCAGCGCGGGCAGGTGATGTGGTTGCCTTCGCTCAGCGCCGGGCGCAGGCGCTGGCGGCTCAGCTCCAGCAGGCCGAACTTGCTGATGCTGCTGAACTGCACGCGTGCGCGATCGGTGCGCAGCGCGTCGCGCAGGCGCTGTTCCACCTCGCGGCGGTTCTTGCTCTCTTCCATGTCGATGAAGTCGACGACGATGAGCCCGCCCAGGTCGCGCAAACGCATCTGGCGCGCGATCTCGTCGGCCGCTTCCAGGTTGGTGCGGGTGGCGGTTTCCTCGATGTCGCTGCCGCGCGTGCTGCGCGCCGAGTTCACGTCCACCGAGACCAGGGCTTCGGTGTGGTCGATGACGATGGCGCCGCCGCTGGGCAGGTTCACCGTGCGTGTGAACGCGGTCTCGATCTGGTGCTCGATCTGGAAGCGCGAAAACAGCGGCGCGTCGTCGCGGTAGCGCTTCACCCGCGATGCCGTCTCGGGCATCACGTGGTTCATGAACTGCTGTGCCTGTTCGAAGATGTCGTCGGTATCGATCAGGATCTCGCCGATATCGGCGGTGAAGTAGTCGCGGATGGCGCGAATGACGAGCGAACTTTCCTGGTAGATCAGGAACGCGCCCTTGCCCGCCTTGGAAGCGCCGTCGATGGCGTCCCACAGCTTGAGCATGTAGTTCAGGTCCCACTGCAGTTCCGCCGCGCTGCGGCCGATGCCGGCGGTGCGCGCGATCAGGCTCATGCCCTTGGGATATTCGAGCTGGTCGAGGTTTTCCTTCAACTCTTCCCGGTCCTCGCCCTCGATGCGGCGGCTGACGCCCCCGCCACGCGGGTTGTTCGGCATCAGCACCAGATAGCGACCGGCCAGGCTGACGAAGGTGGTGAGCGCCGCGCCCTTGTTGCCGCGCTCTTCCTTTTCCACCTGCACGAGCAGGCTGTCACCTTCCTTCACGGCGTCCTGGATGCGCGCGTCGCGGGCGCTGACGCCCTCGCGGAAATAGTTCTTCGAGATCTCCTTGAACGGCAGGAAACCGTGGCGGTCCTCGCCGTAGTCCACGAAGCAGGCCTCCAGCGAGGGCTCCACCCGGGTGATGACGGCCTTGTAGATATTGCCCTTGCGCTGCTCGCGCCCTTCGATCTCGGTCTCGAAGTCGAGCAGTTTCTGGCCGTCGACGATGGCCAGGCGACGCTCTTCGGGCTGCGTGGCGTTGATCAGCATGCGTTTCATGTGCACTCCGCGGCGTGCCCTTGTCGGGCACGCGTATCCGAAGCGCCCCGGTCGCGGGGCGCGTTTCACACCAGATGCACGAGAAGCGCGGCGGAACCGTGGTCGCGAAATGCCCTGGACTGCGTCGGACCGCGCTGAAGGCAGCGGTCAGCAGCGCAGCGTTGGCGCGCGCGCACCCCACGCGTGGGCGGCGGATGCCGGCGCCTGCCCCCGCTGCCGCGGATCACGCGGCAGTGAACCCACGGTGGCTGCGGCGGCGGAGGGCCGGGGCCGGGTGTGGGGGGTGGGGAAAGACGGGGACGACATGGGCTGCCACTGCGTGCGGGGCGCAGGACCCAGACCGGGCGAGCCCGCGTCTGAGACCTTGAATTTTCGGGGCCTCGGGTGAACGAGGCGGGGTTCTGTAACGACTCTCTGCCACCTGCTGCCGCGCCCTGCCGGATCACTTGGGGACCCCGGCCCGGGCATGACGCGCAGGCGTTGCATCACCTTCAAGCACGCATCGAGCCGACGAGGCCCTGGCGTACCAGCCCACGATGACGCTGCCAGTGCCCGGGTAAACTCCGATAAATCAAGCACTTACAGCTCAAACGTGGAGTCGCGGATTATAGGGGGCAAAGCCGGGCCCGCCGCGAACGCGGTGCGCATGCTCACGGTCGACGCCGAATCGGCCGGCCAGAGGCTCGACAACCTGCTGTTGCGCCTGCTCAAGGGCGTGCCCAAGACGCACATATACCGCGTCATCCGCTCGGGCGAGGTGCGCGTGAACAGCGGCCGCGCCCAGGCCGAGACCCGGGTCGCCGCCGGCGACCGCATTCGCGTGCCGCCGATGCGCGTGGCCGAACCGTCGGCCGCTGCCGTTGCGGCGGTACCGGCGCGTGAATTTCCGGTGCTGTTCGAGGACGAGCACCTGCTGGCCATCGACAAGCCGGCCGGCGTGGCGGTGCACGGCGGCAGCGGCGTCAGTTCGGGGGTCATCGAGCAGCTGCGCCAGGCCCGGCCGCAGGCGCGCTACCTGGAGCTCGTGCACCGGCTCGACAAGGAAACCTCGGGCGTGCTGCTGCTGGCCAAGAAGCGCAGTGCGCTCACCGCCTTGCAGGATCAGTTTCGGGCGCGAGACACGGGCAAGGTCTACTCGGCCCTCGTCTTCGGCGCCTGGCCGCCCGGCCTGAAGGTGCTCGACCTGGCCTTGCACAAGACGCTGGACGCCGCCGGTGAACGGCATGTGCGCGTGGTGTCGCCAGCGCACGCCGACGGCCGGCGCTCGATCACGCTGGTGCGCATCGTGCGGTCTTTCGCCGACGGCACGTTGCTCGACGTGACCTTGAAGACCGGCCGCACGCACCAGATCCGCGTGCACCTGGCGCACAGTGGCCACCCCATCGTGGGCGACCCGAAATACGGCGACTTCGCGCGCAACAAGACCTTCGCCCGCGAGCACCACTTCACGCGCATGTTCCTGCATGCGCGCCAGATCACCTTCGACCACCCGGCCACGGGCCAGCGTTTGACCCTGGACGCCCCTTTGCCACCCGAGTGCGCGACACTTCTGTCCCGATGAAAAGCCGCCAATTCGACCTCATCGTCTTCGACTGGGACGGCACGCTGTTCGACAGCACCTCGCTCATCGTGCAGTGCATCCAGGCCGCCTGCCGCGACCTCGGGCTGGTCGAGCCCAGCGACACCGACGCCGCCTATGTCATCGGCCTGGGCCTGCACGACGCGCTCAAGCATGCCGCGCCGGGGCTGCCGCCCGAGCGCTATCCCGACCTGGGCCGCCGTTACCGCCACCACTATTTCGCGCGCCAGCACGAACTGGTGCTGTTTCCCGGCACGCTGGACATGCTGCAGGCGCTCAAACGCCGCAACCACTGGCTGGCGGTGGCCACCGGCAAGGCCCGGCGCGGGCTGGACGAGGCGCTGGCCCATGCGCAGCTGGCCGGCATGTTCGACGCCACGCGCACCGCCGACGAGACCGCCGGCAAGCCGCACCCGCTGATGCTGCAGCAGCTGATGGCCGAATTCGGCGCCGCGCCGGCGCGCACGCTGATGATCGGCGACACCACGCACGACCTGCAACTGGCCGTCAACGCCGGCACCGCGCGCGTGGCGGTGGCCTACGGCGCGCACGATACGCAGGCGCTGCGCGACCACGGGCCGCTGTTCCTGGCGCATTCCACGCGCGAGCTGCACGACTGGCTGCTGCAGAACGCGTGATGCAGCCCGAACCGAAGGGCGCCGGTGGCGGGCTACGCCTGTGCGCCAGCGCCGACATCGCCGAACGAGGCCGCGCCTGGGTCTGGGACGTGCTGGAATACGGCCGCCCGGTGCGTGCCTTCGCACTGCGCT
>Ga0138256_10002649_pt1 | contig 19094 bp, 13 predicted proteins | sample KNB2016incub_MG_FD_105486 | JGI IMG/M metagenome (GOLD analysis project Ga0138256, IMG submission 105486) | Active sludge microbial communities from wastewater in Klosterneuburg, Austria - KNB2014incub_MG | ecosystem: Engineered > WWTP > Activated sludge > Unclassified | place: Austria... | reverse complement strand
TTCCGATCAGGGGCGGCCGCGAACTCCCCTACAATCCGCCGGGCGTCGCCGTGGCGGTGGCGGCATCCTCTGCCGCGCCGTCCTCACCAGCCTCCGGTGCCTCGGGAGTCCCGGGTGTCCCGAGATCCTCCGTGCCATCGGGCGTGGCTTCGTCGCCGATGCCCTCGCCAAGGGCCGCCGCCGTGGCGGTGGCGTCCTCGTCGACCGGGTCGCCGTCGCGCTGGCCCTCGATGCCGCGGCAGGTGGTCTCCACCTTGGGGCGACCATCCAGGAACAACTTCTGACTCTCGGCCTGGAAGTAGAGCGGGTCATTGGGGTCCGCCCGCTCCAGGATGGCGGAGAAGTCCTCATAGGCCAGGTTGAAGCAGCCCAAGGCATAGCGCAGCATCCCCCGGTTCCAGAGGGCCTGCGGGTCCTGGCTGAGATCGATCGCCTTGCTGTAGTCCCGGGTGGCGTTCTCGTCATCACCCAGGTTCTGGTAGGCCAGGCCACGGTTGCCATAGGCCTGGGTCAACTCGGGGCTCAACTCGATGGCCTTGTCGAAGTCCGCGATGGCCTCCTGATAGGACTCGCGGTCCACGTAGATGCGCCCACGATTGGCATAGGCCTCGGCGTAATCCGGGCGCAACTCGATGGCCTCGCTGAGATCCTCAAGCGCATCATCCTGATGCTTGTCCATGCCCATGTAGGCCACGCCGCGATTGTTCAAGATCTCGGCCCGCTGCGTGTCGGTGGGCGCGGGATCGGTCATGGCCAACGCGGCGTCGTAATCCGTGACGGCCTTCTGCGACTGCCCGCTGGCCTCATAGGCGATCCCGCGGTTGATATGCGCGATCAGGACGGCGTCACCCGCTTCGATGGCCTCGCTGAAAGCCTCGATGGCCGCCGGGTAGTCGCCCGCCTGCAGCGCGCTGTTGCCGCGTGCGTGCGGCCGCGCCACGAGCGCGCAGCCCGCAAGCAGGAAACCGACGCAGAGCGGCAGGGCGGAATGGGGGAATCGCATGGGGGGTCTCTCCTGGCAAGGGGCTATGGGCGCGGAAACAGGGGGACCAGCCTAGGACCGGCACCCTGGTCAGGCAATAAGCCATTGGTGGTAGTTGCCCGGCGCGACGCCGCAAGCGGCGGCTCAGCCCTCTGCCGCGCCTGGTCCGATGGTAGCAGTCGGGCGGCAGATGAAGACGAGCATGCTGGCCAGGTCCACCGGCAGCCACGAAGCCGCCAGGCCCAGCAGACGGCTGGGATGCCTGACGAGTCCCGCCAGATTCCTCCCACGCAGCGGGGCACCCTCCGTGCCCTCGCTGCCCAGGCAATGCAGTACCTCCAACCCGGCGGCCTCGATCAGCCGCTGCCATTGGCGCCGGGTGCCGTAGCGCTGGATGGGCTGCCCATCGTCGTGCACGTCGCCCGTGCGCCAGACATGCAGCACGTTCCAACGCAGGCCGAAGCTGTTGGGCACCAGGATCAGGGCCAGCCCGGCCGGATCCAGCACGCGGGCCATCTCGTTGAGGCCGGCCGGCATGTCCGCGTAATGCTCCAAGCTGCCCACGCTGGTCAGCCGCTGGAAATGGCCGCGGGGAAAGGGCAGCGCCGTCCCGTCGGCGGCCACCAAGACCCCCGGCGCCAGACCGATCCCACCCCGGGTCAGGGCCACCTGCGACAGGTCCGCCCCCTGCGCCGCCAGGCCCCGTCGGCAGGCCAGGCGCACCAGTTCGCCCTCGCCGCAGGCCACGTCGAGCAGCCGCATGCCCGGCCTCGTATCCAGCTGGTCCAGGAGCCAGTCCAGATGCCCCACCAGGTTCTGAATGCCGGCCCGGGCATAGAGCGCGTCGTAGGCCGCGCGCGCCTGATCGTCAGCCACATGGCGCAACTCGATCATGCCCGCGATGCCCCCGGCAGGCCGCTCGCCGGCGATGGGCCGCCCCGTCTCAAGCTCGGTCATGGGCGCCAACGCCATCATCCACAGACCGCAGAGCGGTCATCGGTCGGACCCCGCGGCCACCGCGGCGCACCGCCACGGTGGCGCCGCCGGCCCAGACAAGCAGGACCAGCAGGGTCCACAAGCGCCAGGCCAGGGTCAGCCCCAGGGCCAGCGCGGCAGCCGGCAGCGCCTGCCCGTCGGCCGCCGCCAGGCAGAGCGGGGCGAGGAGGGCGATCATCCCGCCATCCTTGAGCAAGGCCGTGGCCGGCAACCAGGCCAGCAGGCTGGCGATGGCCACCCCCAGGCCCCAAGCCGCCAGCACCGTCGCCGGATGGGCGGCAGAAGGCAGCAGGGAGCGGATCACCAGGATCAGGGCCAACCCGCTGAGCCCCATGACGAGCAGCTCCTGGCCGAGGAGCCGGGCCAGAAGCCCAAGGCGCGGCGCGGCCGGCACGGGCTGGATGCGCAGACCCCGCGCCAAGAGCGCCAGCAGCCGCCCGAAGACCCGCGGATGCAGAGCGGCCAGGCTGGCGCCGCCCGCCGCCAGCAACCAGGGCAGCGCGGCGGGCGGCACACCGACCGCGAAGGGCAGCGCCAGCAGGAAGACGAGCAGCCCGGCGAGGCCCAACAAGGTCATCTCCAGCAGCATGGCCGCCCCGGTACGCAAGGTGCCCAGGCCCCGCTCGCGGTAATAGGCCACCCGCGTGAGCGGGGCCCAGATGCTGCCCGGCAGCACCTGGGCCAGCGCCGCCAGGGTATGGCCCTGCAGATGCTCCGCGAAACGCATGCCGCGTAGCGGATCTCCCGGTCCCGCCGGCGCACCGGCCGGCTGGGTGGCGCGCAGCATCCGCCGCCAGGCATCCACGGCCAGGAGCCAACCCGGGGTCTGGATGAGAAAAGCCAGGGCCAGGAACCCCGGCCGCAGTTGGAAGCTCGCCCGCACCTGGGGCGTCAACGCCGACCAGGCCGCGGCCAGGGCCAGGACAAGGCCGAGCGCCAGAATCAGGCCCGCCAGCCGCCAGCGCCGCGACCGCAGATGGCCCGACAAGCGGCTGGACAGCCTGACAGCGGCCATGCTCAGGAATCCTTGGGGATGCCGTTGGGCGGCGCGGGATAGAGATGCCGGTGAACGTAGAGCCAGTCCGGATAGGCGCAGAGGGCTTCGCCCTCGGCCCGCGCCGCACACAGGATGTACTCGCGCTTGGCGGCCAGGAAGGGCAAGGGCAAGGCCGTCAAGCCGTTGAGCAAGGCATTGAACAGGCCCTTGATCCGGCTGGCCATGTCGCGTCCCTTGAAGGTGGGCCAGACATTGGCCGTGGCCAATTCCAGCACCCGGTAATGGCAGGCCTCGAACAGCCGCCCCACTTCCCCGGGCGCGAACTCGCGGGCATGCCGGCCGTAGACCCCGTAGCCGCTGTAAGGGTATTCCGTCGGGCGCCCCAAGGCCATGTTGACCAGGCGCTTGATGTTGAGAAAGTTGGGCACGGTCAGGAAGAACAGCCCACCCGGCGCCAGCACCCGGTGGCTCTCCGCCAGCATGTGGCTGGGCGAGTAGCAAAGATGCTCCAACACCTCCATGCACAGCACCACGTCGAAGTGCTCGTCCGGAAACGGGAAGGGGTCCTTCTCGATGTTGAAGACCTCCACCCGGATGTCCAGGCGGCCGTCGCCGTCCGGCACCGCCAGCTCCACGACACCGCGCCGGAGCTCGGCGGGCTCGCCCGGCCAGGCGCCGGCCTGCACGTTGGCCGCCGTCAGCTCGATGTCAAAGGCCCGGGCCATCAGGACGCTGAAGTAATACGGCGCCCCACCCAGCTCCAGAACCCGGAGACGGCGCCCCGCCGGCAGATGGCGGCCGAGCATCGCCAGGGAGAGGGCGGCCGAGCGGCCGTGCACCTCCACGTACTCGTCCATCTCCGGTGTGGCGTCGATGAGGGCCTGCCCGTCGACCGGGTCCCGCAGAATGCGCACCTGTCGCAGGTAGGCGCGCAGGGCGGCGGGGTCGGTCCAGTCGGTGGCCGGAGCTGGCATGGGGCGAGGCGGAGCTGGGGAGGACATGGATTGGCTCACGATGAAGGATTCTAGCCGACGGTGGTGGAGGAGCCCGACGGCTCCATGAGCATAGGACGCGACTGCGCGTCCGATGCTTGCAGGCGGCAGTCCCGATTGCCGGTCAGGGCGTCGGCGCGGCCGCCGGCGCCAGGAAGGCCAGGCAGCGGTCGCGGGGGCTGTCCTCGCCCTCCGCCGGGAAGCGCTCGCAGGCCACCTGCACCTGCTGACGGATCTTCTCGGCGGAGTCCGCATGCGCCCCATCCTTGTTCCAGCCCTCGATGGCCGTCTGCAGGCGCTTGAGCCGGGCCAGGTTGCGGTTGGCGAAGGCGTCCTCGTTGGCCAGGAGTTCGTCCAGCACCTTGGCGGTGTCGCCCTCGATGGTCGCCGCGTCGTCCGGCGTCTGGCTCATGAGCATCGCCAGGTGGTCGTAGCCCCATTGGAAGCGGCTCGCACGCCCCTCAGCGCCCACCCAGGCCTTACGCGACCATTCGACGGCCGCGGCGGCATCGCCTTTCTCCTTGGCCTTGGAGGCCCGGTAGCTCATGTAGTAATGGGGGGCCAGGCTGCGGCCGATGGCCTCGTCCAGCACGGCCTGCGAGGCCTCGCCCTGGCCCACTTCGTCCAGCAGCCAGATCATGGTGCTGGCCACGGCCTGCAGCTCGCCCGGGTCGGTCACGGTCTTGCCGGCCCAGGCCACCTGATCCCGCAGATGCTGCAGCAGTTCGGCCGGCAGGGATTCCGCAACCTGCGTGGCCGTTCCGCCGGCGGCATCGGCGGGCGGCGTGGGCGTGGGGGGCAGGGTCATCCGCAGCATGGCCAGTTGCGGATAGAGCGCCGTCAGGCGGTCGTCGACGGTCAGGCTCTCGTCCACCTCCACCGCTTTGGCGGCATCCGCCCATGCCCGCAGCAAGGTGTCCCGCTGCGAGCCCAGCCCGGGATGCAGCAGGTCCACCGTCTCCTGGCTCCAGTAGAAGAGGAGGTCCAGGTTGTCGTTGCGCAAGGCAGGATCGGCCAGGAAGGCACCGATCTGGGTCTCGACCGCCGCGCGGTCCTCGTCGGCAAACCCTGGCGGCTCGGTGGGCGGGTCCGCCTCCGCGGCGGCTTCGCGCGCCCCGTGCAGGGTCGTCAGGTAGAGCTTGAGAAAGCGCGTCTTGACCGCCTCCTGCTCTGCGGGTGTCTCCGCCCACAGCCGGCGAAAGAGATCCAGCTTCGGCGCATCCTCCAGCTTGATCCTGGCGTCGAGATCCCAGTCATAGTAGGCCAGCAGAGCCAACTGCTCGGGCGTCGCCTGGGCCGGACCGGCCGCTTGCACGGCCTTGAGCACGGCATCGATGGGCTGGGTCATCGCCTTGGCCCGGTCCAGGACGGCGGCGTAATGCTCCGATCCCAATCCGTTGGGCACCCGCAGCAACTCCTCGCCCGCGGGGCTCATGACCAGCACCGTGGGATAGCCGCTGACGTTCAACGTCTCCCCCCAGGTCTGGGCGCCTTCGGTATCGCCGTCCAGATAGACAGCCACGAAATCCCGGCTCTTGGCCACGAAGTCCGGCTGGTGGAACACCTTCGTCATCAGGTAATGGCAGGGGGGGCACCAGACCGCGCCCCAGTAGAGGAAGAGCGGCTTGGACTCTGCCTTGGCCGCGGCGAAAGCCGCTTCCACCGAGCCCTCGAACCACGCGACATCGGCCGCCTCCGCCGGGACGGTGGCGGCCGCGTCGGCCGTGGGAGCCCCGCTGGGCGCAGCCGCCGGCTTGCAGCCCACCAGGAGCGACAGGGCCAGGGCGCCGGCCGGGATCCAGCCGATCGGCTGTCGTCGTTGATCGCTGTACATGGGTAATAGCCTCCTTCACCAGGCAATGGCAGGGCCCAGTCTATCACGGCGCGCCGACGCGGTCGACATCGGCGCCGCCGCCCAACCAAGGCAGCCACAGGCCGCCTGGGCGCCGCAGGGGGCCGAACACGTGGATGGCCGCGTCCGCCGGATCGGTGACCAGCAGGCGACCGGCACCATCCACCGTCAGGTCGCCGGGCGGGCGGGAATCACCCGCTGCGGGCGCCGGCAGGACGGTTCGCGCGGTCTCCCGACCCTCCGCGTCCAGCTGCACCAACTCCCGGCGGGCGGTCAGCACCACCGGGTCGCCGGAAGGCAGGACCGCCAGCCGGAAGGCCCCCGCGGGCGCCGGAAGCTCGCGCAGCAGGGCGCCTTCGGCGTCCAGGACCAACAGTCCCGGCCGGACAAAGTCCAGCACCCAGATGCGTCCCCGGCCATCCACTTCTACATCGTTCCAGGGCGCGAAGCCCGCGGCGGGCGGCAGGAGCCGCTCGCCGCGCGGCTCGCCGCCGGCCAGGTCGAAGAAGCGCAGGCGCCGGGCGCTGGCGTCCAGGAGCACGAGGCGCCCTCCGGCGGCGTCGACGGCCAGGGCGGTCAGGCTGCTGGGGGGGCTGGCGGTCAGGGGCTCCGTCCAGTCCTGGGCCCATACCCGCTCCGCGACCGCGCCCCGGCGCCGGTGCCGCTCCAGCGTCAGGCGCTGCGTCCCGACCGGGGCCACATCGGGGTCCTGGGCATCGTCCAGGCTGTTGGACTGCCGGGCGCGCGCCACGAAGCAGTCACCGTCGGGCAGGCCGGCCACGGCAGCGGCGAAGGGACGCCGCGCCTGGGCCAGGCCTCCGCCCGCCGCATCCAACCATTGCAGGCGGTGGGTGCCATCGGCGAGGCAGATGTCCGACCCAGCGGCGGCGAGATAGGTCGGCTGCTGGTACCAGCCGGCCGCCAGCGACGGGAAGCGCCATGAGACCTGTTCCGTGGCCCGCTGGCCGGTCACCGTCAAGCCCGAGATGCCCCCTTCGTGCTCGCTGCTGGGCCCGTCCAGCAACCAGACCTCGCCGGCGCTCCCGGCCGCCAAGGCCCTTGCGCCGCGCTGAATGGGCAGCGCCAGGTAGCTCCCGCTGCGCCGATCGAAGTCGGTCACCAGCCGCGCTCCCAGACCATCGAGCATGAAGCCCCGTCCGGCGCGGTCGAAGGCCAGGTCGCGCGGATTGAAGTCCAGCCGCGTGCGCGGCGGCGCGATGTCGCCCTGGCGGTCGAAGACGTAGAGGATGGGCGGCAGGGTGACCACCGGGGCCTCCGCGGCGAACCAGATCTGGCCCTGCGCGTCCACGGCCAGGCCGTTGGGCAGCTCGCTGGCGAAGGACTGCGGCACCTGGACGGGGATGTTGTCCAGCGCCTGCTCACCCTCCGGCGAACGGGTGAGCAGGCCGCTGCGCCGCCGGTCGTAGACATGCACGCGGCCCCCTTCGCCCCATGCCAAGGCCTCGGGTTGCTGGAAATCCGCCCACTCGGTCAGGAAGTCGCCCGCCAAGGTGAAGCTGGCCACGGTGGCCCGCTCAGAATCCGAAACGTAGACCCGCTCACGAACCGGGTCCACGGCGACGGCCAAGGGGGTCAGGAAAGGCCGGCCCGGCAGACGGTAGGCACCCAGCACCCGGCCGTCCGCCGCGAAGCGCTGCACGCGCCGGAGTTCCCTGTCCACCACCACCAGGCTACCGTCGGGAGCCAGGGCCAGATCCACGGGCGCCACCACGGCGCCCAGGGCCGGTTCCGCCGCGGCGCGCCAGACGGCCTGCCAGGGCGGCAGGCCACCGCCTTCGGCCAGCCCGGTGATGGGCGCCGCCGCCGCGGCGGCGGCGGCGAAGACCAGGAGGATGGTAGCAAGGCGGGGACGGGTCAGCACGGGCCTCATGTCGAGCTCCATGATCCAGGACGGGGGTCGCGGGTGGCCAATCATATCGCGGGTGGCCAATCCTATCGGACAACGCCGTTGAGGCCCCACCGCGACGTGGGGGGGAACACCGGCCGTCGGCCCGGCGACGCCGGCCGCCCGGGCTGCTACAATCGGCCGCCATGCACGCCAACCTCCGCGCCGAACCCAGCGCGTCCGCGCCGCGCCGCTGGGCCTTCCTCCCGCCGCGTCGCGCCCTGGGCCGCTTGCGGGAACGGCTACCGGATCTGGCCGCCGCCGCCATCGGTCTGCTGCTGGCCCTTCCCATCCTCCTGCCGGAACGCCTGCCGCTGCCCCGCCTGCGCGGCGCGGACACCGAATCCGTACTGCGCACGCTTGAACTGACCTTGGCCCTGCGCGCCGGGCATTGGCCGCCGCGCTGGATGCCGGATGCCCTCTTCGGCCTGGGCTACCCCTTCTGGAACTTCCACGGCCCTCTGCCCTATGTGGGTGCGGCGCTGGTGGGCCTGGGACAGGCCGGCCTCACGGCCATTCAGGAGGGTCTGCCGGAGGCCCTGCGCCAAGGGGTCCAGACCTCCGCCCTGGGGCAGGCCAACCTGGTCGCCGGTACGCGCGTCACCCTGGCCCTGTGGCTGATCCTGGCTGCTCTGGGTGCCTCCCGCCTGCTGCGCCGCCACCGGCCGCGCCGCAGTGCGGGCTTGCTGGCCGCCCTGCTGCTGCCGGCGGCCTTCCTGGTGGCCGCGGCCCTGGAAGGACCGGGGTCCGCCCCCAGCCGCCTGGGTCAGGCCGCCCTCTTCCCCTGGGTCCTGGCCGCCGCCCTGACCGCCGTCCGCTCGCCCGGTCTGGGGGCGTCGCTGCGCTGGGGCGGCTTGCTGGCGCTGCTCATCGCCTGCGAGCCGCGTCCCGAGCGGCCCTGGCTGAGCGGAGCGGTCCTCATCCTGAGCCTGGCGGCGTTGCTCTGGCAGCGCCGCCAGGCCACCGGGACGGCGCCGCCCGGTCCGCCGCCCGGTCCGCCAACCGACCTGCCAACGCCGAGCCTCGACCTGCCTGCACCCTGGGCCGGCCCAGGGCGCCTGCGGCGCTGGCTGGCGGACCAGGAACTTCGGCGCTGGCCGCGCCGCCCAGGCGCAGGGCAAGCAGCGCTGATGTCCGTGACCGGTGGCATGGCTCTGGGGCTGGCCCTGTCCGCCTGGCTCTGGCTACCCGCCTTCGTCGAGCGCCCACACCTGGACCGGGTGCTGCCGGATCAGGTGTTGGGCGGTGGGGCCCAGGCCCCGACCAACGAAGGGCCGGCACGCGCCGACATGACCGTCTACGAGAGCCTGACGGGGCGGCTGGCCACCTTGACCGCCGCCCCGCTCCCCGCGGCCGTCCACCAGCGTCCCGCCGGCGGTCTGGCGACCGCCCTGGGGCATCAGGGCAACCCCCGCACGCTGTCCGGCATCACGCAGCTGGAGGGGGTCACCCCGGGCCTGCGCGACCCTGCCCGCCGCGACTGGCGGCTGATCATCAGCGGCAACCAGCGGGGCACCCTGGCCTTCCCGATCCTGTGGTTCCCCGGCTGGGAGGCGCGGGTCAACGGGGGCCGCCCCCGCGAAACCAGCGCTGTCGAGGGTTCCGGCTGGTTGAAGCTGACCTTGGAACCGGGCGAATGCGCCAGCGACTGCAGCATCGTCTTGCGCCTGGGGCGCAGTCCGGTGCGCGCCGCCGCTGAGATCCTGTCGCTGCTGGCCCTGTTGCTGTGGCTGTCGCTCTGGCTCGTCGACCGCCGCCGCGGGCTGCTGCGGGGCGCCTTGACCGGCCTCGCGGTCCTGGCCGTGGCGGCGCTGGTCGCCTGGCTCCTGCCGCGGCCGGACCCTGCCGAACCCGCGCTCTTCGCCTGGTTGCCGCAAACGGGCGCAGCTTTGCCGCTGAGCCTTCCCGCCGGGCTGACATGGGAAGGCGGCGAAGCGCGTCCGCGCCTGATCGACGCCGTGATGAGCAGTCCGGCGTCCAGGGGTGAGCCGCCGGCGGCGCGAGCGGCGCGCAGGGACACCCTGCCGCTGGACGCCGGCGACACCCTGGAGCTGCGTCTGCGCTGGCGGCAGGCCCCGCCGGACCTCAGGGTCAAGGCCCAGCTGGTGATGGCCGCCGCACCCCTGCTGCATTGGCGCGACTCAGCCGTAGAGGCCGAGGCCGCGGTGGACGACGACGGCGGCGCCCTGGTCAACCTGAACGTGCCGGCCACGACCATCCCCGGCCTGTACCTGCTGCGGCTCAGCACAACGGTCGGCGAAAAGCCCCTGCGCACGGCGGCGGCCGGCGCCGAAGGCGAGGTCTACCTGGGCCCCATCCGCGTCCGCCGCCTGCCCGAGCGACTGCCGGCCACTGAAGGCAATCTGGCGCAGCTGGGCGACCTCACCCTGGTGGCGATCACGGCCGAGGATCGGGTCGTCGCCACGGCGTCAGGCGACGACCCACAGGACGCGGCGGCAGACAAGACGACCGGCCCGCCGGCTGCCTCGGCCGGCTGGCTGCCCGTGCGTATCACCTGGAAGTCCGCCCGGCCGCTGGCGTTGGACCATAGCCGGACGCTGCGCCTTCTCGACCCCGCCGGAACGGTGCTGGCCGAACTGCAAGGCATGCCTTTCGGCGGCGTCTTCCCCACCAGCGCCTGGCCGGCCGGCGAGCCGGTCAGCGAACGGGTCTGGCTGCGCTTGCCGCCCAAGGCGCGGTTGGATGCCGACCGCTACCGCTTGGAGGTAGAGCTGCTGGACGGTCTCTCCGGGGCCAGCCTGGGCAGCGCCCAGATCCAGGACCTGGTCCTGACGCCCTGAGATCGCAGCGCGCCGCGGCCGCCGGCTGGAGCGGAGGGAGGCCGTGCTCCCGCGCGTCCGCTCCAGCCGGCCTGATGAATCGAGCATCCATGATCGCCGTCGAGATGGCACCCACGTAGGACCTGACTGCGTCGGACCGGGCTTGCCGAGGCCATCCGGCCTCCGCGGCACCCAGCGGCGCATCCGAGATCAGTCTACCGGGTCGGGCGTTGCACTTTCGTCACTCAGGCCGGGGAACGCCGCTGCGCGGGCGCGCATACCCTGCTATGAAAATGCGCCGCGCTCCAGCCGCAGTTTCATATTCTGGCGGGTGTGCTTGCCGCACATGCCCGACTATATACTTGGTCTTCACCATGTCCTCCATGGTGCGTTACCAGCGGACCAGGACGACCCACCTGCCGCGGATGCTTGCGCCATGCCTCCTGCCCTGCAGTCCAAACTCGACAGCCTGCCCACCGTACCCGGCGTGTACCAGTACTACGCGGAGGGTGGTGAGTTGCTGTACGTCGGCAAGGCCGTCAACCTGCGCAACCGGGTGCGCTCCTACTTCCACCAGTCCGCGCGCCTGGAACCCAAGACGCAGCGCCTGGTCAGCCATATCACCGATCTGGAATGGATCGTGACCGCCTCCGAGCTGGAGGCCCTGCTCCTGGAGATGAACCTCATCAAGGAGCATCGCCCGCGCTACAACATCCTGCTGAAGGACGACAAGCGCTACCCCTATATCAAGGTCACCTGGGGCGAACGCTTTCCCAAGGTCTTTGCCACGCGACGGGTGCTGCAGGACGGTTCGCGCTACTTCGGGCCCTACAGCAGCGCGGCGGCCATGCGCGAGACCCTGGGGGCCTTGCGCAAGGTCTTTCCCTTCCTGGACTGCGACCGCACCATCTCCGGCCGCGACCCGCGCGCCTGCCTGTACCTGGACATCGGCCTCTGCCTGGGCCCCTGCGTGGGGGCGGTGGACCAGGCCGGCTACCGGACCATGATCGATGGCCTCTGCCGCTTTCTGGACGGTCATTCCCAGGAGGTGCTGGACCGCTTGCGCGAGGAGATGGCCGCCCATGCCACGCGCCTGGAGTTCGAACGGGCGGCGCGCGTCCGGGACCGGGTGCTGGCCATCGAGCAGGTGGTCGAGCGGCAGCGCATCATCGCCCCCACCCTCTCCGACCAGGACGTGGTGGCGGTGGCCCGGGAGGACGGGGCAGCCGTGGCCCAGGTCTTCTTCGTGCGCAACGGCAAGCTCATCGGGCGCGAGAGCTTCCAGCTCTCCGGCGCCGCCGAATCCCCCGATGAGCTCCTGGCGGCCTTCATCAAGCAGTTCTACGACGACGGGGCCAAGGTGCCGGGTGAGATCGTACTGCCGGAGCATATTGCCGAGAGCGAGATCATCGAGCGCTGGCTGGCTGAACGACGGGGCACAAAGGTGCGTTTGACCGTGCCCCAGCGCGGCCGCAAGCGGGAGCTGGTGGACGTGGCCGTCAGCAACGCCGCCGAGACCTTGCGCGTGCTGCAGGCGGCCCACAGCGCCGAGAGCGAGGACGGCGTTGCCGAACAGGCCATGGCCGAACTGCGCGATGCCCTGGGCTTGAGCGAGCTGCCGCGCCGCATCGAATGCTATGACATCTCCACCTTGCAGGGCACCCATACCGTGGGCTCCATGGTCGTCTTCGTGGACGCCGCGCCGGACAAGGGCGATTACCGCCATTTTCGCATCAAGAGCCTGGACGGCCAGGACGACTTCGCGGCCATGGCCGAACTGCTGTCGCGGCGCTTCGAACGGCTCTGCCGCCACCGCGAAGCCCTGGTCGCGGGCCTGGTGGAGCCGGGCGCCCGGACGGGGGCCTTCGAACGGGCGCCGGACCTGGTCCTTGTCGATGGCGGCAAGGGGCAGCTGAGCCGGGCCCGGCAGGTCATGGAAGGCCTGGGCCTGGACGCGATACCGCTGGTTTCGCTGGCCAAGCAGCGCGAGCAGCTCTTTCTGCCCGGCCAGCGCGACCCGGTCATCCTGCCGCGGGACAGCCAGGCCCTGTACCTGGTCCAGCGCTGCCGCGACGAGGCCCACCGGTTCGCCATCAGCTACAACCGCAAGCTGCGCAATGCCAGCGGCCTGCGCTCCAACCTGGACGACGCGCCGGGCATCGGGCCCAAACGGCGGCGAATGCTCCTGGTGCATTTCGGTTCGGTGGACGGCATTCGCAACGCCTCGGTGGATGCCCTGGCGGCCGTCCCCGGCATGACCCGCCGCGCGGCGGAGGAACTGAAGGCCTACCTGTGAACGCCGTCAGCCTGGATCAGGTGGTGGCCCATCTGGCGGCCACATCGCTCTTCGCCAACCTGCCGCGGCGGGCCTTGCTGGCGCTCGCTCCGGTGGTGCAGCAGGTGGAACACGCGGCGGGCGCGATCATCGCAGCGCAAGGACGGGTGGACGCCACCCTGTGGATCGTCATCGACGGCATGGTCAGCTTCCAACAGCAGAGCCCGGACGGCGGCCAGGTGCACCAAGGCATGTCGGGCTACGGCACCGTCATCGGTTCGCGCGGCGTCTTCGCCGACGAACCGCGCGACAGCACCGCCTTGGCCTTCGACCGGGTCAGGCTGCTGGTCCTGGACGGCGAGGTCCTCTGGGAGATCCTGCGTTCCGACGCCCAGCTGCTGGACCTGTTGGTGCTGCCGGACGAATTGCGCGAACGCCTGCGGGTGCCTTCGGGCGGCCGAGGCCCTGGCGGAGAGCGGACCATCACCATCTTCCGGCGCCATCCGCTCACCGTGCTGCCGGGTCTGGTCGGGTTCCCCCTGATGGTCTTCCTCGGCTCGGCCGGTCTGGTCTGGTTGGTGGCTTCGGCCGGCGTTCTGGGGCCATCGGCGTTGGCGGCCCTGGCCGGACTGGCGCTCTTGGCCACCGGCGCGGCCGCGACCTACGCCTTCTACGATTACTGGCACGACTGCCTGGTGGTGACCAACCGCCGGGTGATGAACGTGGAACGCAAACCCTGGATCGACGAACGGCGCTCGGCGGCGCGGCTGGATCGGGTGCAGGACGTGCGTTTCGTGCAGCCCAGCCTGATGGCCCGGCTGCTGGATTACGGCGACATCTTCGTCCAGACCGCGGGGGCCAGAGGCAAGCTGGGCTTCGACCGCGTCCGCCACCCGCGTCAGGCCCGCGATCTCATCTTCGAGCAGGTCGGCCGCGCCCGCGACCGCGCCGGTTCCGAGCGCCAGGTGATGATCGCGCGCAAGGTGCTGGGGGCCATGGGCCACGGCTCCACGCCGGGCGACGAGCCCTTGCGTGTGGCCAGCCAGGCCGACGTGGCCCAGGTGCAGCGGCCAGGCCTCCTCCTGCGCGCCTTCCGCTACCTCCTGCCGGCGGCGCGCACCGAGGCCCCGGACGGCACCATCACCTTCCGCAAGCATTGGTGGAGCCTGCTACGGGACGGCTGGCTGCCCATCGGCCTGTGGCTCCTGGCGACGGGGGCGCTGCTGGCCGCCCTGGTGGGCTCCGGACCGCTGGCGGGACCGCTGGCGGCCGGGGGGCTGTTGCTGTGGCTGGGCCTCCTGGCTTGGGCCTGGTGGGTCTTCGAGGACTGGCGCAACGACCTCTACGTGGTGACGCGGGAACTGGTCATCGATATCAACCGCCGCCCCCTGGGCATCTTCGCCGAACAGCGGCAGGCACCGCTGGGGCAGGTGCAGGACGTGCGCTTCGTCATCCCCAACCCCTTGGCCGCCATCCTGCGCTTCGGCGATGTGATCATCGAAACGGCCGCCGAATCCGGCAGCTTCACCTTCGATTCGGTGCGCAATCCGCAGGCGGTGCAGGACGAGATCTTCCTGCGTCTGGATCAACGGCTGGCCGCCATCCAGCGCGCCGAGCAGGACAAGCGCGACGAGGAGCTGGTGCGCTGGATCTCGGCCTACCATCAGATCACCAGCGCCAACCCGGAGGACCCCAAGGTCGGCGACCGGTCCGCAGACTGGCTGCGGCGCGGCCCCTGACGGCGCCCACGCCCCGGGCCCGTGAACCCCGCGGCCGCCTCGCACGTACACAACCCTCATCACCGGCGATGTCGTCAACGGAGCCTTTCATGGACAGCCTCTCCTTCCCGGTCATCGACCAGCGCCGACGGCGGCGACTCGCCGTTCCCTGGTCAGCCATCTGGCTGGCCCTGGTCGCCATCCTCGCCTTCCTCCCCTGGTCGGTGGCCAACGACCTGAACCCGGCCACCGTACCCACCGCCGCGATCCTGGCCCTGACCTGGCTGTGGGTCCTGGGCTGGCGAGGCATCCATCAGCGGCTGCCCCAGGTGCGGCTGGACTGGTTCGGGCCCGCGGTGCTGCAGGTGGTGCTCTTGGCCATGACCACCTTCTTCAGCCTGCTCCTGGTGATCATGCGCGACAGTGCAGTGCTACGCTCGACCAGCCCCGACGGACGGCTGCACGCCGTCCTGCTGGCCGCGCCGGGTGGCAGGGAGCATTATGTCGCCGAGGAACTGAATCGCGGCCTGATGGTCCACCGCGTGTCGCGTATCGGCTATGCCCAGGGCAAACGCCCTCCCGAGCGTTTCGAGCTGGTATGGAAGCCGGAGCTGGGGCGTCTGGAGGTCTGGGGCGACGGGGATCTGCTGGACGCGACCGCGTACGACGACGGCGGACTGATCCCGTCGCAGTCGATGGCGGAGGGTGCCGGTGCGGCACAGGGCGGCGGCGGCATGGGCGAGTGAGCTAGCCGCCGGACAGGCTTACATCTCCGGCTCGCAGCTGCAGCAGGACGCCAGCCTCGGTCCGCAGCAGCAGCGCGCCGTCGGCGGCGACACCCTCGGCCAGCCCCTCAAGCACCCCGCCGTCCTCCTCCAGGCGCCGCACCCGCACCCACCGCCCCAAGGTGGCCAGCTCTGCCGCCCAGCGCGGCGTCAATGCCTCCCCGTCGGCCAGCCGCGCCAGCTCCGCCGCCGCGGCGCGCAGCAGGTCCGCCGCCAGGTCGCCGCGATGGAGGCGCGGGTCCTCGTCCTCGACCGCGGCTTGCAGCGCGAGGGCCAGGCTGGTGGCGTCAGGGAGGCCCGGAAAGGCGCGCTGGCGGAGGTTCAGACCCAAGCCCACGATGACGCGCGGACCGGCCTCGTCCCAGGCCAGCTCGGTCAGCATCCCCGCCGCCTTGCGCCCCGCCAGCAGCAGGTCGTTGGGCCATTTCAGCGCCGCCGCGCTCGGGTCGGGCAGCCGCAGGCGCAACGCGGCCAAGGCTCCCAGGGCCAGGGCCATCGGCAACTGGGCCAGGCGTTCTGGGCTTTGCAGGGCGGGCGGCGGACGCAGCAGCAGCGAGAACATCAGCGCCTGGCCGGGCTCCGCCTGCCAGGTCCGGCCCAGGCGACCGCGCCCCGCGGTCTGCTGGTCGGCGATGACCATGGCGCCCGACGGCGCGCCCGCATCGGCCAGCCGCGCCAGGCGATCCATGGTAGAGGCCAGCTCGGCGTGGACCTCCAGCGGCAGGCCCAAAGGGCAGCCGGCAAGGGCGGCGCGAAGGCGCGCAGCATCGAGGTCAGCCGCCAAAGGCGGTAGGTTCACGTGCAAACTGTAGCGGGTGAGGCCAGCCGGCGACGGCTCAGGGCCGATCGCGGAAGGGGAAGAGCTGGGCTTGCTGCAGGCCGGAATCGGGATCGTCCAGCCGCGGCTTCTGCATCCGGGGCAGGAAGGCGCGGTGGACGACACGCTTGACGTTGGCCGTAGCGATGACCGCCGGCGTTGCCGAAGGGATGGCCGTGGCCACGCGGGTCGGCGGCGGTATGGGCGTCCTGGTAGGCGACGGCACGACGGTCGGCGGCTCCAAGGGCGCTTGGAGCACCAGGATCGTCCGCTGGGGGAAGTCCGCCTGCAACCCTCCCCCGTCACTGCGCCTGATGACGGTCCAGGCCCGGAGACCGCTGGGCTGCTCGCCGAGACGGGTGGGCCGGACACGGTAGGTCAGGGTCAGGCCGGCCTTGGCCAACAACGGCACCTTCCAGCGCAGCGAGGCTCCCTCGACCGGATCGTCGTCGATACGCGGCTCGGGCTCGCCGGGTGCGCCGACGCCCACCAGGGTGACATCGGGTGGCAGTAGCTGGGTGATGTTGGCGTCCTCCAGGACCACGTCCACCATCTCCCGGCGCAGCTTGTCAAAGGCGCTGGCCAGCTGACCCGCGTCGGTCACCGCCAAGGCGAAACGGGGCTGGCTGGCGGCCTTGCGCATGCAGTCCTGGTCGCAGTCCGCCCCGACGCAGACCGTGCCCAGGAGCGCGCCATCGCGCTTCAGGTCGCTGGCGGCGCGTTCCACCGGATGGCAACCAGCCTGATTCGTCCCATTGGAGAGCAGCAGCACGGCCGCCAAGGGGCGGGTCGCCGACTGCTTGCGCCCCTTCTTCAGCAACTCGCCGGCCTCCACGAGCCCCGAGGCGATGTCCGTGCCGCCTGTACGGGCATTGCCGAGCTTGTTCAAGCAGCCGCTCAGCGTCTTGCTCTGGTTGGTCAAGGCGCAGATTGTCTCGGCGCTGTTGTTGAAGCTGACGATTCCCACCGATGTGCTCGGATGGTCGGCGAGGTTCAGGTCCTCGATGAAGTGGCGCGCCGCGTTCTCGGCCTGCATGATCGGCTGGCCCTGCATCGACCCCGAGGTGTCGATGGCCAGCACCACATGCAGCGGCTGGCCGGCCGACTGGCCGCATCGCGGCTGCAGGATCAGCCTGACCTCGATGGTCTCGCCCAACAGGATGACGGCGGGGTTGACGGTCTGCTGCACATCTACACGGCAACCGTCCGCGTCATCTTCGGCGGCCAGGGGCAGGGGCAGGAGGAGCAAGCCGACAGTCGCGGCGCAAGCCAGAACGGCCGCCCCCAGAACGGGTCGGACGGCGAAGCGACGGAACCAGACGCGCCAAGGCTCCATGATCTATATGCTAACATTCTTTTTCCGTTCGTCAATCCCCCTTTCTGACGATCCTGCCATCGCCGATCGCGTCGGCCCGCCAGCCTCCTTCAGCCCCGTCGACCTGCCCATGACGCCGTCCATCATCCAATTCGAGCAGGTGGGCAAGGCCTACCCAGAGGCCGGCCGCAGCCACACGGTGCTTCGGGATGTCAGCTTCGCCATCGGCGCCGGCGAAGTGGTGGCGATCCTGGGGCGCAGTGGCTCCGGCAAGACCACGGTGCTCAACCTCATGGCCGGCATCGACCAGCCCACCCAGGGCCGGGTGCGGGTGGCCGGCGAGGATCTTGGAGCCATGTCCGACCGCGAGCGCACGCGCTTCCGGCTGCAGCGCATCGGCTTCGTCTACCAGTTCTTCAACCTGATCCCTACCCTGAGCGCCCTGGAGAACGTGCGCCTGCCGCTGGAGCTGGGCGGTGCGTCCGTGGCCGACGCGGACCGCCGCGCCATGGCAGAGCTGGCGGCCGTCGGCCTGGCGGATCGCGCCGCCAGCTTTCCGGACCGCCTCTCCGGCGGCGAGCAGCAGCGGGTGGCCATCGCCCGCGCCCTGGTGACCGACCCGCCCCTGATCCTGGCCGACGAGCCCACCGGCAACCTGGACCCAGAGATCGGCGACCAGGTGCTGGCCCTGCTCCTGGAACGGTCCCGCGCGTCGGGCCGCAGCCTGATCATGGTCACCCACAGCCGCCGCATCGCCGCCGCCGCGGACCGCGTCCTGCGCGTGGAGGGCCATGGCGTGGTCGAGGCCCAACCGGAGCCGGCTTGATCCCGTTGGCCCCGCTGGCACGCATCGCCTGGTCCCAGGCGCGGCGCCGGCCGCTGCAGTCGGGCCTCCTGGTTCTGGGCGTGGCCCTTGGCGTGGCGGTCTTCGTCGCCGTCGAGCTGGCCAACCAGAGCGCCATGGCCGCCTTCCGTCTGTCACAGGAGACGGTGGCCGGCCGCGCCACCCACCGCATCGTCGGCGACGGCCGGCGACTGGACGAAGCGCTTTATGTCCGGCTGCGCGGCTCCCTAGGGCTGGTGCTGGGCGCGCCGGTGGTGCAGGGCGAGGCCCGCATCGACCGGCCGGGCGGCGAGAGCCTCACCCTGTTGGGCGTGGACCCCTTCGCCGAAGCGCCCTTCCGCACGCTTTTGGGCCCTGATGACACCACGCCGGGCGACGACCTGCTCGCCGCCCTTCTGACGGAGCCGGATGCCGTGTTGCTGGGCCAGGACCTGGCGGACCGCCTGGGTCTGGCGCCCGGTGACCGCCTGCCCCTGGACGCGGAGGGCCGGCGGGTGAACGCGCGGGTGGTCGGCCTCCTCAGGCCCACCGATGCCCTCAGCCGCCGCGCCCTGCAGGGCCTGGTGCTGACGGATCTGGCCACGGCGCAAGCGTTCCTGGGCCGGCGCGGCCGGCTGGACCGCATCGACCTGATCCTGCCGGCGGAAGGTCCGGCGCTGGCCGCGAGCCTGGCGGCGATCTCGGCCCTTCTGCCACCCGGCGCGGCGGTGGAATCATCCGGCGCCAGCGAAAGCAGCATGGCGGCCATGACGGCCTCCTTCCGCCTGAACCTGCGGGCCCTCAGCCTGCTGGCCCTCTTGGTGGGCGTCTTCCTGATCTTCAACACCCTGCGCTT
>Ga0138256_10002648_pt1 | contig 19109 bp, 16 predicted proteins | sample KNB2016incub_MG_FD_105486 | JGI IMG/M metagenome (GOLD analysis project Ga0138256, IMG submission 105486) | Active sludge microbial communities from wastewater in Klosterneuburg, Austria - KNB2014incub_MG | ecosystem: Engineered > WWTP > Activated sludge > Unclassified | place: Austria... | reverse complement strand
CTCCCCTCTTTGCAGCACCGCGGCCACGGAGACCTTTTGGTGCATGTAATGGTGTGGACACCGACCAACCTGAGCAAGGAGGAAAAGGCTGCCTTGGAGAAGTTGCGGCACAGCCCCGGTTTCCATCCTAGCCCCTCCGCCAAGGACAAAGGTTTCTTCGAGCGGGTGCGCGAGATGTTCGGGAACGGATGATCCCGCACGACTAGATTCGTCACAAGCGCCGCCGGACCGTTGGGATCCGAGTGGAAGGAAGCGATCCAAACCGAACCGCATGCGCATCTCCGGCAATCTGGTGGACATCGAGAACGGGACGATCATCCCGTCGACCGTTCACATCACAGATGGCCGGATCAACGCGATCGAGCACACCGAGAACGCGGATCCCGGCTTCCTTCTTCCTGGCTTCATTGATGCGCATGTGCATGTGGAGAGTTCGATGTTGGTGCCCAGTGAATTCGCGCGCTTGGCCGTCACACACGGCACGGTCGCCACGATCAGTGATCCGCACGAGATCGCGAACGTGCTTGGCACCAAGGGCGTGGACTACATGATCGCGAACGGCCGCGAGGTCCCCTTCCACTTCTTCTTCGGCGCACCCAGTTGCGTTCCGGCCACGGTGTTCGAGACCGCAGGTGCGCGCATCGACAGCGATGCCGTGGGCAAATTGCTGGAACGGCCGGAGGTGCTCTACTTGAGCGAGATGATGGACTTCCCCGGCGTGCTGAATGGCGATGCTGAAGTGCTGAAGAAGATCGCGCATGCGCACCGCTTGGGGAAACCCGTGGACGGACATGCGCCGGGCCTGCATGGCGAATTGGCCGAGCGGTACATCAAAGCAGGCATCAGCACGGACCACGAGTGTTTCACGCGCGAAGAGGCGGAAGGAAAGTTGAAGCACGGCATGCACATTCTCGTGCGTGAGGGATCCGCCGCGAAGAACTTCGAAGCGCTCATCGATCTGCTGCATGATCATGCCGAACGGATGATGTTGTGCAGTGATGACAAGCATCCGGATGGTCTTGTGGAAGGCCACATCAACCTGTTGTGTGAACGTGCCGTGAAGCGCGGGATCGATGTGTTCAAGGTGCTGCGCGCGGCATGCATCAATCCGATAGAGCACTACAACCTACCCGTGGGTCGATTGCGCGTGGGCGATCCCGCCGACTTCATCCTTGTCGAGGATCTCATCCACTTCCGCGTGAAGCGGACCTTCATCAAAGGCAACTTGGTGGCCGAAGAAGGTCGTAGTCTGATCCAGCGCGTGAAGGTGGACCGGGTGAACCGCTTCATGCGATCGGCGATCGCCATGGAGGATCTTCGCGTGGATGCCCAGAGCGAGGATCTGCAAGTGATCGAAGCATTGGACGGACAACTGATCACCAATAAGCGTTGGATCCCGCCGACCGTCTCCGGTGAACAGTGCATCGCCGACACCAGCAAGGACCTGTTGAAGATCGCCGTGGTGAACCGCTACACCGAAGCACCTGTTGCTGTGGGCTGGATCACCGGTACCGGATTCCAGCGCGGCGCGATCGCTGGTAGCGTGGCGCATGACAGCCACAACATCGTGGCGGTGGGCACGAACGATGCGGATCTGTGCGCGGCGATCAACCTCGTTGTCGAACATCGCGGTGGAGTGAGTTTGGCGCATGGCGATCATCATCGTGTTCTCCCACTCCCGGTCGCAGGATTGATGTCCGACGGTGATGCCTACACGGTGGCGGATGCCTACGCGACGCTTGATCGAGAGGCCAAGGCACTTGGGAGTACTCTCACGGCACCGTACATGACCCTGTCATTCATGGCCCTGCTCGTGATCCCGCATTTGAAGATGAGCGACCTCGGCCTGTTCGATGGCGATGCCTTCCGACTGATGCGCTGAGCCGCCGCCGTCTACATTCGATCCATGTCCGCGCGCAAACTCCTTCCGCTCATCATCCTGTTCGCATTCGGTTGTGGAATGCAACAGGATGTCGTGCAGGAAGGTCGCTTCCAGAAGCGAACGCACCGGCGCGGGTGGCACATCGACCTTCACAGGAATACATCAGAGAACGATCGCACCGCAATGCGCATGCGTGAGATCAAGGTGAGATCAATGGTCCATCCATCGCCACTGATCGCGATCGATGACCGCTTGCTCGCCACAACGAATGCCGGTCCTGGGTTCATCGCATCCCCTCGGCCATCCAGAACAACGGCGCTGGTTCATGGCGAAGGAGTGTGGTCGGCACGATCATCCATCGCACTAGCGGATGTACAGGAAGAGGAGGAGAACCTGATGCCACGGAAGAAATTGAACGCGTTGGCGATCCCCGCGTTGGTCATGGCCTTGGTCACTGTGGGGCTTGGTTTCTCACAGAACCTCTGGTTGCTGGTCGGCGCCATTGTGGTCACGCTTGTTCTTGTGGCACTTTCCATGCGTCGCATCCGGCGATATGAACAGGGCGGTAAAGGATTCGCTTTCGCCGCACTCATGATCGGGGTCCTCGCGGCACTGCTCACCGCGCTCTCCATCGCGCGCTACGGGATCGATCAGTGGTGATCCTGCGTGGCCGCTTTGGCCAATTCACCCAGGATGGTGTTCGCACGTAGGTGCAGTCCATCCGCAGCGCCCTCGATCCCACGCATCGCTTTCAAGGCCAATGCACTTTCCGACTTGGACAACTTGTGCCCTTGTGGATCGGTGATCAGCGGATGATGCAGGAAGCGTACGTGCTTGAATGATCCCAAGCCCAAGCGGTCCGCCATGTACAGTTGGCACGCCGTGCTCGGCAGAAGATCATTCCCCCGAACGATGATCGTGGTCCCGTGGTCCACATCATCGGCCAAGGATGCGATCTGGTAGGCGGGACGCCCAGGACCCTCCTCAGTTGCACGTTGACGAAGCACCGGGTCCGTGATCAGGTCGGCCGGGGTCAACATGATCGCTTCCCCGAAAACCTGTTCCATGCGGACCAGGGCATCCTGCGGAAGATGGAGCCGCCACACCACATCAGGGCTACCGAAGGCAAGGTTCCTCGCCCGGCAATCACATCGCCTGCTCCCTTTCAATTGGTGTTCCTGGAAGGTGGATCGGGAACACCGGCAGGCGTACAGATCACCCTGTTCCTTCAGCAATTCCAGATGATCCATGTAACGTGTGATCCGATGCTGCTGGGACCAATTGCGTTCGTGATCGTGCCGATCGCGCGGACCATCCGTCCAGACGATGCCCAGCCAGCGCAGGGAAGCGAAGATGTCATCGACGTATGCCGGTCGCTCGCGCTCCGCGTCCAGGTCATCGATCCGCAAACGCAGCCGCGCGTGATTCTGCTTGGCAAGTTGCGCCGTGATCAGGAAGGCAAGGGCATTCCCCTCATGAAGGAAACCGCTCGGCGTCGGAGCAATCCGCATACGATGGAGATCGGGGGTCACTCTGCAAACCTAGCCGAAGGCACCCGTGCGGCATATAGCGCTAGGAAATGGCGACGTTCCTCAGGAACCGGTCATTGGCTACATTCGCGGCCGCTTACACCGAAGATCGGCGAAGGCTCTGAACGACAAGAACATACAAGAAACCGAAGAGACATGGGAAGTGAATTGATGTATTACATCCCGCTGATGGGCGTGATCGGCCTGCTGGTGATGGTGGGTAAGGCCTTGTGGGTGAACAAGCAGGACGCCGGTGATGCGAACATGCAGGAACTCGCTGGCTACATCGCCCGAGGAGCGAGTGCTTTCTTGAAAGCGGAGTGGAAAGTGCTCGGCATTTTCGCGGCCATCGCCGCTGTGCTGCTCGCGTGGAGCGGTACGTTGCATGAGAACAGCGATTGGGTGATCGCGATCGCCTTTCTGATCGGTGCCTTCTTCAGTGCATTCGCCGGATGGATCGGTATGAGCATCGCCACCAAGGCGAACGTGCGCACCACACAGGCCGCACGCACCAGTTTGGCGAAGGCTCTTAAAGTGAGTTTCAATGGAGGCACCGTAATGGGACTTGGTGTGGCAGGCTTGGCCGTGATCGGTCTCAGTTCGCTGTTCATCGTGTTCCTGCACATGTACGTTGGCGACATCGCCGCTGGTACGGAAGAATGGAACAACGCCATGATGAAGTGCCTGGAAGTGCTCGCAGGCTTCTCCCTTGGTGCCGAAAGCATCGCGCTCTTCGCGCGTGTGGGTGGTGGCATCTACACCAAGGCAGCCGATGTGGGCGCCGATCTCGTGGGCAAGGTGGAAGCGGGCATCCCTGAGGATGACGCGCGGAACCCGGCCACGATCGCCGACAACGTGGGCGACAATGTGGGTGATGTGGCCGGCATGGGTGCCGATCTCTTTGGCAGCTATGTGGCCACGATGCTCGCTACCATGGTACTCGGTCGTGAAGTGGTGAGTGCGGACAATTTCGGTGGCATGGCCCCGATCCTGCTCCCCATGGTGATCGCGGGCCTCGGCCTGTTGTTCTCTATCGTGGGCACCTTGTTCGTGCGCATCAACAAGGACAGCGATAGCGTGATGGCCGCCTTGAACAAAGGCAACTGGTTCTCCATTCTACTTACCGCAGCGGCGAGCTATTTCGTGATCCAGTACATGCTGCCGGCGGAGATGCAGTTCATCCGCAACGGAAATATCACCGTGATCACGAGCATGAACGTATTCTTCGCCATCGTGCTTGGTCTGGTGGTCGGGGCGCTCATGAGCATGGTCACGGAATACTACACGAGCATGGGCCGTCGCCCGGTGAACAGCATCGTACAGAAGAGCGGAACCGGTCACGGCACCAACGTGATCGGCGGTCTGGCCATGGGCATGGAAAGCACTGTGTTGCCGATCATCATCCTCGCCGCAGGTATCTGGGGATCCTTCGCGCTGGCCGGAATGTACGGTGTGGCGATCGCCGCAGCAGGCATGATGGCGACCACTGCGATGCAGCTCGCGATCGATGCGTTCGGCCCCATCGCGGACAATGCCGGTGGCATTGCTGAAATGAGCGGACTTCCCAAGGAAGTGCGTGAGCGCACCGACAACTTGGACGCTGTGGGCAACACGACTGCGGCCACAGGCAAAGGCTTCGCGATCGCTTCTGCAGCGCTCACCGCACTCGCACTCTTCGCAGCGTATGTGGGCATGGCCGGCATCGATGGCATCGACATCTACAAGGCCAACGTGCTGGCCATGCTGTTCGTAGGCGGCATGATCCCCTTCTTCTTCAGCTCACTCGCCATCAGCGCCGTCGGTAAGGCCGCCATGGATATGGTGAAAGAAGTACGTCGCCAGTTCCGCGAGATCCCCGGGATCATGGAAGGCACGGCCAAGCCTGAATACGAGAAGTGCGTAGCCATCAGCACCAAGGCTTCGATCCGTGAGATGGTGGCGCCTGGCGCACTCGCGCTTCTTGCCCCGATCATTGTTGGCTTCGCTCCAGGACTGGGCGCCGAAGCGCTGGGTGGTCTGCTCGCCGGCATCACGGTGAGCGGTGTGCTCATGGGCATGTTCCAGAACAATGCCGGTGGCGCTTGGGACAATGCGAAGAAGAGTTTCGAGAAAGGCGTGGAGATCGACGGCCAGATGTTCTACAAGCACAAGGCTGACAAGCCATCGCTCCCGCACCAAGCCGCGGTTACCGGTGACACCGTGGGCGATCCCTTCAAGGACACCAGCGGGCCGAGCATGAACATCCTCATCAAACTCACTTCACTGGTGGCACTGATCATTGCACCGCACTTGCCGAATACCGGAAATGTTCCATCAGCGACAATGGATATGAACGGTCACGGAACACCGGTCATGGACACGAAGGCGAATGGAATGGCGTCGACCGCTTCAGTGCAGCAGAGCGTGTCAATTGTGCGTAGTTCGGAGTTCACCTTCACACTACCAGGGACCAATGAACAAGTGGTAGGCGCCGACCCCGGCATGGAGAGTGATCTGATCGCTTTCATCAAGAACAACGCCCCGGCTGAGAAGAGTGCGTGGATCGCGCTGAACGACGTGGTGTATTTCGACCAAGGTGATGTGGATCTTCGCGCGAGCGTTGTGCAATTGGAGAACCTCGGACGGATCATGAAAGCGTATCCGACCTTGAAGGTGGAGATCGGCGCAACCGCGGTGGACTTCGATGCTCCGATGGAGACCAAGTCGAAATCCGCGCGGACAAGGGCCGAAAGCATTGCGAAAGCCCTCTACCAGCAGGGGATCGCGCTTGATCGGATCTCGGCGAAAGGATACGACGATAGTGCACCCTTCGCTACGAAGCGGCTCTACTTGGATCGCGAGCCGACCCGAGGGGCTGCGCTCCGGGTAAGTGCACGCTGAAGGATCGTCTTATTAACGAAGAAGCCCCGCACAGTGTGCGGGGCTTCTTCGTTCAGTGAACCGCTCTATCGATCAGACACGACGATCGACTTGACCGCAATGGCGTTCCCGGAACGCTCGAGCAGTCGAACGAAGTAGACCCCGGGCGCGAGATGACTAACATCCAATGTCTCGGATGGCGATGAAAGCGGAGCGATGAGAACCTTCCTTCCCGTTCCGTCAATGACTTCAATGCTGCCTGATAGCGTGGAATCAGAGGATCGGACATGGATCAAGTCGCTCGCGGGAACCGGGGAGATGATCAGATCCGTCATTTCATTCGCTGGAACACCCACCGGTGAGATCGCGAGATTCTCCAGCCAGTAGACACAGTCGAAATCGTGGAACACCAGGTCGAGATCACCATCCGCATCGAGGTCATGTATGTACATGGCCCTCCTGTCTGTGGTCACTAGTACTTCCGTTGGCGCGTTCATTGGCCAAATTCCATTGCCCAGTGCTATGCGGTAGTTCACTACCAATTCAGAAGGCGAACCATCCTTGTATATGAGGTCTAAGAATTGGTCATTGTTCAAGTCCGCAACGATCAACCCCTGCCAATAACCTACAATGGCTGAATAGTATTCGCACATGATCACCGGATCGCCGCAATCGCCGTTGTTCCCGGGATACCCCTGGATCAACAGGTGCCCATCGAGGAAGTTACTGCTGACCAGAAAGTCTTCCATCCCGTCCCCATTGAAATCAAGCCCTGGACCATCCGTGGGAGGGTAGTGGCATGCCAGGGTATCAGCTATCGTGAAAGATCCGTCGCCATTGTTGTGCAAGTACACGTTTCCCTCCTCCACCAACAAGAAGAGGTCTTGCAAACCATCACCATCGAAGTCGGCATGATGGGAATAATTGGTCAGCGGTAGAGTCGGGGTCGTTAGCACGAACTCACCGTTCCCATCCTGCATCAGCAAATAGCTGCGAGGAATTGTGTAGCTCGGGTTATACAGATCGGCTTCGTAGCCCTTTAGGATCACATCCATTCGACCATCCGAGTTCACATCGAATGATGTGACACTGTAGTGCGAGTCAAATCCTTCGGTAGAAGGAACCGCGCCACCAATAACGGAATACTCAAAAGTTCCTCCTACATCACGAATGGCGAACATTTGCTCAGGCGTGTAGGGCGCATGCGGGGACCAAAAGCCCACCATATCCAAATCGCTATCACTATCGAGATCGACTATTTCAATGTTCCCATCTGTGTTCGAACCAAAATCACCGGCAAAGAACGAAACTGTGTCATGGTAGGCCCCATCCGAGAAATCACGCAGTATGCGCAGGTAACACTCCTCCAAGGCATGGGTGCAGATCACCAGGTCCGGAGGTGTATTGATCCCTGTGGATCGGAATCGAACGGTTCCGATCCTATCCGGAGGACAGTACAACGTTGTCATGGAATCGTTGAAGCTCCATGTCTGGCACCTGCAATCCTGGCTCGCCCAGAATACCAGTACGAAGAGTCCTAGTTGCAGGAACTTGGGGCGGGTTCCTTTCATAACCATCATTACCAAGGTTCACAACGACCGTATGGCGAAGCTATTGTCCCAAGCCCCTCCCCATTTGAAGTAGGGCCAAGTCATCACCCTCAAACAAGAACTCAACGCTTCTTCGCCGTTGTCTTTTCCTTCACTCCGTTCTTGCTCGGTGCACCCTTGGCCGTGACTTTTACGCTTGCCTTTGCAGGCGCCTTCACCTCGGCTTTGGACTTCACTGATGTTTTCTCCATCGGGAAAAGGCCGTGGATCTCCGCATCGATCGAGTTGATGATGCGACCCAGATCCTCCGGATCGTTGTGGAACGCGTTCTCCTCCACGTCGATGATCAAAAGCTTGCCCTTGTCGTACTTCTCGATCCATCCATCATAGCGCTCATTCAACCGCTTCAGGTATTCAATGCTGATGGAGTTCTCGTAATCCCGGCCACGCTCCGCGATCTGCTTCACCAGCTTCTCCACCGGCGCTTGCAGATAGATGAGCAGGTCCGGCGGCTGGATGCTGTGCTCCATGTTGAGGAACAAGTTGTGGTAGTTCTCGAAATCACGCGTGGTCATCAGGCCCATCGCGTGGAGGTTCGGGGCGAAGATGTAAGCATCCTCGTAGATCGTTCGGTCCTGGATCACGTTGCGCCCGCTATTGCGGATCTCCAACAATTGCTCGAAGCGCGAGTTGAGGAAGAAGATCTGCAGGTTGAAGCTCCACCGTGCCATGTCCTTATAGAAGTCGAACAGGTAGGGGTTGTTGTCCACGGCCTCCTGCAATTGCTCCCATTTGTAGTGCTTGGCGAGCAGTTGTGTGAGGGTGGTCTTTCCGGAGCCGATGTTGCCTGCGATGGCGATGTGCATGGGAACGTTGCGGGTGATGAGTGATCGGGATCCGTCGCAAAAGGAAAGCGCGAACGGATGGCGAAGATACCGGCACATGTCATCGCATGTGGCGTTGTGGAAAAGTCGTGCGGATCAATGGTCCGCGTCCGCTGCTTGCAGGACCTCGATCCTGTCCGCCAGCAGTAGGTACACGCGACTTCCTTCCGCCCGGAGTGCCCGTATTTCTTCCGCCGGATGGGTGGTTGCGATATCCACGATCGCGAAGGATCGCATGTCGTACCGGTGGATCCCCGTCCCATCCATGAACAGGATCGCATTGTCACGCACTTGCATGCAGCGCGCACCGGTGATCCCGATCGTCTTCATGTACGTACCGAACAGGTCGAAGACGAGGATGCCCTTCCTACCGGCATTCACATAAAGGCGTGCATCGAGCTCCTGGAGGTCCAGCGGCTCCACGGTGAAGCCCAGCACCTGGTCCAATCGACCGGTGTGCGCGAGCCGGCGCAATTGATTGTCCACGCGGATCAGGGCCATCTCCTGTTGATCGAAGAACCAGAAGCAGTTCTGCACGCTCATGCATGCCTGCACGACCTGCGGAAATCCCTTGCGCGGCAAATTGATCACGCTCCCTTGCAAGCTGAGGGTATTGTCGAGCATGGCGATCTGGCCCTGCTCCGGTGCGAAGAGCATCGGCTTGAGCGAATAGAACGCATCGATGGTGCCGATGCGACCGAAGGTCTTGGTGCTGTTGCGAAGCCAACTACGGCCTCGTGCATCGAACAACCGCAGTTCATCACCCTGCAAGGCGTAGACGTTCCCCAGTTCATCCGTAGTGAAGGTGTCGAAGGTGCCTTCAATGACGTAGGCTTTCTCCAAGGCGACCGGCTCCTGCGCCGAAGCAACAAGCGACAACAAGCAAGCGAGGAAGGATGGTCGGAGCAGGTTCATACGGCAACAGGCGCGAGGAGGGATCCGATCAGTGCGCGGTCGTTGCTGAGCCTTGGCATCTTGTTCTGTCCGCCCAGTTTTCCACGCTCGCGCATCCACGCATGGAACGTGCCACGGTCCACGACACGGATCAACGGTGCATGCAACGCGAGATCGCCTTTTCGCTTGGCGTCGTAGTCCGAGTTGAGCGAACGCATGGTGATATCCAACACTTCCGTGAATCGATCGATCGAACTCGGGGTCTTCTCGAACTCGATCGCCCATTCATGTCCGCCCTGCGCGTCGGAGTCCATGTAGATCGGCGCGGCCGTGTACTCCGCGACCACCGCACCTGTTGCCTCGCACGCCGCTTCGATACCACGATCGGCGTTCTCCACGATCAGTTCCTCCCCGAACGCGTTGATGAAGCTCTTCGTGCGGCCGCTCACCTGCAAGCGGTATGGCTTCGTGCTGCTGAACCGCACGGTGTCCCCGGGTACGTATCGCCAAAGGCCACCATTCGTACTGATCACGATCGCATACTGCACATCGGTCTCCACCTCGCCCAACAACAACGTACGGGGCTTCTCCCTTCCCAATTCCTCCAAAGGCATGAACTCGTAGAAGATCCCGTAGTCGAGCATGAGCAACATGTCGTCACCACCCTTGCGGTCCTGGATCGCGAAGGATCCCTCGCTCGCATTGTAGCTCTCCAAGTAGTTCATTGTCGGCGAGGGGATGAGTTCCTCGAACTGCTTTCGATACGGCCGGAAACTGACGCCGCCGTGCATGAACAATTCAAGGTTCGGCCAGACCTCGAGGATGTTCCGCTTGCCGGTGAGCTGCAGGATCCTGCGCAGCAACACCAAGGTCCAGGACGGCACACCGGCGATACAACGCACATCCTCACGCATCGTTTCCCGCGCCATGCGTTCGATCTTCTCCTCCCAGTTCTCCATCAGCGCCGTTTCGATCACCGGTGTCCGGCGCACTTCCACCCAGATCGGCAAGTTGCGGATGATGATGGCGGAGAGGTCACCGCTGTACGCATCGGTGCGGAAGTTCTCGATCGCACTGCTGCCGCCCACCACGAGGCTCATGCCGTGGTACAATTTGCTTTCGGGGTATTGTTGGTAGTGGAATGCGATGAGGTCCTTGCCGCCTTTGTAATGACAGTCCTCCAACGCTTCACGACTCACCGGAATGAACTTGCTGCGATCTCCGGTGGTACCGCTGCTCTTCGCGAACCATTTCATGTCCGTGGGCCAAAGCAGGTTCTGTTCGCCCTTGCGCAACCGCGCTACGAAGGGCTTCACATCCTCATAGTCCTGCACCGGAACACGTTGCCGGAACTCGTCCGGATCGGTGATGGTACCGTAGTCGTGCTTCCTGCCCCACTCTGTGTAACGCGCAGAGCGGATCAGTGAATGGAAGACCTCCAATTGCGCCATTGCCGGGTTGTCGCGGAACAACTCGATCTGCTGCAAGCGCTTCTTGATCAGGAAGGAGAACAGGGCGTTGAAGGGCATGGTGGGAAGCTATCTTCCGCCCAAAAGGTAACCACTGCAAAATGAGCGACGGCCAACCCCTTGGAAAGATGTTCAGCGGACTGGAGGAGACCGTCCACTACGCGCTCCCCTTCTCGCCCGCGGTGGAACTCGCGCCGTACATAGGCGAGCAATTCGCCGTGCGCGCCACCGGGGTCCTCAGCTGTGTGAGTTGCGGTAAGCGGGTGAAGAAGTTGTTCGCACAAGGCTTCTGCTATCCGTGTTTCACTTCAGCTCCCGAAGCCGCGGAGTGCATCATTCATCCCGAACTCTGTCGTGCGCACTTGGGCGAAGGTCGCGATGCGGATTGGGAGATCGCGCACCACGCCACGGAACATGTGGTGTACCTGAGCTACACGGGCAACGTGAAAGTGGGCGTGACGCGTTCCACTCAAGTGCCGACGCGCTGGATCGATCAAGGAGCCGTCGCAGCGCTCGTGATCGCGCGTGTTCCTTACCGCCAACTCGCCGGCGCGATCGAAGTGGACCTGAAACGGATCTTCGCTGACAAGACGAATTGGCGCGCCATGCTGAAGGAGGTCGCGCCGGACACCGAGGCATTGACCGCGGCACGTGCGCAGGCCATCGGTGCGCTGCGCACGGATCTACAGGAGCACCTGTTGCACGAAGAAGAACCGGTTGTGATCCGCTTTCCAGTGTTGGCCTACCCGCCGAAGGTGGCCAGCGTGAACTTGGAAAAGGTACCTGAAGTGGGCGGCCGCTTGATGGGGATCAAAGGGCAGTATCTGATCTGGGAGGATGGTCGTGTGCTCAATGTCCGCAACAACAGCGGCGTCCACGTGGAGATCGAAGCATGAGGACGATCCCGCTCCGGTCATCCAAGAACAGGGTAGCACCACTACGGAACCTCCGGTATCCACCTCCTGAAACTCTTTTCCTGGACCTCCGTTACAGTCCTCAGGTTTTGGTAGATCAGGAAACTGATCGTTAGGGCAAGCGAAGGCCCCGGAGAGATCCGGGGCCTTCGTGGTTCCATACCCTTGGTCGCTTACTGGATCACCAGGTCGAAGGGCATGCGCGCTTGGATGCCGCTGTAGTTGCGCACATCGCGGATCCGCTTGTACTGCTCCAGCAGTTGCATGTCCTCGCCCAAATACTCCTTGGCCACCCACGCTTGGGCGTCGCCGTTCAATTCCTTCATGAGCTTCTTGAAGAAGTCCTCCTGCTTCGGCAATTCCACCTTTGCGTAATCGGTCAGACCGGCCAATGAGGCAGCGGCCTTGATCGCATCCTCCAATCCACCGAGCTCATCCACGAGCCCGCGCTCCTTGGCATCCACCCCGCTCCACACACGCCCTTGCCCGATGCTATCCACTTGCGCATGCGTGAGCTTGCGGCCTTCCGCCACCCGCTCCACGAAGCCGCTATAGAAGTCATCCACATAGCCTTGGATGATCCGCTTCTCCTGGGCCGTTAATGGGCGGCTCACCGTCATCATGTCCGCGTACTTGTGCGTCTTCGTGCCATCGAAGGTGATGCCGAGTTTGTTCTTGAAGAAGCCCTTCATGTTGGGGATCATCCCGAAGACACCGATGGATCCCGTGATCGTGGTCGGCTCCGCGTAGATCTTCGTGGCGGGGCAACTGATGTAATATCCGCCGGAAGCGGCGACATTGCCCATGCTCACCACCACCGGCTTCGCTTCGCTGGCCAGTTTCACTTCGCGCCAGATCACTTCGCTCGCCAGTCCACTACCGCCCGGTGAGTTCACGCGGAAGACGATCGCCTTCACCGTGCTGTCCTCCCGTGCTTCCCGAATGGTCGCGCTCAACGTCGTACTGCCGATCCCATCCTCACCATCACCGCTGGAGATCCCGCCTTCCGCGTAGATGATCGCCACATGGTCCTTGCTCTTCGTACTCTTCTCGGTGAACGAACGGGTGTACTTCCCGAGGCTCACGAATGCGATGTCATCATCGGCAGCCAACGACATCCGCTCCTTCAGGTCGGCCAGCACCTCATCGCGGTACTTCAATCCATCCACCAATTTCAATTCCAGCGCAGCATCATCGTTCCGCACCATCAAGCTGTCGGCGATCAGGTCCAAACGCGCCGCTTCCAAGCCGGTCTTCGCCGCCACCGCAGCGCGATGATCCGCCCAGAAGTCGTCCAGGATCATCTTGATCTGCAACTCGTTCGCCGCGCTCATGCTGTCCTGCGTGTACATCTCCCCGTAGCTCTTGAAGCGGTTGTTGCTTCCGCGGATGAACTGGATATCGATGTCCAGTTTCTCGAACATGCCCTTCAGGAACATGGACTCGCTTTGGAATCCCCGGTAGTCCAGTTCGCCCTTGGGTTGGAGGTAGATCGCATCGGCGGCCGTGGCCACGTAGTAGGTGCCTTGGCTGTACATCTCCGCCCAGGCCACCACCGGTTTGCCGCTCTCCTTCTTGAATTCCAGGATCTTCTCCCGGATCTCCTTCAGCGTGGCGAAACCACCGCTCACGAAGCTCAGGTCGAGGAAGATCCCTTCGATGTGATCATCCGTCTTCGCGTGCTCCAAGCTTGCTAGCACATGATTCAGCCCGATGGTCTTCTCGCCTTGGAAGGGTCCCAGGTCCAGGTCGAAGTCATTCTCCGCACCCCTGTCCACGATGGCTTGGTCGAAGGTGAGCTGTAGCACCGAACCATCCTTCACGGTGGTCATTTTCTTGCTGGATCCAAGGCTGGCGCCGAGCGCCGCGAGCATGCCGATGAAGATGAAGATGAGCACGATCCCCATCAGGAAGGTGCCGAGCATGGAGGCGAAAACGAACTTGAAGAACTGGCGCATGTGGAGGGGTTGGTTGTATTTCTCGGCATCGAAACTACCGGGACACCTTCTATTGTCCGGATCGAACTACACAAACGGGACAACCGATGGATGGGAGGCCCGTGCGGATAGATTTGCCCGCATGTCCGATGCATCGCGCGTCCTTCTGCTTCTTGGGGGCAACTTGGGCGATCCGCCGCGCATGCTGGATGCCGCCCAACGGATGATCACAGAACGCGTGGGCGCCGTTCTCGGCCGGAGCCGCGACCACTGGACCGAACCTTGGGGGTTCGCGGATGAACGGTTGTTCCTGAACAGGGCTCTCCTTGTGGAAACGGTGTTCGATCCACCGGCGCTGCTCCGGTCCTTGCTGGCCATTGAGCAGGAATTGGGGCGTGAACGGAACATGGCACAGCGCTACGCCGCACGAACGATCGACATCGACATCCTTCTCATCGGTGATCGCGTGATCAACAGCGACCGATTGCAAGTTCCGCATCCGCGCATGCACGAACGCGCCTTCGCGCTATCGCCCGCGGCGGACATGGTCCCACTTTGGGTGCATCCCATCCTCCACCGCACCGTGCTCGATCTCTTGAACGACCTTCGCGAGCGACGCTGACCCGCCATGCGCTACTCCTACATCGCCATCGAGGGCCTTATCGGCGCCGGCAAGACCACGCTCGCCCGCCGTCTTGCGGAACGGTGGAACGGCCGCTTGGTCCTGGAGGAGTTCGACGACAATCCTTTCCTCCCCCGTTTTTACGAACAACCGGAGCGCTATGCGTTCAGCGTGGAGCTGAGCTTTCTCGCGCAGCGCTACCACCAGTTGAAAAGGGTAACCGAACAGGACCTCTTCGCCAACTGCACCGTGGCGGATTACTCACTCGGCAAATCGTTGGTGTTCGCCAGCGCAACGTTGGTGTCCGATGAATATGCGCTGTTCAGCGACCTCTACCGGATCATGTATGGCGACCTGCCACAACCCGAGCTCATCGTTTACCTGCACTTGGATCTGGAGCGCGTTCGGGAACGGATCCGGAAACGCGGACGATCCTATGAGCAGCAGATCGGCGCGGAATACCTGCTGAAATTGCAGGAACACTACATGGACCACCTCCAGAAGAGCGCGCGCACCAAAGTCCTCGTGGTCGATCTCGCCGATCAGGACCTATTGCACGACCCTACGGCTTTCGACCGACTGCTCGATCTGATCGACGCGCCGTCCACATCCGACCACCGCGTTGCAACCCTCTGATGCGCACGGCGCTATGTGGAGAAGTTAAGGGGGCAGGAATCCTATGATCACGAAAAGCAGTGATTATACTTGCGGCCGAAATCACATCAAGATCGCATTCATGGAAAAGCGCCACTTCAAAGGCCTCACCCTTCTCACTGCCGCCTCGTTGGTCATCGCAGGCTGCGGTGGCTTGGGCAAGATGAAGAAGTACGTCGAGAACATCAAGTACACGGTAGACCCGGATCCCCTCATTGTCCAAGGCGATTCCGTGGCCGTCAGTATCAACGGCACCTTCCCGGGCAAATACTTCTACCGCAAGGCACTGGTGGAATTGACCCCCACCCTCACCTACGTCGGTGGCGAGACCCCCTACAAGATGGTGGGCTTCCAGGGCGACAAGGCCGTGGGCAATTTCACCGTGATCCCTTACGAGACCGGCAAGGCTTTCAGTTACAGCGCCAAGGTGGCCTACACCCCGGCCATGAGCACCAGCGAACTCATGGTGAAGATCCTCGGCAAACAGGGCAAGAAGGAAGTGCCCTTCGATCCCATCAAGATCGCCGACGGCGTGATCACCACACCTTACCTGCTCATGAGCGACGACAAGGTCCTCATGGCGCCGGATGCCTTCCAGCGCATCACCACCCACAGCACGGATGCCACCATCAACTACCTGGTGAATGCCAGCGTGGTGCGTCCGGGTGAATTGAATGATGCCGACGTGAAAGCACTGTCCTCCTTCATCAAGGGCGTACAGGCAGCAGGTAACGTCCGCCTCACCGGCTTGGCCATTGATGCATGGGCCAGCCCCGAGGGTGAATTGAGCAAGAACGAGAATCTGGCCAGCGACCGTGCGAAGAGCGCGAGCGCATGGGCCAAAGGCGAGATCAAGCGTGCCAAGTTGAAGAGCGACAGCCTCGAGACCTTCTATGGCCTCAACCCGCGTGGGGAGGACTGGGACGGCTTCAAGAAGGCCATGCAGGCCAGCAGCACCGTGCCCGACAAGGACCTCGTGCTCCGCGTACTGGAGATGTACCCCGACGTGACCAAGCGCGAAGAGGAGATCCGCAACATGGCCGCCACCTATAAGGAGATCGCCGAGCAGATCCTCCCGCAGCTCCGCCGCAGCGAAATGCGCCTCAACTACGAACTCGGGGGCAAGAGCGATGAGCAACTCATCGCCATGAGCAAGAGCATGCCCGATTCCCTCAACGTGGAGGAACTGCTCTTCAGCGCCACCCTCACCACCGATCTCAACGAGAAGCTCCGCATCTACCGCGAGGCCAGCCGCATCTTCCCCGCAGACTACCGCGGACCGAACAACGCCGGCTACATCCTCATGATGCAGAACAAGATGGCCGAGGCCGAGACCGAATTCCAAAAAGCCAACAGCACCACGGACAACCCGATCAGCACCAACAACCTCGGTGTGGTGGCGCGCCTGAAGGGCGACCGCAAGAAGGCCATGGAGCTCTACCGTAAGGCCACCGCCGCCGGTCCGGAGGTGAAGTACAACATGGGCATCATCGACATCCAGAACGGCGACTACGGTAGCGCCAACAGCAACATGAGCGGCACCAACAGCTTCAACGCTGCGCTGGCGAAAGCCCTCGGTGGCGATGCCGCCGGTGCACAGCGCATCCTGGAGGCCAGTTCCGACAAGGACAGCGCGATGGGCCACTACCTCATGGCCATCATCGGTGCCCGCCAAAGCAACGGCGACATGGTGCGCAACCACCTCGGTATGGCCGTGCAGCAGGACGCCAGCCTCCGCGACAAGGCGATGAAGGACCTCGAGTTCCGCAACTTCAATGGACAGCTCGGGCTCTGAGCCACTTCAACTGAATGATGAGAAGCCCCGTTCGCAAGAGCGGGGCTTCTTCGTTTACTTTCGGGTGGTCATGCACTGCACGAGCGAACCATCTTCTCGACACACCGCGCTATTCGTATTGCAGGGTCACCTTCGGCAAACCCTGCAACGGTTCCGAGTATTTTCAGTGAGACACTTTGTGATTGCCATGAGCCTTGTCCTATGCAACAAGGTCTCGTGCCAGACGTGTGTGATGATGCGAGTCGCAACTGATCTGAGTCCGGATAGTTGTGACATTTTCCTTTTCCGGAACGGGCTTTTTGTCCTCCGATCAACGCCGCGTTCTTCACATCCGATCTCTTCGTATGGGCACTACGGCCTGTTTGGCGGTGAGATACTGCTTAACGACAGGTTTTCCGAAGGATGCAAGCATTCGATGGTAGAATATCGAAGGCGGTCCCATGGATTGCAGTCCGAGAAGGTGCTGGTTCGCTTCTTCGACGAAGTAGGGCGGCTGATCTTCAACGAGCAATTGGATCTGCTGGACAGTCTTCATAGGCAGTTGCTGGCTACAAGTGACGCCTATTTCGTTCCTCGCTACTTAACCGCAACAGTCCTTGTTGACAGCACTCGGCTTTTCGATTCCCTGGCAATTCGATTACCTCAGGGAGATATTGATAGCGTTCACGTAATGCTCAACCTTTCGAGGAACGACTTGACGCGCAGGCTATTCGTTCGTGTCAGGAGTGCCAAACTGGAGGATGGGATGATGAAGCTGGCGCGAGTGGGTTTTCAAACAATACCGGTACTGCGCCCAAGTGCCAAGAGTTGGAGAAAGCTCCGTGATATGAATGGCGCTGCTCGTATTAGAGTTAATCACTCGCTCCTGACGTATTTGGTCGAAGTATGCAGAGTTTCGAGTTACTCAAAAGGAAGGCTTTGGTAGTCTTCAACCTTTAGGTCATTAGGTCATTGCAGCGTCTGCGCTAATCCCCGCTAGCGGGGATGTTCGCTGGTTCTATACCTCGGCTGGGTGAACCGCGATCGCGGCCCCTCCACGAAAACCTCCGACGGGTCTCGCCGTGCGCTGGCCGGTGCGCGAGTGGCGGACCCTAGACCTCGGCAGGGTGAACCGCGATCGCTGCCCCGCGACGAAAACCTCCGCATGGGTCTCGCCGTGCGCTGGCTCGCGCGTGGTGAGGCGGACCCTGCGGACCCGGAGCCGGTATCGTAGGTGCGCCACCCTACCTCAACCTTCCTTCCGCATTCTTCGAACGAGCATCCGCGTTCTTCAAACCAGCACCCTTCATCGTCAACCTCTAGACCTCGGTAGGGTGAACCGTGATTACACCTCGGCAGGGTGAACCGCGATCGCGGCCCCGAGACGAAAACCTCCGCCGGGTCTCGCCGTGCGCTGGCCGGTGCGCGAGTGGCGGACCCTGCGGAACCAGAGCCGGGATCGTAGGTAAGTGGCTTCACTGGCCCCCGCCTCGCGAGGACCCCGAACGAATGAAGTCGTCCTAACTTTACACGACGAAACACAACGCCATGGACATCGCATCAAAGAAGCTGGACCTCATGCACCGCTTGATGCTCATCTGGGATGAAGCAGCCTTGCAACGCGTGGCCAAGGCCATCGAGACCGAGGTGCCTGAAGTGGAGGATGACTTCACGGATGACGAGGTGGCCGAACTGGAGCGCCGCCGCGCTCGCTACCTGAGCGGAGAGAGCAAGCCCCACAGCGTGGAGGAATCCATGCGCCTTGCGCGTGAGGGCGGTAAGCGATGAGTTACACGGTACAGGTCCTGCCCGAGGCCACCGAAGAGGTCGGCGAGATCTTCACCTACTACGAACGAGGAAAACCAGGTCTGGGACATCGTTTCCTACAAGCCTTGAACGCATGCTACCAGAGCTTGGCCTTGAGCCCGTCCGGGCAGAAGCGCAAAGGGGACTTCCGGCATGCGATGGTACACAAGTTCCCGTACCGCGTAGTGTATGAAGTGCGCGGGCATCTGGTGGTCGTGTACCAGGTGAGGCATACCAGCAGGAAGCCCCACCCGAGGTTCGGGCCATAGGTCTTGGACCGTTGCATGGTGTCCGCTGATCGCCCCCGCTAGCGCGGATTTGCTGGTTCGGATCTG
>Ga0138256_10002647_pt1 | contig 19110 bp, 12 predicted proteins | sample KNB2016incub_MG_FD_105486 | JGI IMG/M metagenome (GOLD analysis project Ga0138256, IMG submission 105486) | Active sludge microbial communities from wastewater in Klosterneuburg, Austria - KNB2014incub_MG | ecosystem: Engineered > WWTP > Activated sludge > Unclassified | place: Austria... | reverse complement strand
TCCGCTCGAGCTGAACATGCGGGTGTCCGATCTCGTGCGCGCTGGCGGCGGGCTCGATGATGCGGCGTTCACGACCAGCGCCGAGCTGACCCGGTTTCGGATCATTGGCACAGAGCGACAGACAGAGACGATCGAGATCGATCTCGCGGCAGCGCTTGCCGGCGACGCCACTGCGAATCTGCCGCTGCAGTCATTCGACGTGCTGCTCATCAAGGAGACGCCTGAGTGGCGCGAGCAGGAAGTCGTGCGGCTCGATGGTGAAGTCCGTTTCCCCGGCGACTATCCGATCCGGCGTGGCGAATCGTTGCGATCGGTGCTCGAGCGTGCGGGCGGGTTGACGCCGCTGGCTGCGCCGCGCGCAGCCGTCTTTACCCGCGAGGGTCTGCGTGATCGCGAGCAGCAGCAGATGGACCGGCTTGCCGACCGGTTGCAGACCGATCTTGCGACGGCGGCGCTGCAGAGCGCGAATGCGAATCAGGTTGGGGCGGGTACGGCGCTCTCTGTTGGGCAGTCTCTGCTGGCGCAGCTACGCTCAGCGAAAGCGGTGGGCCGTCTCGTCATCGATCTGCCTGCAGCGATCTCTGCGGTGCCGGGCTCGGATGCCGATATCCTGCTGCGGGACGGCGACCGGTTGGTCGTTCCGAAGCAGCGCCAGGAAGTGACGGTACTTGGCGAAGTGCAGAACTCCACTTCGCACTTCTATCGGGCAGGCTTGTCGCGCGATGATTACGTTGGCCTCTCAGGCGGTGTGACCCGTAAGGCCGATGATGGGCAAATCTACGTCGTGCGCGCCGACGGCAGCGTGGTGGCGCACGGCTCGAGCCGCTGGTTCAGCCGCGGGTCGAGTATCAGGATGGAGGCGGGAGACACCGTAGTCGTGCCGCTTGATACAGAGCGGTTGCCGACGCTGCCGCTGTGGCAGGCGGTGACGCAGATTCTTTACAACGTCGCGATCTCGGTCGCGGCCATAAATAGCTTTTAGTCATTAGTGGACTGTAACAACTGAAACGGTAGTATTCTCGTGTCCATGTGCACGATCACTCTGTCGAAGGCTGAACGCATGGAACTGGATCACCGAGTAGCGAGCCGAGCCGGTCGCGCCGACGATGCGCGTCGGGCACGCTTGCTGCTGCTGCTGGAGGCCGGGCATAGCTGGGCGGAGATCCGCGACAAGCTTGATTGCAACGATGCGTTTATCGATCGGTGGAGCAAGCGCTTCGCGGCCGAGCGGCTGGCCGGCCTGTTCTCGCGTCACGCGGGCCAGGTGGCCCGTACGCTGACTCCGAGATTGGAGGCGCGGATCTTGGAGTGGACCGTTCAGCGCAAGCCCCCGGACGGTACCACGCATTGGAGCACGCGCCGGTTGGGTGAGCAGCTGGGCATCTCTCACATGATGGTGGCTCGGGTATGGCGCAAGCATGCGCTTCAACCGCACCGGCTCGAGGGCTACATGGCCTCGGACGATCCGGACTTTGAGAGCAAAGCGGCCGATATCATCGGGCTTTATCTGCACCCGCCGCAGCACGCAGCGGTGTTCTGTGTCGATGAAAAGACGGCCATCCAGGCACTGGATCGGCTCGATCCGGTGCTGCCGCTCTCCGCTGGCCGTGCTGAGCGGCACGGATTTGAGTACTACCGGCATGGCACGCTCTCGTTGTACACAGCCTTCAATACGCGCACCGGCGAAGTGCTGGGCAAGACGGCCGCACGCCACACCTCGGCCGAGTTCGTCGCCTTCCTCACTGACATTGTGATCAACCAACCGCGCGGCAAAGAGATCCACGTCATCGCCGACAACCTCTCGGCGCACAAGAGCCAGCCGGTCAAGGACTTTCTGGCAGCGCATCCCAAGGTTCATCTGCACTTCACTCCGACGTACTCCTCCTGGCTCAACCAGGTCGAACTGTGGTTCGCCAAGATCGAACGCGATGTCATCGCCCGCGGCGTGTTCACTTCCGTCTCCGACCTGAAGAGAAAACTCATGAAGTACATCCGTCACTACAACCAAGCGCCCAGAACCGTGAAATGGAAGTACTTCGATCCCTCGCGGCGCATTACTTCCACATCAGACGTTACAGTCCACTAGCCTGGTACCGCCTTGACGCCTTCCGGATTGATGAACTGCATCCATGAATCCCATCCGCGAGTCTGAGCAAGCACTGGTGGTGCCAACTGTGTCGCTTTCTGACATATGGCGCGCGATATTGTCTATACGATGGAAGTTGCTGATTATCGTCGTTGCCACTTTCGTGGCATGCATGATCTATTTTGTGTTTGCAACTCGATATTATCGGGCCGAGGTCGCGGTTCTGCCTCGTGAATCGAAGTCGGTCGGCGGACTTCCCGCGCAGTTAGCCCAGATGGGCGGGCTGGCGAACCTCGCGGGAATCAATATCGGCGGGCAGTCCAAAGAGCAACCGATCGCATTCCTGAAATCGAAAGGACTGGCCAGACGATTCATAGAAGGGCACGGACTCGTATCGGAACTGACCGGCGACGGAGCGGACACGCGCGCAAGTCCGTGGGCGAGATGGTTCTCCGATGACACGCCTGACATACGCAAGGCCGTCGACAAGTTTACGAAGGACGTATGGAGTTTCTCCGAGGATCGCAAGACCGGAGTGATTACGGTGAGCATCACCTGGCGCAATGCCGCCAGTGTTGCGGATTGGGCCAACAAATACATTGCCGACCTCAACTCCGAGCTGCAGGAACGCGCGCTGACCGAATCCCGGCGGAACGTCGCGTTCCTGCAATCCGAGCTGAAGAACACGGAGATCGTTTCGTTGCAGCAGGGGCTCTCGCGTCTGCTCGAGTCCGAGATGCAGCAAATGATGCTGGCCCAGGGCGCCGAGGAATTCGCCTTTCGCGTCATCGACTCGGCGACCGTTCCCAGAAAGCCGGTCAGCCCCGATATTCTGTCGGTTGTCCTGCTCGCGCTCGCGGGCAGCCTTGCGCTCTCGGGCGTGGCCGTTGTTGTAGTCCTGCTACGAGAGCGCGTGCGCGCAGACGCGTAACATCAGCAGTTGCGGTCCCGGCTCCACTGGGGGCGCATTGCCATCGCAAGTAGTATGTCGGTCGCGGCCAGGACGCGAGAGCAGCGATTCGCTCGTTGGCGATTGTCTCAGCGGCCGTTAATTGGGAAGTATTGACGCCACATGTGCGGAATAGTCGGAACGTTTGCATTGCAGGCGAACATCGAGGTTCGATCGGAGCAGCTCGCCAGAATGCGTGATGCGATGATTCATCGCGGCCCCGATGGAGCGGGTTTGTGGGTGTCGGCGGACAGGCGTGTCGGTCTTGGTCATAGAAGGTTGTCGATCGTCGATCTGAGCGTCGCTGCCGATCAGCCGCTCGCCAACGAGGATCGGTCGATCTGGGTAACGTTCAACGGCGAGATCTACAACCACTTGGAACTCCGCCAGCACCTGCTCGTTGCTGGCCATCGATTCGCGACCGATCATTCGGACACCGAGGTCCTAGTCCATGGATATGAGGAATGGGGGATCGATGGCCTGCTGAGCCGTATCGAAGGCGACTACGCCTTCGGAATCTGGGACGGCAATCGTGAAGTGCTCTACTTGGCCAGAGATCGCATCGGGGTCAAGCCGCTCTACTATGCGTCGAGCCGTGGCGCATTCCACTTCGCATCCGAGATCAAGGCCATCCTTGAGTGCGGCGACATCGCCCGTCGAGTCAATCATCGGGCGATGCGCCATTACTTTGCATTTCTCACGACGCCTGCTCCCTGGACCATGTTCGACGGCGTGTACAAGCTCCCCGCCGGCCACTATTTGCGAGTGACGAAGAATGAGGGTCTGCACGTTACGCGCTATTGGGACGCGCTTCCGGGAAAGTCGGGACTGACTTCGCCGGGTATCGCCATGCAGCACACCGAGCGCGAATTCGTCGGCGAGGTGCGCAGCAGGCTGGCACAGGCGGTCGAGAAGCGCGTCATGTCCGACGTGCCGATCGGCGTGATGCTGTCGGGCGGCATCGATTCGACGACGAACGTTGCGTTGATGTCGCAGGCGATGTCGCAGCCGGTGAATACGTTCACCGTGGGATTCAGTGACTATCCTGCCCTCAACGAGACCGACGAGGCGCGCGCGATCTCGAGGCACTTCGGTACCAATCACCATGAAGTCCTGATCAATCGTACCGACATGGAAGGATACATCAGCCGGTTGATCCACACGCAGGATGAGCCACTGGCAGATTGGGTTTGCATACCGCTGCACTTTGTCAGCGACCTTGCGCGACGGTCCGGGGTGCGCGTGGTTCAGGTCGGCGAAGGCTCGGACGAGCAATTCGTCGGCTACCGCCACTATCGAGAGTACTTCCGACTGCAGCAGTACTTCTGGTCATGGTACACGCGAGCGCCGCGGAGCCTTCGACGCTCGGTCGCGGGCCTCGCCGAACTTGCGGCGAGGGGCTGCTCCAGGTTGGATCGCCATGCAGAATTCCTGGACCGGGGTGCGCGGCAGGGCGAGCTGTTCTGGTCCGGCTCGGTTGTGTATTGGGACAGGACGAAGCGGAGGCTGTTCGGGGCCGGCGCGGACGAAGTCATGCGCGAATCGGACGAGGAATCCTCGATCCTGCAAGTGGCGCCTCCGCCATACGAGACGGCCGACTACGTGGCTGGCGTTTACCGGCAATTCGATGCGGCTGGCACGTCGTCGGAGGTGCTGGCGCGCATGATCTACGCTGAGTTCAAGCTAAGGTTGCCGGAACTCCTGTTGATGCGTGTAGACAAGATCTCGATGTCCTCGTCGATCGAGGCGAGAGTGCCCTTTCTCGATCATCGGCTCGTTGAGCTCACGATGGACATCCCCGATTCGTTGCGTCTCGGCCGGCTGGGCCTGAAGTCGATACTGAAACAGGCGATCGCCGATGTCGTTCCGCAGGAAGTTCTGGTACGCAAGAAGCGCGGGTTCGATGCGCCGATGAGCCAGTGGCTGCGGGAGGAATTCGGGCAACAGGTGGAGTCGCGGTTGCTGGGTTGCAGGTTGTTGGCAGACAGGATCTTCGATGAGGCGTTCGTGCGCAGGCTCTTCGTTGATCATCGGCGCGGGATCGATCGCGCGATCCACATCTGGCTTCTCTTCAATTTCGTCGAGTGGTACGAATATTGGATCGAGGGACGACGAACCTGAACGGCACAGGCAACAGGCGTCCGCGCGCGGGGTCCTCCAGGTTGCGCCGGTACGCGTCGCGCATTGCGGAGGCCGGCTACGGCACATCAATGGGCATATTGAAGTCGCGCCTGGTCGGCTGGGTACGGTTCGTTCCCGACCACGTTTCCAGACTGCACATGCGGTTTCGCGGGTTGGACGGCCCGTCGGATGCGGCGAGTGGCACGAATGGCGGGCAGCCGGCTGTCATGTTCGAGTGCCTGTGGTCGCAATCGCTGCTGGCTACATTTCGGCATGGATCTGTCGAAGGCGCACCGGGAGACTGGCGTCGTGCAGCGATTGCACGTGCTGACGACATGCTCGAGCGCGGATTTCCACTGCTCGGTTGGGGCCGTGTCAGGATCGACGAGTTCACGGCGTGGGATCGCGATCAACGTTTTGACGTCGCGTGGCCGCGCTCGTACCACAAGCTCGTCGACACAGTGCGGGCGGGCGAGACCTGCGACGTCAAATACCCCTGGGAACTGAGCCGGCTGCAGGTGCTGCCGGTACTCGGGCAGGCATGGGTCGCCTCGTCAGACGTGCGCTATTTCGAAAGGTTCTGGGCTATCCTAAAAGGCTGGGTCGCCGACAACCCGGTGGGTTTCGGGGTCAATTGGACCTGCTCGATGGAGGTGGCGATACGCGCGATCAACATCGTCGTAGCGGCCAACCTGTTTGCTGCGGAACTCACCGCGCGGCAGAGGGCGCTCGTCGTGTCGACGCTGCGGCAGCATCTGAGACACATATCGTTCAATCTCGAGATGAGCGACGTCAACGGTAATCACCTGCTTTTCGACAGGCTCGGCCTCGCCTTCGTTTCGATCGCGCTGAACGGTCCCCGGCATGCCCGGACTCACCGGTACGTGGAGTTGCTGAACCGGGAGATCAGCGAACAGTTCCACTCCGATGGAGTGCACCTCGAGCATGCCACCAGCTACCAGCGGCTGCTCCTCGAGGGAGTTGCGCTGTACGTGCTCGCATTGCGACGCCGGGGTGCACGCGTCGATGAACAGTTACAGCTTGTCGCGACCCGTGCGGCCCTTTTTATGGCATCCATCTGCGACAATGATGGAGGCTTTCCGTGCTTCGGAGACTCCGACAGCGGAAACGTGCTGGTGCTGGGCGGACAGGCGGGAAATCAGTCCACATCTGCGCTGGCGGCAGCAGTTGCGGCGGGGTTCCTGACGGGCGAGGCCCCGCGCGCGTCCTGCGAAGCCATGGCCCCTTGGCTGAGTCACATCGAGGGCGCGGACCCGGTGGCCACGGCCGGGCAGGGTCGCCCGAATGACGGGCGCTTCCGCTTGTTCTCGTTTCCTTCAGGCGGCTATTACGTCGCCAGGTCGCAGGACCTGATAGTGGTTCTACGTGCAGGAGCGACCGGACTCAAGGGGCGTGGTAGCCACGATCACAACGACCAGCTGAGTTTTGCGGTGACGGCATTCGGCAGGCCTTTCCTCGTCGACCCGGGGACTCGAACCTATACAGAGAGCCTCAAGGCCCACGAGCAGGACTTGTCATCTTTCTCGCACAACACCGTGACGGTGCTCGGACTGGAGCAGGGACCCATCGTGGCCGGGTCAGTGACGGCGACGGTGCGGCAAGCCGAGGCGAACTGCGAGGAATTTCGGGCGGTTGGACAGGGTGGCGCCATCTGGCGGGGCCGTATAAGCGCTTATCATGACCGGTCGTCAGGCATATCACACTCGCGGAGCCTGACGATCCATGACGACGGACGGCGATCGGTATCGATCGAAATCGAAGATGAGGTCCGCTGCAGCGATAGCAACGAGTGTACTGGCGCCGCCGTGTTTCTGCTGGATCCGGCCTGGCAGGCCAAAAATGAAGGTGATGGGTCGGTGATGCTGCACGGCAGGGGAGGCAGGGGTAGATTCCGTATCACGGAAGGAATGGGGGCCCTGAGAATCGAGAGGCGCTGGATTTCGCAGGAGTATGGCTCGTCGTGTGAGACACAGGCTGTGGTCGTGGAGATCGCGGGAGCGGCGATAGCGCGGAGCGTCGTTCGAATCGAACTGAAAGCAAATGATTCCTAGCGGCAACCAGGCTCCTGCAAGTCTTCCAGGACACGGGCCGTGAGCATCGACCAGCAGGTGCTCGCCATCTTGGTCGTTGTGGGAGTGGGCCTCGCGACGGGCTTTTCACTGTGGCGCGCATTGCTGCGTCCGACTCCGGGCGGAGCGGTCTTGTTGAATTCCGTGGCCTATCTGATCGGCGCCGCGATTGTCGTGTTTCGCCACGGCGGCGAAGATGCCATGTTTGTTTTCAAGATATGCGTGGTGCTGGTCCCGGTTTATCTTGCAAGCTACTTCTGGATCGGCAGCGCGTTCGGCCTGCGTCGATTTTCTGCCGCGCCTGCGCTGAGTGTCGATACGCCGCAACAGCGTGGTGTTGCGGTGAAGTGGGCGTTCTTTCTGTCATGTACCGGGCTCGTCGTGCTCGCGGTGGTAGCGACCGGGACGGACCGGCTCCTTGCCGCCTTGTACCAGTTCGTTGTGCTCGGAGACACGAGTGTGTCGGTACTCGAAATGCGCCTGTCATTCACCTCCGGTGAAGACCAGTGGTTCGCGCCGGGTTATGTCAAGCAGCTCCGGGACGTATTGATGCCGCTTGCCGCGCTGCTGGTCCTGTTTTCCGTGCGGCGCTCCCGCGCGCGCTTCTATGTGTTGTCGCTGCTCATCGTGCCACTCGTCGCATTGCTGATGATTTCGAGTGGCGAGCGCGGGCCGGTTTCGCTGTTCCTGCTCGCGACGATCTATTGCGCATTCCTTGCAGTGCGGCTCGGAATCCATCGACTGGGCACGATGCTGCCACCCGCTGCCTTCGTGGGACTGGTCGGAGTCGTTGCGTTCACGTCGCTGACGGTCTCATTTACGTCGAGAGAGTACGGGTCGATGCCCATGGTTCTGATCCTCGCTGACCGCGTCGTGACGCGAGCGCCGGAGGAAAATGTCGACGGCGCTCCCGCCTGGCGCGACGGCGCGCCGTTTCCCGGCGCCGGCTGGCTATCAGAACTCGGCTCGGTTCTTCCTGGGACGCAAGAAACTCTCAGCAATCTTATTCACGAGGACTTGGGCGGTGGCGCCCGCGGAAACTCGGTGCTCGGCCTGTGGGTCGACGTCCACTACAACTTCGGTTGGCTGCTTTCGATACCTGTGACCGTGATTCTGGGATTGTTGGTCGCCGTATTGAACGACTGGGTGATACGGTCGGGCAGCGCATCTTCTGCAGCCGCGATATGCGCAATATGGATTTCAATAACAATGCTGATGGTGATGTCGCCGTTCGGGTTTCTCCTCTACGGGCCCTTTGCGCTCTGTGCAGTTCTTGTGTTGCTGGTGCGTTCGCGCACCGGTCGCACCTTGATCTTCAACTCAACGTCTCGATCCGCCGCCCGAGAATGATAGACCGGTGTCTTAGCAGGGCCGCTGCACCGCGGCTTGCCAGCGCGCAAGCAGGCGTGCGGCCATGAAAGACCGGGTGTTCTACCTTTGTTCGCGGGGGTTTGCGCCGGTCGGAAACCTGGCGCTCGTCGCGGCTGTCGGTTACGTGTATGGGGCCGGCGGCGTGGGCGACTACACCTACGCGCTCGCCGTGTGCGGCCCACTGTACTTCCTGCTGAGCTTCAATATTCCCCTGTATTTCGCGGTCAGGGGCAATGCGGCGGCTTGGTCGCCCGAAGTGCTCCTCGTCAGGCTCGTCTCGAGCGGATTGACGCTCCTGATCGCATTGCCGCTGTTGTGGGCGGATCAGGTGGCAGTGAAGGTCTCGGCAGCGGTATGGGTCCTCAAGCTCGGAGACATGTTTCTCGAGTTGGCCGCTGCGAGCGTCATCGCGAGAACCGACCTGGCCGATCGTGGCAGGCAGATCTTCGTCATGGAGGGCGTGCGAATTGCAGGCATGCAGGTCGTCCTCTGGGCGGGCGTGCTTTACGGAAGCGTCGATCTCGCCACCTTGCTCTGCGCGGTCGGCGCAATGAATCTCATCGTTTCTTTGCCTCTGCTGATGCGCGTCCCGAACTGGGAGCGGGCGCGCCCTACGCTTGCGAGCCTCCGTGGCAGTGCGCGCGAGCTATTGGTGGGTAGTGCGCCGATGACGCTGTCTGGCGCGATACTCTCGCTGTCGCTCGGGTTGCCACGATTGCTGCTAGACGATCAAATGAATGACAGCGAGCGGGCACTGGTGGGTATCGCCCAGATTGCGGCGACGGCATTTGCGGTGTTCTGCAATTCGATCTGGATGTATGAGTTGCCGAGATTACAGGCGGCGCGCGCGGCGCGCGACTACATCGCGATAGAGGCACGTGATCGCATGCTGTCACTGGTGTATCTTGCCACGCTGTTATTGGCGTCGATCGCCACGTACCTGGTGGTAGAGGAGAACATTTTCCCGTTGCTCGTGAATCAGTCTGACAGCCTCTTGCTTGCGTTCGCGGTGTTTGCGATGGCTCTTCAGCACTGCGTCAGCCCGCAGCGGGACGCGCTTAAGTTGATCGGCATGTCCTGGAGTGAAGTGCGCATCCTGACTGTATCGGTGGCGTGCGCGCTGGTGGCTTGGGCGGTGCTTCGGGGCGTTGGCGGCACTTCGTGGGAGGCGTCACTGGCCGTGATGGTCGCGTCGGCGGTGCTCGTGCAGTGGATAGGCTGTGACCGAGTGCTTCGCAGCCGGAAGGTGGGAGTAGGGTGAGATCTGAAATGCAGGGGGTTGCTTTGCCGGAGCGCGTGATCATTGTGGTTCAGCAGGAATCGCTGCGGGAGCGTCCACGAATTCACAAATTGGGACAAATCCTGGGCGAAATGGAGATCGATTTCGAGATATGGAAGTTCGGACTGCCGGAGGAGACGCGTGCCGAGGGCATGCCCGTGCGGAACGTGATGCATGCCAGCTGGCGCTCGCGTTCGGCCGCCTTTCGATACCTTGCATGGATCTGGACGGTATTCAGATGCGCGAGGAAGCAGCCTCGCGGCACGCATTTCTTTGCCGTGGGGTTCGATTCCGGATTTCCCATTGCGCTGCTGGGAAAGCGCTCGCGATCGTACGTGTTCGATAACATTGACAACGTTTCGATGAGTTACAGATGGCCTTGGGGCCTAAAGCACGCCTTTCGGTTCCTCGAAGGTTGGGTCGCCCGTTGCGCGACGGTTCATGTGATTCCGTCGGCGAATCGATGGACCGGTACGGATGCCAACATGGAGGTGGTGACCAACACGCCGAGTCTCTCGGCCGTCAAGGAAGCCAGAGGTCTCGCCGAGGCCGGCGGCTACGTGCGTGAACAGGAGTTCACGATCTACCTGAACGGTTGGCTTTCGGCGACCAGAGGAATAAGAACCTTGATCGGGGCGCTGAAGTTGTTGAAAGCCCGACAGCTGCCCGTGAAGGTGCTGGTCGCCGGCCGGCCGGCGAGCACCGACGCTGAGGAACTCCTGGCTCTCGGGAACGTCGAGAATCTCGGGATGCTGTCCAATGCGGAGGCGCTGGCGACGTATTTTCGGACCAGCGTGGCTTTTATCTACTATGATCCGGCGCTCGAGATAAATCGACTCGCCGAATCGCAGAAGTGGACCGATTGCTGGGCCACCGGAACGGCATTCATCTCGAACAGCGAAGTCGAGACGTTGCGGAGGTTCACCGAAGTCGACGCGTGTTTTTCGCTTCCCTATCACGAAGAAGAGGGACTGGCGAACCTGGTTGGGGAGTTGATTGCGGATCCCGGGCGCATCCGCGCGTCGCAGGAGAATCTCGCACGCATGAACTTCCGCTATTGGGACGAACACATGCGACTGGTACTGGCGCGCTGGTTTGCGCACGGGTCAGTGCCGGTCGGAGCCCGACTTGTGTCTGGATCTGCGAAATAAAAGTACTTCATCATGGATTACACACGAGCACCGCTCCTTTTCAAGGTTCGCAAGGCAGCCCGCTACGTTCATCTCTATGGCGTTTCCCGCACCATGATGAAGGTAAAGGCGCAATACCACATGAATCGTGAGTTCGCGGTGATGCCGACCGCGAGCACCAAACCGCTGCCCGCTTCAAGGCTCGGCGTCGGCTTGATGGGTTGCGGCAATTTTGCGTACAGCAACATCGCGTATTACCTGCGCCGCGAGATCGGTGACGTGATCGTGGGCTGCATGGACACGCATCCGATGCGCGCGGCATCGCTGTGCAAGGACTTCACGGGTCGCTATTACACGACGGATGCGCAACGCATCATCGACGACAGGGATATCGGCATCGTCTATATCGCATCCAATCACGCTTCGCACGCCGAGTACGCCATTGCTGCGCTGGGCGCCGGCAAGTCCGTGCACGTCGAGAAGCCCCATGTTGTGAATATGGACCAGCTGCGCAGGCTCTGCGTTGCCGTCCGGGACTCACGCCGGCCAGTGGGGCTGGGATTCAATCGCCCGAATTCGAAATTGGGGAAGCTCGTTTCGGCGGCGCTCACGGCCGAGCGCCAGCCGATGGTCATGAACTGGTTCGTGGCAGGGCATGAACTGCCCGCAGATCACTGGTACTTTCGCGAGGAGGAGGGTGGGCGCGTTCTGGGCAACCTCTGTCACTGGACGGACTTCCTACTTCGACTGGTTCCCAAGGAGCGTCGCTACCCCATCCGGATCGTGCCGGCGCGCAGCGGGCAATCGGACTGCAATATCGGCGTGAACTTCGTCTTCGGGGACGGAAGTGTCGGCGTGATCACCTTCTCGGCGATGGGTCACACGTTCGAAGGAGTGCGCGAGCGATTCTCAGCCCATTGCGGCAACGTCATCTGCCATCTCGACGACTTCCAGTATGGCACGATCGAGAATGTCTCGAGGCGCAGGACCATCCGCGGACGCGTACGTGATCACGGCCATCGTGAAGCGATCATCGGCAGCTATTCTGCTGCGAGCGATTCCAGCGCGGGCGCGCCGCCGGATGTGAGCTACATCTGGGAAACGGGCGAGTTGTTTGTCCGTACCAAGCAGGCGCTCGAAGAGGATCGGGTAGTCGAAGTTGGCGGATTCAGCAATGACTTGCTGTCTGCGCACACGCCGGTCTGACGGGGACTGTTCGTGAGTGGACTGGTCGGCTGGATGGATCGGAACCTCTACCCGGGATTCGGCAGGAACTGGGACGACGAGATTTTCAGGAAGTATATCCTGGGGTACTTGTCGCGTGAGTCGCGGATACTCGATCTGGGTGCGGGTCGCGGCAACGTGGCGCAGATGAATTTCCGGACCTTGGTCGCGCACGTCGCGGGCGTCGATGTCGATGCCGCGGTGCTCGACAATCCCTTTCTTGACTCGGCTGAAGTCATCCGGATCGATGACGGTAGAATTCGCTATGACGACGGCGAGTTCGACGTGGTGTTTTCGGACAATGTACTGGAGCACCTGCTCGATCCGGCGGCGACCTTGCGTGAGGTTCGAAGGGTGCTGAAGCCCGGCGGTGTCTTCCTCGCCAAGACACCGAACAAGTGGCACTACATGCCACTCGTGGCGCGCGCCACGCCTCTCTGGTTTCATCGCTTCTACAATAGAATGCGGGGCCGAAGCGAGACGGACACCTTCCCGACCGTGTATCGATGCAATACCCGCGGTGCCATAACGAGAGTGGCGGAAGCGGCGGGAATGAGTGTCGAAGCGGTCGCCTTCATAGAAGGACGCCCGGAGTATCTCCGGATGATGGCGCCGACCTATTTGTTGGGTTGGGTGTATGAACGCATCGTGAACAGCTCCGCGAGACTCGCGCCGTTGCGTAGTGTGATGCAGGTTGCGCTCAGGGTTCGACCCATCAGCTGATTGCGGGTTAGCGCTCCACGCGGGCGCATGACAGAAGGTTCGCCCGTGCTGCGGCGACCATGTGGAATTGCAAACGGAAGGTGTCGTGAGACAGGTATTTCAGAGCTTGAGTACGGGCGACGTGGAATTGCTGGAGGTGCCGACGCCGGCGCTTCGCCCCGGGCACGTCTTGATCAGGACGCGGCGCTCCATTGTTTCCGTGGGTACGGAGCGGATGCTGGTTGAATTCGGTCGCGCGGGACTCCTCGAAAAGGCGCGCCAGCAACCCGACAAGGTACGCCAGGTCATAGACAAGGCCCGGACCGACGGCTTCTTGTCGACAATCGAGTCGGTCCGCAGGCGGCTGGGCGAACCGATTTCTCTGGGATACTGCAATGCCGGAGAAGTCGTGGGCGTCGGTACGGGAGTGACCGCGTTCTCAGCGGGAGACCGGGTCGTATCCAACGGCCCTCACGCGGAATTCGTGCTCGTTCCCACCAATCTCTGCGCCCGGATACCAGATAGCGTGGCCGACGAAGCCGCCGCATTCACGGTTCTCGGTTCCATTGCCCTGCAGGGCATCAGGCTTATCGCCCCGACGCTCGGCGAAACAGTTGTGGTCTCGGGCTTGGGTTTGATCGGCCAGTTGGCAGTGCAACTGCTGCGCGCCAACGGATGTCACGTCATTGGCATCGATTTCGATGCCGCCAAGCTCGAGCTCTCGCGGAAGATGGGTGCCGACACGATCGACCTTTCCGCCGGTGTCGATCCAGTGGAGGCGGCCAGGGCGTTGACGATGCAGCGTGGAGTCGACGCCGTTTTGGTCACGGCCTCCACCACCAGCAGCGACCCCGTTCGACAGGCGGCGCAGATGTCACGAAAGAGGGGCCGCATCGTCCTGGTCGGGGTTACCGGCCTCGAACTGTCCAGAGCTGATTTCTATGAGAAGGAGCTGACGTTTCAGGTTTCCTGCTCCTATGGGCCGGGACGGTACGATCCGGCATACGAGCAGAAGGGCAGTGACTATCCGCTGGGGTTCGTCCGCTGGACCGAACAGAGGAATTTCGAAGCGATCCTCTCGATGTTGGGCGATCGCCGGATCGACGTATCGCCGCTGGTTTCGCACCGGGTCGCCATCGAGGATGTCGTGTCCGCCTACAAGCTCGTGACTGGATCCGACCCGACGCTCGGTATCGTGCTGGAGTATCGGGATCCGAGCGAGCCGTACCGCACCGGCGACGGCAATCGGGTAGTGCTACGACCGGATTCCGACGTCGCCGCGACCGCGGGCCGGCTTGGCTTCGTCGGAGCTGGCAACTACGCGTCCGCGGTGTTGATTCCTGCCTTCAAGGGCGCTGGTGCCAGCCTGCAGCTGATTTCGTCTGGCGCTGGCGTGTCCGCTGCAAGTGCCGCTCGCAGGTTCGGTATTGCTGTTGCGACAACCGACTCGAGCGAAGTCATCCAGAGCAGTTCGGTCGATGCCGTGGCCGTCGCGACTCGACATGACAGTCATGCGAAATGGTCAACGGCGGCATTGCGCAGCGGCAAGCATGTATTCGTTGAGAAGCCTCTGGCCATAGACATGGAGGGACTGGACGCCATAGCCGCAGCGCGCAAGGAGTTCATCGCTGCATCTTCGGGACGCGAGCCGGTCGTAATGGTCGGATTCAACAGGAGATTCTCGAAGCTGGCGATTGAAATGCGCCGTCGGATTCGCACGCTGAGGGAGCCAGTCGTTTGCGTTCTGACGGTGAACGCTGGATCCGTGCCTGACGACCACTGGACACAGGACGTGGGCGTGGGCGGCGGCAGAATCGTGGGCGAGGCATGCCACTTTATCGACTTCGCGCGATACCTTATTGGCCATCCGATCGCCTCGTGGCAAGCGTCACGAGCCGGAGCGGGCGGTCGGGCAGTTCCGAGCGATCGCGTGACGGTAACGATGAAGTTCGCTGACGACTCGATGGCAACGGTGCATTACGTTTCGGGCGGCCACCGTTCCTTTCCAAAGGAGCGCATCGAAGCGATTGGCGGAGGGCGCGTGCTGCAACTCGACAACTTCAGGGCGCTGCGAGGATGGGGCTGGCCTGGAGATCGAGACATTCGGTTGTGGCGTCAGGATAAGGGCCAGGCGGCGTGCGCGAGCGCGTTCCTCCAGGCGATCAAGGGGCTGGCTCCGGCGCCCATTTCGTGGGAAGAGATCCTGGAAGTCAGTCGAGTATCCATCGAAGTGGCAGAGGCCGTTCGATAGGCGCCCCGTTGTTCACCGAGGCATCGAGTTGGGCCGTGCGGTGGTGGCACACTGTGCGCCACCTGCGAGCTGTCCAGTGGTATGGGCGCCTCTGGTTTCGCCTCTACAGGCCGGTTGTCGATACGCGGCATGTGCCAGCCGTTCGTACGCCCGAATTTCCGGCATCATGGCAGCAGCCGATTCCGCGTCCGGGAAATCTGCGACTACCGGACACCTTTATGTTCCTGAATCGTCCTTTCAGGCTCCGGGACGTCGGCTGGGACTCTCCGTCGGTCGCGCGGCTGTGGCGCTATCACCTGCACTATTTCGATTGGCTGTCCGACGATGGGATCCCGTCGGGCGAGCAGCGCGAACTCATTGATCGCTGGATCGCCGGGAACCCTCCGCCGTCGTCACGCAGGATCGGAACGGGCTGGGAGCCGTATCCGCTGTCGCTGCGCATCGTCAACTGGATCAAGTGGGACCTCGGGATGCAACGGCACGGTGCGCCCGGGCTGTCCGATAGCGCGACTCTAAGCCTTGCGACGCAGACGCGACAGCTCGCCGCGCGTCTCGAATATCATCTGCTCGGCAATCACCTCTGGGCGAATGCAAAGGCGCTGGTGTTCGCCGGCGTCTATTTCGACGGCGAGGAGGCGGAGCGCTGGCTTGCCAAGGGTCTGCAGCTCGTCGAGCGGGAACTGGCCGAGCAGGTGCTACCTGATGGCGGTCATTTCGAGCTGTCTCCGATGTATCACGCGATCTTTCTGGAGGATCTGCTCGATCTGTTCAACCTGCATGCCGTGTTTCCCAACCGGATACCGGCGGAGGTCGCGCGCAATATCGGTGACAAGGCGGCGGAGATGCTCTGGTGGCTCCGAATGCTTACACATCCAGACGGTCGCCCCGCGCAGTTCAACGACTGTGCGTTGGATGGCGCGTCGCTCGTCCAGGAACTTGCAGGTCTCGCCGAGCGCCTGGGGGTGCGAGGTACGGTTTGCGGTACGGCCAAACCTGTATTGTTTGTAAGTAGCGGATATGCTCGCCTGGAGAAAGGGCCAGCGGTGCTGCTGGCAGATGTTGGCAGAGCGGGGCCGGATTACATGCCAGGCCATGCGCATGCGGATGCACTTTCCTTCGAGCTCTCCCTCTGGGGCAAACGTTTGTTCATCAACGGCGGAATTTCGACGTACGATGTGTCACCAACGCGGCTGCGCGAGCGGAGCACGTCCGCTCATAATACGGTGACGGTTGACGGTCGAAATTCGAGCGAGATCTGGAGCAGTTTCAGGCTCGGCAGAAGAATCGAGAGCGTGTCAGCCGAGATGAGTGAGACGAAGGGCGAAATCATGCTCGAAGGCGAATTCGAGGGATTTCACCGCGCGTGCCGGCGGAATGTGCACCGCCGCGTGTGGAAGCTCGGGCGACAACGGCTAGAGGTCAGTGACGAAGTGACTGGCCCGTTCCGCTCGTGTGAGGCGAGACTTGGGCTTGCGCCTGGTTGGTCGGTAACCCTTACGGACTTCGGATGCCAGATCCGCTCTGGCGGCAGAGATAAAGTTGTCAGGCTCGAGTGGGATGCCGCTTCAGCAGTTAGGGTTGAGAACGACACGTGGTCGCGGAATTTCGGTGAGTCGATTCCGATCGAGGTAATACGGGTTTCGCTGCGAAATGGAGTAGGAAGAGTAGTCTTGAGCTGGTCTGATTGACATGCACATCCTGTTTCTGTCTGACAATTTTCGACCAGAGAGCAACGCGCCTGCGGCGCGACTCTACGAGCACGCCGTACGATGGGTCAGGGCGGGCCACGACGTAAGCGTTATCACCTGTGCGCCGAATTTTCCCGAGGGAAAGGTGTACGCAGGGTATAAGAACAGGTGGCGTGACGTCGAATGGATCGACGGAATTCGTGTAGTCAGAGTGAAGTCCTTCATTACCGCCAACGAAGGTTTCCTGCTTCGCACCCTCGATTACATGAGTTTCATGGTTTCGAGCTTCATATTCGGGCTGTTTGAGCGTCGACCCGATGTGGTCGTTGCTACCTCCCCGCAGTTCTTCTGCGCAGTCGGTGGTTGGACGCTGTCCGTCTTGCGGCGTCTCCCGTTCATCTTTGAGCTTCGCGACCTGTGGCCGGCCTCTATCGAAGCTGTAGGTGCCATGCATTCGAGCTGGGTACTGCGGGCTCTGGAAAGACTTGAGTTGTTTTTGTACAGGCGCGCCGATGCGATTGTGGCAGTTACGGAATCATTTCGCGTGGACTTGGTCAGGCGGGGAATCTCCAGCGAGAAGATCTACGTGGTGATGAACGGCGTAGATACGGAGTACTTCGCACCTCGGCCGATCGATTCGGAGCTTTCCACGGTATTTGATACCGCCGGAAAGTTCGTCGTAGGCTATCTCGGTACTCATGGTCTTGCACACAACTTGCCAAACGTGCTTGAGTCCGTTGCGATGCTGCGAGACCGTTCTGATATCGTCTTTATCTTTGCGGGATCGGGCGCCGATCGAAAACGTGTCGAGGAGATCGTCAGGGAAAAGGACCTGACCAATGTAAGATTGATCCCGCGCCAGCCGAAGGAAGTCATGCCGCGCCTCTGGAGCTTGTGCGACCTGACACTCGTTCCACTGCGGAATTCACCAGTATTCTCATCGGTGATTCCCTCAAAGATTTTCGAGTCCATGGGGATGGGTGTGCCGATCATCATATCGGTGCCGGCCGGCGAAGCGGTTGACATCGTGCTAGCTTCAAATGCGGGGGTGGCCGTTCCGCCTGATGATCCGGTTGCAATGGCACAGGAGATCGCGAGGCTCGCTGATGACCGCAAGATGTTGGCCGAATTCAAGGCTGCTGCTGCGGCGGCGGCTGCTCAGTACTCCAGATCGGCGCAGGCTGAACGCATGCTCGGCATAATCGCGAAATACTCGAAGTGCTCGACTGTTTAGGTGGCCCTGCCGCTTTCTCAGCAAGACGCAAGCAGGTGGAATTCAGCACGCAATTGACAAGGCCCAAGGTTTGGCACCCCGTGTTTCCCCTGTCTCCTGATGCAGACAGGAACTTGCCGAAACCAAGAGATTCGGTATCATTGGGCGGCCATACTGATGTTGCCATTCAATGATGTGGGCTGAAGACGAACGGCTCAAGGCTGGCGGTAAGCACATCGCGACTGAGAGGGGAAGGGCGTCTCTTGACGGCAATTATTCTCGGATCCGCGGCAGGTTTCTTGGTTTGCATCCTGGCGATCATTGCCCTGCGGCCAGTGGCAGTAGCCATTAATTTGGTGGACAAGCCGGGCGGTCGAAAGACCCACCACGGCGATGTTCCCATCGTGGGCGGAATTGCGATGTTTCTGGGTTTGTCTGTGGGGCTGGGGCTCGTGAATGGCGACGCACTTCGTTCGGACACCTTCATTGCGGCCTGCGGACTTCTGGTGGTGACCGGGCTGCTGGATGATCGCTTCGATCTTTCACCTTGGCTGCGGCTGCCCGCGCAGTCCGCGGCGACGCTGCTGGTCGTGACGCAGCTGTTTGCGGACAGCACGTTCAGCTTTGGCAATCCGCTCGGTTTCGGCGAGATGGATTTCCACGGGTTGACGGCCTTTGCCGTAATCCTTTTCTTCGTCGTCGGGGCGATCAACGCCTTCAACATGCTCGACGGTATGGACGGCCTCGCAGGGGCCGTTTCGCTGGTCGCGCTCTCGGGTATCTCGGTGCTGGCCTTTGGCGGCGGGCAGCCGTTCACTTTGCAGGTGAGCCTTACTCTAGCAGGAGCGGTTGGGGCGTTCCTGCTTTTCAACCTACCGATTCACAGGAACCGTGGGGTACGTTGCTTCATGGGCGATGCGGGCAGCACCCTGATCGGGTTCATCCTCGCATTGCTCTGCATGCGGCTGACCCAAGGCCAGACGCGGATCTTGGCGCCCGTGTCGGT
>Ga0138256_10002646_pt1 | contig 19111 bp, 19 predicted proteins | sample KNB2016incub_MG_FD_105486 | JGI IMG/M metagenome (GOLD analysis project Ga0138256, IMG submission 105486) | Active sludge microbial communities from wastewater in Klosterneuburg, Austria - KNB2014incub_MG | ecosystem: Engineered > WWTP > Activated sludge > Unclassified | place: Austria... | reverse complement strand
GCCGGGCTGAGCGAGCGCCACGCGCAGGCGCGGTTCGATCTGAGCAGGAGCTTCGGCGTGGCGATGCCGCTGCCGCAGCCGCCGGGGGGCGGCGCCGGCGTCGGCGAGCCGGCAAGCCGCGTCGCGGCCCGGGACGGCGCGAACTGAGCGCTTGCGTCGGCGAATGACGCGCGGCGGTCACAGGGAGGCCACCACGACCGGCGATCTATCTCGACTCGCGACAAGTGTTTGTCCGGCTTTGCGGCAATCGCGTCCGGCCGTCGCGCCTAAAGTGCCCGGGGCGCTTGCCCCGCGCGCAAGGCGCGAACAGACAACACGAGGAGACAGATCGTGAACACGAAGTGGACAGTGCGTGCCGTCGTTGCGTCGACGCTGGTGTGGGCCTGCGGCGCCGTGCTGGCGCAGGGCGCCGCGCCGTTTCCCTCCAGGCCGGTGCGCATCATCACGCCGTTCGGCGCCGGCCAGGGGCCCGAGGTGCTGCTGCGCATGATCGCCGACAAGCTGCAGGGCGCGTGGGGCCAGCCCGTCGTCGTCGAGAACAAGCCGGGCGCGGGTGGCTTCATCGCCTTCGAGGCCGCCAAGGCGGCGCCGGCCGACGGCTACACGCTGGTCAACATGGACAGCTACCACGTCGGCACGCACCCGCATCTGTTCAAGAAGCTGCCGTACAGCGCGTTCAAGGACTTCGAGCCGATCACGCCGCTGGTGAAGAACTACTTCTTCATCGTCGTGCCCGCCGACTCGAAGTGGAAGAACGTCGCCGACCTCGTCGCGTCGGCCAAGGCCAGGCCGGGCGGCGTGAGCTACGGCTCGTGGGGCGTGGCGACGCCGTCGCACCTTGGCGGCGAGCTGCTCGTGTCGGCCGCCGGCACGCAGATGCTGCACGTGCCGTTCAAGGAGCCGGGACAGCTCTACCAGTCGGTGGCCAACGGCCAGGTCGACTTCGCCTACGGCACGGCGATCTCGACGCGCGGGCTGCTGCAGTCGGGCAAGCTGCGGCTGCTCGCCGCAGCGGCGCCGGTGCGCACCGCGGGCTACGAGCAGATCCCGACGGTGGCGGAGGCGGGCGGCCCGGCGAACTTCGAGGTCGGCGGCTGGAACGGCCTGCTCGCTCCGGCCGGCACGCCCAAGGAAGTGATCGCGAGGATCAACGACGCGGTGCGAAAGGCGATGGCCTCGCCCGAGATCCGCGACCGCCTCGCCAGCTTCACCTACGAGAACTACACGATGAAGCCGGCCGAGATGGCGGCGCTGATGGAGCGCGAAGTCGCGAACTGGGGCCCGGTGATCCAGCGCGCCGGCATCAAGCTCGACTGACCGACGACCGCCGCGACCGATGACCAGGCCGTTCTTCCGCGCCGACCAGGTCGGGAGCCTGCTGCGCCCGCCGGCGCTGATCGCGGCGCGCGGCGCCCACGCCGCTGGCCGGCTCGACGCCGCCGGTCTGCGCGCCGCCGAAGATGCGGCGATCGCCGATGTGGTGCGCCGGCAGGAGGCGATCGGCCTGCCCGTCGTCGTCGACGGCGAGTACCGGCGCGAGAACTGGTGGATCGATTTCGTGTCCCGACTGCAGGGCGTGCAGATCCACGACGGTGCACGCAACAACGCCTTCGTTGCGACGGCGGCGCCGCAAGCGGCGCAGCGCGACTGCGGCCACGACCACGGCGCCGGTGACGACGACGATGCCGGCTGGCGCTACGTGCCGAAGAACGTCTACACCGCCGGGCGCATCGGCCTCGCGCAGCCCGTGATGGTGCGCGACTACGCATACCTCGCCGGCGTCGCGACGCGGCCGGCCAAGGTGACGCTGCCGTCGCCGACGCGCATGCACTTCCACGGCGGGCGCGCCACTGTGTCGCGCGAGGCCTATCCCGACATCGAGGCGTTCTTCGCCGACATCGTCACCGTCTACCGGCGCGAGATCGCCGCGCTCGAGGACACGGGCTGCCGCTACATCCAGATCGACGACCCGCTGCTGACCTACTTCATCAGCGACCGCCTGCGCGACGAGGTGCGTCAGGCCGGCGACGATCCCGACGAGCGGCTGGCCCGCTACGTGAAGCTGACCAACGACTGCATCGCGCAGCGCAGGCCCGACACGGCGATCGGCATCCATCTGTGCCGCGGCAATTCGCGCAGCGGCTGGATCTCGGAAGGCGGCTATGCACGCATCGCCGAGGCCGTGTTCGGCGGCCTCGAGGCCGACCACCTGCTGCTCGAATACGACGACGAACGCTCGGGCGACTTCGAGCCTCTGCGCCATGTGCCGCGCGGCCGGCGCGTCGTGCTCGGGCTGGTGACGACCAAGCGCGGCGGGCTCGAGCGGCGCGACGACCTGCTGCGCCGCATCGACGGCGCGGCGCGCTTCGTCGACCTGGACGACCTCGCGATCAGCCCGCAGTGCGGCTTCGCCAGCACCGTCGAGGGCAACGTGATCACGCCGGACGACCAGTGGCGCAAGCTCGCGCTCGTCGTCGACGCCGCGGCTCGCGTCTGGAAGGACTGACGAGCCGCGGCTCGCCGCGCTGCGGCCCGGCGTGTCGTCGCGCACCGCCTGCGCGATCCGCTGCAGCGCGTCGACATCCTGCCGGGGCAGGCGTTGTCCGACGCGTCGCCCGGTGACCGCTCTGGTGATGCCGGATCGCGAACGCATGCTCTAATTCGAGCGGTCAGTTTTCGCGCTGGGGAACGAATGGACATCCTCACCAACCTGCGCACCTTCGTCACCGTGGCGCGCACCGGCGGCTTCTCGCCCGCGGCACGGCAGCTCCACGTCGTGCCGTCGGTCGTTGCCAAGCGCATCGCGCAGCTCGAGCAGACGATGCAGGCGCGCCTGTTCGAGCGCTCGACGCGCGTCGTCGAGCTGACGGAGGCGGGGCGGCGGCTGCAGGCGCGCGCCGCCGGCGTCGTCAGCGAGCTCGACGACGTGGTGCAGAGCGTGCGCCGCGACGAGGGCGCGCTCGAGGGCCACCTGAAGGTGATGGCGCCGACGACGCTGACACTGCTGTGTCTCGGGTCGCTGCTCGATGCCTTCCTCGCGCAGCACCCGCGGCTGACGCTCGAGATCACGCTCGTCGACCGTTCGATCAATCCCGTCGAGGAGGGCTACGACTGCGCGATCAGCGGCCGCTCGGCCACCTACGACGGCGTGCTCGACGTGCCGCTGTGCCCGGTGCGCCTGCGGCTGTGCGCGTCCCCTGCCTACCTGGCGCTGCGCGGCACGCCCGAGCACCCGCGCGAGCTGGCCGCGCACGACTGCCTGGTGTTCCGCCCCGGCGGCGGTACCTGGGTGTTCCAGAGCCCGCGCGGGCTGGTGCACGTCGAGGTGGCGGGGCGCCTGACCGCCGACGACAACCACACGCTGCTCGGCTCGGCGATCATGGGCCGCGGCATCGCCTTGTTGCCGCACTACGTCTGCGGCGACGCGATCGCCGACGGGCGGCTCGCCGAACTGCTGCCCGGATATCCGCCGCAGGACTCGTGGTTCAAGGCCTACGTGCCGCGGCGGCGCTACCGCATGGCGCGCGTGCGTGCGCTGGTCGACTGGCTGGCGGCGCGGCTCGAGGCGGGCTGAGCGCGCGCCACGTCCGCCGCGCGGCCGATCACTTCGAGATCGGCGTGTCCTTCGCCCCGAACGACTCGGCGACGAAGTCGACGAAGGCCCGCACTCGCGTCGACAGCTGCAGCCGTTGCGGCCACACGGCGTAGATGTCGGCCTCGGGCGTTTCCCACTGCGGCAGTACCTGCACCAGGCGGCCGCTCTGCAGGTGGCGCGAGATGTCCCATTCGGCGCGCATCAGGATGCCGTGGCCGTCGAGTGCCCAAGCGACGGCGATCTCGCCGTCGTTGGTGGCGAGGCTGCCGCGCGTCTTCACGGTCTCGGTGCGGCGGCGGCTGCCCTTGCCGGTGGAAAGCCGCCAGGTGCCGTAGGCCTCGTCGCCCTGGCGGATGCCGATGCAGTCGTGGCGCGCCAGGTCGGCCGGGCTCCGGGGCGCACCGTGTCGTTCGAGGTAGGCCGGCGCCGCGCACAGCAGGCGGCGGTTGGGCGCCAGGCGGCGCGCGATGACGCGTGTATCGGGCGGTGCCCCGAAGCGGATGCAGACGTCGAATGCGTCGTCGGTGAGCGGCGGCGGGTTGACGGAGAGTTGCAGCTGCACCTCGACACCCGAATGGCGCCGCACGAAGCGCGATATCACGGGCGCGACGTGGCTGCGCCCGAAGCCCAGCGTCGCATTGACGCGCAACAGGCCGGTGGGCGACGTGCGCGAGCCGACCAGCAGCCGGTCGAGTTCGTCGATCTCGGCCAGGATGCCGCGCGCTCGCTCGACGACGGCCTCGCCCTCGGGAGTGAGGCTCATGCGCCGCGTCGTGCGGTTGACCAGCACGACGCCGGTGCGCCCTTCGATCTGCGCCAGCCGTTTGCTGACCGCCGCCTTCGACAGGCCGAGCTCGCGCGCCGCGGCGCTCAGGCTGCCGCTGCCGGCCAGCGCCACCAGGAAGCCGAGTTCGGTCGGTTGGATGCCTGGGCCCATGGCGCCTCATCGTTCACTTCAGGTTGACGATGGATTCACTTTATCGCCGATTCGCGCCGCCCTGTCGTCCCTACAGTGGGCCCGTCGCCAATCGCCCGCGCCGCCGTGCCGAAGGAGTCCTCCCTATGAAGACCTACCGCATCGCCACCATCCCCGGAGACGGCATCGGCAAGGAGGTCGTGCCGGCCGGGCGCCAGGTGCTCGAGGCGCTCGCCGCCGCCGACGGCAGCTTCGGCTTCGAGTTCGAGGACTTCGGATGGGGCGGCGACTGGTACCGCGCGCACGGCGAGATGATGCCGGCCGACGGCCTGGACGCGCTGCGCGACAAGGACGCCATCCTGTTCGGCTCGGCGGGCGACCCGCACATCCCCGACCACGTCACGCTGTGGGGCCTGCGGCTCAAGATCTGCCAGGGCTTCGACCAGTATGCCAACGTGCGGCCGACGCGCATCCTGCCCGGCATCGACGCGCCGCTCAAGCGCTGCCGGCGCGAGGATCTCGACTGGGTCATCGTGCGCGAGAACTCGGAAGGCGAATACGCCGGCGTCGGCGGCCGCGTCCATCAGGGGCACCCGATCGAGGCGGCGACCGACGTGTCGATCATGACGCGCGCCGGCGTCGAGCGTGTGCTGCGCTTCGCGTTCCGCCTCGCCGGGTCGCGGCCGCGCAAGCAGCTCACCGTCGTCACCAAGAGCAATGCGCAGCGCCACGCCATGGTGATGTGGGACGAGATCGCCGTGCAGGTGGCCGCGGAGTTCCCCGAGGTGAAGTGGGACAAGGAACTCGTCGATGCGATGACTGCGCGCATGGTCAACCGGCCTGCGAGCCTCGACACCATCGTCGCGACCAACCTGCACGCCGACATCCTCAGCGACCTCGCGGCGGCGCTGGCCGGCAGCCTGGGCATCGCGCCGACCGCCAACCTCGACCCCGAGCGCCGCTACCCGTCGATGTTCGAGCCGATCCACGGCTCGGCCTTCGACATCATGGGGCAGGGCGTCGCCAATCCGGTCGGCACCTTCTGGTCGTGCGTGATGCTGCTCGAGCACCTGGGCGAGGCCGCCGCGGCCGGGCGCCTGATGCAGGCGATCGAGACCGTCACGGCGACGCCGGCGCTGCACACGCGCGACCTCGGCGGCCAGGCGACGACGGCCGATGTGACGCAGGCCGTGTGCCGCCAGCTCGCCGCCGCCACCCGTTGACCGCTTCACGACACCCCGAACAGGAGACACGCATGCGCATCGCACAAGCATCCGGAACGCATCGCATCGGCCGCCGCGCCGCACTCGCCGCGGCGGCGTCCCTGCTGTGCCTCGGCGCCGTCGGCGCCCAGGCGCAGGCCTGGCCGACCAAGCCGATCACGCTCGTCGTGCCGTTCCCGCCGGGCGGCACGACCGACGTGCTGGCGCGCGCGCTCGCCGACCGCCTGACGCCGGCGCTCGGCCAGACCGTCATCGTCGAGAGCAAGCCGGGCGCCGGCGCGACGCTGGGTGCCGACTACGTCGCCAAGTCGCGGCCCGACGGCACCATGCTGCTCGTCGGCGCGGTGCACCACACGATCGCCAGCAGCGTCTACAAGAAGCTGCCCTACGATTTCCAGCGCGATTTCGCGCCGATCACGACGATCGCGATGGTGCCCAATGTGCTGGCGGTCAATGCGGCATCGCCAGTCAAGTCGGTGGCCGAACTCGTCGCTGCGGCCAAGTCGTCGAAGGACAGGCTGGCCTACGGCTCCAACGGCAACGGCACGGCACAGCATCTGATCGGCACGCAGTTCCAGAACCAGACCGGCGTCGAGCTGCTGCACGTGCCCTACAAGGGCAGCGGCCCGCTGACGACGGACCTGCTCGGCGGCCAGATCGCGATGTCGTTCGACACGATCACGCCGGTGCTGCCGCACATCAAGGCCGGCAAGCTGCGCCCGCTGGCCGTCACCACGGCCAGGCGCTCGTCGGCACTGCCCGACGTGCCGACGCTCGCCGAATCGGGGTTGAAGGACTTCGCCATCGGAACCTGGTTCGGCGTGCTCGCGCCGGCGGCGACGCCCAAGGACATCGTTGCGCGCCTGAACGCCGAGATGGTCAAGGTGATCCAGTCGCCCGAGTTCCGCAAGCGCATGGACGAGATCGGCGCCGAGCCGATCGGCGACAGCGCAGAGCAGATGGCGCGCACGATCCGCGACGAGACGGCGAAGTTCGCCAGGCTCGTCAAGGACGCCAACGTCACGATCGACTGACGCTAACCGCCCGGCGGCGCCGCCAAGCGCCGCGCCATCTCGCGTGCCACGCCGCGCAGCGCACGGCTGACGGGGTCGTGCCGTGACAGCGCGTCCCAGAATGCGTGCGCCGGCCCCGCGGCAGGGCCGGCCAGGGCGGCAGCGTCGGGCTCGAACGGCGCGTAGTCGGCGGCACCACCGGCGAGGGGATCGGGGCGCCAGCGCATCGGCAGCATGTCGTACACCGGCGCGAGCGCGAAGCGGCCGCGCGCCAGGTCGGACGCGTCGACCCACAGCCCCAGGTTGCCGGCGTGCATGTCGGTGTTGCCGATCAGGCGGCCGAACTGCAGCAGCGCCGCCGCGCGCGCGGCATCGAGCGACGGCAGTCGGTGCTGCGCCGCCAGCGAGTCGGCCGTCGCCGCCCAGTGCGCATACGGCGTCGCGACGAAGGCGGCGTGCACCGCGCCGATCGAAACGACGTGGCGTCGGCCGCGCCGACCGATGCGGTCGAAGCGCTCGCTGAGCAGGAAGCAGCGCTTCGGGGTCTCGACGACCGTCGTCACCGCGCAGTCGACGCCGTGCGCGCGCAGCACCGTGCTCGCCAGGTGCTCGGCGTGCAGCAGGTCGTGCCAGCGATCGCCGAACGGCGTGCCGCGCGGCGGCGTGAACTTGACCAGCGCGTGCCGTCCGTCGTCGTGCAGCGCGAGGAACTTGGGCTGCTCGCCGCCGGCCGACGATCCCGCCGGCAGCGTGCGTGCGACGTCGGCGGCCAGATCGTCGAGCGCGACGCCGAGGCGACGCGCATCGGCCGGCAGCGGTGCGTGGTGCGGCGGCTCGGCCGCCGGGTCGCCGATCGTCAGCGCGCCGGGCGCATCGTGCAGGTGCAGCGCAGCGAAAAGCGTCGTCTCGAGGCTCCAGCGCTCGGGCGCCGGCCCGACGCCGAAGCCGGCCAGGCGCTGCGCGAGCAGCCGGCCGAGGAAGCCCTGCGCCGCGAGCGGCGACAGGTACCACGGCAGCGCACCGGCGGTGGTGGACGCGACCAGCGACGTGTCGACGTGCACGCGGTCGCCGGCCAGCAACGACAGCGTGCCGATGCGGCGTGCGACGCCGGATTCGTCGGTCCAGTGCACCGGCTGCTGTGCAGGCAGATGATGAATGGATTTCGGCAGCGCGTACCGTGTTGCTCTGCCGCGCCCGAGCGTCAGCACGTGCGCCGAGAGTCCGACCATCGCGCGCGACAGCGTCGGCTGGCTCTTGCCCAGAGCGGCCTGCAGCTCGGCCGGCGTGGCGACGCCGCGTGCAGCGAGCACGCCGAGAATCCGCGCCGCGTCGCCGTCGCGCATGGCAAGTGCTCCGCCGTGAATGGAAAATGAATGGATTATACGAGGCGTCGGCGCGACCGTGGCCCGCGCCGCCCCGGGCGGTGCGTCAGCCCTTGCCCGCGATCGCCCCGCGCCGCAGCTGGTCGCGCTCGAGGCTCTCGAACAGCGCCTTGAAATTGCCTTCGCCGAAGCCCTCGTCGTTCTTGCGCTGGATGAACTCGAAGAACACGGGGCCGAGCACCGGCTGCGAGAAGATCTGCAGCAGCAGCCGGCTGTCGCCGCCGGCGGTGCTGCCGTCGAGCAGGATGCCGCGCGTCTTCAGCGCATCGACGGGCTCGCCGTGGCCGGGCAGGCGCTCGTCGAGCATCTCGTAGTAGATGTCGTTGGGCGCGCTCATCAGCGGCACGCCGGCCATCTGCAGGCGGTCGACGGCGGCGGGCAGGTCGTCGCAGATCAGCGCGACGTGCTGGATGCCCTCGCCGTTGAACTTCATCAGGAACTCTTCGATCTGGCCGCCGCCGCGGGCGGCCTCCTCGTTGAGCGGGATGCGGATCTGGCCGTCGGGCGCCGTCATCGCGCGGCTGGTCAGGCCCGTGTACTCGCCCTGGATGTCGAAGTAGCGGATCTCGCGGAAGTTGAACAGCTTCTCGTAGAAGCCGCCCCAGTACGCCATGCGGCCGCGGTAGACGTTGTGCGTGAGGTGGTCGATCTTCGTGAAGCCGTGGCCGCGCGGGTGGCGGTCGACGCCCGGCACGAAGGCGAAGTCGATGTCGTAGATCGACAGCGCGTCTTCCCAGCGGTCGATCAGGTACAGCGGCGCGCCGCCGATGCCCCTGATCGCGGGCAGGCGCAGCTCCATCGGGCCGGTGGGCAGCTCGACGGGTTGCGCGCCGAGCTCGATCGCGCGGCTGTAGGCGAGATGCGAGTCCTTGACGCGGAACGCCAGGCCGCAGGCGCAGGGCCCGTGCTCGGCGGCGAACCAGGCGACGGGGCCCGACTTCTCGCGGTTGACGATGAAGTTGATCTCGCCCTGCCGGTACAGCAGCACGTCCTTGCTGCGGTGGCGCGCGACGAGCGTGAAGCCGAGCTTCTCGAACAGCGGTTCGAGCACGTTCGGCGTGGGCGAGGCGAATTCGACGAACTCGAATCCCTGCAACCCCATCGGGTTGTCGAACAGATCGGGCATGCGGCTACTGTAGCCCGCGCGTGCCGGCCCTCGCCAGTGTGTTGTCTCGCGCCAGGCGGATCGCGGCGCCGAGCACGGCGCGGTCGCCGACGTGGTTGGCCAGGATCAGCGCCAGCTTGGCGACGAAGCGTTCGGCCTGCTCGTCGCCCAGCTCGCGCTGCGCGCCGACCAGCTCTTCGTAGAAGCCGTCGACGTCGTCGATGTTCGGGTCGGTGTTCAGCGTCATGGCGTCACGTTCCTGGGTTGATGCCGATCGCGCGCGCCAGCGCTGCCTGCACGCGCGCGGCGTCGAAGGCGCGCCAGCGCGCGGCGACGTGCTGGTCGGGGCGGATCAGGTAGACGGTGCCGGGCCGCGCGTCGTAGCGCTCGGCGAGCAGCCCGCGCGCATCGGCGAGGTCGCGGCCGACGCGCAGCACGCGCGCCGCGACGCCGCCGACGGCGACGTCGTCGGCCGGCGCGTCACCGAAGGCGAGCAGCACGAAGCCGTCGCCGAGATGGTTCAGCAGCCACCCCGGCCGGCCGGCCACCGTCACGGGTGCGTCGGCGCACGGCGTGCCGGGATGCATCGCGCCTTCGAAGGCGTCGGCGTCGGGCGTGTTCAGCGGCGACTCGAGGTAGGGCGTCGGCGTCGACAGCCGCCCGCTGTTGACGAGCCGGCGCGCGAACGGCGCCTCGGCGGCGAGCTCGAGCACGGCGTCGCGCAGCACGCGGCTGGCGCGGCTCTTGGGCGTGATGAAGTCGGTCGAGCGCGTCGAGGCGCGCAGGTTGTCGTCGGCCGCATGGGCGCGCTCGTCGTGGTAGCTGTCGACGAGCGACTCGGGCGCCGCGCCGTCGAGCACGAGCTTGAGCTTCCACGTCAGGTTGTCGATGTCCTGCACGCCGGTGTTGGCGCCGCGCGCGCCGAACGGCGAGACCTGGTGCGCGGCGTCGCCGGTGAAGATCACGCGGCCGTGGCGGAAGCGGTCCACGCGCCGGCAGGCGAACTGGTAGACCGACACCCACTCCAGCTCGAACTCGGCGTCGGGGCCGAGCATCTCGCGGATGCGCGGGATCACGTTCTCGGGCTTCTTCGCCTCGGCCGGGTCGGCGTCCCAGCCGAGTTGGAAGTCGATGCGCCAGACGTCGTCGGCCTGCTTATGCAGCAGCGCGCTCTGGCCGCGGTGGAACGGCGGGTCGAACCAGAACCATCTTTCCGTGGGGAAGGCCGCCTTCATCACGACGTCGGCGATCAGGAAGCGGTCCTGGAAGAACTGGCCGCCGAACTCGGCGCCGGCCAGGCGGCGCGTGTCGCCGTTGGCGCCGTCGGCGGCGATCAGCCACTGCGCCTGCATCGCGAAAACGCCGTCGGGCGTCTCGACGGTGAGCGCGACGTGGTCGTCGTGCTGCGCCAGGCCGAGCAGCTTGTGCTTCCAGCGCAGGTCGACGAGGGGCTCGCGGCCGCAGGCCTCGACCATGTACTCCTCGAGGTAGTACTGCTGCAGGTTGATCATCGCCGGCATCTTGTGGTCGGCCTCGGGCAGCAGGTCGAAGCTGTAGACGAGGTCGTCCTTGAAGAAGACCTTGCCGAGCTTCCAGCTCACGCCCTTCTCGACCATGCGCTCGCCGACGCCGAGCCGGTCCCAGACCTCGAGCGGGCGCTTGGCGTAGCAGACGGCGCGCGAGCCGACGCTGACGGTGTTGTTGTCGTCGAGCACGACGGCGGCGATGCCGCGCGCCGCGCAGTCGAGCGCCGCTGTCAGGCCGATCGGCCCGGCGCCGACGATGACGACGGGGTGGCGCTGCGGCGTGCCGCTGCGCTGCTCGTCGCTCCGGCGGTATGCGAACTCGGGATAGCTGTAGGTCTTCAACACGGCTCGAGCCTCCTCTGTCGAAGCGGCTCAGCGCGACGCGGTCGTGTTCTCGAAGCCGGCGAATTCCTTCTCGTGCATCCAGGCGGCGTGCTTGGGCGCCTTCTTCGTGCGCGCCCACTCGTCGAGCATCGCCCACTTCACGTCGTCGAGGCGCTTCGTCATCTCGGGCGTCGCCGTGTCGGCGGCCAGCTCGAGGCGGTGGCCGTTCGGGTCGAAGAAGTAGATCGACTTGAAGATCGTGTGGTCGGTGACGCCGACGACGGCGATGCCGGCGGCTTCGAGCTTCGCCTTCGTCGCTTCCAGCTCGTCGACGCTCGCCACCTTGAACGCGAGGTGCTGCACCCAGTTCGGCGTGTTGGCGTCGCGGCCCATCGGCGGCGAGTTCGGGATCTCGAAGAAGGCGAGGATGTTGCCGCCGCCGGCGTCGAGGAAGACGTGCATGTAGGGGTCGGGCGCATGCGTCGACGGCACCTGGTCCTCGGCGATCGCGAGCACGAACTCCATGCCCAGGTGCTTGCGGTACCACTCGACGGTCTGCCTGGCGTCGACACAGCGGTAGGCGACGTGGTGGATGCGGGCGATGCTCATGGCGGAGTCTCCTCGTTGGTGAGCATCAGATAGTATCAACTGCAACCAATAGCGCGAAGCCCGACCTGAAGGGTGGGGCAACCGGGCCGCCGCGTGAAACCGGTTGCGATTGCTACTATATGGATCATGAGATCACCGAGCACCGGCACCTCGATGGAGCTGGAGACCTTCTTTCCGTACCGCCTCGCCGTGCTGACCGAGGCCGTCAGCCGCTCGATGGCGCAGGTCTACGGCGAGCGCTTCGAGCTGACGCGCGACGAATGGCGCGTGCTCGCCATGCTGTCGAACGTGCCTGCCGCGCGCACCGCCGCCGTGATCGAGCGCACCACGCTCGACAAGGTGTCGGTCAGCCGCGCGCTGGCGCGGCTCGAAGGCAAGGGGCTGGTCGAGCGTGCCAGCGACCCGCAGGACCGCCGCAGCGATCTGATCCGCCTCACCACCGCCGGGCGTGCGCTGTTCCGCAAGCTCGTGCCCATGGTGCGCGCCCGCGAGCAGTTCCTGCTCGACGCGCTCGGCCCCGCCGAGCGCGCCGCGCTCGATGCGCTGCTCGACAAGCTGCTCGTGCGCGCGCGCCAGCTCGCGCGCCAAGGTTGATCGGCCGCCCGGATCAGGCGAACAGCCCCAGCGGGTGGTGCGCCCGCGCCACCGTGTACATGTACAGGAACACGAGCAGCGCCGCAGCGTAGGCGATCGCGCGGCCGGCGCGCGTGGGCGCGAGGCGCAGCGCGAAAACGCCGAGCACGATGTACGCCAGCAGCAGGAAGATCTTCGTCGCGAGCCAGCCGACGGCGAACGGGTTCAGCTGCAGCAGCGCCAGCAGCGCGAGCGCCGCGGCGAGCAGCAGGGTGTCGATCGCCACGCTGGCATGGCGCGCTGCGGGGGTGGTGGCCCAGGCCGCGCCGGCCAGCACGGCGGCGCCGCGCAATGCGAAGAAGGAGCCGCTCGTCAGCACCAGGCCGATGTGCAGCGTCTTGACGTGAGGGTAGAAGGAAGCCGGATCCATGGCCCGATTGTGGCGTCAGGTGCGCCGGTTATTGCGTTGCATCAACCGCGCTTGCCCGCCGGGATGCGCCAATAACGCATCTGCCACAGGATCGATCATGGTCGAAAGCCTCTTCCCTTCGGTACACGCGCGGCGCGAAGGTCATCTGCGTCTGGTCGTGCCACCGCTGGTCCACGACTTCGACACGCGCGGCATCGCCCCGCGGCTGCGCGAGGCGGCGCTGTTCGGCGCGATCGACGCGCTGCGCAGCGGCGAGACGCTGAGTTTCGTCGACGACCAGGACGTGCTGCCGTTGCTGCGGCGCACCGCCGAACGCTTCGGCCGCGAGGTGGAGTTCGAGTTCCGCGAGAATACGGCGCAGCGCGTCGTGATCGAATTCAGCAAGTGTCGGGCCGTCTGACGGCCCCTCCGTGGCGGCGCGCGCTCCGAGCCGCTACCGCATGACCGACCCCGCCGCCTTCGACTACTCCGGCCCCGAAGCCCTGCGCCAGCCCGTGGCCGACGCGCTCGGCCGCGTCGTCGACCCCGAGATGGCGCTGACGATCCTCGACGTGGGCCTGGTCTACCGCGTCGCCGTCGACGACGCCACGGCGCGCGTCGTGATGACGATGACCTCCGCCGCCTGCCCCGTCGCCGACCTGATCGTCGAGGACGTCGAGCTCGAGCTCGAGCGCGTGCTGCCGCGGGACCGCTTCATCGAGGTCGACGTGGTCTGGGAACCGCCGTGGACGCGCGAACGCATGAGCGAGCGCGCGCGGCGCTTCATGGGGTGGTAAGAGAAGCTGCGAACGGACCCGACATGCCCCGCCGGGCTCGTTCACGGCTTGGGTCGCCCGCTTTCCTCCGCTGGCGCCTCGCACTTCTTGCCGCCGCCGCGCTCGCGCTGCTCGCCGGCTTGGCCGGCGGACTGGCGCGCGCCGGCGTACCGCTGCCGTCGCCGGGCGCCGGCGCGATGCTCGGCGAGGCCGCGGCGCTGCATGCCGCGCTGCTGGTCGGCGGCTTCTTCGGCAGCGTGATCGGCATCGAGCGTGCCGTCGCGCTCGATGCGCGCGCCGGCTGGGCCGCGCCGCTCGCGTCGGCAGCCGGCGCGCTGGCCATGTATGCCGGGCTCTACCGCAGCGGCGAAGCGCTGCTCGTCGTGGCGTCGCTGGCGCTTGCCGCCGTCGGCGCCGCGCTGTGGCGGCGCCAGCGCGCGGCGCACACGGCGCTGCTCGTCGTCGCAGCCATCGCATGGACGCTCGGCAACCTTGCTTACGCGAGCGGCGTCGGCGCAGGCGCCGTGCCGGCGGCGTGGTTCGACTTCCTCGTCGTCACGATCGCCGCCGAGCGCCTCGAGATGACACGCCTGATGCGCCGCCGCCCGGCGGCGCAGCCGCTGCTGGTGGCGATCGTCGCCGCGCTGCTCGGCGGTGCGGCGCTGTCGGCCCATGACGCCGTGGCCGGCGGCGTCGTGCACGGCGCGGCACTGGTCGCCCTCGGCGGCTGGCTCGCTGCGTTCGACATCGCGACGCGCACCGTGCGCGGCCATGGCCTGGCGCGCTACATGGCGGTGTGCCTGCTCGCCGGCTACGGCTGGCTCGTCGTCGCCGGCATCGCCTGGGCCGCGATGGCGCTCGGCGTCGCTCCGGCGCGCGACATCGCGTTCCACGCGCTCGGCCTGGGCTTCGTGGTCGGCATGGTGATGGCGCACGCGCCCGTGATGCTGCCGGCGCTGGCGCGCATCCGGCTCGACTTCAACGCGTCGTTCTATGCGCCGCTGGCGCTGCTGCACGCCACGCTCGTGCTGCGCCTGGCGCTCGGGCCGCTCGACCCGGCCTGGCGCGGCGTCGGCGCGGCGGGCAACGCGCTGGCGATAGTGGCCTTCGCTGTCACGGTGGTCGCGGCCGTGCGGCGCTGGCGTGCGCGAACGGCGTCGAGCTAGTTCTCGCCTCCTCCCGTCACCCCGGCCGCCCGTCGATGCGCGGCCGGCCGTACCAGCCGATGCAGCGCACCGCCCAGGTCGCTGTCGCAGCGACCCACAGCAGCGCGGCGAGCGGCAGCAGCCAGCGCGCGGCGCCCGGCCACAGCGCGGCGCCGACGCGCGCGAGCACCGCCGCCTGCAGCAGCGCGAACAGGCGCCACGTCACGTCGTCGGCGGCGATCGTGCGGCCCGACAGCGCCGCCGAGACGCGCGTGGCCATCGCCAGCAGCACGCTGCCGTAGCAGCCCGCGCCCAGCGCGTGCAGCGGCGCGGCGCCGAGGTCGGCCGCGCCGGCGGCCGCGAGCGCATGCGACGCCGCCGCGAGCGCGAACGCGATGCCGAGCCACACCAGGCCCAGGTGCAGCATCGCGATCAGGCGCAGACGCAGGTTCTGCACGAAACCCCAGCGCACGGCCAGCCCGAGCAGCAGCGTCGCGAACGCGGCCTCGCCGGCGGCGCGTGCGGCGAGCAGCGGCGGCGTCGGATCACCCAGCGCCACTGCGGCCGTCGCCGCTGCCTCGAAGGCCAGTGCGCCGACCAGCGTCCACAGCAGCCACGCCGGCCAGCGCGCGTCGAGCGGCGGCAACGCCGCGGCGCCGAAGAACGGCACGAGCCGGTGCAGCGCCGCGGCGAACACGATGCCGATGCCGCCCCACAGCCCGGCGACGAGCGCGGTGAGCGCCGCGGCATCGAGGCCGATGCCCAGCGCGATTGCGGCGGCGGCGAGCGCCGCGACGCAGACCGCGTAGCCGGCAATGGCGGTCTGCGCGTGCAGCCGGTCCGGCGCCGCACTCGCGCGCAGCAGGCGGGCGAGCAGCAGCACGACGCCGCCGTGCCCCGCGGCGACGAGAGCCGTGCCCGCGGCGGCGACGATGCGCGCGCCGTGCACGCCGGCGAACACCAGCGCCCAGCCGGCCAGCGCCGCGGCCACCGGCACGAGCAGCGCGCGCGCCGGCAGCGGCGGAGCCGCGAGCCACTTCGGTGCCGTCGTGCAGAGAAAGCCCGCGAAATAGAACGGGATCGCGCCCCAGCCGAGCAGCAGCGCATGCGCGGTGCCGGGCGACACGGCCCAGCGCCACGCCGTCGCGGGCAGGCCGAACGCGAGCATCGCGGCGGCCCACCACAGGCCGCCCGCGGCGAGAAGCGCCGCGCCGGCGCAGAAGGCGATGCGGTGCGGCGCACCGAGCACGCGGCGCCAGCGCCAGCCGGGCGGCGTCGGCGCTTCCGCGGGAGTCATGCGCCGCATCATGCGGCAGCGCCCGCCGCGACGATCAGGCTGCCGCGGCGCTCAGTTCCGCCGCGGCGAACGCTGCGGCGTTCGGCGTGTCGCCGCCGAGCAGGCGCACCATCAGTTCGCGCACGCTGCGGATCTGGCTGCCGAAGGGCAGCGCGCCGCGGCCGCGGAAGAAGAGTCCCGCCTTGACGTTGCCTTCGAGCGCGGCGGCGAGCTGCTGGTCGATGCAGAACTGGCCCCAGCCGACCTTGCCGTCGCGCAGCCCGCACTGCGCGAGGCAGTCGAACACCTTGGTGCATCGGCGCGCCGCGGCTTGCAGTTTCGGTTCGAGCCGCAGGTAGTTCTTCAGCCATGGCGTCGCAACGGCGCGCGCCGGCAGGCCGGCGACGCTGGTGAACTCGACCAGGTCCTCGTCGCGCGCCTCGGCCAGCACGCGCTTGAACTCGGGATGGGCGTCGCCCTCGATCGTCACCGCGAACGGCGTGCCGAGCTGCACCGCCGCTGCGCCGAGCGCCTGCACGCGGCGGATGTCCTCGAGCGTGCGGATGCCGCCCGCGGCGATGACGGGCGTCGTCTTCTCGATGCCGGCGGCGCGCAGCACCTCGAGCGTCTCGGGGACGGAGCGCTCGAAGTCGAAGCGCGGATCGTTGAGGTCTTCGACGCGCGCGGCGCCCAGGTGGCCGCCGGCGCGCGCCGGATGTTCGAGCACGATCGCGTCGGGCGCGCGCTTCCTGCGCTCCCACTTGCGCACGACGAGCTGCACGCCGCGCGAGTCCGACAGGATCGGCACCAGCAGCGTCTTCGGGTGGTCGGCCGCCAGCTCAGGCAGGTCCAGCGGCAGCCCTGCGCCGACGACGATGGCGTCGATGCCGCATTCGAGCGAGCGCTTCACGTAGGCCGCGTATTCGCTGACGGCGCGCATGATGTTCATCGCCAGCAGGCCGCGGCCGCCGGCGATCTGGCGCGCCGACGCGATCTCGCGCCCCAGCGCTTCGAGGTTCGCCGCGTCGATCTTGGCCTTGGCGTCGGGGCCGACGCCGACGCGCTTGGTCCGCTCCATCAGGTCGGGGTGCAGGCGCCGCAGGTCGACGGAGGACAGCGTGCCGACGCCGCCGGTCTCGGCGACGTGGCCGGCGAGCCGGTGCGCCGAGACGCCGATGCCCATGCCGCCCTGCACGATGGGCAACAGAGTGCGCGCGCCCATCACCAGCGGCTTGAGCCCGCTGCGCGCCAGCAGCGGTTTGAGTTCGTCACAGATCATCAGTGCAGCACCAGCAGTGGCACCTTGGTCTGCGCCATCACGAGTTTGGTTTGCGAGCCGAACAGCAGCGTGCCGAAGGGGCCGCGGCCGTGCGTCGCCATCACGATCATGTCGCACTTGTGTTCCGCGGCGGCGGTGGCAATCGCGTCGGCGACGCGGTCGGTCTGCAGGTAGTGGCCGGCATAGGCGACACCGGCAGTGCGCGCCTGCGTCTCGAACGCGCTCAGCACTTCCTTGGCGTGGCGGTTGGCGTGCGCGTCGTACCACTCCGATTCGAGCGCGAGATCGGTCGGGCTGCGCCCGATCGCCGGCGGCGGCGGCAGCGGTTCGGCGACGAAGGCGGTGATCGCGGCGCCGAGCTGCTGCGCAAGCTCGATGCTGCTCCTGATCGCCTTGTCGGACAGCTCCGTGCCGTCGACCGGCACGAGCAGGTTCTTGTACATGTCCACTCCGGTACGGGTTTGCACGGACTGTAGGCAGCCGGCAACGGCGGCGTACTGATCCATGTCAAATCGGCGGCCGGCCGCGGCCGCCGGTTGCACGACCTGCCGCGCGCAAACGTGCGCGCTTCACGCGCTGCGTAAGCTGTCGGCTGCGCCGCGCCGGGCCGATGCGGGGAATTCTCGACTGCGTGGTGCAGGCCGCACAATCCGGCCCACGATGCGCATCCGCTTCTTCGGTGGCGCCGGCACCGTCACCGGCTCGAAGTATCTGCTCGAACACGAGGGCCGCCAGCTGCTCGTCGACTGCGGACTGTTCCAGGGCCTGAAGGAACTGCGGCTGCGCAACTGGGACGCGCTGCCGTTCCCGCCCGGCGGCATCGACGCTGTCGTGCTGACGCACGCCCACCTCGACCACAGCGGCTTTGTGCCGCGGCTGCTGAAGCTGGGCTATCGCGGCACGGTGCACTGCTCGCCGGGCACGCTCGACCTGTGCCGGCTGCTGCTGCCCGACAGCGGCCACCTGCTCGAGGAGGAGGCCGAATACGCGAACCGGCGCGGCTTTGCCAAGCACCGGCCGGCGCTGCCGCTCTACACCGAGCAGGACGCGCTCGACGCGCTGCCGCGCCTGAAGGCGCACGAGTTCGGCACGACGTTTGAGCCGCTGCCGGGCGTGCAGGTGCGCCTGCGGCGCGCCGGCCACATCGTCGGCGCGGCCAGCGTGCACGTGACCTGGGGCGGCCACACGCTGCTGTTCTCGGGCGACCTCGGGCGCAGCAACGACCTGGTCATGTTGCCGCCCGAGCCGCCCGAGGCGGCCGACACGCTGGTCGTCGAGTCGACCTACGGCGACCGCCTGCACGACGAGGGCGACGCGCTGACGCAACTCGCCGAAGTCGTCAACCGCACGGCGGCGCGCGGCGGCGTCGTCGTGATGCCGGCGTTCGCCGTCGGCCGCGCGCAGACGCTGCTTTGGGCGCTGCACCGGCTGCAGCTCGAGCGGCGCATCCCGAGGCTGCCGGTCTACGTCAACAGCCCGATGGCGACCGACGCTACGACGCTCTATCGCCGCCACCGGACCGACCATCGGCTCGACGCCGCGCAGTGCCACGCGATGTGCGCCGGCGCGACCTTCGTCAACAGCGTCGAGGCCTCGATGCAGCTCAACCAGTTGCACCACCCGGCGGTGATCGTGTCGGCCAGCGGCATGGCGACGGGCGGGCGCGTGCTGCATCACTTGAAGGCCTATGCGCCGGACCGCCGCAACACGATCCTGTTTGCCGGCTACCAGGCGGCTGGGACGCGCGGCGCGACGATCGTCGGCGGCGCCGACGCCGTCAAGATCCACGGCGCCTACGTGCCGATCCGCGCCGAGGTGGCGAACCTCGATTCGCTGTCGGCGCACGCCGACAGCGACGAGCTGCTCGCCTGGGTCGCGCAGATGCCGCGGCCGCCGCAGCGCGTCTTCGTCACGCACGGCGAGCCGGTCGCCGCCGATGCGCTGCGCCACGCCATCGAGG
>Ga0138256_10002645_pt1 | contig 19127 bp, 19 predicted proteins | sample KNB2016incub_MG_FD_105486 | JGI IMG/M metagenome (GOLD analysis project Ga0138256, IMG submission 105486) | Active sludge microbial communities from wastewater in Klosterneuburg, Austria - KNB2014incub_MG | ecosystem: Engineered > WWTP > Activated sludge > Unclassified | place: Austria... | reverse complement strand
TGTGGTGCGAAAGGCGGGACTCGAACCCGCACGCCTTGCGGCACTGGAACCTAAATCCAGCGCGTCTACCAGTTCCGCCACTTTCGCACAGCCGGGCCGGGCTTTGACCGCTGAATCAGGAGATCTGCGCAACTTGTTGTTATGCCGATGATTTCTTGACAAAGTCAGGGGAGTTCCAGGCGACCGCAGTTTGCCACACGGCTGCGCAGCAATTCAACTCGGCCGCAACCCTGCAGGCAGCTGCAACGGGCCCTGCGCCATTGCCGCCGCATACTCCTCTGCCACCGCGCTGTGCGGATCCTGGTGGATGATCACGTCCGCACCGGGATACGCCTCGCGCAGGCGAAATTCCACCGCGTCGGCGATGCCGTGGGCGACGAGCAGCGACGTCTCGTCCTCCAGTTCCACGTGCAACTGGATGATGTAGCGCATCCCGGAGCGCCGTGTACGCAAATCGTGCACGCCGAGCACGCCCGGACTGGACAGCGCCAGTTCGCGGATGTGCTGATCGACCTCCGGCGACAGTGCCTTGTCCATCAGCAGACCAAAAGCCTCCCACCCGATCTGCACGGCGCCGCGGGAGATGATCATGGCGATGAACAGCCCCATGACCACATCGACCAGGTAGACACCCCGCTGGGCAAACAGCAGTGAAATGATGACAGCCCCGTTCATCAGCAGGTCTGACTTGTAGTGCAGCCGATCTGCGCTGATCGCCGTCGAGCCGGTGAGGCGTATAGCGTGTGTCTGCAGCGCGAGCAGCCCGAGCGTGCACACGATCGCACAGACACTGACCGCGATACCGATCCCGGTATGCTCGAGCACGTGCTCCTCGGCTTGCAGAATACGCTCCAGGCAATACAGGAACAGCAGCACCGCGGAACCCATGATGAACGCCGACTGCGCCAGTGCCGCCAGCGATTCGGCCTTGCCGTGCCCGAAACGATGTTCCTCGTCCGCCGGCTTCAGCGAATAGCGCACCGCGGCCATCGACAGCAGCGAGGCCATGGAATCCATGAAGGAATCGATCAATGAACCGAGCAGGCTGGCGGACCCCGTATACAACCACGCCGCCGCCTTGACGACGATCAGGATCAGGGCGACCGCGACCGAACCGTAACTCGCCAGCAGCAGCCAATTCTCGGGGGAACGACGACCGGTCACGCAGCCGCGGCCCCGGACTCCGGGATCGCGATTCCCCCCTGCCTCTGCCCCGGCATCAAACCCGCTCCAGCACCGTCGCGATCCCCTGGCCCATGCCGATGCACATGGTCGCCAGTCCCAGCGTGAGGTCGCGCTGCTCCATCACGTTGATGAGGGTCCCGGTAATCCGCGCGCCCGAGCAACCGAAGGGATGCCCCAGCGCGATCGCGCCTCCGTGCAGATTGACCCTGGTGTCCATGTCGTCGAGCAGCCCGAGGTCCTTGAGCACAGGCAGGGCCTGCGCGGCGAAGGCCTCGTTGAGTTCCACCGCCTCGATGTCCTTCATCGCCAGGCCGCAGCGCGCCAGCGCCTTGTGTGTCGCCGGAACCGGACCGTAACCCATGATCGAAGGGTCCACCCCCGCAACTGCCATCGCCCGGATCTTCGCGCGCGGCTGCACGCCACAGGCCCGCGCCTTGCGTCCGGACATCACGATCATCGCCGCCGCACCGTCGGCGATCTGCGACGAGGTTCCGGCGGTGACCGTGCCGTTGCGCGGGTCGAAAGCCGGCGCCAAGGCACCCAGCCCCTCGAGCGTGGTGTCACGGCGCACCGTGGTGTCCTCGGTGATCAGCTTGCTGAAGCCATCCTCGTCATGACCGCGCACCGGGATGATCTCGCGCGCCCAGCGCCCTTCGTCCTGCGCTCGGGCCGCCAGGCGGTGCGAGCGCACGCCGAAGGCATCCTGCTGCTCGCGCGTGATGCCGTGCAGCATGGCCAGTCCCTCGGCGGTGATGCCCATCATCCCGGCGGCCTTGGCGACGTGCTTGCTCATGCGGGGGTTGGGATCGATGCCCTTGTCCATCGGCAGGTGTCCCATGTGCTCCACGCCGCCGACCAGGAACACATCGCCATAGCCGGTCATGACCGACTGCGCGGCGATGTGCAGCGCCGACATCGAGGAGCCGCAGAGCCGCGATATGGTCTGCGCACCGGCCGAATGCGGTACCACGGTGAGCAGCGAGAACATGCGTGCCACGTTCCAGCCCTGCTCCTCGGTCTGGTTCACGCAGCCCCAGATCACGTCTTCCACCGCGGCAGGATCCACGTTCGGATTGCGCGCGAACAACGCGTTCACGAGATCCGCGGACAAGTCTTCCGCGCGCACATTGCGGAATACGCCGTTCTTCGAACGCCCCATCGGGGTCCGTGCGCAGTCGATAATCACCACATCGTCGTCTTTGAAACTCACGCCGTTCCTCCCCTGCAGACGCAGGCACCGGTGTATCAGGAATAGAAACGCCTGCCGTCACGCGCACGGGCGCGCAACGACTCCGGCACGCCGTAGACTGCCGCGATCCCCGCATGGCGGTCCGCGGCGGCACAGAACTCCGCCAGGCCCATGTGATCCATGTAGCGCAGCGCACCGCCGCGGAACACGGGGAAGCCGATGCCCATGACCAGCGCCATGTCGGCCTCGCCCGCCGAATCCACGATGTCCTCATCGAGGCAGCGCACGAGTTCGTTGCACATGGGCACCATCATGCGTTCGACGATCTGCTGCTCCTCGAACTCGCGCGGCGCGGCGCTGATGCCGGCGATCATCGCCTGCGCTTCGGGGTCGGGCGTCTTGACCGGCTTGCCACGCTTGTCCTGTTCGTAACGATAGAAACCCGCCCCGGTCTTCTGCCCGAAGCGCCCCGCCTCGAACATCAGTTCCACCGCGGTGCGGAACCCGATCTGCATGCGTTCGGGGAAGCCCTCGGCCATCACGCCGGCGGCGTGATGCGCCACGTCGATGCCGACCACGTCCAGCAGGTGCGCCGGCCCCATGGGCCAGCCGAATTTCTGCATCACGCGATCGACCTGGCGAAAGTCCGCGCCATCGCGCAACAAGGCGTTGAACGCGCCGAAATACGGGAACAGCACACGGTTGACCAGGAAGCCCGGGCAATCGCGCACCACGATCGGCGTCTTCTTGAGCTGTCGCGCGTAAGCCACCGTGGTGGCGATGGCGGCGTCGGAACTGTGCTCGCCGCGGATCACCTCGACCAGGGGCATGCGGTGCACCGGGTTGAAGAAGTGCATGCCGCAGAAATTCGCCGGGCGCGCCAGGGCCTGTGCAAGGCGCGTGATCGAGATCGTCGAGGTGTTGCTCGCGAGCACGGCATCGCTGCCCAGCACCGCTTCACACTCGGCGAGCACGCGCTTCTTGACGTTCTCGTTCTCGACGACCGCCTCGACCACGAAATCCACTGCACCGAAACCGCTGTAATCGAGCGCGGGACGGATGGTGCGCAGCACGCCGGCCATGGCTTCTGGCGTCATGCGCCCGCGGCTGACCTGGCCCGAGAGCAATTTGCCGGCCTCACGCATGCCGATCTCCAGTCCCTTCTCGGCGATGTCCTTCATCACGATCGGCACGCCGCAGCTCGCCGACTGGTAGGCCACACCGCCACCCATGGTGCCTGCTCCGAGAACCGCCGCGTGCGTCACCTTGCGTCCGGCCGACTCCCACTCCCGCGCCTTCTTCGAAACCGCCTGCTCGTTCAGGAACAGCCCGATCAGGCTGTCCGCCTCGTTGGTGAGCGCGAGCCGCGCGAAGAACTTCGCCTCCACCTCGAGCGCCTCGTCGCGCGACAGGCCCACGGATTTCTCCATCGACTTGGCGGCCGTCACCGGCGCCGGCATGTTCGGCCCCGCCTGCGCGGCCACCACGCTCTTGCCCGTCATGAAGGCCATCATGCGTTCGATGTCATTGAGTTGCACCGGTTGCGTCTTCTCGCGACGCCGTGCCGCGTAATCCAGCGTGCCATCCATGCACTGGCGCAGCAGGTCCAGCGCGGCCTCTCGCAGGCGCGCCGGCTCGACCACCGCATCGACCGCACCCACCTTCAGCGCGACCTCGGCCTTGTACTCGCTGCCGCCGCAGATCCACTCGACCGCGTTGTCGACGCCGATCACGCGCGGCAGGCGCACCGTGCCGCCGAAGCCGGGATTGATCCCGAGCTTGACCTCGGGCAGACCGACACGGGCGCCGCGCGACATCACGCGCGCATCCGCGGCCAGGCAGAGCTCCAGCCCGCCGCCCAGCGCGGTACCGTTGATGGCGCAGACGCTCGGTACCGCAAGATCTTCCAGTGCGTTGAATATGGCGTTCGCCCGGGCCAGGTTCTCGAGCAGGGCGGCCTCGCCCTGGCGGAACAGCGCGCCGAACTCGCCGATATCGGCGCCGACGATGAAGTACTCGGGCTTGGCGCTGGTGATCAGCACGCCCCGCACGCCACTGTCCGCGGCGATCTGCCCCAGCGCCTCGCCGAGCTCGCCGAGAGTCAGCTGGTCGAACTTGTTGACGGCATCCGCGTCGCGGTCGAAGCACAGCTCGACGATACCGGATTCCAGCGCTCGCAGCGTGATCGCCTTGCCCTGGTGATGCATGGAATGTCCCCGTCGGTCAGTAATTGGATGGCGGCGATTATAGGAGCGCGCCGGCTTCGCCGGCCACTACCTGCTGCGTAAGACAGCGTCGGCGCTCAATCGGTGAGGCAGGCCGGATCGAAGGCGTAGCCGCCGTGGAGCCAGTCGCGGACTTCCTCCGCCAGCGGCGAGTGAAATTCGGCATAGCGCGCGCGCATCTGCGCGAGACGCGCCCCGGACAGCGCACTCAGCCCCTCGCGCTGCAGCGCATCGAGATCCGCGGCGAGTTGCGCGGCCAGCGCCTCCTCGCACTGCGCGCGCAGGCAATACGCGAAAGCGGCGTCTGCATCGTAGGCGGGCCCCTGCTGGTAGAGCAGCGCCAGCGACTGCAAGGCGATCCGCGACAGCCAGCACTGGTTCATCGGGTTCACGAAATGCGCCTGCGTGAGCCCGGCGAGCTCGCTCCCGCGGCCGCGGAAAGCGTCAATGCGCAGGAAGTTCGATCCCCTGGCGCCGTCGTTGACGGGGTAGTTGTCCCACAGCACGGGCTTGCGCGCGAAACGCGCCGCGATCTCGCCGAGACCTGCCGCATCGTGGGATTCGGCGCAAACCCTGTCGCCGGTCCAGAATATACCCATCTCGCGAGGCAGCCCGGCGCCGAGCTCTTCCCAGTAATCGGCGGGCATCGCACCGAACACGCGTTCCAGCACCGGGTCGGTCGAGTAATAGCTGGGGCAGACGAGCGCATGCCCGGCCTCGCTGACGGACATCACCTCGGCGACGATATCCAGTTGCGAGGCGGCCAGCGCATGGACGTGGCGCGGCATGTCATCGAAGAGGATGCACTGGATGCGTGCGCCGAAGCTCTCCAGGTAACGCACCTTGTCGCGCAGGCGCCGCAGGTTCACGGGCGAGGGATCCTCGACCAGCCCGAGCGGACTCAGCCCGAACCCCCAGTCGAGTCCGGATTCGGCGCAACAGTCGGCGATCGCGCGCATGCGTCGCTCCTCCGCGGCGTCCCAGCGCTCGGGCCAGCGGCGTCGCAGTACGGCATCGCCCTTGGGTGCATAAAGGTAGTAGCGGTAGCCGGTGCCCGCGATGAAGCGCAGGCAGGCGATGCGGTCCTCGTCGCGCCATTGCCGGCCGTAGAAGCCTTCCACCAGCCCCAACCCGAACGGCAACTGCCTCACGGCGCGCCCTCAGGCCACGACCGCGCGCGGGAACAACCGGTAGAAATTCGCCGTGGTCGCCGCAGCCACTTCCTCGAGCGGAATCTCCTTGATCGCCGCCACCGCTTCGGCGACGTGCAGCACGTGGCGCGGCTCGTTGGTGCGCCCGCGATGCGGCACCGGCGCGAGGTAGGGCGAGTCGGTTTCCACCAGCATGCGATCGAGCGGTACGGCGCGAACGACCTCGCGCAACGCCGCGGCGCTGCGGAAGGTGATGATCCCGGAGAACGAGATCATGAAGTTCATCTCCATCGCCGCGCGGGCCATCTCCAGGCTTTCCGTGAAGCAATGCATCACGCCGGCGTGCACCGGATCGGTATGTGCGGCGAGCAACCGCAGCGTGTCCTCGCGCGCATCGCGCGTATGCACGATGACCGGGAGCCCCGCCCGCGACGCCGCCTGCAGATGCGTGACGAAGCTCTGCTGCTGGCGCTCGGCGTGCTCCGCGCCATGGTAGTAATCGAGCCCGGTTTCGCCGATCGCGACCACCTTGGGCTGCGCGGCGAGCGCGAGCAGCTCGGCGACGCTGACCGGCTCCGCGGCACAGGACGAGGGATGAATGCCGACCGATGCAAAGACCTGCTCGTGCGCCTGCGCGTGGGCGAGCACGCGCAACTGGTTCTCGCGGTCGACCGCCACCGTGAGCATGCGCCCTACCCCGGCGGCCGCGGCAGTTTGCAGGATGGCGTGGATGTCCATGCCCACGTCGGGCGACGTGAGGTAGTCCAGATGACAATGGCTGTCTATGAGCATGCGCCGACGGCCCGCAGGCCGCTTCTCACATCGTGTGCGTGGGACGTTCGGATTCCAGGGCGCCCGCAAGGTAGGTTTCGATCTTGCGGCTTGCCGTGTCGTCCTGACCGTTGAACTGCACGCCAATGCCCGAGGCGCGGTTGCCCTGTGCGCGCTTGGGCGTGACCCAGACCACCTTGCCGGCCACCGGAATCTTCTCCTGCTCGTCCATCAGGTTCAGCAGCATGAATACTTCGTCGCCGATGCGGTAGGGCTTGTTGGTCGGGATGAACAGGCCACCGTTCTGCAGGAAGGGCATGTACGCCGCATACAGCACCGCCTTGTCCTTGATGGTCAGGGACAGGATGCCGTTGCGGGTTCCTTGCGGCGCGGTCATGGGCTGGGGGAATCACTCCGGTGGTACTTGCAGAAGAGTAGCGACTCAACCCGGATTTTGCCAGCCTCAACAGCCTCGCTGCCAATCGATGAGCAAGGCCTCGAGCAGCAGCTGGCGGTTCGGATTGGCCGTCGACGCCGCATCGCGACGCGCCGCCAGGGTGCGCTGCAGCATCCGCGCGGCGTGCACGGCGCCGACACGGGGCATCAGCTCGTCGATGGCCGCGGCAGCCCGCTGGATGCGAGCCCCCGAGGCTGAGCCGTGCGCCAGCGCGCGACTCAGGTCGGCCAGGAACAGGAACACCCAGCCGAGCAGCTCGCGCAACTCCAGGTCGGCGCATCCGCTCACCAGCTCAGGAATCCAGGCTCCGGGTGATGCCGCGCGGCGCATCATGTCGGCCGCGCGGTCGAAGCCCCCGATGGCATCCGCCTCGCGAATGCGCAGCGCGCCCAGCGGACAACCCGCTGCGATACCGAGCAGGTCCGCGGCATCGGCGCCGCCACCGGCCGACTGCAACCACTGCAGCGCCTGCTCGGGCGCCGGCGGCATGAGCCTGAGCTGCTGGCAGCGTGAGCGGATCGTGGGCAGCAGGCGCGCCGGGGCATCGCTCAGCAGCAGCATGTGCGTGCGCGGCGCCGGCTCCTCCAGGCTCTTCAGCAGGCAGTTGGCGGTGTGCGTGTTCATGGCATCCGCCGGATCGATCACGATCGCCTTGGCGTGGGCCACGCTCGGCGTGCGCATCACGAAATCGGTGAACTCGCCCCGTATCTGTTCGATGCGGATCTGCTTGCCCGGCTCCTCGGGCGCGATCCGCAGCAGATCCGGGTGCGAGCCCGCCGTGACCAGCTGGCAGTCGCGACACGCTCCGCAAGCCTGCCCGCGGTCCGGGTTGCGGCACAGGATAGAGCGCGCCAGCAGCTCTCCCAGCAGGCGCTTGCCGATACCCGCCGACCCGCTGAGCAGCACGGCGTGATGCAGGCGTTGATCGACGATGCGCGCACGCAGTCGCTCCCAGTCGTTGCGCTGCCAGGGCAGAGGGGCTGGCGCGGAACCGGTCACGGCGTCGCGTCCTGCGCGAGGAAGCCCTCGAGGGCCTGCGCGACGGCGGCCTGGACGTCCGGCAGCGGCCCGGCGGCGTCGATCACCCGAAACCGCGCGGGCTCCGCCGCGGCCAGTTGCAGGTAGGCGGCGCGCACGCGGTCGAAGAATTCCCGGCCTTCCATCTCGAAGCGGTCCGGCGCACCGCGACCCGCAAGGCGCTGCATGCCGCTGTCCACCGGCACGTCCAGCAGCAACGTGAGGTCCGGCGCGAAATCACCCAGCAACAGCCGGCGCAGGGCCTGGATCCGCTCCACTCCCATGCGCCGCCCCGCCCCCTGGTAGGCGATGGTCGCATCCGTGAAGCGATCGCTGATCACCCAGTCGCCGCGCGCCAGCGCCGGCTTGATCACGCGCTCCACGTGCTGCATCCGCGCGGCGAACACCAGCAGCAACTCGGTGTCCTCGCACACCCCTTCCTCGCGCGGCGCCAGCAATAGCTGGCGGATCTCTTCAGCGAGCGGCGTGCCGCCGGGCTCGCGCGTCACTACCACGCGCAGCCCCGCCGCGTGCAGCCGCGCGCGGACCCCCTCGATGTTGGTGCTCTTGCCCGCGCCTTCGCCGCCTTCGACGCTGATGAACCGGCCTCTAGCCATGTCGAGGATCTTTCTCCATTGAGGCTCGCGGCCGTTCTCAGTCCTGGGGTCGCGAGCGGTATGGCGTGCCACGGCGCTGCAACTGGAACTTGCGCACGGCCCGGTTGTGTTCCTCGAGGCTTGCCGAGAACTCGTGCGAACCGTCGCCGCGCGCGACGAAAAACAGCGCCGATCCGGGCGCCGGATGCAGTGCCGCGTGGATGGCCGCGCGTCCGGGCAGCGCGATCGGCGACGGTGGCAAGCCGGCATTCAGGTACGTATTGTAGGGGCCCGGCGCGCGCAGGTGCTCGCGCGTCAGGTTGCCGTCGAAACTCTCGCCAAGGCCGTAGATCACGGCCGGATCCGTCTGCAGCAGCATGCCTTTCTGCAGACGGCGAACGAACACGCCCGCTATCTCCTGCCGCTCCTCGGCCACACCGGTTTCCTTCTCTACCAGCGAGGCCATGATCAATGCCTCGTAGGGGCTCCGGTACGGCAGGCCCGCGTCGCGACCAGCCCATTCCTCGGCGAGCACCTCATGCAGCGCCCGGTGCGAGGCGAGCAGGATATCCGCATCGCTCATGCCGCGGCTGTACTGGTAGGTATCGGGAAAGAACGAGCCCTCCGCGCTAGACCAGCCGGCATCGACACCGAGCTTGCCGAACAGGGAGTCTGCCGTCGCGCCACGCAGCGCGGTCTCGAGCTTCGGCTGCTCCTGTAGCCGGGCGAGCACCTGCGCCACGGTCATGCCCTCGACCAGCGTGACGGCGTAGACGACCACGCGCCCCGCCACCAGCATCTCCAGCAGCAGGCGCGGCGTGATCCCGGGCTCCAGGCGGTACTCCCCGGCGCGGACCTTGTCGGCGACACCGTCGATGCGCGCCTGTGCCCGCAGCCAGCGCGGGTGATCCAGCAGACCGCTTTCGTGCAGATCGTCGAGGAAATGCGTCAGGTTGCCGCCCTGCGGGAGCTCCACCACCACGGGCGCGTCCAGCGCGAGCGGTTGGTCCAGCCAGCGAGTGAACGTGCCCCAGGCCACCAGGACGATCAGCAGGCAAGCCGCGAGGCCCAGTTCGACCGCGCGCAGCACGCGCTCAGGACGCAAGGAACTGCGCCACATGCGCCTGCACCCTGCGTGTCACCGGCCCCAGCGGCCAGCGCTTGGTCCCGAGCTGGCGCACCGGCCAGACGCCGATTACCGCGTTGCACAGGAACACTTCCTGCGCCGCGCCCAGCAGTGCGCGCTCGCAATGGACCTGCTCGGTATGCAGCGCGAGTTCGGGTGCCACGACGTCGAGGATGAAACCCCGCATCACCCCGGCAACACCGCAGTTATCGATCACCGGCGTCAGCAGCCGCCCGCCGCTGACGAGGAACAGGTTGGTGGAGACGCCCTCGACGATGCGCCCCTTCTGGTCGCACATCAGTCCCTCGGCGATCTGCGCATCGTCCCACTCCAGGCGGGCGAGCACCTGCTCCAGGCGATTCAGATGCTTCATGCCGGCCAGCGCCGGGTTGCTCCCGAGCCGCGTGTCGCAATGACGGATGCTGACGCCCTCCGACCACCATTGCGCGGGATGCCGGGCCAACGGGCGCTGCATCAGGATGCGACGTGACTCGTTGACGGCATCGACGCGATAGCCTCGCCCCCCGTCGCCGCGCGTCACGATCAGCTTGAGGATTCCCTCATCGGTGCCGGACGAGGACAGGAAACGGGATATCTCCGCGCGCAATTCGTCGATGTCCAGCGCGATGCGCAGGCGCAGCGCTCCGTGCTGCAGCCGCTGCAGGTGTCGCTCCAGCAGCGGCACGCGCGCGCCATGCAGGCGCATCGTCTCGAACAGGCCGTCGCCAAAGGCCAGGCCGCGGTCCTCGGCCGGGACCAGGTTCGTTTCCGTCGCGTTGACCCAGACCCGCGGCAGCGGCACGAGCTGATTCATGATGCAGCGATCATATCCTGCGAAAGACCAGGGAGCCGTTGGTCCCGCCGAAACCGAAGGAGTTCGACAGCGCGATGTCTATTTTCCGCTGCTGAGCGACGTGGGGCACGTAGTTGAGCGTGCAGCCCTCCTCGGGATTGTCGAGGTTGATCGTCGGCGGCGCCACCCCGTCGCGGATCGCCAGGATGCTGAACACCGCCTCCACCGCGCCAGCAGCGCCGAGCAGGTGACCGATCATGGACTTGGTCGAACTGATCGCGACGCGGTCCGCCGCGTCGCCCAGCACGCGCTGCACCGCACGACTCTCGGCGAGATCGCCCGCGGGCGTCGAGGTGCCGTGGGCATTGATGTAATCGATTTCCTGCGGCGTCACCCCGGCATCGCGGATGGCGTTGTGCATGGCCGCCGCAGCGCCGCGCCCGTCTTCCGGAGGCAAGGTCATGTGGTAGGCGTCGCCGCTCATGCCGAAGCCGATGAGCTCGGCGTAGATGCGCGCACCGCGACGGCGCGCGAACTCGAGCTCCTCCAGCACCAGCACGCCGGCGCCGTCGCTCAGCACGAAACCGTCGCGATCACGATCCCACGGCCGGCTCGCCGCTTCGGGCGCATCGTTGCGAGTCGACAGGGCGCGCGAGGCCGAGAAGCCGCCGAGTCCCACCGGCGTGGTGGCCATCTCGGAGCCGCCGACGATCATCGCATCGACCTCGCCCCACGCGATCAGCCGCGCCCCCAGCCCGATGTTGTGGGTGCCGGTGGTGCAGGCCGTGGTGATCGCGAGGTTCGGCCCCGAGAACCCGTAGCGGATCGACAGGTAGCCGGCGATCATGTTGGTGATCGAGCCCGGGACGAAGAATGGCGATACGCGCCGCGGACCCGAATCGAGCACGATCTGGTGGCTCTTCTCGATCGAGGCGATGCCGCCGATGCCCGAACCGATGGCGGCCCCGACGCGGGGCGCGAAGGATTCCTCGACCACGAGACCGGCATCCTCCATGGCCTGCACGGCCGCGCCGAGTCCATAAAGGATGAAATCGTCGAACTTGCGGACTTCCTTAGGCGGCAGGAAGGCGTTGGCGTCGAAGCCCCGGATCGAGCCGCCGAAGCGCGTGCCGTAAGCGGATACGTCGAATTGCTCGATAGGCCGGATCCCGCTGCGCCCGTTGACGATGCCGTCCCAGGTTTCGGATACCGTGTTGCCGAGCGGGGTAACGACCCCCATGCCAGTAACGACCACCCGTCGTTTCATCGCCGAGGACTCCGTCTGCGAGATGCCTTGTAGGATCGGGATGCCCGCGACGAAACGCAGTCAGCGCCGCGGCGTCCAAAGTCTATCACGACCCCTCTACGGCGGGCCTGCGCGGCTGCCGCTCGCCGATGGGTCAGCTTGCCTGGCAAGCACTGTGGGAGGACGCGGGCCGCAACGCAGCCATCGCGACCTCCCGGCGGGACCGAATCAGAGGTGTGATTCGACGTAATCGATGGCGTGCTGCACCGTGGTGATGTTCTCCGCATCCTCGTCGGGAATTTCGGTTTCGAATTCCTCTTCGAGCGCCATCACCAGTTCGACGGTGTCCAGAGAATCGGCGCCGAGATCTTCCACGAAGGAAGCAGAATTCTGGATGTCCTCTTCCTTGACTCCGAGCTGCTCCGCGACGATTTTCTTGACGCGTTCTTCGATGCTGCTCATTTTGATCTGTTGCTCCTGTGAGTGGTTGAGTGTGCCGTTGGCCACGGAAATCCCCATTCCCGCAATGGCTCGTTGACGCGGCGCGATTCTACCCCGAATCGCGCCGTTACATGCAATATTGACAAAAGGGGAAATGTTTCAGCGCATGTACATGCCGCCATTCACGTGAATCGTCTCGCCGGTGATATAGGCCGCCGCATCCGAGACCAGGAAGGCCACCACGGCGGCGATCTCGCTGGCCTCGCCCAAGCGCCCGGCCGGGATCTGCTCGAGCAGCTTCTGCCGCTGCGCCTCGGGCAGCTCGCGCGTCATGTCGGTGTCGATGAAGCCGGGGGCGACGCAGTTCACGGTGATCGCACGCGAACCGATCTCGCGCGCCAGTGCGCGCGCGAAGCCTTCCATCCCGGCCTTGCTGGCCGCGTAGTTCGCCTGTCCGGCGTTACCCATCGAGCCGACCACCGAACTGATGTTCACGATGCGCCCCCAGCGCGCCTTGGTCATCCCGCGCAGCACCGCCTTGCTCAGGCGGAAGATCGAGTTGAGGTTGGTGTCGATGACCCGGGCCCATTCCTCGTCCTTCATCCGCAGCACGATGTTGTCCTGCGTGATGCCCGCGTTGTTGACCAGCACCAGCGGGGCGCCGAACTGCTCCGTCACGCGAGCGATGAGTTCATCGACCGCGGTTGCGGAGCCGACGTCGAGCGCCATGCCGGTGCCGACGATGCCATTGGCCGCAAAGCGCGCGGAGATCGCGGCAGCACCCGCTTCCGTGGTCGCCGTGCCCACCACGGTGGCGCCGGCTACTCCCAACGCATCGGCGATCGCCGCCCCGATGCCGCGGCTCGCGCCGGTAACCAGACAGACTCGTTGCATGTCATTCACTCCCGATATCAGTTGGGGGCGCCGGCCGCCGCCAGCGCCTTGTCGAGATCCTGCGGCTCCTCGCTGTAGAAGCATTCCAGCGCGGCGTCGATCCGCTTGCACAGGCCGCCGAGCACCTTGCCGGGGCCGACCTCCACAACATGCTGCACGCCGGCATCGGCCATGAAGCGCACCGAAGCCACCCACTGCACGGGACTGGCGATCTGCTGCACCAGCAGGGCGCGAATCTTCCCGGCATCGCTCTCCGGACGCGCGTGCACGTTGTGGATCACCGGCACGGCCGGAATGGCGAGGGATATCGTCGCCATGTCCTGCGCCAGGCGATCGCCTGCGGGCTTCATCAGGGTCGTATGGAAAGGCGCGCTCACCGGCAGCGGCATCGCGCGCTTGGCGCCCAGGCTCTTGCAGGCCGCGATCGCGCGTTCGACGGCACCGGCGTGACCGGCGATCACGACCTGGCCCGGGGAATTGAAGTTGACCGCCGCGACGACTTCGGTCCCCGCCGCCTCGAGGCAGGCTTGCTCGATGAGCGCGTCATCGAGACCCAGCACCGCCGCCATCGCGCCCTGCCCCACGGGCACGGCTTCCTGCATGTAGGCACCGCGGTTGCGCACCAGCCGCACCGCGTCGGCGAAGCCGAGTGCGCCGGCGCATACCAGCGCGCTGAACTCGCCCAGGCTGTGCCCGGCCATGTACGCGGGCATCGCGCCACCGCGGCCGCGCCACACGCGCCACAGCGCCACGCTGGCGCAAAGGATCAGCGGCTGGGTGCGCTCGGTGAGGTTGAGGGCTTCCTGCGGTCCGGACTGCGCCAGGTTCCACAGGTCATAGCCGAGGACCTCGGAGGCCTCGGCAAAGGTTTCACGGACAAGCGGCTCCGCTTCGGCAATCGCCGACAGCATGCCGACGCGCTGGGACCCCTGCCCCGGAAAGACACAAGCGAACAACCCCGCCATCGCAGCCTCCATTCATGCGGTTGCACAAAAGAAAACGGCGAGCACCGTGGCCGGTCGCTCGCCGTCGATCGAGGTGCAGGCTGCGCCTCAGTCGTCCTTGCTCTCCACCACTTTCTTGCCCCGGTAGAAACCGTCCGGGGTCACGTGGTGGCGACGATGCACTTCACCGGAAGTGGCATCGGTCGACAATGCCGCGCCGCGCAGCGCATCGTGGGCGCGACGCATGCCGCGACGGGAACGGGTGGTTCTTGCCTGACCAACTGCCATGACTGACTCCTCACTACTTTGAACACGCACCCACCGGGTGCTTCACTGAAATCGAATGCCCGCCCCGCGCCCGTCGGGCCTCAGGATGAACTCCCCTTGATCTTCGCGAGCACGGCGAACGGGTTTTCCCGCTCGTCGTCGTCCGCGACTTCGTCGCTCTCGACCGTTTGACGCAACGCGCATTCCCCTTCGGGGTGGCGCGGCGCCAGCGGAATCGCCAGCAGCAACTCTTCTTCCACCAGTTCGTAGAGGTCGCTCAGGCCTTCCCCTACCACGATTCCCTCGAAGCGCTGCGGCAACGACGGAATCTCTTCTTCACTCCAGACCATCGCCAGGTGCACCTGGGCGTCCACCGGCAGCGTCATCGGACCCAGGCAACGCTGACACTGCAGGCTCAGGCTCGCCTGCACCCGCCCTTCGATGACCTTGTAACGCTCGTCGTCGATGCGAAACTGCAATTGCAGTGTTGCCTCCGCGCCCGAGCCCGACTCCATCGATTCGGCCCTGATGCGCGGCAAATCGTCGAGCGCGATCGTACCCTCGATCTGGCCGCCAAATACCGCCAGCTTGCGGAAATCAGCCTGTCTGGGAACCCGGGGTGTCGGCATAGGCGCGCAATCATAGGGCCGGCATCCGGCACTGTCAAAAAATAAATGCTTGAAAATACCGTATTTTTCTGCAAAGTTCGGGCCACACCAACACTTGCCCCGCGCCATCATGCAACGCATCGTCCTCGGCTCCGGTTCCCCCTATCGCAAGCGCCTGCTGCAGCGGCTCGGGCTCGAGTTCGAGTGCCTCTCCCCCGACATCGACGAGACCCCGGCCAGCGGCGAGCCACCCGAGACCCTGGTGCTGCGCCTGAGCGAGGCGAAGGCGCGCGCCGTGGCGCTGCGCGCTCCGGATGCACTCGTCATTGCCTCGGACCAGGTCGGCGCGACCGACGGCAGGCTGCTCGGCAAGCCCGGCACGGTGGAGCGTGCGCAGCAGCAGCTGCGCGGCATCTCGGGGCGGGAAGTGCGTTTTCTGACCGGGCTGTGCGTGCTCGACGCGCCATCGGGACGCCTGCTGAGCGGCGTCGAGACCTGCACCGTGCGCCTGCGCGAGCTGAGCGATGTGGCAATCCGCGATTACGTGCGGCGCGAACAACCCCTGGACTGCGCCGGGAGTTTCAAGGTCGAAGGGCTCGGCATCGCGCTGTTCCGTTCGCTCGAGCTCGACGATCCGACCGTGCTCGAGGGCTTGCCGCTGATCCGCCTGGTGGAGTTCCTCGAGCGCTTCGGCGTGGCCGTACTGCAGCATTGATGCGCGCGGCCCGCGCTCATCGCGGGCGCAGCTCCTCCCAGTCGAGGATCTCCGGCAGCGAATCGACGATCCGCGCCGGCGCGTGACGCGCCAGCCGTTCCCGCGAATGCACCCCGTGGCTCACGCCGAGACTGCGGATCCGGGCCCGTGCCGCCATCTCCAGGTCATATTCGGTGTCCCCGATCATCACGGTCTGCTCCGGCTCGGCGCCGAGCTGCGCCACGATCTCGTGCAGCATCCGGGGATCGGGCTTCGAGGCGGTCTCATCGGCACAGCGCGTGGCATGGAAGCTGTCGCTGAGCCCGAGCTCGCCGAGCACGCGATCCAGGCCGCGGCGGCTCTTGCCGGTCGCCACCGCGATCCAGTGCCCGCGGTCGCGCAGCGCCTCCAGCAGCTCCAGCGCACCGGGGAACAATTGCGAGGGACGACCATCGGCGGCGACGAAACGCGCGGCGTAGGTGGCGCGGAACTGCTCGATCTGGCGCTGGTCCAGCTGCGGGTAGAGCTGCGCTATCGCCTGCGGCAACCCCAGGCCGATCACGTCCCCGAAGGCCGCGTCCCCCAGATCCGCCAGCCCCTGCTCGTCGGCCGCCTGGCGCAGGCAGGACACGATGCGCCCCACCGAGTCCATCAGCGTGCCGTCCCAGTCGAACACGAACAGGCGCCTCATCGCGGCAAGGTCTCCAGCACCTTCGTCAGCGCGACGTCGAGCGGCGCGCTGACCACCAGCGGCTGGCCATCGGGAAGGCTGAGCTCGATCGAACCGGCATGCAGGAACAGGCGACGCAGCCCGAACTCGCGCATCTGGCGGTTGAACTCCCGCTCGCCGTACTTCTCGTCACCAGCCACGGGATGCCCCGAGACCTGGGCGTGGACGCGAATCTGGTGCGTGCGCCCCGTGACGGGCTGCGCCTCGAGCAGGGTGGCGTCGCGCAACACCTCGAGCACGCGAAAGCGGGTCTCGGAGGCCTTGCCCGCCTCGTCCGCGCGAACCATCCGCTCGCCGCCGCGCACCGTGTTCTTCTCCAGGGCGAGCGTCACCCGCGTGAGCCGCTTAGACCAGCGCCCCTGCACCAGGGTGATATAGGTCTTGGTGATCGTGCCCTCGCGCAGCGCCTCGTGGAGGTGTCGCAGCATCGAGCGCTTTTTGGCGATCATCACGCAGCCGGAGGTATCGCGATCGAGCCGATGCACCAGTTCCAGCGAGCGGCAGTCCGGGCGCATCGCCCGCAGCGCCTCGATCAATCCCAGCGACAGGCCGCTGCCGCCGTGCACCGCCAGGCCGCTCGGCTTGTCGACGACCAGCAGCGCGGCATCCTCATAAAGGATGCGTGTCGCGAGCGCCTGCACCAGCCCGACCCCGGGCTCGGCAGCGGCCCGCTCGGCCATGCGCACCGGCGGTACCCGCACCTTGTCGCCGGCCTGCAGGCGCTGGTCCGGCCTGGCGCGCCCGCTGTTGACCCGCACCTCGCCGCTGCGCACGATGCGGTAAATGCGCGAGCGCGGCACGCCCTTGAGCCGCGCGAGCAGGAAATTATCGAGCCGTTGCCCGGCGTGCTCCGCGTCCACCTCGACCAGGCGAACGCCCTGTTGTTCCCGGGCTGATAGTTCTGACATGGCGAAAGTCTATCATTTTTGCAGCTAATTGAAGCACTTACCCGATAATGCTATAGTCCGCTCCGCATTGGACCCGCTGCCTCGCAGGAGCGTGCCCCCAGGATCAGGAAACCCGTCCACGCCACCGCTGCACCAACGCGGCGCGCGGGACGCACCGACCCGGGCGCCCGCACGGGTTTCATGCATCACGCCGACGACGCGCCGCTGAGCAGGAATCACATAGCCCGGCGCGCGCGGTGTGGCCGGTTTCGCAGGGGCGAGACCGGCAGGCGCAAGGTACCGTTCGAACAGCGACGGGATGCTTGTTGAGATTTTTGTGCGGGCCGGGTCGCGAATTCGCACCGCCCGCTGGACCGGAAAAGACTGAGACGCGTCCCCGTTGCCGCCAGGCAGTTTCTGGCGGCTCGGGACGAAGGCGATTCGGCGGGGCGTAGCGCCCGGAACCGCATATGCGCAATCCAGACTTCGAGGAAGCAAGAAGCCTCTGCATGACAAGCCACTGATTCCGTAGTGCTGTAACGACGGTACCAAAGTCCCAGCAACCCGCTCACAGGACATTGGTAACCATGAAAAGAATGCTCATCAACGCAACCCAGCCGGAGGAGTTGCGGGTCGCCCTGGTCGATGGCCAGCGACTCTACGATCTGGACATCGAGAACCGTAACCGCGTCTCGACCAAGGCCAACATCTATAAAGGCCGCATCACCCGCGTCGAGCCCAGCCTCGAGGCTGCCTTCGTCGAATTCGGCGCCGACCGCCACGGCTTCCTGCCGCTGAAGGAAATTTCTCCCGAGTACTTCCAGGGCAACGGCGGCGACCAGTCGCAGGGCCGTCCGCGCATCCGCGACGTGGTCAAGGAAGGCACCGAGGTCCTGGTGCAGGTCGACAAGGAAGAGCGCGGCAACAAGGGTGCTGCCCTCACCACCTTCATCAGCCTCGCGGGTCGCTACCTCGTGCTGATGCCGAACAACCCGCGCGCCGGCGGCATCAGCCGTCGCATCGAGGGCGACGAGCGCACGGAGCTGCGCGACGCGCTGAACGCGCTGAACCTGCCCGACGGCATGGGCATCATCATCCGCACCGCCGGCGTCGGCCGCTCGGCCGAAGAGCTCCAGTGGGACCTCGACTACCTGCTGCACCTGTGGGGCGCGATCGCCGAGGCCGGCAAGAAGCGCGCGCCGCAACTGATCTACCAGGAAAGCAACGTCGTGATCCGCGCGATCCGCGACTGCCTGCGCCAGGACATCGACGAAGTACTGATCGACGCGCAGGACGCCCACGACAAGGCCGTGGAGTTCATCGAGCAGGTCATGCCGAACTACCGCAGCCGGGTGAAGCTCTACAAGGACCCGGTGCCGCTGTTCAACCGCTACCAGATCGAGAGCCAGATCGAGACGGCCTACCAGCGCGAGGTGAAACTTCCCTCAGGCGGCTCGATCGTGATCGACCCGACCGAGGCGCTGGTGTCGATCGACATCAACTCCTCGCGCGCCACCAAGGGCCAGGACATCGAGGAGACCGCACTGCAGACGAACCTGCAGGCGGCCGACGAGATCGCGCGCCAGCTGCGCCTGCGCGACATGGGCGGCCTGATCGTGATCGACTTCATCGACATGAATAGCACGCGCAACCAGAAGGAAGTCGAGAACCGCCTGCGCGACGCGCTGGTGCCCGACCGTGCCCGCGTGCAGGTCGGGCGCATCTCGCGCTTCGGCCTGATGGAAATGTCGCGCCAGCGCCTGCGCCCCTCGCTTGAGGAAACCAGCTCCGTGGTCTGCCCGCGTTGCACGGGCCAGGGCACCATCCGCGACACCAAGTCCCTCGCCCTCTCGGTGCTGCGCCTGGTGGAAGAGGAAGCCGGCAAGGAACGCAGTGCGCAGATCCG
>Ga0138256_10002644_pt1 | contig 19130 bp, 17 predicted proteins | sample KNB2016incub_MG_FD_105486 | JGI IMG/M metagenome (GOLD analysis project Ga0138256, IMG submission 105486) | Active sludge microbial communities from wastewater in Klosterneuburg, Austria - KNB2014incub_MG | ecosystem: Engineered > WWTP > Activated sludge > Unclassified | place: Austria... | reverse complement strand
GAGAACACCGTCGTGAACAGCGACTCGCCGGTCAGCACGCGCTTGCCGGCGGAGAGCAGCTTGCCGAAGAAGTCGCCGCCCTCGCTCTGCTGCGAGCCGTCGCCGAAGATGGTCTCCATCTGGATCGCCGGATCCATGTAGAAGAAGGCGCCGGCCTCCGCGACGCAGGCCTCCTGCGGATCGAGGGTGATCTCGACGTACTGCATCTCCTCGCCGTGGACCTCGAAGTCGATCTCGTGCATCCGGCCCTTGCCGGAGACTCCCAGGGGCGGCGGCGGTGGCGCCGCGCCGGCGCCGCCGAAGGCGCTCGCGAACTCCGGCACCGAGCCGATCGCCGTCCAGTTCTTCATCGCGGCGGAAAAGACGTGCGCGTTGCGGTCGAGCCGTCCCGCGCGCACCCGCCCCGCCACCTCTTCCGCCGACATCGGCCCCTCCTGCTGGCCGTTCACCGCCACGTACCACTGTGTGTCGTTCGCCATAGCTCTCCCCTGATCGCCGGATCCTCCCGGCCGCAGGATTCTACTCCGCGCGCCGAGTCACGTTAGGCTTGGGATTCCGATGTTCACTCGCTTCGCCGGGAGGCGCCTGTGGCTGCTCTCCGCCCTGCTCATCGCCTGCGCGCCCGACTCGGGCGGAAGGCCGGCGACGGGGAGTCGTGCGGCAGCCGGCCCGCCGAACATCCTCCTGCTGGTCGTCGACACGCTGCGGGCCGACCATCTCTCCTCCTACGGCTACGCCCGCCAGACCTCGCCGGTGATCGACGCCCTGGCGGCTCGCGGAGTCCGATTCGACCATCATCGCGCCCAGGCGCCGTGCACGTTTCCGTCGATGAACTCGCTGCTCACCTCGCAGCCGGTCGAAACCTTCTTCGGCCAGCCTCAAGGCGACATGAGCATTCCGGCGAACGTCGCCACCCTGCCCGAGCTCCTGCACACCGCGGGCTACGTCACCGCCGCCTTCTCGGCCAGCCCGATCGTGCGCAAGAACCCGACCCATTTCAATCACACCGGCGGCTTCGAGCGCGGCTTCGACCTGTTCGACGACGACTGCCTGTGGAAAGACGCGCGTTGCGTGAACGAACGCGCACTGGCGGCGCTCGCGCGCCACAAGACCGGCGAACCCGTCTTCCTCTTTCTGCACTACATCGACCCCCACGGCCCGTACCAGGCGCCCGGCAAGGTCCAGGGCCGGCGGCGCTTCGCGCGGCCCGGTTCCGGACGGGGTTTCGAGCCCCAGGTGCGCTCCGGCGAGCCGCATGCGGCTGCCGCCCGCATCGACCGTGGGGAACCGGCAGGGATCGACGCGGCCGGCATCGCCCACTGGATCGACCTCTACGACGACGAGATCGCCTGGGTCGACGCCCGCATCGCCGAGGTCATCGCCAGTTTCGAGCACCTCGAGCCGACGCGCCCCTCGCTCGTCGTGCTCGCAGCCGATCACGGCGAGAGCTTTCTCGAGCACGGCACTCTGGCCCATTGCCGGTCGCTTTTCGACAGTGAAATCCGCACGCCGCTGATCGTCGCCGGATCGGACCTGCCGCGCGGAGTCGTGAGCGCGGCACTCTCCGAGAATCTCGACATCGTGCCGACTCTGCTCGACATCGCCGGCATCGAGGTGCCGCCGGGCCGCCTCGCCGGGCGCTCGCTGCGCGCGACGATCGAGCGCGGCGCCGACCTTCCCGCCCGTCTGCAGACCGCCGCCTTCTCCGGCTGGCGCGCGGCGGTCAACGGCCGGCACAAGCTGATGTTCAACCCGGACCGCGGTCGCCAGCACCTGTTCGATCTGGCACTCGACCCCGGAGAGACTGCGGACCTCGCGGCGGAAGAGCGCCGCAGGGCGGCCCTCCTCCGCCGGGCGCTCGACGCCGAGCGTCCGGTGCCCGAGGCCTCCCTCGAGGCGGCGCGCGAGAGCGAACGCCAGTTGCGCGCCCTCGGCTACCTCTGAGTCCGGGCGGTCAGTTCGCGGTGCCGCCTCGGGGCTCGATGCGGTCGAGCAGGGCCCGCAGCTCCCGCGACAGGCTTTCAGCCGCGGGAGGATCGAGGTTCTCCAGCACGATCACGGTCCAGCCCCCCGGCGTGAAGTCGGCCTCGAGAACCGCGTTGGCACCGGCCGTGCCGCCGGCAATGCCGAGCCCTCCTTGCTGGGCGAGGCGTTCCGGGCCGGCGAGCCGCTGCGTCGCCAGTGCGCGGGCGAAGGCTAGAAGATCGCGCGCCGTCGAGTAGCTCCCGCCGGCGGAGCTGCCGATGGCCGGCAAAGCGCTCGAGTTCGCGTGGCGCGGGGAAATCGGCGCTTTCGGTCGCCCTCCGGCCTTGGCCGGCCCCGGATGCCCGCGCTCCTCCTGCCAGCCTTCACGCGTATAGCCGATCGCGGCCTCGGCGGGCAGGGCGTCGCGCGCCAGCCAGCCCGACGCCGCCATTCCCGCCGGCGCGAAGATCCGTTCGCGCGCGACTTCCGCGAACGGCTTGCCGGTGATGCGCTCGACCACCAGCCCGAGGACGACGTAGCCGGCGTTCGAGTAGCGCTGCGCCGTGCCGGGCTCGAACTCGAGGGGCTTGCCCGTGAAGAGCGGCAGGTAGTCGGCGAGCGTGCGCAGAGCCGCAGCCGCTTCTGGAGTGAACCGTTCGTTGAAGATGTCGCCCAGCCCGGAACGATGCGCGAGCAGCTGCTGCAGGGTGACCTTCTCGGCGATCGCGCGGTCCGGATAGTCCGGCAGGTGGCGGATCAGCTTGTCCTCGAGGGTGAGCTTGCCCTCGGCCGCGAGCTGCGCAATCAGCACCTGGGTGAACGCCTTGCTGATCGAGCCGATGTTGAAGCGGGTGGCGGGGGCGTTGGCGACGCCGCGCTCGCGGTCGGCCTTGCCTGCCGCCTTCTCGAGCTGCACGGCGCCGTCGCGGGCGATGAGGACGACACCGGAGAAGGCGTCCTCCGCCGCCAGCGCGTCGATCCGCGCCGCCGCCTGTGCAATCGCCTGCGGCGCCGAGAGTTTCGGTCCCAAGGCGGCGCCGGCATCGGCCGGCGGATTGGAGTCGAGCTGCATCGAGGCGCCGAGAATCCCGCGCGGCGCCTGCGGTTCGAGCTTCATGCCGACCGTCAACCAGAGCCCTTTCGCGGCCGAGTGAAAGACCAGGGAGAGGTCGTTCTCGCTGCGACGCTCGACTCCCGCGAGCTCGGCGCTCCCGAGATCGAGGCGCACGCCCGCCAGCGCCTTCGCCCGCTCGCCGGCCGGGCGCTGGGCGAGCGCGGTGGCCGCCCAGTTGGCTGCCACCAGCGGCTCGATACCGGCGGCATCCGCTGCCGGCCCGGTGAGGATCGTTACCATCGCCCGCGCGCGCTCGCCGATCACGCCCTCCGGAAATGGAGGTTGCGCGATGGCGCCGATCGCTACCCAAGCTCCGCATAGGCCGACAAACGCGCAGAGAACCCCTCTACCAGCAGCTTTTCTTTGAACAAGTCCCATCCGTCCCCCTGAATCCGGGTCTGCCTCTCTCTTTCGGGAGCGATCTCCCCAAAGCGGGAGGCGGCGCCCCGTTCCGCTCCCCTGGCGGCAACAGGTTACACGGAGCGTGCCAACGACTGCTCGCTGCAAGGGCAGCGGTCGGCCGCACGGCGAGGCGGCACTGACCACGGCCCCGGCGCCAGTGCTAGCGTCAGGCCATGGACAGCAGCGACAAGCTGGCGCGGGCGATTCGCGGACTCACGATCGCCATCTGGTGCGGTATCGGCCTGCAGGTGGTCGTTTACGGGTACTCCTACTGGAACTTCTGGCACATGACCGACAGCGGCACGCTGGAACGAAGCAGCCGTTCCGTCTCCTCTTCCGAATCGCCGGCCGTGACCACGGATGACTCCGACTCCGACTTCGACAGCGACTTCAACGCCCGGCCGATTCGCGACAAGATCCGGCTGGCGAGCGCGATCCTGCTGGTGGAGATGAAGGAAGAGGCCGGCGTCCACAAGGCGCTGGTGCAGGAGGTGCTCAAGGTGAAGCCCGGTGTGCGTCTCTACTACAAGGCCGGCGACGAATACGACGAGCTCAGTCACTATCCCGGCGGCGGCTGCGGCGATTGCACCCTCACCCAGCACGCGCTCGTTTTCATGATGGGCAATCCGGCGACGATGCGCTTCTCGACCACCTTCGAGGGCGACCGTCTGGCGAGCCTCGGCGGCATGACGATCGACGAGCTGCGCCGGCTCGCCCGGGAGTCGTTGACCGCGACGCCGCCAGCCCGACCGTAGGCGGCGGAAGCCCCCTCCCGCGCGGCCTCGTGCAGAACCAAGCGAGCGACTTTGCGTACGACGTGGGCAAGAGATGCGGAATTCGCGCGGCCGCGACGGCGGCGGCCGCGCGATCGGTTAGCATCGCGCCGCGAAACCGAGACGGAGGAGATCGCCATGAGCGGAGTGCGGGTGCTGGTGGGGACGAAGAAGGGGGCGTTCGTGCTGACGGCGGACGGCAAGCGCGACAAGTGGGAGATCGCCGGGCCGTTCTTCGGCGGCTGGGAGATCTACCACCTCAAGGCCTCCCCGGTGGATCCGAACCGGATCTACGCCTCGCAGACGAGCGGCTGGTTCGGGCAGCTCATCCAGCGCTCGGACGACGGCGGCAAGAGCTGGGAGCCGGTCGGCAACCAGTTCACCTATGACGGCACCACCGGCACCCATCTCTGGTACGACGGCACTCAGCACCCCTGGGAGTTCAAGCGCGTCTGGCACCTCGAGCCGTCGCTTCACGACCCCGACACGGTTTACGCCGGCGTCGAGGACGCGGCGATCTTCCGCACCACCGACGGCGGCAAAAGCTGGCACGAGCTAGCCGGCCTGCGCAGCCACGACTCGGGCGCGCGCTGGCAGCCCGGCGCCGGCGGCATGGGCCTGCACACCATCCTCCTCGACCGGCAGAACCCCGGCCGGATCCACATCGCCATCTCCGCCGCCGGCGTCTTCAGGAGCGACGACGGAGGCACCTCCTGGCGGCCGATGAACCGCGGCCTGCGCTCCGAGTTCATGCCCGACCCGACCGCCGACGTCGGCCACTGCGTGCACCGTATCGCCCTGCACCCGTCGCGCCCCGACACACTGTTCATGCAGAAGCACTGGGACGTCATGAGGAGCGACGACGGCGGCCTTAACTGGCGCGAGGTGAGCGGCAACCTGCCTTCCGATTTCGGCTTCCCGATCGACGTCCATGCCCACGAGCCGGAGACGATCTACGTCGTGCCGATCGAGAGCGACTCGCTGCACTACCCGCCGGAGGGCAAGCTCCGCGTCTACCGCAGCCGCAGCGGCGGCAACGAGTGGGAGGCGCTGACTCACGGCCTGCCGCAGAAGGACTGTTACGTCAACGTGCTGCGCGAGGCGATGGCGGTCGACGAGCTCGACACCTGCGGCATCTACTTCGGGACGACCGGAGGCCAGGTCTACGCTTCCGCGGACGGCGGCGATCACTGGACGGCGATCGCCCACGATCTGCCGGCAGTGCTCTCGGTCGAGGTGCAGACCCTGCCGTGAGCGCCGCGGCCGCCGGAGTCGTGCGCAACGTGCGCGTCGCGCTCCCCGCTCACCTGCGCAACCTGGCGCAGGTCGGCGGCGAGGTCGAGCTCGCCGTCGCCGAGGTGGTGAGCGTCGCCGCGGTGCTCGACGCGCTCGAAGAGCGCTATCCGGCACTCCGCGGCACCATCCGCGACCATGTCACCCGCAAGCGCCGCCCGTTCCTGCGTTTCTTCGCCTGCATGGAAGACCTGTCGAACGACCCCACGGACCGACCGCTGCCCGACGCGATCGCATCCGGCGCCGAACCCCTCCTCATCGTCGGCGCGATCGCCGGCGGCTGAGGTGAAGCCGCACTTTTTCGCCACCCCCGCAGCCTTTCGGCACTGGTTGGCGGCGCACCACGCCGATACCTCCGAGCTCCTGGTCGGCTTTCACAAGCGCGCGAGCGGCAGCCCGAGTCTCACCTGGCCGGAATCGGTGGACGAGGCGCTCTGTTTCGGCTGGATCGACGGCGTGCGGCGGCGCATCGACGACACCAGCTATTCGATCCGTTTCACGCCGCGCAAGCCCGGTTCCGTCTGGAGCGCGGTGAACATCGCCAAGGTCGACAGGCTCGAACAGGAGGGGCGGATGACCGCCGCCGGCAGGGCCGCCTTCGCCCGGCGGCGCGAGAACCGCTCCGGCATCTACGCCTTCGAGCAGCGCCCGCAGGAGCTGCCACCCGAGTACCGCGCGCTCCTCGACCAGGACGCGCGAGCGGCGGCTGACTTCGACGGCCGCCCCGCCTGGTACCGCAAGACCGCGATCTGGAAAGTCGTGAGCGCCAAGCAGGAGGCGACCCGCCTGCGCCGCCTCGCGCAGCTCGTCGACTGCCACGCTCGCGGCGAGCTCATTCCCGAGCTCGACCGCCGGCCGAAGGAGCGGTAGCGTCGAAGGCCCGGCTAGATGAGCCCGGAGCGCATCGCCTTGGCGACTGCTTCGGACTTGGTGTGCACCTGGAGCTTCTCGTAGATCGAGCGGATGTGGGTTCTGACGGTGTTGATCGACACGTCGAGCTCGACCGCCGCTTCGCGATAGCTCGAGCCGGCGGCGATGAGCGCTAGCAGTCGCGTCTCCTGCGGCGAAAGCGTCCCGGCGACCTCTTCCGCAGCTGGCGAGGCAGAGCCGAGCTTGCGGAACCGGGACAGCACCTTGCGCGCGATCTCCGGCGACATCGGCGCGCCGCCACGCCGCGTTTCGGCGATCGCTTCGAGGAGGCGCGCCGGCGGCGTGCGCTTGAGGATGTATCCGGAAGCGCCGTTGCACAGCGATTCGAAGACCAGGTCGTCCTCCTCATAAACGGTATGCATGAGGACGACCGACTCCGGCCAGCGGTCGAGCAGATCGATGACGCCGATCGAGCCGCGGGTCCCCGGCAGGTGAATGTCGAGCAGGACGACTTGCGGAGGCGGCTTCACCGGCGAGGCGAGCGCCTCCTCCATCGAGCCGGCGGCGCCGACGCAGGCGAAGCCGGCACTGCCGCCGATCAGCATACGCAGGCTGTCGCGCAGGAGGCGATCGTCTTCGACGATGTAGACGCGGATCGATTCGGCGCTGAGTGGGGCGACGGACACGTTGGCAGGTGGAGTCATGGCAGATCCAGTTCTATCAGCTCCCGCCGTCGCTGGACGTCGCACGATCATGCGACCGCCGGCGGGAGCCCATCCGCGGCCGCAGCGGCATGGAGATCTCGACTCTCGTTCCGCGTCCCGGAGCGCTGTCGATCCGCACCTCGCCGCCGGCCGACTGCGCGCGGCGGCGGAGACCCGGCAGGCCGCGCCTCCCGGCCGCCTCGGCTTCCGCCGCCCGACCCGACGCGATTCCGGTGCCGTCGTCGACCACCTCGCCGTGGAGTCCCGTCGGCTTGAGCTCGATCCGCACCCGCGCGCGGCCGCTGTTCGAGTGCTTGGCGACGTTGTGGATCGACTCCTTGAGACAGAGGTAGAAGGCGCGGCGGACCTCCGGCGGCAGGACGACCGCCGCCGCATCGGCGGGCGCCTCGAACTCGAGCGCGACGCCGCGCGCCTCGAGGAGGTCGGCGGCGAAGCGGCGCAGCCGCACGACGAGGCTCCCCAGATCGTCGCGATGCGGATCGACCGCCCAGACGATATCGGAGGTCGCTTCGACGAGCTCGCGCGCTTCGCGGCCGATTTCGCCGAGCATCTCCTCCGCCTCGACCGGCGAAGCCTGCACCCGCTGCCGCGCCAGCTCGCCGAGGATGCCGATGCGCGAGATGCTGGAGCCGACGTCATCGTGCAGATCGGAGGCGATGCGGGTGCGGGCGCGCTCGACGGCGATCAGGCGCGCCACCCGGATGCGCATCGCGATCCAGCCGAGGCCGGCGAGGATCAGCGCCACCAGCGCGACGAACCAGGGGCGCTGCCAGAACGGCGGCAGGATGCGGAACGACACGCCGGCGGTGGGTACGCTGGCCACGCCGTCGCGGGTCACGGCCCGGACTTCGAAGCGATACCGGCCCGCGCCCAGGCGTGGAAAATCCGCCGAGCGGGCGCTCGACCGTGCGCTCCACTCCTGGTCGTCGCCCAGCCGGTACTGATACGTCAGGTCCGAGCCGGAGGCGGGCGAAATGCCGACGTACTCGATCGCGAGCGAATTGCTCGCCGCGGCGAGCTCGAGCTCCGGGACGTCGTTGACACCGAGCTCGGGCACCGACCGCGCCTGGCCGGAAACGGCGACGCCGGTGATTCGCACCCGCGGCGAGGTCGTCGCGCGGCGCGTTCCGGGGTCGTAGCGCGCCAGTCCGTGCAGGGTGCCGAACCAGAGCGTGCCATCCGGCGCGGCGTGGCAGGCGAAGACCAGGTTGTTCGGCAGCCCCTCTTCGGTCGAGAAGCCGCGCACGCTGCCGCTCGCCGGGTCGAGACGGTCGATGCCGCGCGAAGTGCCGACGAAGATACGCCCCTCGCGGTCCTCCGTCAGGCAGCGCGTGCTGCTCGTCGTCAGGCCTTCGGCGCTGGTATAGCGCCGGAAAACCGGTTGCTCCGCGGCCGGCTGGTCCACCCGCCCGACTCCCCCTGAAGTGGTGGCGATCCACAGCCGGCCCTCGCGGTCGACGAAGAGATCGGAGACGAAGCCCTGCGGCACGCCATCGGCGGCGCCGAAGAAGGTCCAGCGGCCGTCGCGGACGCGCGCGACCCCGCCGACATAGAACCCGACCCAGAGATTCCCGGCCCGATCCTCGGCGAAAGCCGTCGGCGCTCCGCCGGTCTCGACGCCGGCCTTCACCTCGGGCACCGCAGCGATGCGCTCGCCGCCGACCAGCCGCACCAGGGGCGGATCGGCGATCGACGAAACCCAGACGTCGCCGCGGCGATCTTCGTAGACGCGAAAGATGTCGGCGCCGGGAAGTCCATCGGCCTCGGTCCACCGCCGTTCCGGCGAGGCGTCGCGCAATGCTCGCGCGTCCGCGAGCGGTGGATAGCGGTAGAGCGCGCCGTGGACGGGATACCAGATCGCGCCGTTGCGATCGGTGGCGACGAACTGATTCCAGCCCCACCCGGCGAGGTGCCGCGGAAAGAGCATCCGCGGGGTCAGCAGGTCGAAGCGCGTGCCATCGAAGCGGTGCAGGTTCCTGCTGGCCGTGACCACGTCGAGCGCACCGTCGGGTCCGTCGAGAAGCGAGGCGGCCCGCTCGTCGGCCAGACCGTCGGCGATGCCGTAGGAGACGAATCCCGCGGGCAGCAAGCGCGTCAGACCGCAGCTCTCCGAACCGAACCAGACGGAGCCGTCGCGATCCTCGAGCGCCACCACCTGGGCAGCCTCGGGAAGCCCCTGGCCGGGAGTGATCGTCCGCAGGCCGCCGTCCGCGAAGCCCGTCACCCCCGCGCGGCTGCCGATCCAGACCGCGCGCTCCCCTTCGCCGGAGGCCTCGATCGAATAGATGAAGTCGCCGGCCAGGCCTTCGGCCGCGGTATAAAAGAGGATCTCCCCCGGCCGGCCCGGAAGCTCGCCGGGTTCAGCCGGCCGTCGCGAGCGCGCGTGGAGCGTGCGCTGCTCCGTGAGCGGCGTGCCGCTCGGACCTTCGTCCGTCAAGGTCGTCTCGGCGAGGACGTAGACACCGCCCGGGCCGCCGACCCAGAGATGGCCGGCGCCGTCGACGGCCACCGCGCTGGCGCCGGCGTTCGGGCCGCCGAGCTCGAAGAGCCGCACGCTGCCATCGGAGCGCCGGAGGACGAGCCCCTGCCCGGTCGCGATCCACAGCCGGCCATCCGCACCGAGCGCGAAGTCCAGTGTGTCGGTGTTTCCGGCCGGCAGCTCCACGACGCGGCTGCGCGCAGCACCTGTCGCCCGGGGATCGAGCCGGACGGGGCGCACGCCGCCCACCCAGACGATGCCGGCCCGATCCACGATCACACAATTGGCCGCCGCACGCTGGAGGGGCAGAGGCTCGGCGACGAACGGCCCCGAGCCGCGATCGGCGTGGGCATCGAGGCGCGCCAGGCCGAGCTCGGTCGTCACCCAGATCGTGCCATCGGGAGACTCGGCGACGTCGGTGACACGCGGACTCGGCAGCCCGTCACCGGTGTCGTAGTTGCGGAAACGCTGACCGTCGAAGCGCGACAGCCCGGAGCTCGTACCGATCCAGAGAAAGCCGCGCGAGTCGCGGAAGAGCGCGCGCACCGCGTCACCAGCGAGACCCTGCGACGAATCGAAGACCTTGAGCGGCAGACGCTCCGCCCCGGCGCTGAGCGCCAGCACGATTCCCCAGGCGGCGAGAAAGCGAGCCCGCCGGAGCACTCGAACCGAAGGGCTCACGGCACGCAGTCTAGCCGGAATCCCGAGCGCGGCCGGAGCTCTTCGCGCCGCCTCGCATGGCGATGCGACTCCGCCACTTTCGGATAGAATCGCCGCAATACTCCCACCTCTCCCAAGGAGCGTGAACCATGTACAAGTCCCTGGCGGCCCTGCTTCTGCTCGCTCCCGTCTGCGCATGGGCGCAGACTTCCAACGACACCATCGCTACGGCGACGAATCCGACGCCGTCGAGCTTCGTCTTCGGCACCGGCTCCTGCTCCGGCGCGAGCATCATCTACGACACCACCCACGCCTCCACCCAGGGTGCCGAGATCGCAGCCGCAGCGAACGGCCTGGCGACCGGAATGGCCGACCGAATCGTGCTCGCCGGCACCGATCGCTTCGTCTGCCAGGTACAGGTCGAGATCTTCACCCTCGCGGCGGTGACGCCGTTCGACCTGACGATGGATTTCTTCACCGACTGCACGACGAGCGGCGTCGGCAATACCCCGTGCGGCAATGGCACCGGGACGCTCATCCCGCTCTCCACGGTCACCGTCACCGGCATCACGCCGCCGGTTCTGGGTCAGATCTTCGCAGTCAACTTCCCCTATCCGAACCTCGACCTCGGCGGCGAGGGCGACAACACGATTTCGGTGTCGCTGCACTCGAGCCGGAGTGATACTTTCTGGCGCATCGGCGAAACTCCGGTCGTCGGCAGCCTGCCGGCCGGCGATCCGCCGACCAGCTTCGTCGAGCGCTGCGGCAGCGTCGGTGCCAACAACGGTTGCTCGCGCAACTTCGGCGTCAACAACAACTTCTCGATTCAGATCCAGGCCAACACGACGCCGGTCTCCCTGCAGTCGTACAGCGTCGAGTAGCGCGCTCGCGCCAGGCTCACTTCCTCCTGCATCGCAGTTGCGTCCGGGCCGTCAGCCGCTCTCGCGGTTGGCGGCCCGTTGCGTTCCGGGAGCTGGAGTGCGCGCGCTTCAACCGAGGTCGAGATAGCCCTCGAGCCCGTGCACGCCGCCTTCACGGCCGAAGCCGGACTCTTTGTAGCCGCCGAACGGGCTGGTGGGATCGAACTTGTTGAAGGTGTTCGCCCAGACGACGCCGGCGCGCAGGCGCTTGGTCATGGCGAAGATCTTGGCGCCCTTGTCGGTCCAGATGCCGGCCGAGAGGCCGTAGGCGAGGTTGTTGGCCTTCTCGATCGCCTCGTCGGCGGTGCGGAAGGTCATCACCGCCAGCACCGGGCCGAAGATCTCCTCGCGCGCGATGCGGTGCGACTGCGCCACCTCGGTGAAGTAGGTCGGCGGAAAGAAGAAGCCCTTCGCCGGCAGCGGGCACTGCGACTGGTGGAGGTGCGCCCCCTCTTCGACGCCATAGGCGGTCATCTCACGGATCTTCTCGAGCTGGGCGCGCGAGTTGATCGCCCCGACGTCGGTGTTCTTGTCGAGCGGGTCGCCCACCCGGAGCTGGCGGATCCGCCAGTCGAGCTTGGCGATCAGCGTTTCGGCCACCGACTCTTCGACCAGAAGCCGCGAGCCGGCGCAGCAGACGTGCCCCTGGTTGAAGTAGATGCCGTTGACGATCCCCTCGACCGCCTGGTCGAGCGCGGCGTCGGCGAAGACGATGTTCGCCGCCTTGCCGCCGAGCTCGAGCGTCAGGCGCTTGCCGGAGGCGGCGGTAGCGCGCTGGATGAGCTTGCCGACCTCGGTCGAGCCGGTGAAGGCGATCTTCTTCACCCGCGGATGGTTGACGAGGTGGGCACCGGTCTCGCCGGCGCCGGTGACGATGTTGACGACGCCGGGAGGGAGCTCTGCCTCTTCGAAGATCTTCGCCAGATGCAGCGCCGTGAGCGGCGTCGTCTCGGCCGGCTTGAGCACCACCGCGTTGCCGCAGGCGAGCGCCGGAGCGATCTTCCACGCCGCCATGAGGAGCGGGAAGTTCCACGGGATGATCTGGCCGCAGACACCGAGCGCGCGGACCTCGCCTGCTCCCCGGCCGGGGAAGGCGTAGTGGAGCTTGTCGGCCCAGCCGGCGTGATAGAAGAAGTGCGCCGCCGCGAGCGGAATGTCGACGTCTCGCGACTCCTTGATCGGTTTGCCGCCGTCCATCGTCTCGAGGATGGCGAACTCGCGCGCCTTCTCCTGCAGCAGGCGGGCGATGCGATAGAGGTACTTGCCGCGCTCGAGCGGCGCCAACTTCGACCACAGTTTGAATCCAGACTCCGCCGCACGCACGGCGGCTTCGACGTCCGCCTCGCCGGCGTCGGCGACCTCGGCGAGCTTCTGCTCGGTCGCCGGGTTCACCGTGTCGAAGTAGCGCCCGGATTTCGGCGCCACGAATTTTCCGCCGATGAAGAGGCCATAGCGCTTCTCCACCCTGACGCGGCTGGTCGACTCGGGCGCCGGCGAGTACTCCCAGGCGCCGCCGAACTCGAGCGCCGGTCGCTCGGCGTGGACTCTTGCGGCTCCCTCGAGGACGATCGCTCCCTCTTTCGGCATGGGGCGGATTCTACTCCGGGAGTCCGCGACCCGTTAGGATCCCGGGCCATGAGCCAGGCACCGGTCACCATCCTCTTGCAGACTCTCCTGCTGTCGGCTGTTCTCGCCTTGCCGGCCGCCGCCGCGCAAGCGACGCCGACGAACGCGGCGCCTGCGACACCAACAGCGGTCGCCGTGCGCTTCGAGACCGAGCTGGGAGCGATCGATGTCGCGATCGATCTCGCCCATGCCCCGCTCTCGGCGGCGAACTTCCTGCGCTATGTCGACGCGGGGCGCTACGACGGCGGCCGCTTCCACCGCACCGTGCGCCCCGACACCGAAGTCCGCCCCGACGTAGCGATCGAGGTCGTGCAGGCCGGGGTCGACCCGGCGAGGGAGGCGGAGGACTTTCCCCCTGTCGCGCTCGAACGCACCCGCGACACCGGCCTGCGGCATCTCGCCGGGACGCTGTCGATGGCCCGCGGCGCCGCCGACAGCGCGACGTCGGATTTCTTCCTCTGTCTCAGCGACCTGCCGGCGCTCGACTACGGCGGCGCGCGGAATCCCGATGGCCAGGGCTTCGCGGCTTTCGGGCAGGTGACGAGCGGGCTCGACGTCGCGCGCAAGATCCAGGCGGCACCCGCCTCCGGCCAGACCCTCACGCCGCCGATCGGGATCCGCCGCGCCTACCGCCTCCCCTGACCGGCGCGGCGCCGGCGCTCAGCCGGGGTTGGCGAAGCTCGACTGGGCGGCCTCGAAGAGATCGCCCAGATCGCCACCGTCGACGAACAGGTGGTTGACCTGGACGCCCACCGGCACGACGAAGCGCCCCTGGCGCTCATCGATGCGGCCGAAAGCGGTCTCCGGCTGGCCCGCCGTCGGATCGGCGAGGGGTACGTGGGTGAAGCCGAGGAAAGGCACCTTCGGCAGGGTGGTGTAGTAGGCGAAGTCGGGCGCCGCACCGCCGCTCAAGTCGATCCGCTCCGAGGCCTTTGCCAGGACGGCGCGCGCTCCGGCGGCGAACCGGCTCCACTCCGGCTCCCAGACAAAAGTCGCAAAGGTGAAGGTGCGGCGCGGCGCCGGCACGGTGAGCCCCATCTGCAGCGCGTCGTAGAGCACCAGGTCCTCGCCGAGCAGCCGGACGCGGAAGGCGTCGAGCGCCTGCAGCGCACGGTGAAAGTGCCAGCAGAGCCCGGCGTAGACCGGCGCCCCCTCGTCGGCGAGGCGCTCGCGCAGGCGCGTGGCGTCGAGCTCGAAGGTCACCGAATAGAACGGCCGCGGATTCGCGCGATAGAACTCGAAGTGCGCCCGCCGCGGGTAGTCGGTAAGGAGCGAGTGGCTCAAGAGAAGGAGAATCTTATCCGCGCGGCGCCGCCGCCGACTAGCGATAGCATCGCCAGCGACATGTCCGCGGCCGATCCGTTCTCCCGCTTCGAGCCCGCGGGTTGAACGCCTCCGGCGGCATGGCTGTCCCCAACGACCGCCGCGGCAGCGCCCAGTCCGGACCTCTCGTGCCTCTCGCCCGCCGTCTCGCCGACGCCGCCGACGCGCTGTCGTTCGCGCCGCCGGTGGCGTTCGCCTACAACCCGCTGATCTATGCGCGCGCGCCGCTCGAGCTCTACCTCAGCCGCTGGGGCCGCGCCCCGAAAGAGCTGCTGTTCGTCGGCATGAACCCCGGGCCGTTCGGCATGATGCAGACCGGCGTACCGTTCGGCGAGGTCGCCACGGTGCGCGACTGGCTGGGCATCGAGGCCGCCGTCGCGCCGCCGCCGCGGGAGCATCCGAAGCGCCGCGTCGAGGGCTTCTCCTGCCGGCGCAGCGAAGTCTCGGGGGCCCGGCTCTGGGGATGGGTGCGCAGCCGCTGCGGCTCGCCGCAGCGCTTCTTCGCCCGCGCCTTCGTCTGGAACTGGTGTCCGCTCGGATTCCTCGACGCCGGCGGCCGCAACCTCACGCCCGACAAGCTGCCGCGCGCCGAACGGGCCGCGCTCGAGGCGCTGTGCGACGCGGCCCTCGCCGAAGTCGTGGCGACGCTCGAGGTGCAGCGCGTCATCGCTATCGGAGCGGTCGCCGAGGCGGCGGTCCGGCGGGCCCTCGCCGGCGCCGGAAGAGACGCCGCGGCGATCGCCATCACCCGCATCCCCCATCCCAGCCCGGCCTCGCCCGCCGCCAACCGCGACTGGACGGGACAGGTCGAGGCGGCGCTCGCCGCTGACGGGGTGGAAATCGGCGAATCCGGCGCCGACTCCTAGCTCGCGAGCGCGCGCTGGTATTCGCCGACCAGGTCCAGCAGCCGCGCGGTCTTCGCGCTCTCCAGGTTCTCGAAGCAGAGGCCGCAACCCGGAGGCAGGGCGTGCGCCCGCGACGGGAAGTCGGGGTTCTGCCAGGTCACCCGGAAATCGGCGGTGAACTCCCCGCCCGCTCCCGGCAGCGGAAAAGAGAGCCGGCCGCGCGCGCCCGCGGCCGGCATGTCCTCGAGCGCGACGTAGACGCCGAGCGCGCTCAGGTTGCACAGGCTGCCGTGCCGCGTGCCGAATCTGCCGGTGAGGGTGCAAGCGGCGATGTACGGAATCCGCGCGCTTCCCGTGAATGGCTGACCGACGCCGGCACCGGCGTGCTGGTGCGGCGCGGCCAGGTAGGCCGCCACCAGAGCCGCGATCCGCCGCAGGTCGGCGGGCGCCACGCGTTGAAAGCGCAGGCCGCAACCCGGCGGCAGATCCGCCGGCCCATCGGGCGGCTCCTCGTTCACCCAGGTGACCGTCGCCACCGCTTCGATCTCCGGCCCCTCGTCCGGCAGGCGGAAGCGCACCGTGACTTCGCGGCTGCGCTCGAGCGGCGCCTCGAGATGAACATAGAGTCCGAGGATCGAGAGGTTACAGGTCAGACAGGAGGTCTCGAGACCGTCCCAGACGACGGTGCAGGCCTGCACGAACGGGACGCGGTTGAAACCGCTGTGGGGTTGGCGAAACACGGGTCGTCGCCCTCCGGCTCTGGCTCGCAGCTTATCGCCGCGCGGCGGCCGCGGCATCAGTCCTTCGAGAAGTAGTCCTCGCTCTGGTAGGCGCCGGTCGACTCCTTGACCAGCTGCATGAGCAGGTCGTTGGTGAGCGTCGAGGCACCGAGACGGAAGAGCTTCGGCGTCAGCCAGGCGTCGCCGAGCGTCTCCTTGACCAGGACGAGCAGGTGCAGCGCCTGCTTCGTCGTGCGCACGCCGCCGGCCGGTTTCATGCCGATCTTCCTTCCGGTGGCGAGATAGTGGTCGCGGATCGCCTCGAGCATCACCAGCACGACGCCCGGTGTCGCCGCCGGCTGGATCTTGCCGGTCGACGTCTTGATGAAATCGGCGCCCGCGGCGATGGCGAGGTCCGACGCCCGGCGGACGTTGTCGTAGGTCAGGAGCTCGCCGGTCTCGAGGATCACCTTGAGGTGCGCCCGGCCGCAGGCCTCCTTGACGGCGGCGATCTCGTCGGCGACCTGGTCGAAGTCGCCCGATAGAAAGGCTCCGCGGTCGATCACCATGTCGACTTCGTCGGCGCCGGCATCAACGGCGCGGCGGGTCTCGTCGAGCTTGATCGAGAGCGGCACGAGACCGGCGGGGAACCCCGTCGCGACCGAAGCGACCTGGATCGCCGTGCCGGCGAGGCCGCGGCGGGCGACGGCAACGAAGTTGGGATAGACGCAGACAGCGGCCACCGGCGGGACCGTCGCATCGCCGGGCAGCGGCTGGCGCGCTTTCTGGCAGAGTTGCAGGACCTTGCCCTCGGAGTCTTTTCCCTCGAGGGTGGTGAGATCGATCATCGAGATGGCGAGGCGGATTCCGGCGCGCTTGGCCTCCTTCTTGATCGACCGCTTGGCGAGCGCGGCGGCACGCTCTTCGACGCCGACGGCGTCGATGCGCGGCGACCGCGGCGGGCGGGGGTGAGAATGGGAAATCGGCGCTGGACCTGACATTTCGCTTGGAGTCTATCTTGCCCGAGCCGCCCCACCCATGGGGGCGGTCGGCGGGCCACCCGATCCGGGGTTCTCCGGCGTGCCCAGTTGAATCATGGTCCCCCTACGCCGCTTCCGGGAGGCGCTACCGCCCAATGTCCACGAAAAATATCCGCCGCTGGGACCGCATACTCCGGATCGCCGTCGGGCTGGCCATGCTGTTCGCCGCCTCGACCGGCGCCGTAGAGGGCATGTGGCGGGTGGCGCTGCTGCTGTTTGCCTGGGTACCGCTGGTCACCGGCGCCTTTGGGTGGGATCCGATATACGCTCTCCTGCGTATCGGATCCCATCGCGAGTGACTGCCAAGACCTCCCACCCCCACTCCGCCCCCCCTGAACCTGCGGCCGATCCCGCTGTGCCGCCACGTCCGGTAGCCGATCTGGACGACGTCGCCCGCCCGCTGACGATCCGCCGTCTCAAGTGGATCGCGCTCGCTGCCGCCGTGGCCTTCGTCCTCGTTCTCGAGTCGGCGCGCAACGCGCTCTTCCCCTACCTCTCGGGGTGGGGGGCGAATCTCCTGCTCGACGCCTTCGTCTTCGTCGCCACGCTCTTTCTCCTCGGCGGCGTCTTCGACGTCATCGAGCGCTTCCATGCCCAGCTCGAGCGCAAGAACCGCGAGCTCGCCGCCCTCCGCCAGGCCGGCCTGCTGATCTTCTCCGATCTCTCGGAAGAGGTCGTGCTGCAGTCCGTCGTCGACCAGGCGCGGATGCTCGTCGCGACGAAGTACGGCGCACTTTCGGTGATGAACGAGAAGGGCGGCATCCTGGCTTTCATCACCTCCGGGATCGACCCGCACCAGCGTCAGGCGATCGGCTCGCCGCCGGTGGGCAAGGGCCTTCTGGGCATTCCGATCCACCACGGCACGCCGCTGCGCGTCGGCGATCTGCGCGGGCACCCGGACAGCGCCGGCTTCCCGGCCAACCATCCGCCGATGAGATCGTTGCTGGCGGTGCCGATCCCGACGAAACCGCCCTTTCGCGGCAATCTCTACCTGTGCGACAAGCTCGACGGCGGCGCCTTCGACCGCAACGACGAGGAGACGCTCGAGCGCTTCGCAGTGAGCGCCGCGATCGCCATCGACAACGCCGAGATGCACCGCCGCAGCGGCGAGCTCGCGGTCGCCGAAGAGCGCCTGCGCCTGGCGCACGAAATGCACGACGGTCTGGCGCAGGTCCTGGCCTACGTCAACACCAAGGCGCAGGCGGTCCAGGGCTATCTGCGCAGCGGCAAGGTGCACGAGGCCGACACCCAGCTCGATCAGCTGGCGTCAGCGGCGCGCGAGGTCTACTCCGACGTGCGCGAGGGGATCGTCGGCCTGCGGCTCGCCGCCAATCCCGACCTCGATTTCGGCGCCGCCCTCGCCACCTTCGTCGAGAAGTGGGAGACCGAGACCGGCATCGACGCGACGTTCGTCGCCGAAGGGGTGCCGCTCCTCACTCCCGGCGCCGAGCTGCAGCTGCTGCGCATGACCCAGGAGGCGCTGGCCAACGCCCGCAAGCACTCCCGCGCCAGCCTCGTCGAAGTGAGCCTGCGGCAGCTTCCGACCGGCCTCGAGCTCATGGTGCGCGACGACGGAGCGGGCTTCGACCCCACCATCCCGGCGCGCGGCGAGTTCCCCCATTTCGGCCTCCTCACCATCCGCGAACGCGCCGACAGCATCGGCGCCCGGGTCGAGCTCCACACCGCCCCTGGCAAGGGAACCCGCTGGACGTTTAGACTTCCCACTTTGAGCGACTCCCGGGAGGCACCATGAGAATTCTCATCGCAGACGATCACGCCCTCTTCCGTGACAGCCTGAAGAGCCTGCTCGAGAGCCGCGGCCACGAGGTCATCGGCGAGGCGCGGAACGGCCGCGAGGCGGTCGAGCTCGGCAAGCGCCTGCGCCCCGAGGTCATCCTGATGGACCTCGCCATGCCCGAGCTCGACGGCATCGCCGCCACCCGCCTGCTCAAAGCCGAGGCGCCCGAGGTGAAGGTCGTCGTGCTCACCGCCTCCGAGGACGACGCCCCGCTCTTCGAGGCGATCAAGTCGGGCGCGCAAGGGTACATGCAGAAGAACCTCGAGTCGGCCTCCTTCTTCGCCCTGCTCGACGGCGTGACTCGCGGCGAGCCCGCGCTCACTCCGGGCCTCGCCCGGCGCGTCCTCGCCGAGTTCGCGCAGCCGCGGCGCAGCGCCGAGAAGGAGCGCCACCCCGACGATCTGACCGAGCGCGAGCGTGAGGTCCTCGAGCTGCTCGTCCGCGGCGTCACTTCCAACCGCAAGCTGGCGAAAGAGCTCAACGTCAGCGAGAACACGGTCAAGTTCCACCTGCGCAACATCCTCGAGAAGCTCCACCTCAACAACCGCGCCGAAGCGGTGGGCTACGCCCTGCGCCAT
>Ga0138256_10002643_pt1 | contig 19132 bp, 12 predicted proteins | sample KNB2016incub_MG_FD_105486 | JGI IMG/M metagenome (GOLD analysis project Ga0138256, IMG submission 105486) | Active sludge microbial communities from wastewater in Klosterneuburg, Austria - KNB2014incub_MG | ecosystem: Engineered > WWTP > Activated sludge > Unclassified | place: Austria... | reverse complement strand
GGTCTCGTGGTCCACCGGGTGCATGGCCACGGGAGTCACCCAAGCCCCCGGACCGTAGCCGTTCTGTTGCACAAATGCGGAGAAGCCAGGGATGTTGTTCGCGATCAGGGTGCGGTTGGCCCAGTTGTCAGTGGTGCGGTAAAGGATCCCTGTGAGCGCGCAGGAGTACTGCACATCGGCGTCGATGGGATCGACGATGCACTCCATGTGATCCCCTGGAATGTGGTCGGTCCATTGTCCGTTCTCCAATTGTTTGAGCCCGTTGTCCTGCAGCCCGCAGAGAATCCGGTCCGGCTCGGTGGCCGCCACCCCCACTTTGTACATCTGGCTGATACCCATACCATTGCTCAGGTCGTACCACGTGGTACCCCCGTCGTTGGTAACGTGTAAGCCACCATCCGAACCAACGAATACAACGTTGGGCCCGAGCGGATGGAACGCGATGCAGTGCTTGTCGGAATGGAGGAATGGCTTGTTCCCAGGATTCAGGATCGGATCCTGCGTCCACATGGTGTTCAATGCCCACTGGGCCCCGCCGTTCGAAGTGCGCCAGAGGTTGATGCCGCCGATCCACCGTTCGTTCGCATCCGACGGATCAATGGCACACGCCAGGTCGAACACCCCCTGCCCGCCGCAGGCCATGGCATCGTGTACCCTGTTGAGGAGGTTATTGGTACAGTCGCCATCCATGTTCTGCACGAAACTGGCCCCGCTGTTCTGCGAAGTGTAAATGCCCTCCAGGCCCCCAAGGCCGACCATGTCCGCACAGACCGCAGTGACATGCCCCGTTGCGTTGGCCGAAACGGCGATGGCGACCCTGCTCGCCCCGGAGAAGTTCGTGGCCTGTGTCCAAGAGAGCCCTCCGTTCGTGGATCGGAAGATCTGCGCCGCCCCCACATCGCTCAAGGTGGATGCGTAGGCGATCTGCGGGTCGCCCGGCTTGAACTCCATGTCGATGAACCAGCCCGAGGCGGTGTTTGTCCAGGTGGCGCCACCATCGGTGGTACGCCAGAGTCCATCCGAGGCCGCCGCCAGCAGGATCTGGGGGTTCGTTGGGTTCATCAGCAATCGGCCGATCAGCTTCTGATCGACCACGTTCATGTTCAGCCCCGTCGGTGACCAGGTAACACCTCCATCGGTCGACTTCAATACGCCGATGCTCTTGGTGCTTGAGGGTACGACCAATGCCGTTTCCGCATCGCCGGTAGCGATGTACATGATGTCGGGGTCCGTTGGATGGACAACGATATCGCTGATGCCTAATACCGGTAGATCATCGGTGGTGGTGGTCCACGATGCACCACCATCCACGGTCTTCCAAAGACCTCCTGCGGGTGTGCCCGCCCAAAAAGTGGTTGCTATGCTCGGATGGAAGCCCATGCAGTTCACGCGACCGATCCCGCCAAAGCCGGCGAAGGTGAAGGTGGAAGGGCCTGCCTCGATCCAATTCGCGGCAGCCTTTGCCGTAGGCTTGCGGAGAGTTGGTTGATGTCCCGTGTACTCAAGCCACGCGCGTTCAAGCACATCCGTATCCGGGAACCCGCCATCGGGTCCTACGCGAGGCTCCCAATACGCCTCCCATCGCTTGAACTTGTTGAAACCCGAGCCTTTAGGAACAGGGCGCTCGTTGAAGATCGAGTCGAACTTGGCGCGGATATCGTGGAACGTAGGATCAGCATCCCCTCTTCCTCCGGCAGTGGTCGATTGGGCCAGCAGGCCAGAGGACACGATGACCGCGAAGAAGATCAGTAGTGGCTTCATTCGTTGGGAGTGTACCCGAATGTACGTTGCGAAGTAAGGCCGCGGGGGGTGGAGATCCATTCATCACAGAACCGCTCGGTGTAGCATCCTACCTTCGGCCCAACCTCACGCGTATGCGCATTCTCCGCAAACTCCTCCTAGGGCTCATCGTGATCATCGGGGGCCTGATCGCGCTCGCTTACCTCACGGGTAATGGCCACATTCCTCGCGGGATGCGTTACACCTACTTGATCGGTCGCACCGCGCCGGAGATCGATGATCGCGACTTCTTTCCCTATGCGACCATACCGGCCCAAGATCCACAGCCATGGCCGCAAGCTGCGCGATACGGCACGCTGCGCCTGAACTCCGCACAGGAACAGGAGCTGAAGGAGCTATACAGCGTGGGCTTCGCCGTGTTCCAGCACGACAGCCTGATCTTCGAGCAATACTGGAACGGCTGGGATGCGGATAGTGTGAGCAATAGCTTCAGCGTAGCCAAGAGCTACATCAGCGTGCTCACCGGTATCGCCATGCAAGAGGGGAGGATCAACAACGTCTTCCAACCCGTGGGCGATTTCCTGCCCGAATACAAGGAGGGCTGCTACGCGAAGATCAACCTCTACAACCTGCTCACCATGAGCACCGGTCTGGATTGGAGCGAGAGCGGTGCGAGCCCCTTCAGCGACAACGCGAAGGGCTACTACGGCACCAACGTGCGCGAACTGAGTTTGACGCAACCCTGCCGCGATGAACCGGGCAAGGAGTTCGACTATATCAGCGGTAGCACGCAGATCATGTCCGAGGTATTGGAGGCCGCATACGGCCGAACGCTGGACGAACTGGTGCGCGAGAAGATCTGGGGTCCGCTCGGCTGTGAGCACGATGCCTACTGGGGAAAGGACAGCAAGGACGGCGACTTCAAAGCCTTCTGCTGCCTCTATGCCACCGCGCGCGATTTCGGCCGCATCGGCCAGCTCTACCTGGACAGCGGTATGTGGAAAGGACGGCGCATCCTTCCCAAGGAATACTGGGAGGCTTCGATCACCCCGGCGGTAGTGCAGGACAAAGGCAAGCCGAACAAGCGCTATGGCTACTATTGGTGGTTGGCGGAACTCGATGGCAAGCCGGTCCATTACTGCCGTGGCTTCCATGGCGAGTACGTGGTGGTGATACCCCATGAGGACCTGGTATTCGTGCGCACCGGCATGAAGCGCGAGGAGGTGAACGACGAGGGTCATCCCAACGACGTGTTCCAGTGGATCGCGATCGCGCGCGCCCTGGCACAACAAGCACCGGGGTAACATGCGCAAGGACATCCATGCGCCCAAAGTGGAGGGTGTCGCCATGGCCGTTGTGCGCGAACCCGATGAAGAAGGGGAAGAAGCTTGGTACGTCTATCTGATCAACCAGAACGATGTCACCCTGGAGAACGTGATAGTGAGTTCACGCGGCTATGGCGAACTTGATGGCGAAGCCCGCAAGACGAGCGAGATGCGCCACTTCCTGGAGCGCCTCGGCCCGAAAAGCTGGGCCCGGATCGAGCGCATCGTGGAGGAGGTGTTCTCGCTGAGCAATCAATACTGGCTCAGTTTTTATATCGGCCGCGAACTGCATGATAAGAAGTTCATCTTCCTGGCCGGCAGTATCGACGAAGCACACTTCACCGCCCTGCCCCTGATGGAGCGCCGCGGCGTGATGATCGGTTAGGTCGCTTGTATTTTCCAGTTTACTTTTTCTTTTTTCTCTTTCTCGCTCTCTATCTTCATCATCCACTTATCCAATGGCCAATGCGCCCCGAACAAGTCCGCGATCCCAGCAAGATCCTCTTCCTCGATATTGAAACAGTGCCGGCCCATTACCGTTGGGACGAACTCGATGAACGGACCGCCAAGCTTTTCAATGACAAGACCCGCTACGAGCAGGAGCGGCAGGAGAAGACCGCGGAACAGATCTACGGTGAACGGGGCGGGATCCTCGCCGAGTTCGGCAAGATCATCTGCATCGGTGTGGGCTCCCTGCACAAGCAAGGCGATGGATATGCGATGCGTGTCACGTCCTTCCATGGGGATGATGAATCAACGGTGCTTCGCTCCTTCGTGGAGCTCTTGGACAAACACTACCACAGCGACGAGCACTGGCTCTGCGGCCACAACGGAAAGGAGTTCGACTTCCCGTACATCGCACGGCGCTGCGTAGTCCACAGGGTCCGCCTGCCCAAATTGCTGGATATCGCCGGGCTGAAGCCGTGGGAAGTGGGGCACCTGGACACCATGAACCTGTGGAGTTTCGGCGACCGTAAGGCTTACACGTCCCTGGCGCTGCTCACCCACATCCTGGGCATTCCCACGCCGAAGGACGACATCAGCGGTGCGGATGTGGCGCGCGTCTACTACGAGGAGAAAGACCTCGGTCGTATCGCGACCTATTGCAAGAAGGATGTCGTGGCCACGACGCAATTGTATCTGCGCCTCACCAGCCGCGACCTGATAGCGGAGGATCGGATCTCCCTGGTGTGACGATCGGGCGCGAGCGTGGCCGTTACTTTCGCCGCACCGATCCATGACGTTGCGCCGCACTCTAATCCTCGGTGGTCTTTTGCTGGCCGCGGTCGGCGCGATCATCCACTGGCGCGGGCCCTTGGAACAAATGGCACGCGAGCAATGGCATGCTTGGAAGCAGCCTGATGCACCAGCCGACCCCGGCGGTCCGGTAAGCGCTGCTCGCCCGAGCGCGGATGGCGCCACACTCGAAACGCAGGACCCGCCACCATACGATCGGCCCTCGCTCCTCCGTTCCGGCATGTCCATCGTCATTGGCGACCATCGCGTGCGTCCCAACATGCACTTCGATTTCGAAGTGACCAGCGACACCACCAAGATCTCGCATGCGCACGCGCGTTCCGGCGTTTCAGCACAGGTGATCCGCTCCGGGACGGAGTACGCCCCGGCCATCCGTCGCCGCGCGGCGGAAGTGGCGGACACACTTACCGCCGTAGCGGTGGGCCTCTGGCTTTTCACCAAAGCCGAAAAGCCACCTGTCACCATCGTGGTCTCCGTGGATCGGGGGGACAAACAACTCGCCTGGTTCGGCAAGGACATGTACCCCGCTGAACATGAACCGGGGAAATGGCAACACTTCCAAGCGCAGTTCTTCTTGCGTGATGTAGTGGTGACCGGCGACGACCAGGTGAGCATCTACCTCTGGAACCGGGAAAAGGAACGCGTGTACATCGATGACATGGATGTCGTCTTCCGCAGCCGCCAAGCACTGGGCCGCGCGCATGGCATCGCCTTCGATCTGGAAGACAGCACGCACAGAATAATGCCATTGCCCTTCGCGCAGGTCGCGTTCCATTCGGAAGTCGACCCCAGCTCGTTCGGCGTGATGGTGGGTAAAGAGGCGCCCCTCTCCACCATAGCCGAGGTTCCACTCAGCCCTGGAAGTGCGCTTCGATGGCGCTATGCGCCGGGTGATGCGGTGGCCCGCGTCGTGGGCGGCGATGGCAAAGACGTCGCGCTCGTGCGTGCCTGGTGCATCGAACTCGGCTGCGACCCGCTGGGCTATGAGCGGGTGGTGGTCGCGCCGGGGTCGGCGGGTTTGCGCATGGTGGCGTTCGATGTGGACATGGATGCTTCCTCTGGCCGGGCCACCGTGGCGAAGACACCGCCGCCGCGCGGTGTGGAACTGATCATCACCGCACCCACACCATGAAGGCCGCCCACCTCTTCGCTCCGCTCCTTCTCCTCTGGGCTGGCTGTTCCACCGGTCCCGTGCGCGAAAAGGGCTACGCGCACGACCTGCGCATGCTGGAGAATTGGACCGCAACACGCGGCGACATCAAGGCGATCGACCTGGACTATGCCGGTGCGTTGGACAGTGGCTTCGTGATCCCCAGCAGGCGCCAGGTGCCCGGAGGAACGTTCTCCTTCTCGTTCACGGTGCGTGACACGACGGGAAAGGCACAGCGCTTCCGCTACAAACTCTACTACCTGAACGACACCTACAAGTTCGCACATGCTGGCGCCGATGGCGCGCAACATCCGCTGGCGCATGAAAACTTCTACGGTAGTTGGGAACACCCTACAGAAGGGTTCCGTCTCACGCCTTCGGCGAACGAAGAGGGTGTCACGGTAAAGGACGTCTTCCGTATCCGCGGGGACCCGCGTGATCAACAGGAGCATCGCGATGCCAACGGGCGACCGGCCCGCTGGTCACGCAATCCGCGTGTGGGTGAATACGTCTTCATGGTCGTGGTCATGCCCGAAGAACACCTCGAGAAAGCCGCGCTCCCTGCCGCCATCAGCGACATCAGTGCCTTGGAGAAAGGCCGCTACGCGGACCCCTTCTGGTACTGGTTGAACGGCCCGGGCTCGAAGGATCCCAAAGTGCAGGTGCTGCTCGCGGAGGAACGATTGCAGGTGCGTGCGCGCCCCGACCTGGGAGCAGGTATCCACATCACCAACGAAGCCCCGACCAACGGGACGGCCTTCTCCACGCAGTGCGGTACTTCGGCGGAGATCTCCGAACGCGCGGCCTTCGAGCAGTTCATCCACTACGTGGACCCTTCCACGCGCTTCGAGAACATTCCGCTGATCGCCGATGTGCTGGCCAACGAGTACACCCCGTCCGATCACGATCGCTACCGGTGCTTCTTCCCTGCGGACCAGATGGTGGCGCTGCGCCCGATGACCACTACAGCCCCGTGCGCCACCGTGATCAGCGATCCCAAAAAGCACAGCATAGCACTGCGGAACCCCGCCAGCACCTATGGCAATTGGAGGAAGGAGAACGTGGGCATCATATCCCGCCACGGCCTCGCCTATGGCAAGTACAGCATCAAGTGCAAACTCACGCACCTGCTCAACGATTCGGACATGTGGGTAGGACTCACCAATGCGATCTGGTTGATCTACGACGGCGCGCCGGGCGGCATGCGCAGACCGTGCGAAAAGGACGGCTACATGGCGAACTACTACGGTGGCGATACGGACCAACGTGTGCCGAGCGTGGCCTATTCGGAGATCGACTTCGAGATCCTGAAAACCCCGGCGTACTGTCCGGACAAGAGCTTTCCTCCTAGCTACCCGCAACAGTTGGCGCTGCCGGACGATCGCGCGGCATGGGTGCATAGCACCAGCGACGTGCGCACGGATCATCCGGGTATGGTGACCGTGGCCTGCACCAACTGGGACATGGCCTGTCATTCGCCGGAGCGCTTCGCCGTGGGTTGCCAGCCGATCGAAAAAGACGGCAGCACCTTCGTAAGCCACCGATGGGACAGCAACTACCGGGCGCTCACGCAGAAATCCGAAGCGTCGGACAAAGAACTTTTCGGTGGCGATCACTATTGGTTCGAGATCGAATGGCGGCCGGAAGAGGTGATCTGGCGCATCGGACCGGAGCTCGATCAATTGCGCGTGGTGGGGTATATGGACCGCTCCGTCACCGAGATCAGCAACGTGCAGATGCGGCTGATCGTGACGCAGGAATACCACAACACCCGCTGGTGGCCAGGCACCCCGTACGACCAAGGTTTCATCCCGTTCCCCTCAAAGGACCTCGTGGGCGAAGTGCTGGATGTGATCATTGAATGATGCGAGCGCTCCTCGTTCGAGGCCGTTGGCCCTTTGCTGCGTTCGTCCTCACCCTGGCTTACTTGGCCTGCTTCTGGGGGCCGGTGCTCCGCGCGCCTGATGCGTACATGTTCAACACCGATGGGGACGGCTTGAAGAATTACTTCACCGTGGCCTGGCATGTGAAGCACGACAGCTCCCTGTTCCAGTTCGAGGGCATGAACCATCCCTTCGGCGAGCATATCGACTACGCCGATGCGCAACCCTTGCTCGCCAACACCCTGCGCGTGATCTCGGTGGTGTTCCCTGAAGTAGCGGACCACACGGTGGGTGTGGTGAACCTCGTGGTGGTGCTCGGCTTCGCGGTGGCCGGGCTCTTCCTCTTTCTCTGTTTAGTGGAGCTAGGCTGCACGCGCTGGTCCGCGCTGGTGCTCGCGATCGGGCTCGCTGTGCTTTCCCCGCAAACCATGCGCAGTGCCATGTCGCACTATTCGCTGGCCACGCCCTGGGTGCTCCCCGCAGCGGTTTGGCTGTACCTGCGTTTGCGCCGCAGCGAGCAGCAACTGCCTTGGGCGCTTGGGCTCGCGGCTTTGCTGTTCGTGCTGTATCGGCACCACGGCTATCTGGCGGTGATCGTGACCGGATGGCTAGGGCTTCGTTGGTGCCTTGGGCTGCTCCGACGTATCGACCGCTCCTGGCGCTGGGCGCTTCTGGGGGCACTGCTCCTGCCTTTCGCGATGCACCGCCTCATTGGCGTATGGACCGACCACCACCGCGATCGCACCGAGCACCCTACCGGCTTCGCGGAATACACGGCGAATTGGGACGGTGTGCTCCGCCCGGACAATTTGGTGCGCAGCCCGCTTTCTCATGCGCTGCTTGGTGATCTGCGGGATCTTGTAATGGAGGGGCTCTGCTATGTCGGGCTCGGCAACATGCTCCTGCTTCTCACCGGGCTTTCCCTCCCGCTGCTGGGCCTGCACCTTTGGCGTTTTCCGAAAGCTCCCGGTCCCGCACCACCACGCGCATGGCAGGAAGCGGGTTGGTTGTTCCTCTGCAGCCTGCCCTTGGCGATGTTCGCGTTCGGTATGCCCTTCGAGCCCGACCACGCCGATTGGTTGTGGAACCTCCCCTTGGTGCGTCAGTTCCGCGCGCCGGGGCGATTCATTTGGCCTGCATGGACCGGACTTTCCCTCTTCTTGGCCGCCTGGATGGCCGCCTTGGCGCAGGGCAACACGGGGCGCACGCGTTCTTTCGCCGCCGCGCCACTGTTCGCTGCGGCAGCGCTGTTCCTCTATGAAGGGATCTACTTCCAGCGCTCCTTCAGCGAACGTGCAGTGAGGCATCCGAACGTGTTCCGCGCGAAGAACCTCACGCCCGAGATGCTGGGCCTTCTCGCGGCGATACCCCAAGGGCGTTTCCGCGCGATCATCCCGCTACCCTATTTCCATAATGGGGCGGAGGACCTGATGCTGCCCTTGGACAATGAGAGCCTCCTGTGCGGGCAGCTGATCGCCCACTACACGGGCATTCCGATGATGGCCAGCAGCTTGGGTCGCACAAGCTTGGAAGAAACACGCGAATTGATCGGGCTGCTGGCGCCCGGCTACATCCGCTATCCGCTGGCGAAGCGTTTCGACAACGACGACCAATTGCTCGTGGTATGGATCGGGGCCGAACTTCCCATGGAGGATCGCGCTATCCTGGAACGATCGACACCGCTCGCGAGCAGCGGACCGTACGAGCTGCGGAGCATCTCCGCCAAGGAGCTCTTCGCCGACCGCACAGAAGCGGTCCTGGCCCAGGCGCGCGCCGATCGGGCGCACATGCATCGTTCCGGTGCCTGGTGGTTCAGCGGAGCGGACACTTTGCTCATACACCGTTCGTTCGATGATAGCACTGCAGCGGAACACAGCTACCGAGGCGCGAACGCCATGCGGTGCATGCGCAAAGATGTAACGGTACTGGCCGAAATGAACGTTGGTGTGCTTGATACTGGCGTAAACTATGTGGCAACGCTTTGGGTGTACAACCGGGGGCCGATGCGGTGCCATGTGTTGTTCGGCATCAATGAGGTCGATCCGGTATCCTGGCAGGGCCGGTGGCATCATTACACGGACGGACGTTTCAGCAGGGTATTGGACGGGGATTGGTCGATGGTCCGCCTTCCGTTCCAAAGCCACGGTGCGGATAAAATGCATCAGCTCTTCGTGACCAGCACCGCCGCCGTGGACGACACGTTATGGATAGATGAAGTGCTCATTCGCCGGGCGGACGTCCACCTACAACGTTGGCCGGAGGACACTTCCGCCACAGGCGCAGAGGTAATGCTTGATGGTCATTTCGTACCGCTTTCGGCACGCGAGTAAGCACTTCGGATACGCCACAATTCGAAAGGCATACGCAATGCATGGCGGAAGGAGACCGATGATCCGCCCGGATCGTGCAACCGGCGCAATGGTACTTCCGCCACATGCTCTTCCACCTGCGCACGTCCGAAGAGCGCGATGCATCGGTACAGCAGCTCAATGTCGAACAGCCATCGGCTTTGGAAGGGTCGTTCGAACAAGGTCGACGCCATGTCCGCACGCACAAGCTTGGCCCCGCATTGCGTGTCGTACACGGCCAGTTCGAGCGTCCAACTAACGAAGGTTGCGAAGACGCGACCGAGCAGGTGGCGGTAGAGGTAGCGATCGATGCGCGTGGTGCCGAGCAACTTTACGCGGCCGCTCAGGATGAACACGGGACGTCTCTCTTGCAAGAACGCGAAGAAGAGAAAGGCCTCGTTGAGCGGGATCGCCAGGTCGGCATCGAAATATCCGTAGTAGTCGAACCCACCACCCTGCCGCGCGGCATGGAGCATCCCTTGCCGCACCGCTTCGGCCTTGCCGCAGTTCCGATCCAGGACGACGAGCTCTGTGCGACCGGGATGTTCAACGCAAAAGGTGCGGAGCAGATCCGCCGTAGCGTCGACGCTTCCATCGTCCACGAACAGCAGGAACAGGTCCGGTAGTTCTTCCAGGGATCGGGTGAAAGCTTCCGCCGGGAACCGCCTCTCCTCGTTGTAACAGGGTATGATCAAACGGATCCTCATGGCCGATCGTGGTCCAGTCGTAGAACACGGAACGCGTCCAGCGCGAATGGCCCACCGCCGGGTCGCCACCAATAAAGGGAATTGCTCGATCCAACAGTACGCGCTTGCATGCGCATGCGCACAGCGAAGGGGCCCGCCTCCACATCGCTCTGTTCATAGCGTATCGTTCGTCCGTTGTGGTCCTTTTCAACCAGAACGAGCCGCAGGGGGCCATGCGCGGCCGCCGGAAAACGGAGGGTCCCCTCCACGACCAGTTCATGCCAGGCCGAGCCGTTCGGCTTCACGGGATCCGGGATCGTGAAGGGGAACTCCGTCACGAGGCAGTTGATCGCTGCGGGCTGGTCGGGGCAGGCCACGAACGCTCGAGCGAGCTCCGAACGACGATCCCTTGGTAAAGCGAGGTCGAACACGGTATCCGCAGCGATTGTGTGGTCGGTGCGCCGACGCTCGAACACAAATACTTCGAAGTACGGATCCGCTTCTCTTCCGGACCATCCTCCGCGCAACACGAATTCGGCGCTTGCCAAAAGCCGCTCCAACGGGAGGCCTCCTTGCGTGGCGCTCATCTGTGAATCCCAGAAGATCAGATCCCCGTCGGCGAGCCCGAGGTCCTCACGGGTGCGGTCCAGCGTCCACATGGACGGGGTGCGTGTGGTGTCGAAGGGGTCACGGTCCAGCGCGAAGGGGATGTAGGGCCGCGCGTAGGTGATGCGTCGGTCGGATGCTCCCAAGGAACGGATGAACGCCCCCCCTTCATCAACGGTCTGCTCGGTCATGGCGATGGGGATCGGAACGGGCACCCGTGCGAGCAGATCGACAGTGGCCCAGGCGCCGTAGCCAAGAAGAAGGACGGCGGAGCCCCACCTCACGCCAGGCAGCTTACCACGCAACAAGAGCGCGATGCCCTGGACCGCGATCAACACGACGAGCGGCACGACCGTCGCCAGCACGCGCACCAATCCGTAGGAACCATGGCTTCCCTTCCACCAGACCCAGGAGTGGATGAAGAGGATGGCAAAGACCGGGAACAGCGCGAGCCAGACAACGAAAAGAAGGCCGTGTTCCTGAAGCTGGCGGCGTTTCAGCTCCACCGCTATGAAGAGCAACGCGATGACGAAGGCCATGAGCAGCGGAAGACCGAGGATCCGCGGAGCTTCGATCACGTAATGGAGAAAAGAGCCGCTGCCGTAGTACGAAACGTCGCTGAGGTAGGGGTGATCATGTAGCAGCCAAAGCGGATCCCGACGGACCCACACCCCGAGCGCACCGACCACCACCACGGTACTGGCCAACCAGGGAAGTTGACGCCACGCTCCCTTCCACACCATCCAAAGCACCACGAACGGCAGGACCCCGACCCATTCCGGGCGTGATAGCGGCATCAGCGATGCGACGAGCGCGGCCGCCAAGTACCGGTCGTTCCAAAGGAACCAGAGGGTCCAGACGGTCAGCGCGCCGAAGAGTACTTCGGTCATTCCTCCGACCACCATCTCCAAGTACACGGGTGCCGGCAGCAGTGCCACGGGCACGGCCCACGCGCTTCCCATAAGGCGGGCTTCCGCCATGCGCATGAGCGGCACACAGGTGAGCACGAAGAGCAGTGTGTTGAGCAACGCCATGCCCCATGCCCCCATTTGCGCGAACGGCACGGCCACGATGGTGAAGACCGGTTTGGCCCATAGGTCCAACAACAGGGACGGATGTTGGGGTGCGAACCGCGCGAACTGGTAGTGCATGATACCGTCCGATGCTTCCGGTATGCCCGGTGACCAGAGCCGGATCGCCAGGGCCACCGCGCCCAGCAATAGCGCCAGGATCAATGGACCGCGACCGGGAAGCGTACGGACCTGATCCATCACACCGAAGGATGACCGCCGAACGGATCGAGACCTGCGCGGGTCATCAGATCCCGTATTTCACGATGCACCATATGGCGCGCAACCCATCGCGCCAGCCGATCTTCTTACCCTCGGCATAGGTGCGGCCGTAGTAGCTGATCCCCACCTCGTAGATGCGAACCCCTTTCACGCGGGCGAGTTTCGCGGTCACCTCGGGTTCGAACCCGAAGCGCTCCTCACGCAGATCGAGCCCCTTGGCGATATCCGACCGGACCAGCTTGTAGCAGGTTTCCATGTCCGTGAGGTTCAAATTGTTGAACGCGTTGGACAGGAAGGTGAGGAACTTATTTCCGATGCTGTGCCAGAAGAAAAGGATGCGGTGGGGATGGTGACCCATGAAGCGGGAACCGAACACAACATCAGCGAAGCCCTCGTGGATCGGCCGCAACAGCAGGTTGTATTCCCGGGGATCGTACTCCAGATCCGCGTCCTGTACGATGAGGTACTCCCCCGTGGCCTCTCGGATACCCCGATGGATGGCCGCGCCCTTGCCCATGTTGCGCGGCTGTTCGAAGAAGCGGATCCCCAGATCGGGATGTTCGGCCATATAGGCTCGTATCGACGTGGCGGAGCCGTCGCTGGACCCATCGTTCACGATGATCAGTTCCTTGCTGAAGCCATGGTCCAGATCCACCGCACGCACCTTGTCCAGAATGCGGTGGATGGTACGCTCCTCGTTGTAGGCGGGGATGATGATGGAGAGCTTCATTTGCATCAAATATCGTGGTGCCGCCTTCATGGCGATGTACGGAACGAGGACAGGGATGGTCGCAGTGGTGCAGCGTGGTCAGTTCTGGCTCAGACAACGGCGCACCAGGCACATCCGGTCCGCGGAAAAGGTCGATCCGCTCTCGTTCCAGAGATAGATGCCCCGCAGAGCGCCCCCTGGCGCCCGTCCTAGGGGGAAACGCACTTCGCCCGTATCGGCGCCCAGATCGATCTGGTGATAGCTCGTGGTGGAATCGGCTACCTGTTCCGTGAGCACAAAATGCAGGCCCGTGGTGCCCTGCTCGCCGACCTGCAACCGATAGGAAACGATCCATTCCGTGTATGGGTCGTTATCGGTGCATGCCTCGAGGGGCTTGAACGTTACCGGGAATTCATCCCCGAAAGAGCAGAGGAGCGCAAGGGTATCCGAACCACATCCCACACCGTTGGTCCGCACATTCTCGGCAAGGCCGTGGGACAGGTCGGCAATGGTATCCGTCGTCCAATGTTCGGGGGTGTCGCTCCGCTGGAACAAGCAGATCATGAAAGGGTACCTGCCCCAGGCACTTCCGCCGCTGTTGCAACTCAGCAGGACAAGCGAGGGGTCATCCAGCAACACTTGCAGGTCGAACCGGCCGTCCTCTCCCAAGTATTGGTGGTCCCAGACCAGCAGATCGCCTGGTTCGAGCCACTCGCCGGGGTTTCTGCGATCGAGTTCTTGTTGGGGTCGCACGCGCGTCGAGTCCCACACATCCAAACCAAGCACCTCCGCGAAATAAGGATGCCCGGATACAATGCGCACACCAGGGAGTAGATGCTGGCGCGCTTCCGCTGCGGCGAGCGCTACCTGCCGTTGCTCGGTGTCCGCTTGTGCCGGCAAGGGGATCCGGAGGCGCAGGTCGTCCTGCACCCAAAGGGCAAGGGCGAGACCCCCCGCCCCGCCAGCCACGCAGGTCCAGCGATGCATCCGCATAGGCAACAAGGCTCCCCAGGCGTGAGCGGTAAAGAGCACCGTGAGCGGCACCGTGGTCGCGAGCACCCGGATCAATCCGGAGGAGGCATGGCCTCCGGCCCAGTACGCGTAACTATGGATCATCCAGATACCGAGCACTGGGACAACCGCCAGCCAGATGATCGTGGCGTGCTCCGCGCGCCGCTGCAAATCGCGCCAGAACAACGCGCCAAGAAGAGGCACCGCGAACGCCGCCAGACAGAGCAACGGGACGCCAAGGACCTCCGGCGACCGGACCAGGAAATGGTCCAATGTGCCCTGGCCATAAGCGGTGTTCCCCAGATAGGGGTCCTTCGCAAAAAGCCAGAACTTTTCCCCGAGCACCAGAAGGCCGGTGGCGAGATAAAGCAACGGGATGGGAAGGAGCCAGAGCAATGCGCGCGGCTGGCGGTGATAGAGCACGAACGCGACCGCGCAGGGGGCGAAAGCGACATACTCCGGTCGGGTCCATGGCGAAAGGGAGAGGGTCACCATGGCCCATGCCCACCGCTCACGGATCAAGAAATAGACGCACAGCACTGTGATCAGACCGAAAAGCGGTTCGGTCATTCCGGAGATCACCATGCGGAAATACTGCGTTGCCCCGAGCAGGAGGATCGGGACCGCCCAACGCACAAGCGCCGAACGCTCACGGAGCAGGGCGATGAGCAGTATAGCGGTAGCCCCGGCCACGAGGGTGTTGAAAAGCGTCATGCCCCAACCGCCAAGCTGCGCGAAAGAGCTTCCCAATAGCACGTAGAGCGGCTTGGCCCACTGATCGAAAAAGAGGTGCGCGTGCTGCCAGGAGTGACGTGCCTGGAGGTAGTGCAGCGCACCATCGCCGAGATCCCAAGCACTGCTCCCTACCAGCCGGAGCACCAACACCAGCAGGCAGAGCGTTTGTGCGAACAGGATGGGACCGCGATCCACCAAGCGATCGTACGGGATCGATTCAGCGCGGTCCACCATCGGGCCGTTTTGACCGGTTCGCGGGATCCAGGAATGTGGGCCCCTGCACGGTCATAATGAAGTGGGATCGCGCGGCCCGCATCTGGAAAGGTCGCCAAGATAGCCGGGCGCCCCAGAAGGATGCCTTCCCGACGATCGAACGAAGGGGCGCGCGGTGGAGCGGAGGCCAGTCGCCCTTGTCTTCCATATCGCGCGCTTAGGACGCCGCGTGCCTATATTCCACGACGCAGACCCGTGTGCGTTGGCACCGCATCGGATCTCCGCTCTTGCGGATACCCAGAACAAGGCCCCGGGGCGAAGTGAGAGAACGCCGCTCTTATGGAGACCGGCGGAGGTCATAGATACCCACCTCCCCATGCGCCAGGATCCGCCTGTCCAGCCACCCTTCAAGAGGGGTGGTAACGGCGGTGTCATTCCCGAGAAGATAGAGGTACTTCGCGCCTCGCCTTACGCGATCAGCGACCGTTGCACTATCCATACGTACACCACCGAACTCGTTGAAGCCGTGCTGCTCGATCAGGTAGAGCGCGGAGCAAACCGACTCGTCCGGTACGGTGATCACCAAGTCCTGCGGAAGCACGCCGACCTTCCGTGCCAGCGGTACGATATCCAACAGGTCGGCCATCGCCCAATATTGGGTCATGCGCCAATGTTCCAGTTCCGCATCGTGATAAAGGGGCAGCAAAGCGGCTGCGTCGACAGGTCTCCCTGCCTGTGTTCGCATCTGATGGTTGGTGGCCGCATAGGCTCCGTGGTAGACAAGCAGCAGGAACAGTGTTGCCTTGGTCCATCGGGAGGTGATGGCCTGCGGCCAGCGTTCGCGAACCATCCAAAAGAAGGTGAGCATCAGCGATATGGGTAGCACCAGTGGCGCTATGAAATAGTAGTCATGGTTGTTCAATGCGATGGTCCAGAGAAGCACATAGAGCACCGTACCACCGAACAAGAACGCATTGAACAACACGAGCTCCACAGGGATCCAGCGGACGTAGCGGATGAGCACCAACAACATGCCTGCAAGAGCCCACCAGACAGGACCATCGAAGATCTGGTAGATCAATATGTCACGCCCGAAGCGAAGCGCGCTGGCACGATCCGCCTCTCCGATATCCCAGAGCGCCCATGTACCCATGACGGAATAGGAAGCGCTGTTCCAGTGGTTGTATCGCACGGCGTACCAGGTCCATGCGGCCACGATCAAGAAGACCAGTATCAAGCCACCCCACACAAAGGGGATACGGCGCAGGTCGAAGAGCGCCTTCGCACGCCATGCAGGGACCAGAAGCACGGCAGAGAGCGCCAAAAAGAGCGCCATGGGGACCATCAAAGCGGTGATCTTCAGCAGACCGCCCATCGCAAAACAGAACAGTGTGGCGGTTCCATTACGGAAGCCACCAGCCTCCATGAACCGGGTCAGCGCCAGCGCTCCAAGCAGGACAAAGTCCAATGCCGGCACGTCGGGTAAAAAGGCCAGCGTGAAATACACCACCGTCGGCACGGTGAAAAAGAAGAGCGCCACCATCACCGCTAATGCGCCATCCTTGAGCACCCGGAGGGTCAATGCGAAGAGCGCCCAGGAACCCGCAGCGTGCAGGAGAAGCATGATAAGGCGATAGGCGAACTCGGTCCGACCAATGAGCTTCCACAATGAGCCAATGACATAATAGATGATCGGGAACTCGGCCGCGGTCTTCCCCGAAGTGGCATCGTCCGCGATGAAGCTCTGGACCGCGGGCTCGAAGAACGAGTTCCCTCCCTCGGCGTACTCTTGGGTGATCGAAAGACAGGTGGTTTGACGCCAGAGATGGTGAGGCAGTGGGCGCATGTGCAGTACGCGACCGTATTCGTAAACGGAACAGAGCACAACGAATCCGAGCACGAACCAAAACCCCCAAGGCAGAACTCGCGGTCGATCGATCGCGTTCACCACGATCTTAGAACACCATCTCCTTCACGGTGGCGGGCACTACCAACCGTCCCTCGGTCTTCGCTTTGATCTCCTCCACGCTCACCCCGGGTGCGCGTTCGAGCAACACGAAGCCTTCCGGGGTGATATCGAAGACGCCGAGGTCGCTCACCACCTTTTTCACGCAGCCCACACCGGTGAGCGGAAGCGTACACTTCCTGAGCAACTTGCTCTCACCCGCCTTGTTGGTGTGCATCATCACCACGATGATGTTCTCGGCGCTTGCCACCAGGTCCATTGCGCCACCCATGCCCTTCACCATTTTCCCGGGGATCTTCCAGTTGGCGATATCCCCATTGTCGGCGACCTCCATCGCACCCAGCACCGTAAGCTGCACTTTCTGGCTGCGGATCATCGCGAAACTGGTGGCACTGTCGAAGATGGCCGCGCCGGGCTTCAGCGTAACGGTCTGTTTGCCCGCGTTGATGAGATCGGCGTCCTCTTCGCCTTCGTACGGGAACGGCCCCATGCCTAGAATGCCGTTCTCGCTTTGTAGTTCGACATCTATGCCCTCGGGGATATAATTGGCTACCAGCGTCGGGATACCGATCCCCAGGTTCACATAGAAACCATCCTTCAACTCGCGCGCGATGCGCTTCGCCATCTGGAGTTTATCGAGCGGCATGGGAAGCCTTTGAAGTGAACGGACCAAATGTAGCGCGTGCGTCCCGCCGATCCGCGCATCGTTGCAAGGCACCTACATTGTGCGGAGACGAGCGCATGAACGACCCGTTCTCCTATCGGCTTCAGTGGGCCGAGCGCGTCGCGTTCGCGTTGGGTATGCTCGTCCTGGTGGGGCCGGTGTTCTCACATCGGTTCCATTTCACGACCGATGGGCCTGCGCATGTCTATAACGCTTCGTTGATACTGCAGAAACTCACGGGTTCGATCCCGGGGGATGCGGGCTGGGATTTTACGCCGGTGCCCGTACCCAATTGGCTGGGGCATGCGCTGTTGGCGTTGTTGTTGATCCCGTTCGAGACCCCCGAAGCTTCGAAGGCGCTGCATGTTCTGATCCTGGCAGGGCTTCCTATCGCCCTCCGCGCATTGGCATTGCAGCGGGGCCCCGGCCCGCCATGGCGCGCGCACCTGATCTTTCCGTTCGCCGTGCATGTGCCTTTCGCCATGGGGTATTACAACTTCTGCCTTGGGCTGTTGGTGTTCGTGCTCTTCATCTGCCAGTGGTATCACATCGAGGCGCACGCGAACGCAACCGGTTCCACACGCCGCTATGTCGTGCTCGCTTCGTTACTGGTGCTGTTGTATCTGGCGCATTTGGTCCCGTTCGGTTTCGCTTTGGGCTGGCTCGGGATCCATTCCCTGTTCCACTGGGCGGGACAAACGTGTAACGGAGGAACAAGGAGAAGAGAGCTTCTGCGGAGCTCCCTGCGTGCGCTATGCGCATGCCTGCCCGCGCTCGTCCTACTGGTCTGGTATCAGGTCGGACAACAGCGGGAGGAGAGCTGGGGACCACCCACACCGGATCGCTGGGAGCAGCTCTCTCGCCCCTTCCAACTCGTAGACTTCCCTGCTGAGCGATCGTTGTGGGGTGCCTCCGTGCTTGCCGTGCTGATGGCGCTGGCACAAGGACTACTTTCCGCGCACCAGCAAGAGCGGAGGGGGCGCATCCGCGTGTTCGAAGCGGTCATTGTGGGGGTCGCGTTGCTCTTGCAGGCCACTCTTCCGAACTTCTGGGGCAAGGGTATCGACATCCTGATGCGCCTTGCGTTGATCACCCATCTGTGCGTTTTGTTCTGGGTGCTGGCACTCCCGCAACGTCGCTCCTCCTCGCTCTGGATCCCGTTCATGGTGTTGCCGATCATGATCATGCAACAGCAGATCCGTGGCGAAGAGCAGGAAAGGAACAATGAACGGATGCGCGCCTGCCATGCGGTCGCGATGCGGGTGATCCCGGGTGGTTCGGTGGCGATCGTGAGCTTTGATTGGTTGGGGTCGCATTTGCCGGAGCTCGCCTTCGCGGACCGGAATGTGCTCAACCTGTCGAACTACGAGTTCATCAATCCTCATTTTCCACTGCGGTGGTCGGATAGCACCATGACCGCTCGTGCCGCTGCGCCCGAACATCCCCTGGATGTCCTTGAGCCCTGGAGCAATGTTCCCGGCACCCGACTGATCGTGGCTGATCATATTCTCGTGATCGGCCCTCCACAGGATGACGAGCAACGCCAG
>Ga0138256_10002641_pt1 | contig 19139 bp, 18 predicted proteins | sample KNB2016incub_MG_FD_105486 | JGI IMG/M metagenome (GOLD analysis project Ga0138256, IMG submission 105486) | Active sludge microbial communities from wastewater in Klosterneuburg, Austria - KNB2014incub_MG | ecosystem: Engineered > WWTP > Activated sludge > Unclassified | place: Austria... | reverse complement strand
GTTACAAAATCATATTCAGAACCATTACCGTTACTTGATCCGGTTACAAATACATTTCCTGAGTTATCATAAACAATTGAACCACCACGATCTATTGAATTCGAAGGACCGTTATATCTTGCTTCCCACTCTTGAGTTACCTGGGAATTTGATTTTAGGGATGATACGATTAAAATCATGAGTATTAATATTGTTTTCATTTTCATTCCTTTCACCGGAAATCACCGGAATTTTTTTTAATAAAAAACTCTATCCCAATTTATGGGAGAGAATTTTGTTTTTATTTTAAAAGAGTCATTTTCTTTACTTCACTGAATTCATTAATTTCCAATTTATAAAAATAAACACCGCTGACAAGATTTTTACCTTCTCTTGTTGCTGAAAATTTTGTTTCATAACTCCCTGGCGATAAATTTTCATTAACAAGAATTGAGACTACTTTACCAAGTATATCATAAACTGTAAGTTTTACAATTCCTGATTCTTTTGTGTTAAATTTTATTTTTGTTTCGGGATTAAATGGATTAGGATAATTCTGTGTTAAGGAAAAATCTTCAGGTACTTCACTCGATAAATTAATTATATTCACCGGACTATCCAATAACCGGAGAGGATTATTAATTAATGTGCCAGAATTACCATTTGGAGTAGCGTCGTAGATAGTATTTCCGGAACTCTCATTTAGCTTGTAATATGCCACCAAACCGTTTGTATTTCCGGAAATTGATTTATCATAATTACTCAATACTTCTGAAGCGGTTCTGACCCTGTTCCAAATCCTGATTTCGTCAATTACACAATTACCGAATTCCTGTCCACCTGAAATACCATTTGCTAAATACAAAGAATTGGTTAATGTACTTGTGAAAGTCAATTGACCTGTTTTTTGTGATGTTAAATTTCCATTTACATATAACTTTCCTTGTTCGGTAATCCTGTCATAAGAGACAGCTATATGATACCATTGATTTAGATTAGGTGTAAAAGGAAACACCATTTCTGGATTCCCGACAGAAATCAATGTTAATGAGTTAGCAATTTTACTGTACTCTAAATACCATGAATCCTGTTTGTCGAGAATGGAGCAGTATTGATTATTGAAATAGCTCTTTATTTTTATCCACATTTCAAACGTTAATTTTTTATTCGTGGAAATTGTATTTAATGATGAGCTGTGTGGAATTCTACCATAATTATTTAGTCCGTTAAATTCCAAACAGAACCCACCAATGCCTTCTACTAAACAAGGGGCTGTGTTGTACTTGTTGGCGATTAATGCTCCAGGTAAATTACCCAGGCCTATTTGAAAATTTACGGCTCCATTATTATTACAATAACTCATTATGGTCCCGTTATAGTTAGGTCTTGTTGGAAATGAACAAATATCATTATTATCTCTAAAGCAAGAATCTATAGGACCTCCGGGCCAACTGCAACTATGTGTGTGTGGTGAGCCAAAATTGTGCCCCATTTCATGTGATATAACTTGAACATTAAACGACCATGTTGGAAATGGAACAACACCGGCATCCAAATATCCACAAAACGCAAATGAAAAATTTCGATTGCATAATACATCCACCCATCCCAAACCTCCATAATCGAACGTGTTTCTCATGGAAAGAAGCTGACCAAGATCACCATTGAAAATTTCTGCGTTCCTATCTCGAAATTTATTAAGCATTTGTAAAGCTGTGGTACTTGTTATGTAAGGATCCGAAATATCCCAAACAAATATCTGAGAAATTTGAATCGGAATAGATTTATTCTGATAAATTATTTTCACATGATTAAATATTGATGAAACATATGCTAGTGAATTTGCAACACTCCCCTTCACCTGAAATATTTTGTAGTCACATTCAAAATATATTTTCACAGGTCTTTGCGAATCATCAGATTGATACCAGGCAGTATCTGATAAAGATTGGTTTATATTCATTTCAACATCCTGAACACCACAGTTAAAATTATTTCCAATCAACAAGTCTTTATCATCATAAATTATGTAATTATCTGTTGCATTGTTTAATTTTGAAATTACATAATTACCCTCCTTATTTGAAATTATAGCAGCAACTTCATTATCAAATAGGCTTAGTGAGACTAATGAATTTTCATCATTTTTAATTACTCCGGAGTAAAAAAGTCCCGGCTTATCGAATGATATACTGCCTGTTGCAGTAACTAATTTAAATTCCGGTGAATATATTTCACTTTTCATTAATTCCAAAGTTATTACTTTCTCTTTTGTAACCGGAATTTCCAATTCAAAATATTCATTCTTTTGAGACAGCAGCTCTTTTAAATAATTGTTTTTTATAATTACCGATGTTCCTTTATTTAGAAAGTTATTTAAATTTGAATTCACTACAGGGTCTATCTCAAAGAGCTTATTATAAACTGTGCTTCCCTTAGAGTAAATCTCAGTGCAAGTAAACAGGAACACTATGAATGTAATGATATTTATTGTTTTCATTAAATTTTTTACTCCTTCCGTCTTTTGCGGATTAAGATTTTTAATTATTTTTTTATAAAGTTATCTTTTTGCATGCCAGGTACCTGAGCCATTATAATAAGAGGAAGTCCAGCTTCCAGAGCCTATTCCGTTAGAAGCATTAAATGATCCTGATGCAGTACCTATCAGTGTATTGCTTTCATTATATATCTTTGCATTCTGCATAACTCCGTTACTGTTAATTAATCCAACATATCTAAGGTAGCCGTTGCCGAAACTGCTCTCGATATATCCATTGAAATCAAATGAATTGTCTTCATTTATATATAGTGATGTTGTTCCGCTTAAATCACCTTCTACGCTGATATCCCAGTACGATTGATATTGTGTTACTCTTACAGGATTTGTAGCGTTCCAGTCCCCACTCAATGTATTTGTACTCCAGTCTCCATTCCCCCAATCATCATTAAAGTTACCTTCAATTGTTCCGACTAAATTTCCGTTCAGTTTTATTTTTCCGTTTTCTATGTCGCCATTTGAAGATATCTTTCCGGATAAATCATATTGAATTTGCTGGGATTCTTTTCTTAGCGTTATTCCAAATCCAAAAGTTTTATCGGAATTTTGATTAAATGTCTTGTATCCTTTGAAACCATTACTGCTGTTTAGCTGAATATCCCATAGATAAGTGTTTTCGAAATTAGCAGCCGAAGTGACCGGATTGCTGTCCGAGCTGCATCCTGTTAGATTGATAAATGAGACTGTAATTAATGAAAGTAAAATCAGATGTAATTTGTTTTTTCTTTTAATCGTTTTCATTTTTTATTTTTTAATTATTAGATTTAAAAATCCCTCACAGGACTTCAAAATCCCGTGAGGTTTAATTTGCAAATTTATTTCAATAATATCATTTTCTTGGTATCTGTAAGACCATCTACAACTAAACTATAAAAATATGTCCCTGAAGATAGTCCCGTGACGTTGAGATTTAATTTATATTTTCCGATTTGCTGCTTTTCGTTTACAAGTGTTGAAACTTCTTTTCCGAGAATGTCGTATATGATCACTTTTACTTCCGAATTCCTTTTTAAATTATATTCTATAGTTGTATTAGGATTAAAAGGATTCGGATAGTTTTGCTTAAGCTCATAGTTTTTTATTGTTTGATTATTGTTTTCAACAGAAACGATAGGTGCAGTAGTTGAAATAATTTTTACTGCTTGGTATGTTCCAATATATAAAGTCTCTATTAATTCCAAAAATCCATCATCATCTATATCTATTATTTGATAGATATTTGAACCATTACCAGATGATATATAAAGAGAATTGCCGTTTACAGGATCTATAATTTTTTGAGGTTCATTACCAAATTGTTGAAAGCATTCATTTATTCCGTCTCCGTTTATATCAAAACTACTTGTGGAAAAAGAACTTCCATAGTCTATACCGCGAATTCCTCTAATATCAAAATATTGATGTGTACCAGACCAGGTCCAATTGTAATCTAAAGTATGAGTCGACCCGTTATATATTCTAATATTGTGTTCGTCATTAACATCGGCAAATGCCATATGATAAATATTTGAACTAACATTTAATTTAACCACACCCTTAAATGTCCATCCGACCGGACTCTCCCACTCAGATGTAAAAATTCCCTGGGCAAAAATATTTGAAGCGAAGAAAATTAAAATTGCTGTTACAAATGATGAAATGTTTTTTAGTTTTTTCATTTTATTAATCCTTTTAATTATTAAATACTGCTGGTTTTCCGGCAGTTAATAGTTTTCACTTTCAGTGGAGTATGGAGCATGAATTATCGAAAATCCTGTATGAAGATATTGTCAATCTTGATACTTCCTGATAACCAATATTATCTGTTTTGTCAGGAATAATTACTGAAAATATTTCTTTTACTTGGTTAAATACTGAATCGTCCTTTTCCTTAGTATTCATTGCAACTATAATTTTATAAGTTACAATGAATATTGAAACCAGAAATAGTAAGATCTTTAGGTAAATTTTCATTTTTGTTCCTTCGTTTTTTTTTAAATTTGATTATTTTTTATTAATTACAGCCGATAATGATAAAATTACACTTGCTCTGTCTATTGGTCTTTTTGAATTTCCGCCGCTGATTGGTGCAATAAATTTAATCAGATAGCTATCTTGAATATTTAAAGCTACCGAAGCCGTCATGTATCCAAAGGTTTTTCCAGTTTCTTTTGTTAAAGTCATTTTTTGATCTTGAGAAGTAATTACATATCCAAATCTTATTCTACCTTCAAACCCAATAAGTTTTTTATTTGTCAAGAACCTGAATTGAGGTTCTAAAGCAAGTTCAAATATTCCTGCGGTGTTATTGACGCTTCCACCTATAGGAGGGACGTTCAGACTTATTCTGTTTGAAGCATATATACCAATACTTCTTGTGTTTCTTAATTCCTGATTATGATCATCTAAGTTTCCCCAGTACAATAAAGGGAAATCTGTTTTTAAAATTAAATTTCCCCCTGAATTAATAAAATTTTCTACTGCATTTGATATTTTTGAATTTGTAGTAGTATCTTCCTTGTCGTTAATTGATGCTGTGATTGATGAACTTAAAGCTATTCTAAATGCTCCAATATGATCTACAAGCATTTCCCCAAATATTGTCGAAATGTTCTCAAAATATGGTAGCGATAAAATGATGTTGTTATTCATTTCGTCAGACCAAAAAGTACCAGTTGCTGTCCCTTTTTTAATATTTGTAAATCCAATAATAGTCCTGAAATTATTTGGTGTTACATCTTCTAAATCTTGTTTTGCTTTTGTTTCTAATTCAGTTAATTCATTTTCAATGTCATTCTTTTGATTATTTGTTTTTAATATTATATTTGAATCTATATCAATAGAATTTATATTTATTGAGCTAATTGTAAAATCAAGTGAGTTTAATATCATTCTTAATGAATCTATTCTTTTAATATCCAAATCAATTTTAAGATTATTAAAATTAGATTTGGTATCTGCTCCCAATCCTGTCTGAGAATATGAAATTTGATTATTTATAAATAATAGAGTTATAAGAAATAATTTAAAAAAACTTTTAAAGCTGTATTCTCTACTAATTAAATTTTCAAATTCTTTAGTTAACTTATTCAATACATTTTATCCTATCCCGCCAATAGACGGATTAATTTTAAAAAACCTGCCGGAGCTTTTCACCCCGGCAGTGTTTAGGGTTGTTCCTGATCAATTCATTATTGATAATTGAACAGGCATATGTTTTTTATTTGATCATCCTTAAAAACTTTTTTTTCAATTTAATATATTTCTTTTCTTACTCTTTTTACTTCTATCAAACATACATACAAAACACTTCGAGGTAAGTTGGCAACCTGTATCTCAAGCTGCCGGTTGCCGTTGAATTGCAATTGTGATATGTATTGTTCTTTGTTCATATTTTTTATTCCTGTAAAAACTTTGTTTAAAATATTCTTTAATTTCATTTTAACTTTATTTTATATTCTTCTAGTCTTTCCGTTTCATCTGCATGTAATCCAATAGCCCTTTTTTCTATGATCTCTATTTTATCTTTCTTTTGATCCTTTAATCTTCTGGCTTCCGCCTGCTTTGAAGAAAGTAACTTTTTCACTTTTTCAATTTCCTTATCTTTTATTTTTACCTCTTTTATATGTTGATCTATTTTTTCCACAGATTCGGGAATTGTTTTCCATTTATCATTATTTTTTATAATCCCCACTTTTAATTCTTCAAATCGGGAAATAATATTTTGAAGATACTTTGTCATTTAATTATCCTTTTTGTTTCTGTTAATTTCATTTTCATTTTTTTGATTTTTAGTTTCTTAAATCAGTTAATTCAAAATTATAGAAAGAACATTTGGTTTTGTCATTACATTTTTCCTGATTTCTGAAACGATATTTTCATAATTTATTTCAAGAATGTTAGTTTATGGTTTACTTTTAATATTATGTGTAGTAATTTTGTAGTGATTTCTGAAACAGGTGATCAGTCAAATTTTCATTTATTTTGAAAAACGAAATATGAAAGGTACAAGATTAAACGAAATTTTATCCTCTTTATCCAAAGAAGAGTTTCTTAGACTCAATGAATATCTGCATTCACAGTATCTTAATAAGAATAAACAGATAATACTATTTTATTATTTTCTTTCAGCTAAAGAATCCCATCCTGATTATTTAAATATAAGCCGGCGGGAAATATTTGAATATATTTACAAAAGGCAGGATTTTAATCATGACAAATACTTAAAAGTCTCTTCTGACTTTGTAAAAGCTATAGAAAATTTTCTTTTGTATGAATTGAGAGCTGGAAGGGATTTACAAACCAAAAGAGACCTCCTAGAAATTGCAGGTAATAGAGAACTTCCGAAAACGTTTGCCAAATATTCCGGTGAAATAAGATCTAAAACTGAAAATGAAATTAACAAAGATCTCGAATTTTATATGACAGAATATGATTTCAAAATTGAATCAATTTTGTATTCTTTAAACAATAAAAAATTTGATTTGGAAAAATCTATTCTTGGATTAAATAGTTCTGTAAATACAATTATTGTTCATCTGAAGCTTGAGCTGATGTTAAAACTGTTTCACATTTCGGGTAAAAAAAATAAAATATGGTTGGACAAAGAAGTGATCGATTTTATTAAGAAGAATAAAAAAAATTTAATTGAATTTCATCCTATGATCTACCAAAGAAGCAGGATTCTCAAAATGTTCGAAAATTCAGATGTAGATATTTATAAACAGGTAAGATCTTTTGTTGAAAATAATTCAGATAAACTAAATCAGGAAAATCTGATTTATATTTATGAAGAATTAATGGCATTTTGCAATTTGATGGGTAATGAGTATTTTAAAAAAGAAGAATTCAATCTGATAAAATCAATTGAAGAGAAATCTCTTTTAGAGAAAAGTAATTTTGATTATATATATTTTCTCAAAATTATCGATACTGCTTTAAATGAGAATGACGCTTACTGGGCGGAGAGCTTTCTGAATAAGTATTCAGAAAAGATAGATCCGGAATACAAAGAAAGTACAGTAAATCTTGCGATGGCTTCGATTTATATTTACAGACAAAAATTTAACGAAGCACTAGAACATATATCTCGAGTGAGTGTGCTTAATGAATATTTTTATTTAAATTCAAAGATATTATCGTTGACAGTATTTTATGAGTTAGACGATATGATCTCTGTGAACTATGGCATAGAAGCATTTTCTGCATATATCAGAAGAAAGAAGATAACAACTGATTCTGATATAAAAGTATATAAAACTTTTCTAAGTGTATTTAAAGAATTAATTAAATTTAAAAGCGAAAAAAATAAATCAATTGATAAAAAAAATCTTTTGACAAAATTAGAAAATTCAATATTAATAATTAATAAGGATTGGTTTATAAGAAAAATTGCTGATAAATAATAATAATAGATAAAATATGTTTATAAATTCATTCCAAATAAGCTTTTAAAAAAATTAAATATTTGTGGTCTGAATCCGATTGAAACAAACCATCCTATTTCAGTTGATGTATTTGTTGGAGGATTAACAATTACAGATTTTATTTCCGGAGTAATTACTTGACCTTCTTGCCAATCAGCATTTAATACAGTAGCTGTATAAGTAGCTATACCTAAATTTAAATTAAATCCGGCTTTATGATCAAGACCTAAACCTAACATAAAGTTTTTTGGTGGAGCGCTTATGTTTGCTCCTATCATTAACATTAAATTCCAGATATTAGAGTTTGTTTCAAGTTCGTCAACTCCAGAAAACAATTTAATCCCATCACTAGAAAAACTTAAAAAATATATCCCTAATGACATAAAAAATTTTGTTTGTGACTGCAAATTATTTTTACTTATTTTATATTTCAATGAATCATCGGGAGTTATATATGGCTGAAAAAAATACGAATTATCATGATCGAAAAAATACTGAGCTAACCCTAAATTAAAATTGAAATAACTCTTTGTATGACCTTCAATTTCAAATGTGATTTTTTTAACTAATTCTTCATTCTCTGGTTTTTGTTCAGTCATAGTTTGGGGAAACAGATATCTTGTGGGATCTGAAATTTTTGGTTCATTTATTTTTTTCCATGATATTGAAACTATATATCTTTTTGGAGATTGTCCAATTCTTAAGACTTGAGTGATAACAGGAGTTGTTGTTTTTTTAATGAATGACCATCTGTCAAGTATTGCCTTTATCCTTAAAATATAATTAGAACTTAAATTTAATTTTTTCTCAATTTCTTCAAAACCAATTGGTGTCTTATCTTTCAAGGCTCCATCTAATTTTGCCTTATTCCATTCCACATTGAATTCTAAAATTTTATCTCGTATAGAGTAAATGTTGTTTAATTCTCTTGTGTAATCGTCATTTAATACTTCACAGGAATCAAAATATTCCTCATTCCAATTAATATTATCATTTTTTATTGCAGGAATTATCTTTTCATCATAACGATTGTTAAATCGAATGATCAAATTTATGATATTTGAATTCAATAAATTCATTCTAATATTTACATCATCTAAAATTTGATTCAATTTATCAATGTATGATTTATCTTTGTTTGTATCATTATTGCTTCCATCAAGAGACAATATGTTTTTTTCATTAATCAGATCTGTAAATTGTGTAACATCTGCTGCATTAACAACTGCTTCATTTTTTAATCCTATCACATTATAATCCTTCACAAGAAATATCTCTTTATCTACTTTCATTTCATAACTGTACTTTAAGAGATTTGCGTTTTTAATTTTAAAAAATACTGTATCTCCGGAATAATATGGATTTTTTGGATAGTCTTCTATTTCTCCGCTTGTTCCGTTAATCACTACTTTCTGAGAGAATGTTAAATTTGTTATAATTAATGTGGAATAAAACAACAAGAATATAGAATACCTCATTTTCATTTTGCTAGCTTTAATTTATAATCCAAATTACGAAATAATTTTTCTAAAATAAATCCATCAGATGATTTTTTTTATTTTAATTTACTCTTTGAATATATATTTTAATTAATAAATTAATTAAAATTAATTTATAACTGTTATGATAAAAATTAAAAAAAACCTTTCTCTTTTTGAAAAAGACTATAGAGATTGGCATAACTTACTGAAAGTTTTTATAAAGATAATGGATTGATTTGTAAGATTGATTATCGGGGTTTTTCATTAGAAAATAGTGAACTTAATTGTCATTTAAGAAAACCAAATTGAATAAATTTGACCTATCGTTTTTTATAGGTTTCAAATAATTATTCTATTGATCAATATATATATTCAATTAAATTTATCCCAAAACTATTAAAAATACTTCAAAAACAATTTTTATATTTTTAAATATTTTTCATATATGAGTAAAAAATATTTTTATGTTACATTAGCAGGGGATAACTTGAAAGAATTAGAAGAATTAGCAAGTAATTATGATGGAGATTATATATATGATGAAAATATTATATCTGTAAGAATTGATAATATAAGATATGAAAAGCTAAAAAAGTTTTTGAAAGATAGTCCATATGCTAGAATAATAAAAAGAATTAATTTTAAAGAAGAAAAAAAATTCCAAATAAGTCCTTATATACTTGAACAGAAATGTATAAATAGAACGAGGAATAGATTCGAAGGTAATTTAGGAATGAATTTTGATAATTTATTTTTTAAAAAATATTTAAATGAATCCGAAATTGAAAGCTCTTTTAATTATATGAAGAGAGCATTTCCAAAATTAATTAATATTGAAAAGCTTCCAGAGTTTACATATGATAGTAAACAATCTTTTTTGCTTAAAATATCTTCAAATTCTAAAAACAAAAAAAAGGGTTTGTTTATAACTGGCGGGATTCACGGAAATGAATGGATACCTCCGGAATCGTTAATCTATTTTGTGAAAAAATTATGTTTTGCATATATTAAACAAGACTATATCAAGATAGGAGAAAACATATATGATAAAATAATTATTCAGAAAATTGCAAATAACATAAATTTCTATATATTTCCACTTGTAAATCCGGACGGAAGAAAAAAAAGTCAATCAAGAATTTCAGATAATAATATGATAGGAAGAAAAAATAATAGACCTATTGAAAATGGTAATTTCGGTATCGATATAAACAGGAATTTTAATTTTGTTTGGGATTATAACAAATATTTTTCTCACGTCCCATTTTCAAGTAAAGATCCTTCTCATCCGAATTTTATTGGTAACTGTCCATTTTCCGAACCTGAATCCAAAAATGTATTATTTGTAGCAAATAAATATAATTCTAAAATTAATTTTTTTTTAGATATTCATACTAAAGAATTAGGAGAAAACTTAATACTATATAGTTGGGGGAATAGTAAATCTCAGACAAAATATCCTGATTTGAATTTTAGTAATCATAATTACTGGAATAAACATGGAACTGATTATTATGGCGAATATGTGAATTCAAAAGATTTAGAATTTAGAAAAAACATTGCACGAAATATGGCTCTTGCATCAAGTAAAGTTAGTCATCACCAAAAAAAGTATTTTGCTAAAACTGCAAACAATTTATATTTAATGAGTGGAGCATCTAGAGATTTTATGGAAAGTTTATCCAAACAAGATACAAATTCAAATACAATTCATAGTTTTATGATAGAGGCTTCAGAAAAATCATTTAACCCATCTATATATAGAAGAAGGAGAATGATAAATGAAATTTGTGCATCAATTTTGGAACTATGTGTTCAAATAATTAAATAATTTTTCAAATAACTGTATCAATCTTATTAAATATTACCCACTAGAAGTTTCATATGCTGTAACATTTATATTATCTCCAGGAACATAATGTTTCCAATTTCCACTTCCCCCATCCATAGGTTTCTCTGGTCTATCATTGATATCAGATTCTTTTTTTACTACAATTTTACAATTACAAATACAATTATATAACCAACCTGTTCGATGTTTACCTGTGCCAGTAAATGTTTTTGATGTACTCTCTCTGCATGTACTTTTAGGGGTCACGGTAATTTCAATTTTATCTAAATTTGGTGTAGAGTCATCTATAATATTTAAATATCCCCACTCCGGAACTGCTACAACAAAAATATTAATCGTATCTCCCGCTCTTGGATTAGCAGGATATTCCCATTCCAAACGGTTTTCTATTTGAATCATTTCTTTTGCATCATCATCTATGACGACAAAAACTTTGTCAATTTCACCCGGATCATTTTCCAGACTCAGATCCAAATAATTACCATTAGAAACTTTATCAGGGATATCAATTCCAGATCCGTCTTTAAATTTAATTTTTAAAGAAACTGAGTTATTCTCTGATGAATAGTTATCTATTTTCAATAGTGGTAAATCATTATCACTATTCTTTAAATTTCCATTTTCCTTTTCCATTTTCAATTAGTTTAAATTTAAGAAAGTTCGGATATTAAAGTTTGATATTCAATATCCAAGGTTTTTTTATATATTTGTTTGAATAATTTCAATGCAAGATGTTTGTGTTTTTTTATTTTCATATTTTCAAACCCCAGTTTCCTTTTCATTCTCCAAAGCTCAAAGTGAATTTTTGCTTTCCCTTCATCATTAATTGAATCATTTAATAATTGTTCTGTCTCATGTACTATTAATTTTAAATTTTTAGAATTGAAATTTAACGATTTATTAAAAGAATCAAAATGAAAATTTTTAATCTCTAAATTAAATTTTATTTTTTGATTCAAAATTTTAAACAGAGACACTTCTTTTTTATATAAATCGTTATTATTAATAGCCATTGCTAAATCTATATTAGTTTTAGCTTTTTCCAATTCGCCTATATTCAACAAATGCTCAGCATAATTATAATTAGCAAGTGTTTTAAAAAGATTTGAATTCATATCTTTAGCTATTTTTATTGCCTGTTTATAATTTATAATTGCTTCAGTACTTTGATGGATATTCTTATAAAGATTTGCCAGATTAATGTGTGCGAGATACATACCTTCTTTATTTTTAATGTTTTGATTTATTTTCATCTGAATTTCTAAATGATTTAAAGCATCTCTATAATTTCCTCTATGCAAATGTATTAAGGCTATATTGCAGTTCATGTTTGCAATACTCGTTTTCCTTTTTATTTTCTCAAAATGTTTTAGCGCTTCCGAATAATTTGCAAGAGCATCATCAAAATTCTTTTCATTATAAAAATAATTTCCAATTGAAGCTAAGCTGGTCGCAATTCCTTCTATATAGTTTATTCGCTTTGAGAATTCCAGTTTCTTTTTGCATAGTCGAAAAGTTTTATCGCTTTTTCCTATTGCATTATATACAACACTCATGTTCCCTATTGCATTTAAATATTCACGTACATCTCCAACTTTTTCAGTTAACATTTTACATTGTTCAAAAAATTTAAGTGCTTTTGAATGTTCACTCATGTGTAAATAATTAATTCCAACCCTATTTGTTAAAACAGCTGATTTAATCATATCTTTTGACTGAGCATATAAACTACTGCTTTTTTTGAAATAAAAAATAGATTTTAAGTAATTCCCTTTAGACCTTTCAACTAATCCAAAGTACTCATTAGCTTTTGCAAGATTAATTTTATCCTCAGTATTATTGGAGATTTCAAAAAATTCTTTAGCATACTTTTCCGCTTTATTAGGATTCCCGGATTCATAATAATTTAAACATAATAATCCTAATATCTCCAGATATATTTTATTATCAATTTTAAATTCCGGATATTTCAATAACTTCATTAGCTGTTTAATGGAATTTATATACACGCTTTGGTGAAAATAAATGTCTGCAATATTAAAACTGAATTTATAAAACAATTCGGAATCCTTTTTATAATTTAATTTCGAGACTTGTTTCATGCAAATATCAAGGGCTTCTTTCCATTTTCCAATTGTCTTATAAATTTGCAGTTGCTTTATAATTATCTTCGCATAAGAGTAAGGATCTTTTCCGAGATATAATTTTCCAAGTTCATCATAAAATAAAATAGCTCTATCATTTTCAAAATTCTCACGGGCAAAGTCAGCTGATTTCTCAAGATACTCGGTTTGTTTATTCTCTGCTTCTCCTTTTTCAAAATGATCACATAAAATAAAAAAATAATGTTCGATCTTGTCTTTGAATAAATTCTCTATGGCTTCACCTGAAGTTTTATGCAATATTTTTTTATTTTCTTCCGATATTGATTCATATATAACTTTTCTTATGATATCATGATGAAATTCAAAATATTTTTCCCTCCCAAATGTCCTTTCCGATTTCTTTATAAAATTATTTTCGATGAGATTCAACAATATAGATTCCATATCTGATTCGTTTGAAAGCATTTCAGATATTCTCAAAAGCAATAAATCCGAAAACTCATTTCCTAAAACCGAAGCATACTGCAGCATTCTCAGTTCCTTTTTCTTTAATCTTTCAAGCCGCTTATGAATTAGTACACTTATGGATTCAGGTATTTCTACTTTTTTAATGTCGGATTTAGAGCCTCTATTTTTTTCTATACTTAACTTTTCAAATCTATTTTTTTCGATATACATTTTCATCCACTCCTGAATGTATAGTGGATTCCCTTCAGATCTTTCTGTAAGTAATTGAATTGTTTTATCAGTGATTGTTTCTGTTTTACTCTTATTGTTTTTATTCTTATTTCCTGAGATTAAAATATCCCTTACTGCATTATAATCTAACGGCTTAAGATCAATTTCCGTAAATTCTGATTTAAGCTCAACTTCTCTCATCATCTTTAAATCTGGTCTGTAAAGAAGTAAAAATATCATGCCTTTGTATTGTGCATGATTATTCTTGTCAATACTTAAAGTATTAAATAGATAAGATAACGTATTCAATGACGAGTCGTCTATCCAATGTAGATCGTCACAAACAACTATCAATGGTTCATTAAAAAAGTTGCATTTTGCTGCAACAGCTTCAATAAAATATTTTATACTTAGGCGTATGTGTACATTTAGTTCTTTAGCAGGCAATTTTAATCTGTTATCTTTCTTATATTCTTTCGGGATAACTCCCAAAATGTAACCTATTAAATTGTAAATGTTTTTAAGATTTTTTTTATCCGCTCTGTTCTTCTCAAAATTTGATAACTCACTTAATGCAAATTTTAATTTCTTCTTAATTTCTTCAGCAGAATCAGAATTAAGAATCTGACAATATGAATTTATCATTGACATAAACAACGAAAATGGATTCTGTTTAGATTTATCAGAAAATCCCGATAAAAACCTTTTAGAATTAGACTTTAAAAATTCAGATACAAGTCGGGATTTGCCAATACCTGCTTCACCTTTTATACCAATTATTATTGGTCCTTCAGAATATTCATTATTGTCTATACTTAAGTTTTGGTTTTTGTATTGCGAAAGGTTCTTTTTCTGTAAATGATATGTTTGCTTCAGAATTGAAATTTCATCTTCTCTTCCTGAAAATTTAATTTTATCATTACGCCTGATTGATGCAATCTTAACATCAAGATTTATTTTTCTTTTCTCCTGATCTTTTAACTTAATCAATTTAACATTGCCTATTGAATGCTTAATTGAATAAGTCTTTAGATTTAAAAGTTTATCAGGCATGTTTAAATTTTAAAATTATCTATAAAATAAATATACAAGTAAACTTCAGATTTAATTCTTTGAACTCGTTACAAATCTCGTTTGAATGTTACTCTATTCTCTATATTAAAACCAGTAATAGTTCAAAAAATAAAACATTAAATGTTTGTCAATTTTATTTGTATAAGTGATTTTTTTATTTTAAAAATTTACATAATTTTGTTCAAAAAAAAAAGCTAACAGGAATAAACATATTTTATTTTAGCATCCATGAATATTTTGACAATAGAAAATTATCCATTCGTAGGAAAAAATGTTAATCTAATATGAATAACAAAAAATAGTTTAAGGAAGCGAAAATGAAAAGTTAACTATTTGTTTGGGTCGTTTTTATTATCTTACAACTGATCATTGAAAACTTCATTTATGAAATTGTAAATTTATTTTGTTTTTTCTCATATTTAACAACCAACATTAGGTAAGCGGAAAACATCCAGATATTACTTCCGGAAATATTTTTAGACAATTATTTAAAAAGCGACTTTATACCCAATAAGGTATAAAAACTACAGATTTCATTGACACTATACCCGAAAAGGTATATTTTTGATATAACTTAAATAACTATACCCGATAAGATATAAAGTTATGTCACTTAGCGAATTTGTAAAAGAAAAAAGAAATACTGCAAACCTTACACAGCCAGAATTTGCAGAAAAAGCAGGTGTAGGATTAAGATTCATAAGAGATCTGGAGCAGGGAAAAAAGACACTGCGTTTGGATAAAGTGAATCAGGTCTTACAACTTTTTGGCTATGAAGCAGGAGCCATTTCAATTAAGAGTGATACTGAATGAAGAAAGCTGAAATAAAAATTAATAATATTCTTGCAGGCTGGCTGACTCAGGATGAAACCGGATACAATTTTATTTATGATACAAAATATCTTGACAGTAAAAACCCCGAACCTGTAAGTCTGACATTACCTTTACAGGAAACTCAGTATAACAGTAAAATTCTGTTCCCGTTTTTTGACGGATTGATACCGGAAGGATGGCTGTTACACATAGCTGAAAAAAACTGGAAACTAAATCCCCGTGACAGAAAGGGATTACTCATGGCTTGTTGGAAAGAATTTATTGGGGCTGTTAGTGTTCTTCCGATAAGAAATATATCAGAAGAGAATGAAAAATGAAAAGATGTTTATATTGTTATCAGCCGCTTGAAAAAAATGAAATTGATTTTCATCTTAAATGCTGCAAAAAAATCTTCAACCAATCTACTCCGCCTGAAATACCATATAAAGAATCAGATATGGACGAGTTGGCAAAGAAAGTTATTAGGAACCGAATTACTATTCCGGGAGTTCAGCCAAAAATATCTTTAGATCTGTCCTCTGCTTCAAATAATGGTCAGCAGAAACGATTTACTATTGTTGGATTGATGGGGGGATATATTTAAAAACCTCCAAGTAAAATTTATTCTCAACTTCCGGACTTCAATCAGGAAGTCTTGCATATATAACCAGGAGAATAGACCGGATAAAAAAAAAGAAACTTCATATGGAAGATATGTGTCAGCTTACAGAAAGATTGACAGAGGAAAAATACAATGGATCATACGAACAAGGTAGCTAAAGCAATTCAAAAATATTCTTCTGCTCCCGGTTTAGATGTTGTGAATTTCTTTGAACAAATAATTTTCTCATTTTTAACATGTAATTCGAATATGCATTTAAAGAATTTTTCATTGATCCGAACGAATGATTCCGGATACATTCTTTCTCCGGCTTATGACATGGTAGCAACAGCTTTTGTCTATCCTGAAGACAAAGAAGAAACAGCTTTAACACTTAATGGCAAAAAGAAGAAAATAAAACAAAGTGATTTCATAACAGCTTTTAAGTCATTAAATCTTAAACCAAAATAACAGGAAAATATGTTTAAAAAAATGGAAAAATCAAAAGACGATTTGGTTAAAGTTTATCGATATTAGTTTTTTGAGTAAAGATTTTAAAAATAAATTTATACAACTTATTGAAAATAGATTTACCGTAATAAAGGATCATAAATAAAATCATTCCGGATCTAAAAAAAAAGACTATCATTTTATTATCAGTATTGAAATATTTTTCTATCCATTAGGAGTTTACTCTATTTTGCTTCATTTTCATACTTCACTTTCTCTATTAGAAATTAAAGCAAATTGCTAACCACTATATGAATTTAGCAGATAAGTTAAAATTTAAAATTAGAAGTGTAATAATGATGTAAATGATTTAAAAAGGAAGAGATTTTGCAATTACATAAATCTAATTAAAGCATATAAATACATTCCTAATAATCAGAACAATTATTGTTTAATTGTTTTATAAATGACTAAAATTTCATTTTCACATTACTTGGAATTAATTATTAGTTTGGTGTAAAAAACATGAATGTTGTAAGAATCTTTAAATAAAGTGGTCTTTATTTATAAAATATTTTATAAATTAAAACCTACTTAATATCCTTCCACTCACGCCTTTAGCGGCTGATCCAAAAATATCACACGCCAGTCAAGTACTTCATTTACAAATATACGACCGGCTTCGCTTACTAAAGAAGTTACTTTTGCAGAATATTAAATTTCATCGCCAACTATCGTAGCGGCTATTACTTTTTCATCTGCCTGGAACTTTGCTCCATTAGCTTCACAAAACTTTTCAAGTCTTGGGAATAAATCTTTCTGAAGTATCCTGCGCTCTTCTTTCATGTCTGTGAAAGTGGAGCTTACGAATACACGAAATATTTTTGTTTGTTGTGGCATAAGTTAAAAATGATTCTTAAGATTCGTTAGAATCTTCTGCTTCACTATTTAGAAAAGCACATATTTTATCGACCATTCCGGAAGATTTCATAAACATACATATATACAAGGTAGCCATAATATGGTGTAAGTCATCATCATCACCTTTTGCAAGAGCTGATGCTTTAGATAATTGATGTACTTTGTTCACTATGAAAGAAATTATATTGGAGTCAGAATTTTTCTTTCTCGTTAATAAGAGTGATAGCTCATCCCTGAACTCCTCAGTGAAGTCAAGTGTAGAATCGTCATTTGATTTTAAAAGATCGAATGAGACAGTAAGATTTAACATCCATTGAAGTACGGTAGCGTGAACCTCTTTGAGCAAATAGTCCATGTCCTCTTCAAATATATCTCCACCGGGATGAGTTCGCAATATAGCCTTTAGACAATCTTTTGGCCAGAATTCAATTAAATTGGCAAAATCTAACACAATACTATCTTTTAAAATGTCTTTAAACGCCTGAAGAAAACTGTAGGAAAGAAGTACTCCATGTTCGTAACTTTGAATTACTCCATACTCAAGTCCTATTCGATTACCGCTGGTTGTCCAACTTATTTCTGGAGGTTGATTTGATGTCTGGAATGAATGGGAAATGTGAGAATCTGATGCTCCATTCAATTTTTTTCTGCAAGCATTTAAAAGCTTTGACCATTCAATTTCACTACTTTCACTTAAATCAATGAGCTGAGTGAGAAGGAGTTTAAGATGTAAATCGCCTGGATCGCAAGAGACTACAATAACTGGTATAACTCTGCCTTTTCTATTCTCTAGCGCCCAATGTGTTTCTGCACGTACCCAATCTGACTTGACTGAATTAGGGGATAACACTACTAATATAGAATCCGCTGATTTTAATCCTTTTGCAATAGCTCTTTCCCAATCCTCAGATGTCTTTATATCTATAGTTGAATACCAAAGTTCAACACCATGATCTTTGAGAAAAGGAATCAGTTTTTCCTCAATAAACTTTCGATCTAATGAAGAATGACTAAGAAATATTTGCATATTTTTAATTTATTTAAAATCTTTGTTAATTATTTTTTCTAAAACCTACAAAAAATATTCCCATAATATTTATGCCTTCAGCGGCTGATCCAGAAATATCACCCGCCAGTCAAGTACTTCATTTACAAATATACGCCCGGCTTCGCTCACTATTGAAGTTACTTTCGCAGAATATTGAACACCTGGTACCGGTGAT
>Ga0138256_10002636_pt1 | contig 19163 bp, 25 predicted proteins | sample KNB2016incub_MG_FD_105486 | JGI IMG/M metagenome (GOLD analysis project Ga0138256, IMG submission 105486) | Active sludge microbial communities from wastewater in Klosterneuburg, Austria - KNB2014incub_MG | ecosystem: Engineered > WWTP > Activated sludge > Unclassified | place: Austria... | reverse complement strand
GGGTCCGATTATACCCGCGCCCAATGGCTAGTAGATTCTGCAGAGAGAAATCCTCCAAATTCCAAAAAGCGAGGCTTTGATTTCTTGCGCAAAGATTTGTGGCCGTCCCGCGAATCCGGCACAGCTCCATCCTCAGTCTGCCGCTCGCCATGACGCATGTCGGCTTCCCTAATTTCGGCGGCAAGCCCGGCTTGCGTGCGGGTGCGTCCCGGCCGTACGTAGGTCCAGCAGGGAGAAGCTGGATGAAAGCGGAAGCGGCGATTTATGCGGGCCTCGCCATCGGGCTTACGACGCTTGTGGCCTGTTCGACCGGGCCTGCGGTGGTGGAAGCGCCGATGGCGGGAGTGGGGATGCAACAGTCGCAGCCCGGGCAGATGGTGCGGAAGGGCGGGTTCCTGACGGCTGCGACACTGCCGGATGCGGTGGCGACGATTCCGCCGGCGCCGCAAGAAGGTGAAGCGCGCAACGATCTTGACTGGAAGGTGTTCCGCGATCTGCGCGCGCTCGAAGGCAGCGACAGGTGGAAGCTGGCGCAGAGCGACAATTCGTATCTGCCCAAGGATCTGGTGAAGGATTTTTCCTGCGCGGTCGGCGCGGAGCTTTCAGCGGAGGATGCGCCCACGCTGATCGCGATCCTTGATCGAATGACGATTGATGCCGGCGCTGCGGCGGAGAAGGCGAAGCAACTTTACCAGCGGACGCGCCCCTACCTGCACAATCCAGGCAGTATCTGCATCGAAAAGTCGGAAGCGCTGGGCAAGAGCTTCGACTACCCGTCCGGGCACGCGTCTCTTGGATGGACGGCCGGCCTGGTGATGGCGCAACTGGCGCCGGATCGGGCGAGCGAAGTGCTGGCGCGGGGACGGGCTTACGGCGAAAGCCGGCTCGTTTGCGGCGTGCACAATATGAGCGCGGTGGAGGCCGGGCGGACGAACGCGGCGGGGGTGTTCGCGGCCCTGCAATCGTCCAGCGAGTTCCACGCGATGATGACGAAGGCGCGTGCGGAAGTTGATGCGGCGCGGAGGTCGGGTGCGAGGCCGGATGTGACGTGGTGCGCCAAGGAAGCGGAACTGGTGAAGCCGCTGCAGGTCCATTAGCGCGACGGGACCCGGTTAGCGCTGTACGCCTCTGGGGAGGCGAGTCCGGGGAAATTCGTGCTCCCTCGGACGTAAAACTGCCGCTCTATTGCACGGATTGACCTTGGGGGCCGAGCCGCGTAGAACGCCCGGCCATGCAACGTTCGTTTTTCAAGCGCTACTGGACGACCATTACCCCCGCGGGGCTGATGGCGCGCTTGGCTATGACGAACTAGCCAGAAGCCCGCCGAACAGCCCCGCCGGAAACCGGATGGGGCAGAGATGGCCCTGTCTCCCGGCTATAGAGGAGACTATCCCGTGACTGAGGCAACAACGACCGCCCTGCGCACCGCCAAATCCGGTGTTGGCACGAAGACGGTCGCCGTGATTGGCGCGACGGGCGCCGTGGGCGCCGAGATGCTGCGCTGCCTGGAAGACTCCAGCTTTCCGACGGGGACGCTGAAGGCGTTCGCATCCGAACGCTCAGCCGGCAAGCGTTTCAAATTCCTCGGCAAGGAAGTCGAGATGCAGGTGCTGACGGACGATGCGTTCGAAGGCGTCGATGTGGCGCTGTTTGCGTCCGAGACCGACATCTCGAAGAAGTATGTGCCGATCGCGGCCGCCGCCGGCGCCGTGGCGATCGATAATTCGTCGGCCTTCCGCATGGATCCGAACGTGCCGCTGGTGGTGCCGGAAGTGAATGGCGACCTGATCCGCCCAAGCCAAAGGATTTACGCCAACCCGAACTGCGTGGCGGCGATCATGGTGATGGCGCTGTGGCCGCTGCACCAGGCGGGCAAGCTGAAGCGCGTTATTGCGTCGACGTATCAGTCGGCGTCGGGCGCGGGCCGTCCGGCGATGGACGAGCTGGAGGAGGCGACGCGCGCCTATCTGAAAGGCGAGACTTATCAGCACAAGGTTCTGCCGCATCCCTATGCGTTCAACCTGTTCAGCCACAATACGACGATCGGGCCGGATGGCTATAATGGCGAGGAGACGAAAGTCGTCGCTGAGCTGCGCAAGATCATGGGCCTGCCGGAATTGCGCGTTGGCGTGACGTGCGTGCGAGTGCCAGTGCTGCGCGCGCACTCGATGGCGATCACGGCGGAGTTTGCCGACAAGGTGTCCGTGGAGGCGGCGCGGGCGATCCTGTCGAAGGCGCCGGGCGTGAAGGTCGTCGACGATCGCGAGCGGAACCACTTTCCGATGCCGGTGGAGTCCAGTGGCCAGTATGACGTGCTGGTGGGGCGCTTGCGCGAGGATATCTCGGACCCGACGGGCCATTCACTGTCGCTGTTTATCTCCGGCGACCAGTTGCTGAAGGGCGCCGCTTTGAACGCGGTGCAGATCGCGGAACGTATTTCGTAAGAGTCATGTGATGAGTAACGACCGGATTGACGCAGGCTTCGGCGATGTCTTGGATCGCGCAGGCCGACTTGGAGCAGGTGGAAGCGTGACGCCGAAAGCATCGACTGCGCGTGCGGACTGGTCGCCTGCCTCATGGCGGCAGAAGCCGGCGTTGCACATTCCGGCGGATTATCCCGATCCGGCAAAGCTGGCCGCTGTGGAGGCCCAGCTCGGGAATTATCCGCCGCTGGTGTTCGCGGGCGAGGCGCGGACGCTAACGCAACGCCTGGGCGAAGTGGCCGAGGGCCGCGCTTTCCTGCTGCAGGGCGGGGATTGCGCCGAGAGCTTCAAGGAGTTCCACCCGAACAATATCCGCGACACGTTCCGACTCATCCTGCAGATGGCCGTGGTGCTGACGTTCGCGGGCAAGAAGTCGGTTGTGAAGGTCGGGCGGATCGCGGGGCAGTTCGCCAAGCCGCGCTCGGCGCCGACTGAGACGATTGATGGTGTGACGCTGCCCTCGTATCGCGGCGACAACATTAACGGGATGGAGTTCACGCCGGAAGCCCGCACGCCGGATCCGCAGAGGTTGCTGCAGGCCTATGCGCAATCGGCGGCGACGCTGAACCTGCTGCGGGCGTTTGCGCAGGGCGGCTATGCCAGCCTCGACAACATTCACCGTTGGATGCTGGGGTTTGTGGAGCGCTCCCCCACGGCAGACCGCTACAAGGCAATGGCGGCGCGAATTACGGATGCGATGGAGTTCATGGAGTCCTGCGGGATCACGCCGGCGACGACGCCTGCGCTGTCGCAGACCGATTTCTACACAAGCCATGAGGCGCTGCTGCTTGGCTATGAGCAGGCGATGACGCGGGAAGATTCCACGCGTCCGGGCGAGTTCTATGACACGTCGGCGCACATGATCTGGATCGGCGACCGCACGCGGCAGCCGGAGGGCGCGCATGTGGAGTTCTGCCGTGGCGTGCGCAATCCGATCGGCATGAAGTGCGGACCGAGCCTGGCGCCGGACGACATGCTGAAGCTGATAGACATCCTGAACCCGGACAATATTCCGGGGCGGCTGACGCTGATTGCGCGGTTCGGGTCGGACAAGGTAGCTGAAGGGCTGCCGAAGCTGGTGCGAGCGGTGCAGAAGGAGGGCCGCAAAGTTGTGTGGTCGTCGGACCCGATGCACGGAAATATCGAGAAGACCAATTCCGGGTACAAGACGCGGCCGTTCGAGCGCATCGTTGGCGAGGTGAAGGACTTCATCGACGTGGTGGAAAGTGAAGGCGCGCATGCGGGCGGCGTTCACCTCGAGATGACCGGGCAGGACGTGACCGAGTGCACGGGCGGGGCTCACCAGATCTCGGCGATGGACCTGCAAGATCGCTATCACACGCATTGCGATCCAAGGCTCAACAACGAACAGGCGCTGGAGCTGGCCTTCCTGCTGGCTGAGAAGCTGGCGACGAAGCGGAAGAGCTGAGCTGGCTGCGACTCGCTAGGCAGCTTAGGGTGGGACGTCAGTGAGGGCGTTCTGATGCACGGGCTTGCCTGCTTGGTTCCGGTTCTGTTGCTGGCGGCGTGCGATCCTCCGCCTCCTACGGCGACGCTGAGGGAGGTGCCTGCGAAATTTGTCGGCAGGTGGGATCGCACTCTGGAAGAGTGCCGCACGGGCGGACCGCTTTCGGTGCGCGTGACGGCGAGCGAGGTGATGTTTCCCGATTCACGGATTGCTGTGACGGGCGTGGCGCCCGATGGAGCGAACGCGGCGCGGGTGGACGGTCATTTCGCCAGCGAGGTGGCGGAATGGGATGGCTCGGTGCGGCTGGAGCTGGCCGATGGCGGCAAGGAGCTGAACGTCGTGAATGGAACGCCGGTGTCGCCGCGTATGAAGTGCCCGTAATGCGGCGCCTTTGATGGACTTCGCTGGCGCATGGTCGTATCCCGGCGGAGACTAGGAAAGGACTTCGGTCATGAAACGCATTCTGCTTGCGGGTGTCGCATTGGCTCTGGGCGCGTGCGCGTCGGGCGGAGGGTCCGCTGCGAAGACGCCGGCGAAGATGATCCTCGGGACATGGAACTGCAAGGCGACGGCTGAAGGCATAACGACTGACGCGGCGGTCACTTATCTTGAGGGCGGCGCAGCGACAATGGACGCGAAGGTGGGTGTCTCGCAGAGCGGCATAGCGATCGAGATTCTCGCGGCCGCGGACGCGTCGTGGAATTTCCTTGATGATGGCAAGCTGGAAGAAATGATCACCAAGATGACGGTGAAAAGCGGCACGATGGGCGGGCAGAATGTTCCCCCGGCCATGATCCAGCCGATGATCGAGGGCGCGGTGGTGAATCAGAAGACGGTGTCGACCGCGGTGTTTTCAGAGGACTCGTTCGTGTCGACGGACGAGGCGGGGACGATTACGACCTGTACTCGTTAACGAGAAGATTCAGAGGGGACGATAATGCAAGTGTGGAAAATGCTCGTCGCGGCCTGTGTGCTGGCGGCGTGTCCGCTGGCGGCTGAAGCGCAACAGCAGTCGCAGATGATCCTTGGCCGCTGGGCCTGTACGGCCATCACGCCGGACGGACTGATCAGCGCGCAGATGGTCTACAAGGCCGATGGCACGACTGACTCCGTCATGACGCTGGGCGTCGGCGAGGGGGCGGAGTCGATCGAGGCGATCTTCCGGACCAAATCGACATGGCGTCTTCCCGGAGACGCCACGTTGCGCGAGCTCATCACTGCCGTCGATGTCATTACTTTCAATGTGGATGGGAAAGAAGTGGGCAACGAAGTGCTGGGATCCTTCAGAGACGAGCTGATGCGAGAGGAACTACAGTCGGGATCGCTGCAGATGACCGCCACCAGCTTTACGATGGTTGATGCCGAAGGCACACGCACCAGTTGCGTTCGTTAGCGAGAATCGGAATGCAGAAGAAGTTCCGGCTGAAGGCTGAGGAGATCAAGCCGTTGGCGCAAGGCCGCGGCGCGTGCATTGCATCGGACATGATCACCGTGCGGGGCAAGCCGGTGGGCTTGATGTACCGCGAGCGGCAGCCGGACAATGAGAGCGACAGCGGCTGGCGTTTCCTGTCGGGGCTGGAAGACCAGGACTATATGGACGACACGGACAATCACGGCGTCTACGACGTGAACACGATCGCGAATTACGATCCGAGCATTGTCGAGCTGCTTGACGCCGCGCCCGGAAGCGTCTTCGAGCGCGCGCCGGGTTCAAAGAACTTCAAGGCAGTTGTCGACTGGGCGCCGCCCCAGGATTAAGCCCCGCCACGAAACGCCGAAGCGCACGACAGAATGCGCGATGGAGCTGCCCATGACCTCCCCAACTTCCAGCAAGCCAGGGGGCCGGATGCCTGCATGGGCGCGGCCCAAAGACATGCTCGACCTGACGCGGCTGGCCGTGCCAGTCGCGATCTCGCGCGCGTCATTCATGCTGATGTCGCTGACGGATGCGGTGCTGCTGGGGCGGTATGCGCCGGGCGAGCTTCCATACGTGTTGAACGGATGGCTGCCGATCGGCGTGCTCTTCGGGTTCGGCATGGGTCTGATGATCGGCGTGCAGGTGCTGACGGCCGAGTTGAATGGCGCGGGCAGGGGCGCGGAGACGGGGCGCATCTTCCGGCGCGGCATGGCTGTCGCGCTGCTCTATGGCGTGCTGGCGATGGTCGCCTGCATCATGATTGCGCGGCCCCTGTTGGACCTGATCGGCTTCAACCCCGCGCTAGCCGAGGCGACGACGACATGCACGCATATCCTGGCGTATGGTGCGATCGCGCACATGGGCGGACTGGCGTGCCAGTTCTATCTTGAGGCGCTGCGCAAGCCGAACATCGCGACCGCGATCAACATGTCGGCGGTCGCGTTCAACCTGATTGTCGGCCTGATGCTGGTGCCGAAATATGGCGCCATCGGCGTGGTGTGGGCGACGACGGCGTCGCGCTGGTTCATGCTGGTTCTGTTCGTGGTCGCCGTGGCGTTCCTGACGCCCGCATTCCGGCGCGCGCCGAAGGCCGATTCGGGTGAGTTCAAGCGGCAGAACATGGTGGGCATCGGCACGGGCGTCGCCAACATCGCGGAGTGGGGCTCGTTCAATCTGACTTTCGCGATCGCGACTTTGGTGTCGATCGATGCGGGAACGGTCTATGGTCTTACGGTCCAGATGATGGGCGTGGTGTTCATGATCTATGTGGGCATGGGCACGGCCACGAGCGTGCGCGTAGCTGAGCGATTTGGCCGGGGCGATGCCGTGGGCGTGCGAGAGGCGTCACGGCTCGGCGTGGTGGCGTCGACCTTGCTGGGGCTGATCCTGGCCACGACGCTGATCCTGCTGCGCGATCCGATTGCGGTTACATGGCTCAATGGATCGGAGGTCGCCTCCGAAGGCGCGCATCTGGTGCCGCTGCTGTCGCTAATGCTTGCGGCGGTGGCGTTCGTGACACTGTTCGACGGCCTGCAGGCGGTCGGATCGATGGCGCTGCGGGCGCAGGGCGTGGTGTGGATACCGACGGCGATCCATGTCGGCAGCTATGTGTTCATGATGTTGCCGCTGTGCTGGTGGCTGGCGCTGCATACTGGCTATGGCGTGTGGGGCGTGATCATCGGCATTTCCATCGCTTCGATCGTGGCTGGCGTGGGGCAAGTGCTGGCGCTGGAACTCCGGACGGCGCACACGGCGCGTCTTGGGTTGCCGAAGGATGCCGCGATAAGAGCGCCGATCATTCATTAGCGTACTGAAATAAAAGCGGCGCGCGGTGTCGTTGGACAACCGCGCGCCGCATTAGAGCCCCGTCGCCTGCCGGAGTGTAGCGAGCAGCCGGGCGGAGAGGGCTCTGTTCCTATTTCATGTCCTTCATCGCCGCTGCCGGCTTGAAGGCGGCCGAAGTCCTGGCCGGGATGTTGATCGCCATTCCGGTTGCGGGGTTGCGCCCCTCGCGTGCGGCGCGTGTCTTGGCGACGAAAGTGCCGAAGCCGGAAATCGCGACCTGCTCGCCCTTTCGGAGGTTTGCGGTGATCGTATCGAACACGGCGTCGACGAGGCGTGTGGCTTCCGTCTGTTTGAGACCGGTCGAGTCCGAGATGGACTTGATAAGGTCGGACTTGTTCATGGGCCCGCTCCCGAATGGGTTCGAAACCGCCGCAATGAAGCGGCCTATGCAACGATGAGGCTGCCGTTCGGTTCGAATCTCAAGCCCGGAATTGGGGAAAGCGCGCAAAATTGCGCGCTATATCCCCAGAATCCAACCTTCTTCCGCCATTACAGCGGTTTTCTGGGCGTCGGAGAGCTTGGCTTCGCCGCCGAACATCGCCGCCAGCTTTCCGTTGGCGTCACGTTCCGCAAGGGCTTCGCAGAGCATGCGCACCTGGGCTTCGTCGCGGATTTCGGACGCCTGCTGGTTGGTGGCGTTGAGCGTCGTGAGCACCTCCGCCACGACGATGCGCGTGTCTGAGAGTGCTTCCGCATCAAGCTTGGCGAGCGGCAGATCGAACGGCCAGATTTTCAGCGCGGGGAATTTCTCGCGCAGACGCTCCATGGCTGGAATGCCAGTCATGGCCTGGCCGCCGATGGCGCCGGCGTAGGCGATCTTCCAGACGGGTTGCAGCCGGGCCTTCTTTGTGGCTATCGCCGCTTCCTCCACTAGGCGGAATTCGGCGACGTCGCCTTTGCCATGCTCGCGCGTTTTCTTCACCGACAGCGTAGTGAGTTCGTCCTTCTTCGAGCAGCCCCAGAACGGGAAGGGGCCATCGGAGATGAGACGGTTCATCCGCGCCGCGAGGGCGAAGCGGTTATTGGAGTTGTCGGGCTTGTCCTTCATTTCCTTGAGCAGGAAATCGCGCAGCGCCTTGCCCGGCTCGCCCTTGAGCTTCAGGGCTTCCGCCGTGCCGGCCGGGAAGCCGAGCGGGAAGTCGACGCCGACGAGCACGCGGTCGCCGCGCTTGAGGCAGCGATTCAGGAGTTCGGTCAGCTCCTCGATGGCCTTGGCGCGCGTGGGCGGGTTGCTGGCCTTGAATGACAGCTTCAGGCGCGAATCCGGTGTGAGCGCGCCGATCCAGATGGAGTCGGCGCCGGTGGCCGGTTTGGAGGCGGCGCTCCAATCCACCATCACGTAGCTTTCGAACAGGCGGGCCATAGGCTGGTCTTCTTTCAAACAGGGCGGACACGCAGGCGCGTCCGGGGGGCTTTCTGACATGCGGCCGCGTTCAGTGCGGCGGAAACTCATTACTGGGAATATGAACTGCGGCGAGCCGAAGTCCCGCCGATATATAGGGGTACTAGCCGGGGATAACGAGCATGGGCCGGTGGTTCCTCCGCGCTGGGGAGCGATGCGGGCGAAAGCGCCCGGCCGATCCGCCAGTGTCTTGAAGCTCGTAGCCGATTTTCACGGGAGAAATCCAGCCCGACATGAGCGGGCGCCGGAAGATTGATTTCGGGACGGATTCGCCAACCAAGTTTGTCGCTGCTGCTCACGACCTGTTACGGATCGCATCAAGGCGATTGCTCTTGTCGCAGTAATAAACTGGCGGCTGTGACGAGGAATTCATAGTATTTTCAACGTGATACAGATTGAAAGATACGGTAACGAAGCTTGATGGGCGCGCTAATTGTGCAGCTGCGTTATTCGCGTATCTGCTCACTCCCAGCCGCAAGGCGTGTCGGAGGGTTTGTTCAGTGAAGCGTCCCGAAGCCTCGGCCAGAACGGCCACTGTCGTTGGCAGCCACCAGGGTCGTGTCCGGGTTGGCGTCATTGGGGCCGGTGTGTTCGGTGGTTATCACGCCCAGAAATTCGCCTCCAGCTTCCATTCCGAATTCGTCGGCGTGTTCGACCTCAATGCTGAGGCAGCCGGCAAGGTTATCGCGAAGGTCGGTAAGGGCGAGGTGTTCTTCTCGTTCGAAGCGATCGCCGCTGCGTGTGATGCGCTTGTTATTGCGACGCCGGCCTCCAGCCACGCCATGCTGACCCGCCGCGCGCTCGAAGCCGGCAAGCATGCGCTGGTCGAGAAGCCTCTTGCGCTTACCGGTTCGGAAGCCCGCCAGCTCGCCAAGATGGCGCTGGATCGCAATCTGGTTCTTTCTGTCGGCCACCAGGAACGTCTGGTGTTCGAAGCGATGGGCCTGTTCGCCACAGGCGAGCGTCCCAAGCGCATTGAAGCTGTTCGCATGGGCCCGGCGTCGCCGGACGGCCGCTGCGAAGATGTCAGCGTCGTATTCGACCTTATGATCCACGATCTCGATCTCGCGGCCGAGCTGTTCGGCGGCGACGTGAAGGGCGCGGACGGCGAAGGCCATTCGGCGCATACGCGTCTGCTGGATCATGCTTCGGCTGAGCTGCATTTCGGCGTCAACGGCCATGCCAAGCTGACGGCGTCGCGTTGCGCCGATAAGCGCGAACGCTGGATGAAGATCGAATACGCGTCGGGCACGGTCGAGATCGACTTCATCACCCGCAAGGTGATGAACACCACCAGGTTCGATATCCGCGCGGATGTGTCGGAAATCCTGCCGGATCCGCTAAAGGCCGCGGACGAGGCTTTCTCGGCTGCGATCCAGGGCCGCGCGGCTCCGGTGATCACGGGCGGCGTTGGCGCCCGTGCGGCGGCGATGGCCGAAATTGTCGAGACCTGCGCTATGGCGGCCACGGCCGTCGCGGCGGCCTAGGCTTCTTGTTAAACGCCTGATAAGCAGCGCCCGTTGTCGCAGGTCCTTGCGATTCCCGTGATACGGCCCAATTGAACCCCGTAGGCCTGATCCGCCTCCCCCCGACCAGCCAACGGAGCATCCTATGGCCAAGAAGCCCACGGCTCGCGTCGAATTTGCGTTTTTCAACGTGACGTACGAAGACGGCAGCCAGCGTTCCAACCGCAAGGTCGAGGCGAGCGTGCTCGATGCCTATGACAAGGATTCGGCTATCCGCGAAGCTATCGAGGCGCAGGACAAGGCGATTTCCGAGAAATCCGGCCTGCCGCCGCTGGCGATCAAGTCGATCACGCCAGCGAAGTAACCCGGCGCTCAACCAAAAAGAATCCCCCTCCTGACGTAGCGGCGCTGCCTGTGTGCAGGTTGGCATGCCGCGCGGGACGGTTACGCTTTCGGCAAGCAGCTTCGGAGGGGGTACGATGCCCGATCTTGGATCCACACAACTGGCAATGCTCTGGGCGAGTCTTTTGCTCGCCTTCGTCCATCTGCTGGCGGCGGCGGCGACATCCGTCGGCCAGCGTGGATTGAGCTGGGCGCTGGGGCCGCGCGATGAAGCGCCGCCGCCGATCAACGTGACAGGCGCGCGGTTTGACCGGGCGTGGAAGAACTACCTTGAGACATTCCCGCTGTTTGCCGCCGCGGTGTTGTTGGAGGCGTCTTCTGGCCATGGCAGCGGGCTTGCGCCGCTGGGGGCGCAGCTCTATTTCTGGGGACGGGTCGCCTTCCTGCCATTGTATGCGATCGGCTGGCCGGTCGTGCGCACGCTGGCGTGGACGGTTTCACTGATCGGCATTGCGCTGCTGCTGGTCGCCGTCCTGCCCGGCATGTAGCAAACCTAAAGCTTCGCCTGCCTGACATATCAGCCTTGCGGCGAAACGGTCGCCGGATCATGCTGCCCCGGATAACAGACCTGCCGCGCAAAGGCGGGCGGGAGGGCGCCATGACGTTCGATATGACGCGAAGACTGGTGCTGGGCGCGTTGCCGGCGCTGGCGTTTGCCGGCGTTGCGGGTGCGCAGACGCCGGCCATGGTTCCATCTGAAGACCCGACCGCCAGCCTCGATACATGGTTCGACCTTTATGGGCGACCCACGGCCAAGGTCATGCTGAATGGCCGTGGCCCGTTCTCGTTCATGGTCGACACGGGATCGACGGTCACGGTCATCGCGCAGCGACATCTGGCGCTGCTTGGGGCGCCCATAGTCGGCATGTCGACGGTCGCCGGCACGACAGGCATGGCCGAGACGCCATTTGCCCGTATCGACACTGTCGAAGCGGGCGCGTTGAAGAAGAAAGCCTTGCGCGTGGCCGTGCTGCCCGACGATGGCGTTTCCAACATTGACGGCATTCTTGGCGCCGACGCCTTTGCCGGGAAGCGGCTGGAGTTCAACATTCCCGGCAAGTCGGTGAAGATCTTGAGCTCGCGCCACCCGATGCGAGTTGCTCCGCGTTCGCAGATACGCATCCGCAACGGGCTGCTCGCGGAAATCGACGGGAAGGTTGGCCAGGTCAATGCCAAGCTGATGTTGGATACCGGCGCGCAGAATTGCATCGCCAACATCAAGTTGAGCCAAGCCCTGCTGAATGCGCACCCCAAGCTGGTGCGTTTCAACAATACGCAGGTGTTCGGCGTTACCGGGCACGTCATGACCGGACAGTTCATCGCATTGCCGAAGGTCGAGATGCGAGCATTTTCAGTGATGGACGCTGGGGCAGTCGCGCTTGATGCGCCGATTTTCGACCTGTGGAAGCTCAAGCACGAGCCCGCTATGATAGTAGGCATGAACCTGCTGTCGCGGCTGCGCTCGTTCTCGATCGACTACGGCGCTAAGGCGTTTGACGCACAATTCCTCGCCGACCTGATCGCCCGCAATTCGGTGGCGTTCGGCTAGGCGAGACTGCTTGATCTCGAGCCCCGGCAGGATCATGCTGTCGAAATAACAAGCCGCCACTAAGGCGGCGGGCGGGAGGACGCCCGTGCCCACCGTGTTCACGCGCCGTATGATGCTGGGCGCCCTGCCGACCTTCGGGCTGGCAGGCGCAGGCGTAGCGTACGCTCAGCAAACAGGCTCTCGCATAGACAGGCCGGCGGACATTGATATCGCCGCCTACCTCGAAGCGTGGATCGACACCTATGGCCGTCCTACGGCGAAGGTGATGTTGAATGGCATTGGCCCGTTCTCGTTCATGGTCGACACCGGCGCCACCGCCAGCGTTATCGCGCAACGCCATCTGGCGACGCTCGCCGCGCCTGTCGTTGGCACGGCCACGGTCGCCGGCACCACCGGCGTCGCCGACACGCCAATGGCGATGCTTGACATCATCGAAGCTGGGGCCGTCAAGAAGCGGGATGTTCGAGTCGCGGTCCTGCCCGACGCGAACATTCCGAAGATGGATGGGATTCTTGGCGCCGATGTGTTTGCCGCGAAGCGACTGCTGTTCGATATCCAGAACAAGTCCGTGAAGATTGAAAACTCGCGCCGCTCCCGGATGTCGTTGATCCGGCCCAACATGCGCGTTCGCAATGGCTTGCTTGCGGAGATCGACGGCAGGGTCGGTACGGTCCGCACCAAGCTGATGCTGGATACCGGCGCAGAGCGATGCATCATGAACAGGCAGTTGAGTGACGCCCTGCGCAAGGCTCATCCGAAGCTGGTGCGGGTGGACGGCGCGCGGCTGATCGGCGTCACCGGGCATGTCGTGCCCGGAGAGCATATCGCGTTGCCAGCGGTGGAGGCGCGGGCTTTCGCGGTGGACTTCGCGACGGCCGTTGTCGCGGATGCGCCGATCTTCGACTTGTGGGGTCTCGGCAACGAGCCGGCGCTTATCATAGGCGTGAACCTGCTGTCGCGGCTGAGGTCCTTCTCGATCGACTATGGCGTGAGAACCTTCGACGCCGAGCTCATGGTCGGCTGATTGCCCGCATCCGGCTGCTCCGGGCCGGGTTCCAGCCCGTCGCTTGCCAACCGGCGCCGGATGGGTACATGCATCCGCGATCCCTCCGTCAGCCGGAATTCGAACCATGACCGTCAAAGTCCGCTTTGCGCCTTCGCCAACGGGCAAGCTGCATGTTGGCAACATTCGCACCGCGCTGGTGAACTGGCTGTTCGCCAAGAGCCTCGACGGCCTGTTCGTGCTGCGGATCGACGACACCGACCTCGAGCGCTCCACCAAGGAGAACGAGGACGCGATCCGCGCCGACCTTACCTGGCTCGGCATGACGTGGGACGACACGTTCAAGCAGTCGGAACGGTTCGCGCGCTATACAGAAGCGGCCGAGCAGCTGAAGGCCAAGGGGCTGCTGTATCCCTGTTACGAGACCGCCGAGGAGCTTGAACGCCGTAAGAAGATCGCGCTGAGCCGCGGCAAGCCGCCGGTTTATGATCGCGCGGCGCTGGCGCTGAGCGAGGCGGACCTGAAGACGCTGGAGGCCGAGGGCCGCAAGCCGCACTGGCGCTTCAAGCTGTCGGGCGGGCGTGCGGAATGGAACGATCTGGTCCGTGGACAGCAGTCGATCGATACCTCCTCAGTGTCCGATCCCGTGCTGATCCGCGAGGATGGCTCCTTCCTCTACACCATGCCATCGGTGGCGGACGATATCGATGCGAAGATCACGCATGTGATCCGCGGCGAGGACCACGTCACCAATTCGGGCGCGCAGATCGAGATCTTTCTCGCGCTCGGCGCACAGCCGCCGGAGATGGCGCACATGCCGCTGCTGATTGGCGCGGACGGGCAGGGGCTGTCGAAACGGCTTGGCTCGCTGTCGGCGGAACAGCTGCGCAATGAGGGCTATGAGCCGATGGCGATTCTGTCGCTGCTGGCGAAGATCGGCACGTCTGATCCGGTCGAGGCGCGCGAGAGCCTTGCGCAGCTGACGATGGAATTCTCGTTCTCGAAGATGGGCCGTGCGCCGGCGCGCTTCGACGAGAATGAGCTGGACGGACTCAACGCGCAGATCGTGCATGGCATGAGCTTCGATGCGGTGAAGCCGCGTCTGGCGAAGCTGCCCTATGGCGACAAGGCGACGCCGGAGTTCTGGGATGCTGTAAAGGGCAATCTCAAGGGCGTGCCGGATGCGGCGCTGTGGCTGGCCGTCGTTTACGGCGGGGGCCTGACGGGGCCGGAACTGGACGCCGATGATCAGGCCTTCATCGGCGAGGCGGCGAAGCTGTTCCCCGCTGGCGACGTGACGGCGACGACCTGGAAGGAATGGGTCGACGCCGTGAAGGCGAAGACGGGCCGCAAGGGCAAAGGCCTCTTCATGCCGCTACGTCGCGTGCTGACCGACCAGGAGCATGGTCCGGAGATGGACAAGATGCTCGTCCTGATCGGCGGCGAGAAGGCGCGGGCGCGTCTGGTGCAGGCGGCGCCGTAACTTAGACGTACTTTACCCACGCCTTTACGATCGCCTCGAACGCCTTCGCGTTGGCTTTCAGCGTTTTGCCGGCGCCCAGCGTCGCCAGAGCGCGGTCCTTGGCGAGCCAGACGAGGAGGCTGTTCTCGTCGGGGATTTTCAGCTTCGGATTGTCCTTCGCCTTGGCGCCGGTGTGCATGACGAGCTGGATTACATCCTTCGAGCGCAGGTTCACAGTGGCGAACCAGTCGGTGTGGCGGAAGCTGAGGGAATTCCATTTGACGCCGTCGGTGATCGCGGGGTCGGCGCCGAGGATGAGTTTCCTCACCGCCGCAATATCCGCCTTAAGCGGATGGTTGAGAGCGGCGAGGATGGCCGAGGCGTCGTCGGGGAGAGGCCGGGAGGGCGCCTTTGGCCGGGCCGTTTTCGGCTTCTCGGCAACGCTCTCCTTCCCTGCAGGCTTGCGCGCATTTGTGGACATCTAGGCGAGACTCGCGAGCAGGTCGTCGAGGCGCGCATAGCCGGCTTCCATGCCGTCAGTCATGCCACTGACCACTGCGCCGTCGCGGGCCTGCTTCGAGGCGTAGAGGACAGTGAGGACCGACTTCGTCTTGCCACCGGCTTCAGTGAACACTTGCACGTTCACCGTCTCGCCGCCGGTCCAGTCGTCGTCGAACTTTTCTTTAGAGTCGAATCGCTCGGGCATCTTCACAGCGATGAACACGCCGCCCATACCCATCGTCTTGCCGCGGCCCTTCTCGATCCACTCGTAGCGGTACTTGCCGTCGACGCGCAGATCGATCTCGCAGACCGGCATTTCCCAGCCGGGCGGGCCCAGCAGCCAGCGGCGCACCAGCGCGGGCTTGGTGTGGCAGTCCCATACGAGATCGCGCGGAGCGTCGAAGGAGCGCGTGACTACGATTTCACGGTCGCTGGGCAGCGTGATCTCGAGCTTGTTCAGCACGTCAGCCTCCCTGCTGTTCCGCGAACATCTGGTCGAGACGTTCGTAACCCATCTCCATGCCGTCGGTCATGCCAGTGGAGACAGCGGCGTCGCGAATATCCCTGCTTGCAAACCTCATCACCATCTCGAGCGAGGTGACGCCGCTCTTCTCGCTGAACGCCGTGCGAATGATCGCAGGGTGGCTGATGTCCATGGCGCCGCCAATGTCGCCGGGATCGTAATATTCGGCGTGAACCATCTTCGCGGGCGCGTCTACTTCGTGGAAATCCCCGTGAAAGCCGAACTCAGCGCGGTTCTCATCCGAGCGCCAGCGCCAGCGATACTTGCCGCCGGGGCGCACATCCATCTCGCACACCGGCATCGACCAGCCGGGCGGGCCGAGCATCCAGCGCTTCACCAGTTTCGGATCGGTGTGGGCTTGCCACACCAGATTGCGCGGAGCCGCGAAATCGCGAGTGACGCGCACCTCGGTGTCGCTCGGCAGCGAGACCTGTGCTTTTTGCATCGTTCTCACCATGTCAGCCTCCCTGCTGTTCCGCGACGAGCTTTTCGAGGCGCGCGTAACTCACTTCCATGCCGTCGGTCATGCCGGTGGAGATGGCTGCGTCGCGCGCTTCCTTCGAAACGTATTTCAACAGGGTAACCAACGTGGTGACGCCGTTATTCTCGGTGAAAGATGTGTGGTTGATGGTCGGGCTGTTCGCGTCCATCGCGCCGCCCATCGTGCCGGGATCGTAGTATTCGGTGGCAATCATGCGGACCGGCGCCTCGACTTCGACGTACTCGCCGAAGAAGCCGAACTCCTGGCCGCCGTCATCCGTGCGCCAGCGCCAGCGATACTTGCCGCCGGTGCGGACATCCATTTCGCATACCGGCATCGACCAGCCCGGATAGCCCCCTATCCAGCGTTGAAAGAGCTTCGGGTCGACATGCGCCTGCCAGACCAGCCTGCGGGGCGCTTTGAAGTCGCGTGTGACACGCACCTCGGTGTCGCTCGGCAGCGAGACTTCGGCGGGTTGGGTTATTTTCGTCACCATCGTATGTGACCTTTTCTTGTGGTGATTGCTTATCCGTTCGCCGCCGCATCGAGATCAGCGACAACGATCTTCTTCATCTTCAGCATGGCCTGCAACGCGCGGTTCGCCTTCTCGCGATGCGCATCGCCGAGATATGCACCCGGCGCGCCGGAAATGATCTGCCAGGAGACGCCCCACTTGTCCTGCAGCCAGCCACAATTGTCTTCGCGGCCGCCGTTGCCGAGGAACTTGTTCCAGTAGAGGTCGACTTCCGCCTGGTCCTTGGACTTCACGAAGAGCGAGATGCCGGGCGTGAACTTGAAGTGCGAGCCGCCGTTGAACATCAGACTCTCGGTTCCGTTCGCCACGATGGCGGCTGGCATCGGGTTGGCCGACTTGATCTCCGAATTCGGAAAGACGGAGACGTAGAATTTCGCGGCTTCCTCGACAGGTCCGTCAAACATCAGGAACGGCGATATCTTCTGAACGGATGCCATGCAGGATTCTCCTAATGGCGCTTGCGTTTTGATTTCGCTGGCTTGGCCTGAAGCTGGCTGAGCAGTTCATCGAGGGCGCTGTAGCGACGTTCCCAGAACTGGCGGTATTCCTCTAGCCATGCGGTGGCTTCGCCGAGGCGGACGCCTTCGATTCTGCGCGGGCGGCGTTGGGCTTCCTGTGCTGTCGAGATGAGCCCCGCGTTCTCAAGCACCTTCAGATGTTTCGAGATTGCCGGCTGGCTCATGGCGAAGGGTTCAGCCAGTTCGGCGACCGAAGCGTGACCCTGAGCAAGCCGGGCGAGGATGGCGCGGCGCGTTGGATCAGCCAGAGCGGCAAAGGTGGCGTCGAGGCGTTGCGATTGCGTCACTGTTTTCTATCCATAACCACAAGGTATAATAACCAAGCGGTTATTAAACGCAAGTTCTGCGGCGTGAATTTTTTCGGTGCGTTTCAGGGACGGCGAGGGCGCTGCTTGAGCGAGACGGACATGATGATCAACTCGCCTTTTGCGCGAGTATCCAGCGTCCATCCCCGCTGCACGACCGCCATGGCGATCAGCGTGCCTACGTCTGGAGACTGTAATGTCTTGAGACCGTCGTCGAGACAAAGAGACCGGATCTTCCGACCCTTGCCCGACAGCAGGTTTGCAGGATCGGGAAGTGTGGATCCCTGCATAAAAAACAAGGTCGCCCAGCGTGGAAACAGCGCAATCGAGATCGGAAGCGTCGACACTTCTGCGTCGGGTCCAAAGCCGACGGCCAGTGAGTTATAATTGTCGTAAACCATAACCACCGCGCCAGGGAGACGCTTGCGCAGATGTGTGATTGCAGCGCGGCCGAGCTTTTCCATCTCGGGCGAAGACTTTTGCAGAAAACCATCGAGTTGCTGCTGGGCAGCGGCCATGGCGTCAGCGTATCGTGGCGCACGGCTTGCGTCAGCTTGGCGCTGGGGAACCTTTCAACCTTCCGGGCATTCAGGACCGGATGACTGGAGGGAAATTCCCATGACGACTGCACGCAAGACGGAAAACAATGGATCGGCCAGTGCGCTGGCTGGAAGGGTGGCGGAAGATATGTCTGATTTTTCGGAAAAGGCGCGACGTGTGTTTGGCGAGAGCGCATCGCACGCACGTGAGCTGGCGGAAGATGTTGCTGACCAGGCTGTGCGCGGCGGCAAGAAGGCCGCCAAATTCGTGACGCGCGAAGTGAAGGAGCATCCGCTCCGGACGCTGGCGATCGGCGCGGCTGTTGGCGCTGTGGTGGCTGCCGTCATCATGCTGCGCAACCGCGAAGACTAGACCTAGTCACGCTGCAAGGCGGGCCGTGGCGGACAAGGCCACGGCTTCTGCGACCTTGATGCCGTCGATCGCGGCGGAGAGGATGCCGCCGGCATAGCCGGCGCCTTCCCCGGCGGGATAGAGCCCCTTCACATTCAGCGATTGGAAGTCCTGACCGCGCGTCATGCGGACCGGGCTTGATGTGCGTGTTTCGACGCCTGTCATCACCGCGTCGTTCATCGAGAAACCATCGATCTGGCGGCCGAAGACCGAAAGGGCTTCGCGCATGGCGGTTGTGGCGTAGTCGGGTAGGCAGAGGTTGAGGTCGGTTGGCGTGACGCCCGGCTTGTAGGACGGGATGACGGCGCCGAGCGCGGTGCTGGGACGATTGGCGAGGAAGTCGCCTACGAGTTGGGCAGGGGCGAGCCAGTTCGAGCCGCCGGCGACGAAAGCTTGTTCTTCCCAGTGACGCTGGAAGGCGATGCCCGCGAGCGGATTGGCGCGGAAGTCTCCGGGAAAATCTTCCGGCGTGACGCCGACGACGATGCCGGCGTTGGCGTTACGCTCTTTCCGCGAGTACTGGCTCATGCCGTTGGTGACGAGGCGGCCTTCTTCGGAGGCTGCTGCGACGACGGCGCCGCCCGGGCACATGCAAAAGGAATAGACCGAGCGTCCGTTCGAGGCGTGGTGGGCGAGCTTGTAGTCGGCGGCGCCGAGGATTGGGTGGCCGGCATTCTTCGCGCCGAAACGAGCGCAGTCGATGATTGATTGGGGGTGTTCGATCCGGACGCCGATGGAGAAGGGCTTGGGCTCGAAATAAACGCCGCGGGCATGCAGCATTTCGAACGTGTCGCGAGCGGAGTGGCCGAGAGCCATCACCACGCGGTCGGTCTCGATCGTTTCGCCGGTGTT
>Ga0138256_10002634_pt1 | contig 19171 bp, 15 predicted proteins | sample KNB2016incub_MG_FD_105486 | JGI IMG/M metagenome (GOLD analysis project Ga0138256, IMG submission 105486) | Active sludge microbial communities from wastewater in Klosterneuburg, Austria - KNB2014incub_MG | ecosystem: Engineered > WWTP > Activated sludge > Unclassified | place: Austria... | reverse complement strand
CGGGCCTGCTGGGCATCGACGAGCTTCTGGTCGATCTCACGCGGGCGGTCGATCGCGGCACGCACCGCCTCCTTCGTGATCTCGTGGAAGAGGATGCGGCGAATGGGCGCGCCCCCCTTCCGACGGATCTGGCCCGCCACGTGCCAGCCGATGGCCTCGCCCTCGCGATCAGGGTCGGTGGCGATGAAGACTTCGGTGGATTCGCGCGCCGCCGCCTTGAGGTCGGCGAGTGTCTTCTCCTTGCCGGCGATCGTGACGTACTCGGGCTCGAAGCCGTTGTCCACGTCGATGCCGAGCTTCTTTTCCGGGAGGTCGCGCACGTGGCCAACGGTGGCTCGCACGCGGTAGCCGCGGCCGAGGTACTTGCCAATCGTCTTGGCCTTGGCCGGGGACTCGACGATGACGAGCGCCGATGTCCCGGGCTGGATCTCCTCCTCGGGTTCGGCTACGGCGCGGCTACGCGTCGAGGTCGCCTTCGCTCGCCCCTTGGCGGTCTTGGAGACCTTCTTCTTGGCCGCGCCGCTGCTGCCCGCGCTACTGGCGGCGGACTTGGACGCCGGACGGCGCGCCGACTTCTTCTTGGCGGCCGGGCGCGCTGCGCTGCCGCGACCGGCTACACGTCGCGTCGTGGGGGCGTCCTGTTCGTCGTCAGGCTTCTTCTTGGCTGGCATATTTCAATGTATGGTCACGTGGTCGGGGGACGGACCGAGGTCATCGTAGCCACCCAACTCCATGAGCGATCGAATGTCGTCGAGGGCGATTCGCCCATCGACCTGGGACAAGGCGCGCTCGATTACACCTTCGAGTTCTGCGCCGTTCACGAGCCCAGCACTGGCCATCGAGAGCAGATGTCCCCACGCCTCGGCCGAAAAGCGCCCGCGTTCGTGTGGACCGAGCACACGAAACGGCATGGAGGACTCGGACGTCGCGTCCCGCAGGCGATGGGACGTCGAAGGATCGGCGGCCCAGGCAGAGACAATCTCACCAATTTCGCGCTGGTCGTACCCTTCCGACCACAGGAATGCCTCGACGTCGGTGACGTCCGAGTCTGCCGGGAATCGCTCCCGGAGCTGCGAGAGCAGGTGCGCCCATCGATCGTCCATGGCCTAACCTATCCCCACGCCCCAAGACGAGGCAAGCGCAGCCGCTTGGGAGACAAGTTCTTGCAATACAACGGCTTCGGTGTCGAGCACGGCGTCTGCAGTGTTGTACGCCCCAGCTCGCTCCCTCTCGAGCGCGGCCAGAGCGGCGAGCGGATCCTCGCCCGCAAGTAGTGGTCGGGCCTCGACTTCGTTCCCCATCCGGGCCAGGGCAGTCACCGGCGAAACGTGAAGGTACAGGACGCGTGACGGCGGTCGCAGCAGGGCCACTACGCCCGGCTGGGTGATCCATCCCCCTCCTGGAGCGACGACACGAGGCTCGACGAATCTGAGCTGTTCCGTCGCCTCGCGTTCGAGCCGGCGGAACGCGTGCTCACCATCTCGCGCGAAGATATCGACCACGGATCTCCCCGACGCTTGCTCGATCTGCCTGTCGAGATCGACAAACGACAGGCCCAGCGCCCGCGCCAGCAGGGTACCGAGTGTCGACTTGCCAGCGCCCGGGAGACCCACGAGCAGAAGGTGAGTGGGTCGTGCCTCGGCTCGTCGCTCAGTCACGTCTGGCGTCATCAGGCGCGAGATCACGCCCGTCGGGACGCTGCGCAAGACGGCCGCTCCCCACCCGCATCGCCACGCGCGACAGGTATCCGTCCACGTTGCGTCTCGTCTCACCAAGCGAGTCGCCGCCGAACTTCTCCATCCACGCCTGCGCGAGCACGAAGGCCAGCATGGCCTCGGCGATCACCCCCATCGCCGGCACCGCCGTCACATCCGAGCGCTCGGCCACGGCGACCGCCGCGTCGCCCGACGGGATGTCGACCGTGCCGAGCGGGCGCATGAGCGTCGCGATCGGCTTCATCGCGACCCGCACGACGAGCGGTTCGCCCGTCGTGATCCCACCTTCCAGTCCTCCCGCGCGGTTGGTCCGGCGCTGCACGTTTCCGGCGTGCGTCCGCCCAGGAGCGGCGTCCAGTTCGTCGTGGACCTGCGCCCCGGAGCGACGCGCCGCTTCGAAGCCGAGTCCGATCTCCACCCCCTTCACCGCTGGGATCGACATGAGCGCCGCGGCGATGCGCCCGTCCAGCTTGCGGTCCCACGAGACGTGCGATCCGAGTCCGACCGGGAGACCGGTCACGACTACCTCGCAAATGCCGCCCAGCGTATTCCCCGCCCGCTTGGACTCGTCGATCAGCGCCATCATGCGCACCGCCGCATCGTCGTCGAGCGTGCGCAGGGGCGACGCGTCGACCGCGGCGTTGAGATCCTCCGGCAGCGACTCGGGCACCTGGGCGTCGATCCCGCCGAGGTGCACGAGGTGACTCCCGACGCGCACGCCGAACTCGGCGAGCAGGCGGCGGGCGATGGCCCCGGCGGCGACGCGAGCCGTCGTCTCGCGCGCCGAGGCGCGCTCGAGAATGTCACGGGCGTCGTCGCGGTCGTACTTGAGGAGCCCAGCCAGGTCGGCGTGACCGGGGCGCGGGCGCGTCACCACCCGCTTGCGCCCGCCATCGGCGTCCTCGGGGCGCGGCGCGGGATCCATGATCTCCACCCAGTTCTTCCAGTCGCGGTTGCGCACGAGCATGGCGACCGGGCCGCCTAACGTCTCGCCAGCCCGGACCCCCGAGAGGAACTCGATCTCGTCGCGCTCGATCTGCATACGACGTCCGCGCCCGTATCCCTGCTGGCGACGGGCGAGTTCGGCGTTGACCTGTTCGGCGGCGAGCGGAAGTCCCGCCGGCAGACCCTCGACGATCGAGACGAGCGCTGGGCCGTGCGATTCTCCCGCGGTGGTGAAGCGAAGCATGGACACCCTGGAAAGGCACGCGAGCCCGGCCAAGAGGAGGCCGGGCTCGCGAATGGTACGTGGTGATGCCACCGACGCGCCACCGGGCGCTTACACGAGGCTCACCGAGTTCATCGAGGCACGTTGTCGATATCTCCCGACCGTACATCTATGATCACGATCCCCTCCCGGGTCAAGCCGAAGAGCTTGACGACCAGCGTCGGGTCGGCAGAGCGCTCAGCCGGGGTCGGGACCGACGCGCGGAGCGGCCCGTAGAGCGCCTCGCGAATCGGGATGCGGCCGCGCAGACGGTAGCTGTACGAGTCGACGATCTGGATCGACTTGTCGCCGGACGCCACGAAGACCACGCGCGCGGTCGAATCGGCGGTGTTCTCGTCGACGTTCCGCGGATGGAAGGCGATGCCCGCCCCGGTGTTGAAGGTGGCGAACTTCCCCTGTAGCCGAAGCGAGGAGTCGGCAAAGAACGTCTCGACACCATGAATGCCGATGTTCGAGCTGTTCTGGTTGATGTCCAGCCCGTAGACCTTGTCTGACGCGTTGTTCGTCAGGTCGGCGACTTCGATGGGCGCCGAATACTGCGCCGCATTGGCCGGCGTCCCGCTCGGATCGTACACCAGGAGCACGCGACCGGACCGGTTGGGCGTGTTACCCTCACCGAAGGCCACGCGACGCCGATCGCCACCGACCGCCACGAAGTTCGTGTCGGGAAGGGCGAGCGAGGCGACGCCGAGGTCCTTGATCGCCTCGAGGTTGCCGTTGATCGGACCGGCGCGCAGCGCGGCGACTGCCGCTTCGACCGTTCCGGAGTTCACGCACACGGCCGTGTCGGGCGACTGCCCCGGCGTGTGCTCGCAGATCACGATCTTGTCGGGTACGCCGCTCTGACCCTCGATCACGTCGACGAAGTCGGCGTTGAGGATGACGTAGTGCCCCTTGGAGAAGGCGCCGTACTGCCAGATCTGACGGGGCTCGGCGCGCGTGTCGAGGAAGTTGTCGATACGCCGCAGCGTCCCGGGCGTGGCCGTTTCGGTGGGGCGCGTCGAATAGTAGAGCGCACCGGAGGCCGACTGGGCGATGTACTGCGGCCGATCGGAGTAGTCGATGGGCGGCGGCACCTTGAACTTGAAGCCGCCGCTTTCCTCATCCTTCGTGTAGGTCACATCGTAGACGTATTCGTTCGAGGTCTTCACCCGCCCGAACTCGATGCGATCGACCAGCGACACCTTGGAGATGTTTGTCCCGGCGGAATTGGCGACGAGCAGCAGCGAGTTCGAGTTGTCGATCATCATTCCCCACGGCTGGGCACCGACCGCGATGGCCGGGAGCCGCTGCAACGTGGTGGAGTAGCTGAACGCCTCGACCTGGTTCTTGGTCAGGTTGGAGATGAAGACGCGGGTGCGCGCGGTGTCGACCGTGATGTCGGCGCCGAGGCTCCCCTCTGGAAGGGCGTAGGTCAGGCCGTAGGCGTAGACCGTCGGATCGCGCTTGGCAATCGTGTCGCTGGTGACCGGCACCGAGGCGCCGGTTGGGACGGCGAAACCGGTGCGCCCGGCGACGTCGGTCGCGTAGGCCGTGACGAACAGCGCCTTGCCGCGCAGGGCGATGGGGGCTGCCCAGGCGTGACGACGGGTGACCTGCTGCGACGGCGTGAGCAGGGTGTCGGCCGCACGGTAGACGATGCGCCCGGTGTTGTCCTTGGCGATGAAGCCCACGATGCGCACCAGGCCATCGCTATCGCGCGCCGAGACATCGATCGAATCCGGCGTCTCGAGCCGCGGCGGAACGGACTGATAGACGATCGGCGGGAGAAGATCCGGGCCCGCTTCCACGACACGCACCTGCACCGGCTCCCCGTTGCCACGCAGGGCATCGCGATTCTCGGCGAACGGTGTGACCGTGATGATCGCGCCCGCGGTGACGCCGGCCGGGATCTGGAACAGGTAGGTCACCGTGTCGCCCTTGGGGTAGGGCACCGGGAAGAGCGTGGAGTCGGACTTGGAGAACCCGGGGGCGGTGGCGCGATAGCCCACCTTGGTGATCCCGGTCGTGTCGACCAGACCGACATCGAAGCTGTAGGTCCCGCCGATGATCACGTTGGGCTGCGGCTGCACGAGTGCGACGCGCGGCACGTTGGGATCGAAGGCGATTGCCGACGCTTCACCGCTTGCCGCGTTCCCCGACCCGTCGGAGACGGAGGTGCGGACGGTGATGCGTTGGCCACCGCGGACGCCGGCAAGGGCAATGCGCAGGGTCTTGGTGAAGGTATTGCTGGCGACGGGGAAGGCGGTGGAGTCGCGACCCACCAGCGCCGTGTCCGCGAAGACGCGGGTCACGACCCAGTGGAGGCCGGCGTTGTCCTTCGCATTCACCGCGACCTGCAGCGGGGCTCGCAGCGACACGGAATCGACGCCGCCGGACCCCAGTTTGCTCTCGATCGCGACGGTCAGCTCGGGGAGGATCTTGTCCGATGTGGTGGACGCGATCTCCGTGCTGCCGCAGCCCGCGGCCACCAGGGCCGCGAGCAGCGCCGGGGCGACGCGACGAATCATGGTCTTCATCGGTTGGGCTCCGGGTGGGTTACTTGCCGCTGCCATCGGGCGGGCGGATGGGATCGCCCTCGTCGATGATGTGCGGTGTCATGAGGATGAGCAGGTCCTTCTTCTCCTCGCGTGACTCGGTCTGCGAGAAGAGGCGCCCGATGAACGGGAGGTCGGACAGGAACGGGATGCCGCTGCGATTCTTCGTGATCTGCGTCTGGGTCAGCCCGCCGATGACCGCCGTCTCGCCGTTGTTCACGAGCAGCTGCGTCTTGGCGTTGCGCTTGTTGATGATGAAGCCCAGGTCGCCGCCGACGATGTTGAGGTCCGACTGCTCGGCCTCCATCGTCATCCGGATCTGCCGGTTGTTGGTGATGTGCGGCGTGACCGTGAGGATGATGCCGGTCTCGCGGAACTGGACGTTGGCGCGGACCGGGGCGCCGATCTGGGAGATCGACCCGGCATCGATGACGCGGACCGGCGTTTCCTGCCCGACGAAGATGCGCGCCTGGCGGTTGTCGAGCGTCACGATGCTCGGCTCAGCCTGGATGTCGGAGAGCGAGGTCTCGCGCAACGCGTCCAGGAACGACGTGAGCGAGTACTTGCCTAACGCCGTGGAGAAGATGAGGTTCAGCGCCGAGCCCTGCTTGTACTTGCGTTGGGCGTTGGACACACCGGCGAGCGCATCGCCGCCGAGTTGCACCTGGGAATCGAAGGTGCCGGGCGTGGACTGCCCCTCCGGAATGCGCGGGAGCAACGTATTGAAGAACGTCCCGCTCGAGCCGAGGTCATACGAGAGGCCGAGCTGCTCGATCTGGCTGCGGGAGACCGAGATGATCTTGGCCTTGAGGGCCACCTGCGGCGTGCGCACGTCGAGTCCCTTGACGTACTGCAGCAGGTCGGGGAGGCGCGAGGTGACTTCCGTGATGATGAGCGAGTTGGTTCCGCTGTCCGCGCTGATCGTGCCGCGCTGGATGCAGCCACCGGATCCACCACCGCCCGGTCCCATGGGCTGGGGCGACGCGCCGATCGGGCATTCCTTGTACAGCAGCCCCTGGACCGTCGGGACGAGTGATGCGGCGGCGACGTAGTTGATGTTGACCATCTGCGTCGTGACCGGCTCGCTCGACTGCTTCTCGAGGATGTTCTTGTAGCTGTCCACCGTGATGATGCCCGACGTCTCCTCACTGGCGGCCAGACCCTGCGCCTCGAGGATCGCCTTGAGGGCGACATCCCACGGTTGGTCCTTGATCTCGGCAGTGATCGTCCCGGCCACGACACGGCCGACGACGATCGTGCGCCCGGAGAAGGTGGCGAAGCCTGCGAGCACGTCGCGAATGTCGGCGTCCGACCAGGTGACGGTAATGCGCGGCTGCTGCGAGGCGGCGCGCCCCTGCTGCGGTGCGCGATCCAGCTGCAGGCGGACCACGGCCGGCACAACCGGCGGCATGGCGCGCATGGGCGACGGGCCGCGTTCGGCGCGCAGCGCAGCAGGAACCGCGGTGACCGGGAGCGACTCGTCGTACCCGCGGGTCGGCGACGCGGCCCGGGCAATGATATCGTCCACCGACGTCGCGGAGTCCGTCGAGGCGGTCGCGGCAGCGCCAACCGGCGACAGCGACGCGACGAGGTCGTCGGCGACGGTGCCCGCGGACACTTCCCGCGTGATCAAGCTGTTGCGTGAGGCGAGTGCCTCGGCCAGCATCGCACCGGACGAGTGCCAGGCGGCGAACGCGGCGTCGCCGCGGATCACCACGCGAATCTCGCCGTCGTGGCGCGTCACCGAGTAGGCACGGGGCCCTTCGATGTCGAGCACGACGCGGACCACGTCGCTGCGATACTGCGCCGTGCGGATATTGGTGATGCCGCCACGCGCGACCCGATCGTAGCCACGGCCGATCGAGCCGAGCCGCGCGCCGGTCAGGTCGAGCACGATGCGGTGCGGTGTCGGGACCGTGAAGTCCTGGATCTCGACCGGGCCGGAGATGGCGATGACCACCTCGGCCTGGCCCTCACCCGGCACGAGCGAGAGCGCCGTGACCGCGCTTGCGGCGTCGGCGCGCGCGCGCGCGGCCGACGTATCGATACGCGCGGCGCGCGCGGGTGACGCGCTGATGCACAGCACGACAGCCGGCAGCGCAGCCAGCGTCCAGACTCGCCTCATTGCTTCCTCTCTTTGTTGGAATCCCCGAGCGCCAGCGTTTCCTGCCGGCTGTAGCCAAACTCCTCGATTGTGAACACCACGGCGCGCGGCGTGATCGACGCCACCCGCATCCGGCCTAACGACTGTCCGACGCGTACGCGGTACTGGTCCTTGGTTCCGAGGTCACGCAGGACGGCGATGGACCCGCGCCCTCCCTCGTCGAACGTCACTCCGACCAGGCGCAAGTCCGAGACGAGCGGGCGCAACTCGCTCGTGCTCATGAGCGAGATGAACGGGTCGCGTCGGCCGCTGCGATCGTACGCGAAGGTCTCGCGCTCGAACGCGGCGCCCGTCCCCTTCGGCGCCGGGGCGCTGTTCGAGACGGCGGCCGACCCGCTGGCACTGTCCGTCCCCGTGACGCGCTCGACGTCGCGACGCGTGGCGGCGCCCGAGGCCTGGATCACGGTGTCCGGCGGCAGCGTCGAGTTGGCCTCGACCTGCGCATTGGTCGCGGCCACCGCGCGTGCGGCCGCCTGCTTCGGTTTCATGATGTTGGGCACGGACTGCGCGGACGCCAGCGGGGCGACCGTCAGCAGCAGGCCCAGGGCGAGGGCGTACCGTCTCATGACTTGCCTCCCTTGGCGTTGGTCGCGGTGCGGGCCACGTAGGTCTGGATCTCGAACTTGGTATCGAGCGCCGAGGCGCCGGCCGGACGCGCGCGGCCGTTGGAACCATTGGGATTGGCGGCCGGCGTCAACGCGACATTCACCGGGGCGATGATGCGGGTGAGCGATCCCACGTTGGTCAGGAACTCGGCGACAGCGTGGTAGCCGCCGGTGACCGAGATCTTGTATCGATACGTGTCGAACTGGTCGCCCTCGATGACCGGCTCGGGCTGCACCGTGGCGAGGTCGAGGCCGACGCGACGGGCCGCGGTCGACACCTGCTCGAGCAGCGCCGGAACTTCGTTGCCGGTCGGGACGAGCTGGCGCATCACCTCGAGGTCGCGCGCATGCATCTCCGCCTCGGCCTTGAGGGCCTCGACGTTCCCCTTCGCCAGTTCGGCGCGGGCACGCATGTTCCGCGACTCGAGCGTGTCCACCCGCTCGGCGACGCTGGTGAGCTGCTCCACTTTCGGGGAGTACACGTAGTTGTAGTACAGGCCGACAAGCGAGAGGGCGACGACGCTGGCGAGCAGCATCACCTGTTCACGCGGAGACTTCGGAGGAAAGGCCATCGTTACCTTACCGAGAGGGAGACGGGTGCGGTGGTGATCACGCCCTGGTCGGGCCGCTCGTACTCGGCGTCGAGCTGGAACTCGGTCACTTCCTTGCCGTCGACCATCACGAGTTCCGAGCGCGCCAGCTGCACGTTCTGCACAAAGGGCGACGTCTCGAGGATCTTCATGAACCGGGTCAGGGCCTGGATGTCCACCGTGTTGCCGACCACGCGGAAGCGCAGCGGCTCCGTGCTCGGCTGCGGATCCTGCCTGGTGTTCTTCTCATCCTTGGTGGCGGGCGCCGGGACGGCGGCCGCGCTGCCGGCGGTCTGGGCGACCGACTTGAGCCAGGTGTACGGCGGCAGCGCGCGCGACACCTCGTCGAGAATGTGCGGCCAGACAAAGCGATCGTTGTCGATCGACTTGATGATCTGGAGTTGCCGGACGACGGAGTCCCGCTTTGCCTCGGCCTTGCGGCGTTCCTTGAGGACGACGGCGAAGCGGGCGGAGTCGCGCACCGCTTCCGACTCGCGCACTTCGAGGGCCGAGAACTGGGACGTCTGGGTCAGGTGCAGCCCGCCGATCCCCGCGGCCGCAACGAGGACGCTGAAGACAGCCGAGAGCATGTACGGGTCGCGGACGCGGGCGCCCACCGAGGCGCCGATCGCCCGCAGGGAGAACCCGGCACCGCGCCCCTTGTGCTTCTTGTCGGCGCCTGGGAGGAGATTGATTTCGATCATCGTGGGAGATCTCTCGGGGTCGCTCAGGCAGCCTTGCGGAGCGCCAGGCCAATGGGGAGCATGAGAAGCGGGGCGACTTCGTCGGTGACGAGGTTGTCGAGTGCGCCTTCTCGCACGCGCAGGTTCGCGAGCGGGTTGGCCAGCTCGACCGGCAGCCGCAACCGCCTGCCTAACGCGTCGGCGAGGCCCGGCACGCGCGCGCCACCGCCGCAGAGGTAGACCATGCGCATCTGTCCGCCGGAGCGGGACGACGACGCCAGGAACGCGGCCGCTCGCTCGACGCCGACCGCGATCTCCTCGCCGCGATTGTCGATCACCGCGTCGAGGTGGGTCGAGCGGTCGTAGCCCTGCAGCAGCATGTCGGCCTCGTCGGCGCCCAGGCCGCGCTCGCGCTGCAGGTCTTCCCGGAACCGGCGCGTGCCCACCGTGATGTCGCGCGTGAGGATCGGCACGCCCTCGTCGAGGATGTTGATGTTCGTGACCTCATGCCCGATGTTGATCAGCCCGACCACGCCACTCATGGCATCGGGGTGATTGAGCTCGAAGGCGTTGTGCAGTGCGAACGCGTCGACATCGACGATCGCCGTGTGCATGCCCGCGTCCGTGAGCAGGCGCATCTTCGTCTCGATCAGGTCGCGCTTGGCCGCGACGAGCAGGACGCTCATCTCCATGCCGTCGCCATCCGGGTCGAGGATCTGGAAGTCCAGCTCGACTGATTCCATGTCGAACGGCACGTGCTGCTCCGCTTCCCATCGCATCAGTTCGCGCGCCTGTTGTTCCTTCACGCGCTCGATCAGGATCTTCTTGATGATGACGTCGCGACCGCCGACGGCGGTGACGACATCCTTCGTCTTGATACCGGCCTGTTCGACGGCGCTGCGAATGGCATCGGTCACGATGCCCGGATCCATGATCTCGCCTTCGACGATGGCATCGGCCAGCAGCGGAACGATCACAACCTTGGCGAGTTCAGGTTCGCCACGTCCGTGATCGATGACCGCGACCTTGATGAGCCCCGAGCCGACGTCGAGGCCGATCGTCGTCTTCCTGCGACCGAAGAGCGCCATAACGATGAGAGGGTGCGGAGGAGGAGCTGGGCACCGCGCGCGAGATGCGCGCGACGCCGACGTACCAGACACATTGACCGACAGAGCGGTCGATTCTGCCCTTCACACGACCGCCCATGGCGCGGGGTAACAGCAGAATGCGCCTCCCGTTGCGTTTTTCCTCCAGCGTGCGTCAAATCACCGGCACAGGGTGACCGATGGGACGATCGACGGGGGAATTCGCCCGGCGGCGTCGCGGGCCCTAGTCGCGCAGCGCAGCCCACGCGCGCTGTCGCACCGGCACGAGCCGAGCCGACCACGTCAGGGCTCGGTCGATCGCGCAGCGCGACAGCTGCAGGTGTGTGGACCCGCCGAGCACCGTATGATCGCCAGCTGCAAGCGTGGCGTCGCCGGCCATGACGGTCCCGAGCACGGTGCCACCCACGCCCGACGACTGCACGTCGTCCCCGGCAATGACGACCCCGGCAAACCAGGCACCGCCGCTCAACGTCAGGTCGCCATCGACCAGCAGGACCCCTTGCCCGACGCCACCCCGCAGCTCCAGGTCGCCACGGACCCAGATGATCGGCGCGTACAAGGCGCAGTCCGTCCCCCCGCCCGGCGCTCCCCAATTGTCCAGGAACGAACGATCGCAGCTCGCGCCGCTCAGGCGAGGACTCGGTGTGACGACGCTGCCGCCCGGAAGGACGATGGCCGCATGCCGCGTCAGCGTCGCCCACGTCTCGCGGCCAAAGACTCGATAGCGGGCGGTGTCGGCTGCGCTACTGTCCTCAAGTAGGGGCGGCACGCCAGCGAGGCGTCCACCCGTGCGGCCACCTCCGCACCCTGCGTCGCACAAGCGCGTGGTGTCGGGGAGCGCCACGGCCGCCACCGCGGCGGCGAGCGCGCACGACGCTCCCCAGGCGACGAGCGAGGTGTCGGTGCCGACCACCCGGGCACTATCGACCAGCTCCACGCTGTCTCGTGCGACCAGCGTCGCGGTCACGGGGAGGTCGGGCGTCGCGAGACGGAAGGCGACGTGGACGGCGCGACGGGCGAGTGTGCGCGCGAGCGAATCGCCGGCGCGTCCCTCGCTCTCGGTCCAGAAGCTGGTGGCGGAAGTTCGCATGGTGCGCGTCACCGCCATCGCTGCGCTGAAGCGCACTGTGTCCGGCCCGATGGTCCCTCCCACCAGCGTCGCGGCGTACGGCGCGGTGCCCCATCGACGCAGGATGTCGTATGCCCCGGCGTCGGCTGCATTGGCGGCGCGGCGCATGACCCCCGCATCACGCGTGCGTTGGAAGTCTCCCCGGCCGACGTGCATGGAACCGACGGCGAGCAAGGCGAGCAGCAGGAGCGCGGCGAGCGCGGTGAGCAGGGCGACGCCGCGACGGGAAGCCGTGGCGATCCTGGGGGCGGGGGGAGCGGCGCGAGTCATGGGAGGTTGCGCAACGGGATACGCACCGTGAGCGAGTCGCGCCGCATGCCACCCGCCGCACCGTCCATGCGCACGGCGTGGCGCGTCACGGCGCCGAGCGAGACTTCGACCACCCGCGCGTTCCCGGGGCCGGCGGACGAGAGGACTGCACCGAGTGAATCACGCCAGCGGAATGACATCCCGCTCGTCGATCCCGGCGCGGCGTACGGGAGGAGCGGCCCTGCGACGGGCTGGATCACGTTCCACCGCCCCGCGATCGGGTTCCACTCGGTCCAACCCGCCATCCACTCTCCAGCCGATCGGTAGAGCGCGAATCGCTCCGGACGTCCCACCCGCACGACGGCACCCGGGGTGACCGTCGGCGGCGGTGCAGGTGACGCGGCCAGCCGCCAGCCGACGCGACCCGCATCGGCAATGGAGTCGAGGAAGGGAGAGTGCAGGCATGCGTTGGGGAGCGCCGAGATGGCCGTCACCTCGGCGTGCACCCACCGATCGTCGGCCGCGCCGGCGAGCGAGCCGTCGTCGAGGATGGCGATGGAGTCCCCGGCCTGTGGCGCGGTGTTCCACCAGGTCAGGGTGGCGCCGGAGGCGATGACTGGGGACGCCAGGTCGACGAACCCGCCGCCTAACGCGCAGGCGATGGCGCTGCCGACCGGTGCGAGGAAGCTGACGGAGGAGTCGGCCGCGACGAGGACGTCGCCATCCGACGGCGCGACCCCCTGCAGCGCCGCCTCGACCGCGAAGGCGGCGACCGCGAGCTGGGCGCGCTGGTCGGCCATGAGCGCGGTCCCGCGCGTGAAGCGCTGTGTTCGATCAACGAGCCGGAACAGTGCGGCACCGAGCATCGAGGTGATCACGAGCGCCGTCAGCAGCTCCACGAGGGCGAATCCCCGACGGTTCACTCGCATGGCAGGAGGACCTCCTCGACGATGGCGTTCGGGACGCGCGGCGACGCGGGGGTCAGGACCGCGCGCACGGCCCGAGTGACCGGCGTGCTCGTCGTGGTCCAGCGTACCCCCCCCGACGCCGTAGCGACCGCACCGCTCCCGAGGGTGGTGCACGGGAGGGCGCGCAACGAGTCCACGACCTGGGCGGCGGCGCTGGTGGCGCGCGCCACGGCCTGCGCCGTCGCGCCCAGTCGGGCGACGTAGGTGGTCGAGGACGCGACGCCGAGCGCGGCGATGGCCATCAGCAGCACCGCCACGACGACCTCGACCAGCGTGAAGCCGGCTCGGTGAGTGGGCGGGGTCGTGCGACCGGCGGTGCGACCGGCGGTAGGATGGGTGGTGCGATGGGTGGCGCGATGGGCGCAACGAGAACGAGGCATGCCTGACGTTAGGCATGCCTCGTGGACGCTTGTCATCATTCGATCGCGGGTCGTACCGGAATCACGCAGGGGTACGATGTGATCGAGGGCAGCGCCGGGGAGCGCTGCCCTCGATCGTCACAGCCGGGAGGAGGTGGCTGTGAGGGTCAAGCGTTTACTGACACTTCGGCTCGGCTTCGACCGTGGCCGGGGCAACCGCGCCGACGCCGACGAAGATGGCGCACGTCTTGGTCGTGGCCGAGTGACCCGAGGTGGCGCTCCAGCCGGTGCCGCCCGTGGCAGCCGTGGTCACCGTCACACCAGCCGACGGGACGAAGCCGTAGACCGAGCTCGTGCCCGCTGCGGTGTTGTTCGCGGTTCCGGCGATGTAGATCTGGTAGTCAGCGAAGTACGACTCCTGCGTGGTGGCCATGTTGCGGAGGTCCGACTTCATGGACGCCAGATACGCCTTCTCCTTCGTGTTGGCGAACTTCGGAATCGCGATCGCGGCCAGGATGCCGATGATGACGACAACGATCAGGAGTTCGATCAGCGTGAAGCCCTTGCGAGTCTTGTTCAACATGGTGTTCTCCGGGGTTGTCCGACTGGGGGAGTGATGGAGCGATCTGGAGGAGCGTTTCGTTCTCGGGAACCAGGTAAGGCAAGCGGCGGACCAGCGGCGGCAACTCTGTCGAAGTGACGGTCCGACAGCGAGTTAGCGGATTCGTTGGACTGCGCGCAGACCGCGAGGCTCTCAGTGTTTTGCACGCTGTCTTGCAGTCTGCCACACGCCCAACCTCGTCGCGCGGCCCTTCGTTTCCGCCTCCTGCCCTCCGTCCGGATCCGAATGCGAACCGTCCGTCAGGACACACGCAGGACGCAGAGTGGTAGCGGGCGGTAACAGGCGTGGGAGTAACGACCTACAACACCTCACGCACGGTGTCGCGGATCACGGGGGGAAGCAGGTTAAAGCGCACAATGTGCCAGAAAGCCGCGACGCCATCGCGCCAACTGATCTTCTTGCCCTCGGCGTAGGTCCGTCCCGCATATGTCACCGGGACCTCGTAGATGCGGGCGCCCGCCTGCGCGAGGCGTGCGGTGATCTCGGGCTCGAACCCGAACCGGTCGGCGGTGAGCACCAGCCGACGCGCGACCTCTCCCCGCACGGCCTTGTAGCACGTTTCCATGTCGGTCAGGTTGAGGTTGGTGAACATGTTGCTGACGGTCGTCAGGATCGAGTTGCCGACGGAGTGCCAGAAGTAGAGCACGCGATGCGAGCCACCCAGGAATCGCGAGCCGAAGACCGCGTCGGCCTTTCCATCGATGATGGGATCGAGCAGCAGCGGCCAGTCGGCCGGGTCGTACTCGAGATCCGCGTCCTGCACGATGACGACGTTGCCAGTGCTCTCCCGCAGCGCCGTGCGAATGGCGGCTCCCTTTCCGCAGTTGACGGGCTGGTGGATGAGGCGATCGATCAGTCCTGCGGCGAACAGGCCATCGAGGATCTCGCGCGTCCCATCGGTCGAGCAGTCGTTCACACAGATGACCTGCTTGCGCACGGGGACGGCGTGCACCTGATCGAGGATGAGGCGGATCGTGTTCCGCTCGTTGTAGACCGGAATGAGGACGGAGAGTACGACGTCCTCAAGCGCGATCGGCGTGCGACCGCGCATGTAGGGGGTACTGCCCTCGATGGTGCCGGTGAACGACGGCGTGGGGTGGCGATGGAGCGTCATCGGACGGTGCGTTGAAAGATCGTCACGGCAGGAGTGGTGCCGACCCGGCGGAGCTGGGGCGGCAGTCGCTCGGCGAGCGTGCGGGCTGTACGCAGTCCTGCCGCGCTGCCCACGATGAAGAACTCCGGTTGATACGCCGCAAAGATCTCCTCGACGGCGGCGAGGTCCTCGGCGTCGGACAAGGGGCGCACGCGCTCCCCGGCCGTGAATGTAGAGGTGGGGACGGCCTGCCGTCCCGTGTAAAGGTAGAGGATCAGGTCGTCCTCGGTCGCGAGAATAGCGTTAGGCGCGGTGTGGCGCGCGACCCACTCGGCGGTTGGGCGCGCACGTTCGCCCGCGTTCCGCTGGACGGCGGTCCACCACTTTCGGTGGTACCCCATCCCGTTGTACCACAGGTATCCCCCGCCGATGCCGCCCGCCGCCACGAGGACCACGGCCCGCCACGGGAGGCGCACGACCTGCGGAACGCCGGCCCGCCAGCACGCCGACACCCCGAACCCCAGGAGCGGGAACCAGAGTGGCCAGACGGCGATGAGGAACCGATTGGGTTCAAAGGGCCACAGCATGACCACCAGCATGTACCCGCCGAGAAAGCCGAGCGTTACCGGCGCATTGCGGGCGTACCGTTTCGTTCCCGCGAGCAGGAACACGAGCAGCGCCGCCAGCGCGATCGCCCGCGGCCACGCGACCTGCACCGGGAAGAACATGTAGCTGATGGTGCGATCAATGTCCTGTGCGTTGCGCACGAGCACGTCGCGGGCGAAGGTCCATCCCCCGGCGGAATATCCTTCCACCAGCCATCCACCGTAGGATCCGTACTTCCCGACAAGCGGGTGGGCGATCTCCCCCTGGTGCGCCATGACCCAGAGCTGCCACGGGACGATGAAGAGCGATGCCGCCGCTCCCATCGCGAGCATTGCCCGCCAGTGACCTCGGCGAAGCATGATCAGTCCGGCCGCGGGTATCGCGAAGACACCGAGGGTGCGGACCATTGCCAGTGCGCCCAGGAGCAGGCCGGCGAGGATCGCCACGCGCACGTCGCCGTCGTCGGCGGCGCGCTCGGCGACCAGGAGCGAGGGGAGGAGGAGGGCGAGAAAGAGCGGCTCGGAGAGGACCACGCCGGTGATGAGCAGGACCACCACGGAGAGCGTCCCCACGATCGCGGTGGCAGCGGCCCACGGCGGCGCCAGGCGCCATCGCGTGCGGCAGAAGCGGTACGTGCCAACCGCGGCGCCGGCCAGAAAGAAGGCGTTGGCGAACTTGAAGAGGACGATGTTGTCGGGAAACGACGGCCACAGGTTCCACAGCGCCGCGAGGACGAGCGGGTATCCCGGCGGGTAGTGCGTGTTGTACGGCGAGCCCGGGAGATTGATGAGGCGGAATCCCTCACCGGTGGCCAGGGCCTTGGCGAGCACGGTGTAGATGGCGTCGTCCTGGAAGGCGCCGACCGGCCATGGCGTGACCGTGAGAATGGCGACGAGCAGGACGAGGGCGGCGATGGCGACGAGCAGCAGGCGCTCGTGGCGGGGGCCCCCCCCCGTATCAACGTTAGGCGCGTCTCCCGCCCGCTCCGTCGTCATTTCCGCGCCATCCCCATCATGCGACGGCTCGGCGGCATGCGCCTGAGCAGTCATCGCCCACCCGGTGCAGCGGGCACGGCGACGGAGCTGTCCCGGAGCGGGACGAAGACCGCCCCTGTGGACAGGACCCGCGTGATGCGCAGTTCGGGGGGCGTCGCCTGCACCAGGCCGCGCGCCGCGTACGTCCCGTATTGCGTCGACGCGAGCACGTAGTCGACCCGATAGGTCGCGAGCACCGTGCGCAGCGACTGCACCGCGAACGCCGGCGTCTGCTGCACGAGGTGCTCCTGCGGCGTGAACGCGCCGGTCGGGATCGACCGTCGACCCGTGTACAGGTAGACCAGGACGTCATCATCGGTCGCCAGGACTGCCGCGCTATCGGTGTTCGCCGTGACCCACTCGGCGAGCGGACGCGCCCGGTCGGCGACCGACTGCTGCACGACCGTCCACCAGCGGCGCGACGCGCCCAGGTAGTTGTATCCGCCGTAGCCGACGGCAAGCGCCACGAGCGCGACCAGCGCGACCGTGCGCGCCGCACGGAGCAGCGGCGAACGCAGGGCGACTCCGACGCGCGTCGCGTTCCCGCCGCCGACCGTGTCCGATGATGGAGACACGGGCGTGCGATGCAATGACAGGGGCGGCGTGATTTCGGTGGCGCTCGACTCGGCGGGTGGCACGAAATTGTCCGTGGGGGGGGCCCCCCACTCCCACACCGCCGCCGCCGCCAGCGCATACACCATCCCGACCAGCGGCCACACTCCCCACGTGAACCGCGCCGGCGCGAATGGCCAGACCACCACGATCGTCAGGTAGCCCGCCAGGAAGAGCGCCGCCACCGGCGCCCGCTTCAGCAGCGCCCCAAGCCCCATCCCGAAGAAGAAGGACAGCGCGATCGACGTCGTATTGCGGACATACACATTGAGCGTGTCCGTCGCGGTCGACGCCCACCCCTGCGCCACCAGGTGCTTCAGGTTCGCCCAGGCCACGTCCCGCAGGAAGACGATCCCGTCCTGTCGCACGGCGTCCATCAGCCAGCCCAGGTACGACCCGTATTTTCCGAGGTAGATCGGCGGCACCTCGGCCGCGTGCGCACCGACCCAGAGCTGCCAGGGGATCGAGAGCGCCACCGCGACGCCCGCCAGCACCGCCGCCGCGCGCCACTCCCGCCGCCACAGCAGCACCAGCCCCGTGGCCGGGACGACCAGGATGCCTAACGTTCGAACGAGCGCGAGGGCGGCACACGCGGCCCCGGCGATCGCCGCGTCACGACCGCGGCCGCTCGACGCCGCGCGCTCGCACACCAGCAAGGTTGCGGCCAGGCCGCACAGGAACATCGGTTCGGACAGCACCATCACCGTCAGCAGCAACACCGGCGCGCAGGCGGTAAAGGCCACCACCGACAGCACGGCCCCCCACGCCCCCAGCCGCAGGCGCTCGCGCGCAAAGCGATGGAACAGCACCGCAGCCCCGCCAAGCATCGCAGCGTTGGCGAACTTGAACAGCGTCACGTTCTGCGGGAACGAGGGGAAGAGCTTCCACAGCAGCGCGAGCAATGCCGGGTACAGCGGGGGATAGTGCGTCGCGCTCGGCGCCCCCGGCACGTTGAGGTAGCGGTATCCCTCCCCCGTCGCCAGCGACTTCGCGAGCACGACGTAGATGCCGTCGTCCTGGAACACCCCGGCCGGCCACGGTCCGATCGCCGCCACGGCCGCGCCGAACGCCGCGAGGGCCACCAGCCACGGCGCGAGTCGCGACGCGGCGTGCGCCGCCTCGTGACGCGCCGCAGGCCGCACGGGCGCTTCACCCACCGGCGCCTCCCTCGAGGCGCCCATCGACGGCGTCGACACCAGGCGCAGCGGCCCCACGCTCAATTCTCTGCCCCGAAGCGCTGCAGCTTGCGGTGCAGCGTGGAGGGATCGATGCCTAACGCCTCGGCGGCGCGCGTCTTGTTGCCCCCCTCGGACTGGAGGACCCAGAGGATGTACGCTCGCTCGATCACGTCCAGCGGCGGGTTCGGCGTCGCCCGCTCCTCGACCAGCCGCTCCGGCGTGTGGGTGGAGAGCTTCTCCGGCAACGCACCCAGCTCGATCGTGCCGTTGTCCGTGAGGATGCACGCCCGCTCGAGCGCGTTCTCCAACTCCCGCACGTTGCCCGGCCAGGGGTATCGCATGACCATCTCCAGCGCGGATTCGCTCAACTGTTTCGGCGGCTCGCTGCGCTGCTGCGCCGTGCGCTGCAGGAAGGCGTCGACGAGCAGCGGGATGTCATCGCTCCGTTCGCGCAGCGGCGGAAGATGGACGGCGATCACGTTCAGGCGATAGTACAGGTCGCGCCGGAAGGTCCCGCGCCGGATCTCCTCGTCGAGGTCACGGTTGGTCGCCGCGAGCAGGCGCGTGTTGATCGAGACGGCCTCGGTTGCCCCGACAGGGATGATCTGCCGCTGCTGCAGCACGCGCAGCAGCTTCACCTGTGTCGCGGGGGTCGTCTCACCGATCTCGTCGAGGAAGAAGGTCCCCTTTTCG
>Ga0138256_10002633_pt1 | contig 19176 bp, 13 predicted proteins | sample KNB2016incub_MG_FD_105486 | JGI IMG/M metagenome (GOLD analysis project Ga0138256, IMG submission 105486) | Active sludge microbial communities from wastewater in Klosterneuburg, Austria - KNB2014incub_MG | ecosystem: Engineered > WWTP > Activated sludge > Unclassified | place: Austria... | reverse complement strand
GCCGATACGATAAGGGCCGGCGTTGACGGGCGGGCGATACAGGTTCGCGCCTTTGGAACGCCGTACTATTCTAAAGCTCCGGTTTATTTCTTCCCGGGCATTGTTGCCGCAAAGCTTCCGATTGGCCTTTTGCTGCTCAGCCTTGTTGGGGCATTTGCATTGATCTTGCGCAAAGTTCCAAACGAATATTATTTGCCCTTTGCGGTAGTTGCCGGTTTCACGGCTATCTTTCTCGTATTCTTAATTCGCGGATCGAGTTACGGCGGCGTTCGACATGCCACGCCGCTTTTCCCGTTTATGATATTGCTCGGAGGAATCGCTGTCGATTGGGCAGTTCGAAAGCGATCATACTGGGTCGGTATCGGCACCGGGCTTTTATTTATCGCTGCGATCGTTTCGGCTGTGCCGCAAATGCGTCCGTGGGAATATTTTAATGAGTTTGCGGGCGGCTCGGAAAACGGCTACAAATATTTTAATGACGAAGGAGTCGATCTAAGCCAGCGTGTCGGCGAAGCCGCTCGGTTCTACAACGAAGAGCTTAAACCGAAAGGTGAAATTCCGTTGCTGTCATATTTTTCAAATTACAATGATTTAAAAGCTCGCGGAATGGACTGGATCGGCCGCGACGACGAACGAGATCAAAATCGATTTGAAGGCGAAACATTTACCGGAACTGTCTTGATCGGAGCAAACGAGCTTGGTGAGAATGGTTGGTGGGATGTCGGCAAGCCCTATCGTTCGATACCGCCAACCCGTCGAATGGGGAATATGTTTGTTTATCAAGGCACATTTCCGCGTCCGACGGCGGGCATCGCACGGGATATATTCTACGACGCGATCTACTCGACGATATATACTAAAGAACCAAATCCGCGCGCGGCGATCGAAGGTATCGAGCGGTCGCTCGCTCTGGATGATTCTTGTTTTTTTGCAAGCCTCGAACTCGGTAATCAGTATCTTAAGGTTGGAGACCGCGCAGGGGCTTTGAACGCGTACAAACGCTCGCTCGAAAAGGCGCCAAAGACGGACAGCATTTACAACCTCATCGCCGAACAAGTACGGCGACTTGAGACAGAACCTACCGGAGGAATCGATCCGTTACGAAATCCCGGGATCGAATAATAGAATACTGCAGCGACAAGCATCGTTCAGGCTGTAATTGAAAAATACCGGGAAATAGAGCGCCAAAGGCCCGGGCGAGGGCATTATTGAATTGATATGAGATTTGTTTTTGTGGGTTGTTTGTTGACGATGCTTGCGATGGCTATTTCCGGGCAGAGCGTGAATGAACTCTATAAGAAATGCGACGCTGCATACGGCAAACCGGACTATGCTGATGCCGTCCGGCGCTGTACAAAGGTGATCGAGGCCGACGGCGGCCATATCGAAGCCCGTCTCACACGGGCCGCCGCGTACGAAAAGCTCGGCAATGACGAGGCGGCTGTCGGGGATTATTCCGAACTGATTCGCGGCGGGGCGACGGCGATGTTGTACTTTTATCGCGGCGGACTCTATTCCAAGCGAGGACAAAGGGACGCAGCAATTGCCGATCTCACGGCTTCGCTGGAAAGGGAGCCAAAAGGCCGATATGCTGCCCGATCCTTGGTCCTGCGCGGTTCGATATACGACGAACTCAAACGTGACGACGACGCCCAGGCAGATTATTGGCGAGCTTCCGGCCTGGACCCTAATTTCCCCGGACTAAAGGCAAAGCTAAAGTATCCATTTGGCGATAAGACGCTTACTGAAGCTGCAGAAATCGTTTTTCCGGGGATGGAGACAATACCCGCCAATCCTAAGCCCGCGAAACAGGCGCCGCCGACAAACGCACCGGGTGGAATGGTTCAAGCCGCGCCGGCCGCCTCCGTTGCGATGCCGACACCGCTGGCAAAACCTGTATTGACGCCTACACCGGCGCCGGTAACACCAACCGTGGCGGTGCCGGCCTCAAGTGCACCATCTAAAACGGCTCCCGTGAAACCTGTCGATACGCAAGACAGTAAACCCGTCGATAATGGAGCATGGATCAAAGCCCTGTCCGCCGGTACCGCAAAACTCAATAAAAAGGATTACGCGGGAGCGGTAAAATCCTATTCCGAATGTCTGAGCTCTGCTCCGAAGGCCATTTACTGTCTCCAGAACCGTGCGATGGCCTACTATTTTCAAAAAAATTACGAACCCGCATTGTCCGATATCGATGCGGCGATCAAGATCGACCCGGAGGTGGCCGATTTCTATAATATTAGGGCGTTCATCCGGTTCAACTCTGATGACTTGATCGGTGCCTCGGGTGACATGGACCGGGCTGTCAAACTCGAGCCAGAAAACGCCGAATGGTACGCTAATCGTGCGTTGATCAATTGCAAGATCAAGGAATTTTCCATCCTCGCGGCCGAGGATGAGCAAAAGGCCCGTCAATTGGGCGGGAAGATCGCAAAGCCGTGTAAGCAGCAGAAATAATTCCTAGTCGATTCGGCCAGTGACCAGCAATAAAAATCGGGTAAAATGATTTACCTCCTTTTTTGGTGCCTTTTATTTTTTTGATGGGTGAATAATTTATGATACAAGCAGAACAAAAATCGTCGTTAAAGAGTGCCGTCGAAAAGCACAAAGAGTTTCTTTTCCCCGCGGTTGCGACCTATTATCAAGAGCCGATCGCTCTCGTTAAGGGCGAGGGCGAATACGTCTGGGACGATCAGGGGAATCGATATCTAGATGCCTTTGGCGGCGTGCTGACGGTGAGCGTAGGCCACGCTAATCCGACAATCAATGCAGCGATCATCGAACAGACGAATAAGATCCAACACACATCGGCTCTGTATGCCAATCCAAATCAGTCGGACCTCGCCGAAAAACTCGCCGAGATCACGCCGGGCAATCTGAAAAAATCGTTTTTTACGTCAAGCGGTACCGAGGCAGATGACACGGCCCAGATGGCGGCAAAACTGGCGACGGGCCGACACGAGATTGTAGTTCTGCGGCATAGTTATTCGGGACGAAGCGCGACTGCGCTATCCTCCGTCGGCCATTCAAATTGGCGGCCGCTGCCGGCACAGGTGGCAGGGATAGTTCATGCGGCGGCGCCGTATTGTTACCGGTGTCCGTTCAAACTCGAATATCCGTCGTGCGGAGTCGCTTGTGCACAGGACATCCAGGAAGTCATCGAAACGACAACCACCGGTGAGATCGCGGCGTTTATGGCCGAGCCGATACTGGGTGTCGGCGGATTTATTGTGCCGCCGCCGGAATATTTCCAGATCGCGTATGACATTGCCCGTCAGCACGGAGGCGTCTGCATCGCCGATGAGGTGCAAACGGCCTGGGGGCGCACGGGCGACAAATGGTTTGGCATCGAACATTGGGGCGTCGAACCGGACATCATTACGTCTGCCAAAGGCATGGGTAATGGTGTTCCGATAGGTTGGACGATAGCGACGCCTGAGGTTGCAGATAAATTTCCGGGCCTGACCTTCGCCACCTTTGGCGGAAATCCAGTTTCGTCCGCCGCCGGCCTTGCCGTCATAAAACTGATCGAAGACGACGATCTGCGGACAAACTGCCGCGTCGTCGGCGACTATTTCCGTAGCAAATTAGAGGAGCTAAAAGAAAAATACCCGGTGATCGGCGATGTTCGCGGCATGGGCTTGATGCAGGGCCTAGAACTCGTCAAAGACCGGAGAACCAAGGAACCGAATCCAGAAGCCGTTCTGAAAGTCTTCGAAGAAACAAAACGCCAGGGCGTCCTCATCGGCAAAGGCGGCCTCTACGGCAACGTGATTCGCACGGGAATGATGCTCAATTCGACAAAAGACAACGTCGATCACCTTGTTTCGGCCCTGGACGCGGGTCTTTCGGTCGCATGAAAGCCACCGCACTAAAGTAAAAAGCAAGATATCGAAGCGCAAATTCGAGAGGAGACGGTGAATGAAATTATTCAAGATCTTGGCGGTTGTTTTTGTGCTGATCGCATCGATCAACGCTCAAACAAAGGGTAAGTCGGACATCGAACAAATTACGGAAACATTGACAGATTATATTGAAGGTACCGCAAACGGCGAGCCGGAAAGATTGCGACGGGCATTTCATCCGAACTTTAATCTTTATGCGGTCGATGATAAGAACGGACTGCTAGTCCGTTCCGGGGAACAATATATTCTTGGTGTAAAAAAGGGCGAAAAGTCCAATCGGATCGGAAGGATCGTTGCGATAGATCACGAAAAAGATGCGGCTACTGCCAAGGTGGAGATCGTTATACCGAATTGGCGTGTGTTCACCGACTATTTTCTGTTGGTCAAGTATGAAGGTGCCTGGAAAATTGTCCAGAAAAGCTACACTTGGCGGGAATATCCAGCAAGTGCAAAAGCAAAATAGTTACTGAGTATGAAGTTCGAAGTACAAACTCTGCATGAGGCAGGGCTCGATAAGAATACTTTCGATGAATCCGTATGTATGGTTCAAAGGCGGACGAGCGGAATGCCGCACAAAAAATGAAAATATGCTTTACCGACGTCTTTCGATTCCGATTGTCTTGCTGGCGGCAATAACGCTTTCGGTTTCGTCGCAGACGAGTCGGCCGGTATCGATACCAGAACCTCTTGGGACTGCTCTCAAGCTGATTCGCGGCGAAACTGTGCTCGGTCACGTCAAGAAACTAGCGTCAGACGAATTCGAGGGCCGGGCACCGGGAAGCCGCGGCGAGGACCTGACCGTCAGCTATCTCGCCGAACAATTTAAGGCTGTCGGTGCCGCGCCCGGCAATCCTGATGGCACATATATTCAGAAAGTGCCTCTCGTCGGTTATCGTACGACGCCCAAGATCGACCTTACGGTCAAAGGAAAGCCGATTCCATTCACATTCCTCGACGATTTTGTCCATGATTATCCCCGGCTGACGACGAAGGCCGATGTTAAGTCGGCGGATGTTGTATTTGCCGGTTACGGGATCACCGCTCCTCAGTTTGGATGGGACGATTATAAAAATCTCGATGTTCGCGGCAAGTTGGTTCTGGTCTTGAGCGGTGAGCCTTCGAGGCAGCTCGCCGGAGATGAAAATAAGCCTGATCCCGGCTTTTTCAAAGGAACTGTGCGCACATATTATGCGACCCGCGAATTTAAGTACGAACAAGCCAGAAAGCGCGGTGCTGCGGGCGTATTAGTAATTTACGACCCGGCGACCGCAAATACCTATTCGCTTTTCCAGACGTTTGCCAAACTCGAAGGTATGGACCTAAAGCCGGATCGCGGTGCTTATGAAATGGCGATCGCGGGCCTGGTTACAACCGAGTCCGTCAAACGAATTTTTGCTGCCTCGAATGAGGATTTCGCCGCGACGGAAAAAAAGGCGCATCTCGCTAGTTTTCGTCCGGTGCGGCTGGCGGCACAAGCTGCGATCTCATTGGCCACCAAACTTCGGACGATCAACAGCCGGAATGTCGTGGCCAAGGTCGCGGGTTCCGACTCTCGACTGCGCAATGAATATGTTGTTTACACCGCACATTGGGACCACCTCGGCAAAGACGAAACACTCAAAGGCGATCAGATCTACAACGGAGCAAACGACAACGCCATCGGCGTGGCACAACTGATCGCGGCCGCACGTGCATTCGTCGCTTTGGAACAAAAACCGGCTCGCAGCGTACTGTTTATAGCAACAACGGCCGAGGAAAAAGGATACTTGGGGGCACGATATTATTTGCGGCGTCCGCTTTATCCGATTTCGGCAACGGTCGCGAACATAAACCTTGACGCAGGAAACCTTTTCGGGCTAACAAGTGACCTGGGCAGCACAGGTTACGGCAATTCGACCCTCGATCAAATTCTTGACGCGGCGGCGAGTATGCAGGGCCGCAGGTTTGCGAAAGGATCGCTGGACGATAGCGGCGGGCTTTACTTTGGGTCAGACCAAATCGAGTTTGCTAAGGCCGGGATTCCGGCAGTCTTTCCGTGGAGTGGCTTTGAATACGTCGGTAAGGCGAAGGATTTCGGCGATAAGGTATGGGAAGAATACTCGGCCAAACGGTATCACCAGGTCGCGGACGAAGTCATGCCCGAATGGGATGCCGCAGGCGCCGTCGAAGATACGAGGTGGTTTGTCATCGCGGGCTACTTGATCGCCCAAACCCGTGAGCGGCCCCGTTGGCTAAATGGTTCGGAATTTACCTGGATATCAAAGCAATAAAAATCATGACATTTAGATATTTGTTTTTGTCGATCTTCGCCCTTGTCCTCAGCCTCAGCCATTCTGCTCAGATACCGGATAGAGAAAAGGTGGTTGCCGGAGCGGAGCGCGCTTTTGAAAAAGCTTCGAAGTCCAACAAGATGCCCGCGCCGGGCTGTGGTGTTGGAGTTTCGCTGAATGGCGAAAGCGTCTTTGAGAAAGCATTTGGCCTGGCGGAGATGGAGCACGATATTGCTAATACGCCGCAGACGATATTTGAATCGGGTTCGGTGGCGAAGCAATTTACCGCTTCGGCGTTGGTACTGCTTCAGCAGGATGGGAAGTTGAGCATCGACGATCCGGTGCGGAAGTATATCCCCGAACTGCCCGATTACGGTTCGCCGTTGACGATCCGGCATATGCTCAATCACACATCCGGCCTTCGCGACTGGTTTGCGGTGCGCGGATTGAGCGGTGAAGGGTCGGGCGACCATATCATTACGCAGCAGATGATCTTTGATACGGTGGTGCGGCAGAAAGGGCTCGATTTTAAGCCGGGAGCCGAGTATTCGTATTCGAACAGCGGCTATCAACTGGCGGCGATGATCGTCGAACGTGTTTCCAAACAGAAATTTGCAGATTTTGTCAGCGAGAGAATATTCAAGCCTGTCGGGATGAAGAACAGCTCGTACCGCGACGATTTTCAGCGGGTCGTGCCGGGCCGGGCCCAAGCGTACTCAAGATCCGCAAACGGGTCGTGGCGGCTGAATATGCCGATGATGAACGCCCACGGCGGCGGCGGAATGTTGACGACGGTTGGCGACTGGCTCAAATGGAACGCGATGCTCGATGCCCGAACGTGGAATCCCGCTCTGGTGGATGCGCTCGAAACGCAGGGAATTCTCAACAGCGGCCAAAAGATTAACTACGCTCTCGGGCTGCAGCACGGATCGTACAAGGGCAATCGAACCATTTCACACACCGGCTCGACGGCGGCCTACCGGACCGTGCTCGCAAGGTTCCCGGAAAAAAAGGTTTCTATTGCGGTAATGTGCAATAGCAACGCCGTGGACCCGAGCGGGGTCGCATATTCGGTCGCAGACGAGATTCTCGGCCCGTTCTCCGAAGCGTTGGCCGCGACGAGTTTGGAAAAGCTCCCCATCCCGCAGCCGGAAAAATATGTCGGCCTTTGGAAAAATCTTAGAAACCGGACGGCGACTCGCATGAGTTTAAACAATGGCGAACTCCGTTTTGGCAACACACCGCTGCGGGCAACGCCGGACGGTTTGATAATGGTTGGCCCATCCAAATTGACGTTTAAGAATGATGCGGCCGGCAAGCCAATATCATTCGGATCGACGGCCAATAACGACACGATCAATTTTGCGCTCGAGGCCGAGTGGCAACCGGCGGACGCTGATCTCGCGGCATTTGCGGGCGAATGGTACAGCGATGACGCCGAGGCAAAGGCCAAGTTTGTTATCGAAGATACCAAGGCATTTTTGCTCACTAAGAATTCACCACGCATTGCGCTCCGTCCGCTCTATAAGGATTGCTTTACGGATGGATCGGGGGGACAGATATTCTGGTTTGACCGAGACGCGTCAGGCAAGGTCGTCGGAATGCATATCGGCGGCTCTCGTATGCGTGATATGCCGTTCGTTCGCGTTAAGTAAAGGAAACAATGATCTTATGAAAGCAAAAATTACCTTTTCAGTTCTTCTGGTCGCGGTTTTGTCCTTGTTGTCGATGGCCCAAGCGCCGGAGAAATCCAATGTCATAGCCGGTGCGGAGCGAGCATTTGAAAAAGCGGCAAAATCAAATCCAATGCCGGCTCCGGGCTGTGCCGTTGGTGTATCGCTGAATGGCGAGAGTGTTTTTGAGAAGGCATTTGGCCTGGCGGAGATGGAGCACAATATTGCAAATACGCCGCAGACGATCTTTGAATCGGGGTCGGTGGCGAAGCAGTTTACGGCGGCGGCGTTGGTTTTGCTGCAGCAGGACGGGAAATTGAGCATTGACGATCCGGTTCGCAAGTACATTCCGGAACTTCCTGAATATGACAAGCCGATAACGATAAGGCATTTGCTGACGCATACCGCAGGGCTTCGCGATTGGGGTTCGGTGATGGCTCTGACCGGGGCGGGCCGAGGCGATCGTGTGGTCAATCAGGCCATCGCTCTCGACGTTATCTACAGACAGAAGCATCTCGACTTTTCGCCCGGTGCCGAGTATTCGTATTCGAACAGCGGCTATCAACTGGCGGCTGAGATCGTCGAGCGTGTTTCTAAGCAGAAATTTCCTGCGTTCTTAGAAGAACGCATTTTCAAACCGTTGGGAATGAAGAACAGTTCGACGCGGGACCACTATCAGCGCATCGTCCCGGGCCGGGCTCAAGCCTATTCGAGGCCGGGAGCGAACAGGCAGTGGGAACTGAACATGCCGATCATGAATGTGTACGGGAACGGCGGTATGCTGACAACGGTCGGAGATTGGCTCAAATGGAATGCGATGCTCGACACCCGCACGTGGAATCCAGGCTTGGTCGATGCGCTCGAATCACAAGGCGTCCTAAATGACGGTCGAAAGATAACGTACGCACTTGGTCTTGTTGTTGATAAATATCAAGGAATGCGCGATGTTTCGCATGGCGGTTCGACTGCCGGTTATCAGACATTTCTTGCTCGTTATCCGGAAAAGAAACTTTCCGTTGCCGTGCTTTGTAATGGCACAAGTCCAAGTGCGGGCGCACTGGCCGCGGCGGTAACAGATGAGATTTTTGGCCCGTTTCCTGAGTCGGCGAAGGTTGAAGGTATTACGGTACCCGAAGAACAGCTCAAGAAGTACGTCGGCACCTGGAAAAACGAAGTGACCCGCAATATCAATCCGATAGCCCTCGATAAAGGCGAGCTAAAGCTTGGAAACACGGCGTTTAAGCCGCTCATAGACGGTTCATTCGCACTGGGTTTGGCGAAGGTTCGGTTCAAAGACGGCTCGCCGATGACCGCCGTGATCTCGAATCCCGACGGCTCGGTAACACGTTTGACACAGGTCACGCAGTGGAAGCCGACCGCTGCAGAAATGAACGAGTTCGCCGGCGATTGGTACAGCGAAGAGGCTCAGGCCAAGGTCAATTTCGCCATCGAAGGTGACAAGGCATTCATCGTCATCCGCCCGGTCGCTAAACTGCCGCTGACGCCGATCTACAAAGACCATTTCTCGACTCAAGGCTATGTCGTCTGGGTCACACGAGACTCGGCCGGGAAGATCAAAGACATGCACGTCGGCGGTTCGCGGATGCGGGATATGTTTTTTGAAAGGATACGGCGTTGAGCGTTCGGTATTCTGATGTCTAGGAGAAGAAGGCGAGAATGATCAAAAGAATATTTGTTTGCATTGGGTTGATTATGTTGTCTGGGGCATTTGTGTATCCACAAAAGGCGACTATGAACAGCGGCATTATTGGCAAGGACCATTTTGTAACCAGCAATGGGCTAAAGGTGTATTTGTGGGAAAAACAGCACAAGAAGTTTGCAGGAACGTTCGCGAAGTCGAAGAAGGTCGTGCTGCTTGTTCATGGTGCGACGTGGACGGGCAGGCCGGATTTTGATCTGCAGATACGCGATTATTCGTTGATGGATTTTCTAGCGAAGAACGGCTATGACGTATGGGCGATAGATATCCACGGCTATGGCCGGTCGGAAAAGACGGATAAGGATTGGTCCGATACCGCGTCGGCGGCCGGCGATATCGGAGCGGCGGTCGAATACATCACGAAGCTGCGCGGTATAGAGAAAATGTCGATCCTCGGCTGGTCGTGGGGAACGCAGACGACCGGGCTTTACACAATGCGGCATCCGGAAAAGGTCGAGAAGCTGATCCTTTTTGCAATGGCATGGAAGCCGCCGCCGGGAACGAGACTTCCGACGCCTCCGACCGAACAATATCGGACAACGACCGAAGCCGGCGCCCGCTCGGACTTCATCCCGGGCCAGTTTGAAGCGGACGTCGTTGATAAATATGTCAAGGAGGCTCTTGCCGAAGTGCCGAAAGCTCCAAACGGTGTACGAGTCGATATGTCAACCAAACTCCCGATACTCGATCCCTCCGCGATACGCGTTCCGACTTTGATAATCCGGCCAGAAAAAGATTTTCTCGGCACCGAGGCCGAAACGCTCGAATTCTTTCAAAAACTCGGAACCAACAACAAGAGCTACGCCTTCCTGCCCGATGGCGGCCACGCGATCTTGCTCGAAAAGAATTACCGGAAATTCCAGGATGTCGTTTTAGGGTTTCTAGACCAACCCTGATCGACTGTCTCCTTCGATAGGAAACGCGGCGTGGTCCGGGTTAGGATGTTGTTCGGAAAAGCAAGGGAAGAAAAAATATGACGAAGATCAACAGACGCGAACTGATCAAGGGGCTGTCTCTAACGCTTGGGGTCGGGGTTGCTCTGCCGGGCATCGCCTTTTCAGAGGACGGATTGACCGCATTGACCGAGAAGGTTTTCAGATCGGACCTGCAACTGGATAAGGCTGTCACCGCCATTACACTTGGGGCTGGAGCACGCGGAAATGTTTACGGAAACTATGCCGTACGATACCCGGAAAACCTGGATATTGTCGGCGTGGCTGAGCCGATCAAGATCAGAAACGAGCGGTACACGAAGAAGCACAATATTCCCGAAGCGAACCGTTTCGATACGTGGGAACGTGTCTTCGAACGCCCGAAACTTGCCGATGCGATCATCATAACGACACCGGACAATCTACACTATGGCCCGTGTATGAAAGCTCTCGAAATGGGCTACGATATCCTGCTCGAAAAACCGATCTCACCGAGTGAAAAGGAATGCCGCGATATCTTGAAACTGGCTAAGCAGACGGGCAGGATCGTCGCCGTCTGTCACGTTCTGCGGTACGCGCCGTATTTCATCAAACTGCGAGAGATCATTCAGAGCGGAGTTTTGGGCAAGGTCGTTTCAATTCAGCACCTTGAGCCGATCCAGCATATACACATGAGCCACTCGTACGTTCGCGGGAATTGGCACAACAGCAAGGCAACAACGCCCATCATTCTCGCAAAATCCTGCCATGATCTCGACATACTCCGCTGGATGCTGGGAAAGCCGAGCAAGAGTATCCAGGCGTTTGGCGATCTGAGTTGGTTCAGAAAAGAAAATGCACCCGAGGGCAGTACGGCGCGTTGTACCGACGGCTGTAAGGTGGAAAGTTCGTGCCCATATTCCGCGTTGAATATCTATCACCGAAAACGGACGTGGACTTATGTCTTTGACCTTCCGGAAAAGAAAGAAGAACAAGGCGACTATATTCTTAACCAGCTGAAAACAACGAATTACGGCCGGTGTGTTTATCGAATGGAGAATGACCAGCCCGATCACTACATAACCAACATCCTTTTTGAAGACAACGTCACTGCGTCATTTTCGATGGAGGCGTTCACGTCTTACGATGGCAGACGAACGCGGGTGATGGGGAGTTTGGGAGACGTCGTTGGCGATATGACATCAATGACCCACACGGATTACGCGACCGGCAAGAAGACCGAATGGAAACAGGAATCCGACGGCCACGGCGGCGGTGATTGGCGGCTCGTCAACGACTGGCTTCTCGCAATTTCGAAGCAAGACGCATCACTGCTGACATCGACCATCGACCAATCAATCGAAAGCCACATCATGGGTTTCATGGCCGAAAAAAGCCGGAAAACGAAGAAGGTTGTCGATGTAAAAATGTAAGAACTCAGTCGTTTCATATCGATGAGATCGAGAACACAGCGAGTCATTTTTGAGTTAATATAGAAGTGTGAGAACGCCCGAGGAAAAACTGCTGAATCCGAAGCCGGGAAGCAAGATCGCCGAAGCGAGAGATTATGGGATCGATCTCACTCAGCTTGTCGAGAATTTGCGGTTGACCCCGCAGCAACGCTTGGAAAAACTGCAGGCGGCAATGATCAGCATGGACAAACTTCGGCATGCCGCAGTTGAGCCTCGAAATGAAGCAAGTGATTCGACGCCCTAAGAGTAGAGTGTTATGAAAACTTTGATTAAGAACGGCCGAGTTGTGACGGCGGTTGATGACTATCATGCTGATATCTTTATTGACGCCGAGACCGTCACGACCATCGGCAAAACGCTTGAAATGGAGGCGGATGTCGTTATTGATGCGGGCGGTAAGCTGGTGATCCCGGGCGGGATCGATCCGCATACGCATATGGAGCTGCCGTTTGGCGGGACTTCGTCGAGCGACGATTTTTTTACCGGCACGCGGGCGGCGGCGTTTGGCGGGACGACGACGATCATTGATTTTGCGGTGCAGACGAAGGGCGAATCGATGACATCGGGCGTTGATGCGTGGCACAAAAAGGCGGAAGGGAAGACGTGTATCGACTACGGTTTTCATCTGATCACGACCGAGTTTGAGGACGGCGACGAGAAGGAGATGTACAGGCTGATGGACGAGGGAATTACCTCGTTCAAGCTCTTCATGGCGTATCCTGGAGTTTTTCTCGCAGATGACGCGACGATCTTTCGGGCGATGTCTGCCGCCGGAAAACGCGGCGGCCTGATCTGCATGCACGCGGAGAACGGTATCGTTATTAACGAGATAATCAAGCGATTCCTCGCCGATGGTCGCACAGCGCCGAAATATCACGCTCTGACTCGTCCAACTATTGCCGAGGCCGAAGGCGTTCATCGGGCTATTGCTATTGCCGAAATGGCCGAATCGCCGGTTTACATCGTTCACCTGAGCTGCACCGATGCTCTCAATCAAGTTCGCCAGGCAAGAGATCGGGGCATCGCGGCGTTTGCCGAAACGTGTCCGCAGTATCTTTTTCATTCCATTGACGACTACGGCGACGGCTGGGATGGGGCGAAATACGTCATGACGCCGCCGCTGCGTGAAAAGCACAACTGCGCCGAGCTCTGGAAAGGCCTGAAAATGGACGACCTGCAGGTCATCTCGACCGATCATTGCCCGTTTTGTATGAAAGAGCAAAAGGAACTTGGTATCGATGATTTCACCAAGATCCCGAACGGTGCTCCGGGCGTTGAGAATCGCCTCGCACTCATCTACAACGGCGGCGTTGTCGAGAATCGCATTTCGCTCAACCGTTTCGTTGAACTGACATCGACGGCAGCCGCAAAGATGTTTGGAATGTTCCCAAAAAAAGGGACCATCGCCGTCGGCTCCGATGCAGACATCGTCATCTTCGATCCAAACGGCGAAACGACATTCGGTGTCGAAAACGAACACATGAATGTCGATTATTCCTCGTACGAAGGCTGGAAGATCAAGGGCAAGGTCGAGACCGTCCTTGTCAGAGGCCGCGTTGTTATTCAGAACGGCGAACACACCGGAAAGCAGGGCGACGGGCAGTTTCTCAAACGGGGCGAGTGTGTAAAGGTCTAACCGGAGGTAAGTTCCGAGAACCGATTCTGCGTTAATTTGGCGAGGAGGATGCAGAGTGAAAGGCAATTATCCAGTTGATCCGCTGTGGCTGTCACCGCTCGTTCTTGACAGGGGATTTGGGGTGCAGTTTCGTGACGATCATGTGCATGTTGAGTTAGGGCGGGACTTCAATGTAGATCCCGGGCAGCGTGCGGTTCTCTGGAATGTTATTGGTGATGCCTGCGCGCGTCACGGCACGCGGCGGGTGCTGGTCGAGGGATTTCTTCCGGCCGGTGAACGTGAGATTTCGGATGTGATCGACGCCGGGAAAAAGACTGCGATCGTTCCTAGGCTATGGCTCGCCTTTGCGGTTTCCGGTTTTCAGCCGACTGAACAGACTGAATTATATGTGACTATTGCGGCGTCGCAGGGCGTACGGGTCAAGTTTTTCAATAATCGTGAACGCGCACTTAACTGGCTGCGCCAAAATTCATCGAGTTAATCCGCAATCACTCTGGATTTTTTCTCACGTTCAGTGTTACAGTTCTCACGCAGTAACAAATCTTTCTTCAAACATTTCAGGAGGAACTCTTCATGCAGAGTCGAAGTGGATCAATGCGCTTTGCCCGCAGATTTAGGATTTTCGCGGTTGCACTCGGTGCCGCGACAACATTAATGTCCTCGATTGTCATCGCCCAAGACAACGGAACAAAAGCGGAGCAGGATCCGCGTGTGAAAAAGGCGAATTACGAGCTGGCCGCACGTTGGACCTCGGCCAAGGTCGGCAAGATGCTTTTTGACACGGCCGTTACGCCCCACTGGCTCGAGACGGGTGACCGGTTCTGGTATAGCTACGAGACCAATTCCGGCCGGCGATATCTAATGGTCGATCCGCTTAAAAGGACCAAAATGCCGGTTTTTGACGCTGCAAAGATGGCCGCACTATTGACCAACCTGACACGTATTCCCTACGATGCTCAGCATCTGCCGATCACGACGATCCGCTTTATTAAGAATGATACGGCGATCCGGCTTGATGTCAGCGTGCCGCGTACCGCTGAAATTCCGGGCCTTAAAAAGGAAGAGCCGCCCGTGAGAGCGGCGGGAACCGAAGGCACGGGGCAGACCGGAGACCAGGCCGCCGGCGAAACTGGCGGCGGCGGGCGAAATCGAACAATCTATTTTGAATATGATCTTGCGAGCTCACAATTAAAGCTGCTGCCCGACTACACGCCGCCGCGAAAGGCACGCTGGGCGGCCGTCTCGCCTGACGAAAAGACCATCCTGTTTGCGCGCGGACAGAATCTATTTATGATGGACGCCGACAATTACGCCAAGGCTCTCAAGAAGGAAGACGATGCAACGGTGGTCGAAACGCAGCTAACGACTGACGGGGAAGAGTTTTATAGCTACGCTCGCCGCTTGACCGACGACGAAAAGAGGCCGTATCGATTCAGCGACAAAAACAAAACGCCGAGGGTGCCGTCGATCCGCGTTATTTGGTCTAAGGACTCGAAAAAGGTTTCCGTAGTTAAGGTTGATCAGCGCAAGGTCGCTGATCTGTGGGTGATAAATTCGCTTGCCAATCCGCGGCCAAAATTGGAAACATATCGTTACGGAATGCCGGGCGAGGCAAATCAGCCGCAGTCAGAGATCGAGGTGTTTGATCTCGCGTCAAAAACGCGGGTCAAGGTGAAGAGCGACCGGTTCAAGGATCAGACGGTCTCGCTTTACACGGCTCCGGTCTCAAATCTCGAACGCGAACGCGCCCGCGGAATTCAAATCGATCGCTCCGGCGACCAGGATCAGCAGCAGCAGGGCGGAGCACCGCAGGCAGCCGGTGTCGAACCCAAATGGCTGAGCGACACGGGCGATAAGCTCTATTTCAACCGGACGAGCCGCGATATGCACCGGGTTGACGTTTGTGTCGCCGATACCGCGACCGGCGAGGTCAAGACGCTGATCGAGGAACGGCTGAACACCTATATCGAATTCAAGCCGCTTTACCTGATCAATAACGGGCAGGAGATGGTTCACTGGTCGGAGCGTGACGGCTGGGGACATTATTATTTGTTTGACGCGAATGGCGCCGTCAAAAACCAGATCACATCGGGCGAATTTTATGCCGACTCGATCGAAAGCATCGACGAAAAGACCCGCACACTCTATTTAACAGCCAATGGCCGCGAGGCTAACGAAGACCCGTATTACGAACACGCTTATCGGGTCGGGCTCGACGGCAGCGGGATGAAGCTGCTCGATCCGGGTGATGCGTCCCACGCGATAGCGATGTCTGATTCGGGCAAGTATTTTGTCAATAATTCGTCGCGTGTCAACACTGCGCCGGAATCTGTGCTGTATGACAATCTCGGCACAAAATTAATGCCGCTCGAAAACACGGACCTCTCGGCAATGATGGAGTCAGGATTCAAATTTCCGGAACCGTTTAAGGTCAAGGCGGATGATGGCATCACCGATCTTTTTGGGGTGATGTACAAGCCGTTTGATTTTGACCCGAACAAGAAATATCCGATCATAGCCTATGTCTATCCGGGTCCACAGACTGAGAGCGTGACCAAAACATTTACGCCGCGAAATGACCGCATGACTCTCGCCCAGCTCGGATTTATTGTCATCGAGGTCGGAAATCGCGGCGGTAATCCCCAGCGGTCAAAGTGGTATCACAATTACGGCTATGGCAACCTGCGCGATTACGGCCTGGCGGATAAGAAGTCGGCTATTGAGCAGCTCGCTCGCAAGCTGCCATATATCGATATTGATAAAGTCGGAATTTTTGGCCATTCAGGCGGCGGATTTATGTCAACGGCGGCGATGCTCGTCTATCCAGACTTTTTCAAGGTCGCGGTCTCATCATCCGGCAACCATGAAAACAACATCTACAACCGAGCCTGGAGCGAAAAACACGACGGCGTCAAAGAAGTGACCGACAAGGACGGAAATATCAAATTTGAGTATGATATCGATAAAAACTCTGATCTTGCCAAAAATCTAAAAGGCCGTCTGCTGCTCGCAACCGGTGACATGGACGACAACGTGCATCCGGCCAACACGCTGCGAATGATCGACGCGTTGATCAAAGCCAACAAGCGGTTTGATACCCTGCTAATTCCCGGCAAGCGGCATGGTTACGCGGACGCCACCAACTATTTCTTCTGGGTGCGGGCGGACTATTTCTGCAAATATCTGATCGGCGATTCGGCAACGAATGTGGATTTTGTTGAGCTAAATAAGGAACGCGAGCAATCGGGCGACAAGGGCGCGGTTCGGCGGCCATAGCATGGGTGACATGATATTATCCGACAAATCATTATCTCAGAAACTGGAACTCACCGAGGCGCGGGCCAACGTGGATTTTGTGGAAACCCGCGCGAGGCTTGATCCCGGATATGGAGCGGCGTGGACAGAGGTTGGCGGTGCGTTCGCAATGTTTGATGGTCAGGAATCGCCGCTGACGCAGACGTTTTGTCTCGGCATATTTGAGGACACGACGGCGCTGCACCTCGACGAGATTGAGGCGTTTTTTGGCGAACGCGATGCTCCGATTTTTCACGAGGTTAGTCCCATGACCGATCCTTCGTTGATGGCGTTGCTCGGTGAGCGCGGTTACCTGCCGATCGAGATGACTACCGTTTTGTATCGAGAAATTTCGTCGGGTGAAGCCATAGTGCCGCGAAACAGAAATATCATTACGCGGCCAATCATGAAGGATGAGGCTGATAAATGGGCGGCTGTGTCGGCCAAAGGTTGGGCGACCGTTCACGAAAGCCTAGCCGATTTCATGCTTGCATTTGGCAAAATTGCGGCGAGAACTCGAGGCGGCGTTCCGTTTATTGCCGAACTGGATGGACAAGCTATAGCGGCTGGCGGGTTTTCAATTTATGACGACAATTGCATTCTTGCCGGAGCCTCGACAATTCCGGAGGCGAGAAACCTCGGGGCGCAGAACGCCCTGCTTGCAGCCCGACTGAGTTATGCTGTCGAGAATGGTTGTTCGCTGGCCATTATGGGAGCGCTTCCGGGCAGCCAGTCGCAAAAAAATGCGCAGCGAAATGGCTTTAATATTGCTTATACACGCACAAAGTGGCAGTTAATGAGGTAGAATATGCTACCCGATAAATGCGATTCAGCGTATGAAGCAATGTCCAAAATGCGGCCGGAGCTATATGGACGAGAGCCAGAATTTCTGCCTCGACGATGGCGCATGGCTGCTTGATCCCGATCCTCAAACGGCTATACTGCCGCCAAATATTGCCGAGGCCGGTACAAAACTCTTTGATTCCGCGTTATTCAACCCTACGATATCGATGTCCGGCTATCAGCCAAACTCGATTGCCGTACTTCCGTTTGCACATCTCAGCAGCGATGCGGACGACGAATATTTCTGCGACGGACTGGCTGAAGAATTGATCAATGCTCTCTCGCGTGTGGATGACCTCAAGGTCGTTGCCCGCACCTCAGCTTTTTCGTTCAAAGGAAAGAACGTTGACATCGCCCATGTGGGATCCGTGCTCGGCGTGAACAACATTGTCGAGGGTTCGGTGCGTAAGTTTGGCGACCGGATGCGGATCAATGTTTCGCTTACAAGCACCGCCGATGGTTTTAATATTTGGTCAAACAAGTACGACACCGAAATGCGCGACATCTTTGACGTGCAGGACGAGATCACGCTTTCGGTCGTAAACGCACTCAAACGAAAGCTGCTCGGCGAGGCTCACCATGCGAGCGACGACATGACGTCTCTGATCGAGGAGCTCAAGCATCACGTTCACGATGTCGAGGCCTACCAGCTTTATCTGCGCGGACGGTTCCTGCTAAACAAACTCAACCCCGATGATTTTGCCCGGGCGATCGAATGTTTTGAAAAAGCCATAGAAATTGATCCGGACTATGCCGATGCCTATGCGGGCCTCGCGGATGCTCATATGCTTTCGTCCGAGCTGAGCAGTGTGCCGCCCAAAATCGGGATGCCGAAGGCCAAAGCCGCAGCGCAAAAGGCTATTGAACTCGACCCTGATTCGAGTGAAGCCCACTCATCGCTCGGTTTTGTGCTGCAGGATTTTGAGTACGAATTCGCGGCGGCTGAGGCGGCATTTCTCCGCAGCATCGAGTTAAACCCCAACAATCCGCATGCGCTGCATTTCTACAGCGGTTTTCTCGCCCAGATGGGCCGCCCGGCAGAGGCCGAACGCATGTGCCGCCGGTCGCTCTCAATCGATCCGTTGTCGGCAATGGGCCATTGGATCTATGCGTTCGTATTTTTTATCAACCGAAAATACGACGAGTCCATTATCGAATCTCGTGAAACGCTGGCACTAGACGCGGCTTTTTCGGCCGCCCATCTCACGCTTTCATTCGCTTACCAGATGAAGGGCGAATACGCCGCGAGCGTCGATGCTTATGTTAAGTTCGGCGAGATGTGCGGGCTGGCGGAAAAGTCAGCGATTTTTAAGAAAGCATACCAGGCCGGTGGCTGGGAGGGGTTTTGCTTGCCGTGACCGCACCAGAAACGCGGCCCGTCGTCACAGCCTATATCGTCGCCGTCTATCAGGCTCTGCTGGGTCAAAACGAAGCTGAGCCTGATAGACG